>JACLAD010015666.1_pt1 | contig 53651 bp, 55 predicted proteins | sample 8027901 | NCBI WGS metagenome assembly JACLAD01 (sample SAMN15725071, study PRJNA655200) | protist metagenome | isolation source: fluorescence activated cell sorting (FACS) single amplified genomes of... | place: Spain: Blaines Bay Microbial Observatory, Mediterranean Sea | collected 2016-07-05 | reverse complement strand
AGTATTTGCGAGTTCTGGCTCTAGCCCAGGCACACTTCACACAGGTGATTAATCATGTGTGGGGCTCAGCCGTCGCGATTGCAACAAATCTGCAGTTGTTGGCGGTCATTCCACCTCTTCCAGGTGGAATTCATCCGCAGGAACCGATGCTGGAGTTTGATACGACAGACAACAAGTTCCGCGATGACTTGCTGACCGAACCGCTGAATATTCAGCGCCAGGTCGCAAAGAATGGTGGTTATGTTCCGATTCCAGATGTTCCAGGGCATGGAGCAGAACCGAATCGTGAATTCTTGGAGCACTTCGCACTGGAAGTTTAGTCTGCCGGTGTGGTCAACAAACTAATCTCTGGAGGATCAATGTTTGGAATCAAGAAAGTAATTACTTGTGTTGCCCTTGCAATGATGTCCATGGCTCCCATAGCAGCAGCAGAAGATATGGTAGCGATGCTACTGCCTGAAAATGTGAACCCACGTTGGGAGAGCCAGGACGCCGCTTTTTTTGTAAAGCACATGAAAGATATGGCCCCGAATATCCAGGTAGAGGTGTTTAATGCGAACAACGATACTGCTGCACAACAAAGACAAGCCGAGCAAGCTCTTTCTCGAGGTGCAAAGGTACTGGTTGTCATTCCTATTGATGGGGAAGCAGCTGCGATCATAGCAGATATGGCTGCGGATGAAGGTGTGCCTACAATTGCTTATGACCGAATGGTGCAATCGACAAATACCAGCTTTTGGGTGCAGGCGGACCTGAGAGCTTCGGGTCGAGCCCAAGCCGCCCACATCGTAGCAAATACTGAGTTTGGGGACACTCTGGTAATGCTGAAAGGCTCCCCAACTGATCCTAACGCCCCAACTATTTACCATGGACAAATGGATGTCTTGGAATCCCTATTTGCCTCTGGTGAACGAGTTTTAGGATATGAAAATTGGACTCAGGGTTGGGATCCAGCAGTTGCCAGACGTTCCATGGATCAGGCTTTGACCAAGCTTAACAATAATGTGCAGGGAGTAGTTTCATCGAATGATGGAAATGCTGGAGCTGCTGTTGCTGCTCTAGCAGAGCAAGGAATGGCTGGCAAAGTCCCAGTTAGTGGGCTGGATTGTACGGTGCAAGCTCTTCAATTGATCCTGTTAGGTCAAATGACTCAGAGTGTTTGGAGAGATTTTGATATGATGGCAGAGGCCACAGCGAAGGCAACAGTTGCTCTCATTAACGAAGATTCTCTAGATGGTATTGTGATGGGGACATCGCCAGCAAATTCAGCTGGCAAGGAAGTACCTATGGTCCCTGTCGGTTTCTATAATGCTGTCGGCGAAGCCGGTGTTCAATATGTGATTGATAATGACCCTTCGATCACCAAGGCTGACGTGTGCAAAGGTGAAGCTGCCGCAACTTCGTTTTGTAAGGGCTGAATCACACTTCTTGTAAATTGCGATTTTCCTGTTCCTGTTCAGATGCAAGCAGAATTGCCCCATTTGGTAGTTAGAGAAGCTAGAAAACGCTTTGGTGGCCTGGAAGCTCTTCAGGGAGTCTCCTTCGAAGTGAAGCGTGGTGAAGTGATGGGATTGGTTGGTGATAACGGGGCAGGAAAATCCACTTTGATGAAGATTATTGCAGGTGCTGAGAGTTGTGACACTGGTCAGTTTTTTCTTGATGGCAATGAAATTTTCATTTCAAGCCCACAAGACGCGGTAGCTCAAGGCATTAGGATTGTCTACCAGGATCTGGCTCTATGCGAAAATCTGGACGTGGCTGCCAACCTTTTTTTAGGTCAAGAACCCGTGCTCGGGGGTTGGGCTAAGTTCCTGCCAAGATTCATGAAACCATTGGACACTCTCTCCATGGAGTATCAAGCGCAGCAGGCCATTCAACGCTTGAAAGTCAGGACACTACAATCAGTTCGTAGCCAAGTAGGTGGATTGTCCGGTGGTCAACGGCAGGCAATTGCGATCGCCAGGGCGATAGGTGCGGATTCCACAGTTGTCTTGGGAGTAGCCCAGACGAGAGAGGTACTGGAGACCATTCGGCAGCTACGCGATACTGGGCACGCAGTTGTCTACATTTCCCACAATTTGAGGGATGTCTTTGAAGTTTGTGACCGAATTACAGTACTGAGACAAGGAACAAATGTAGCAATTTACAAAGTATCCGAAGTTTCTCCTGAAGAAATTGTGTCTGCTATGACACGAGGAATGGATGTTGACGATGCCTGAACTCGGTGCCATGAGTCTGAAAAAAATCAGTACTTCCCGTCTGGGCTCCGCACTCCCTGTGCTACTAGCTCTTGCTGCCATTTGGATCTATTTTGGTTTGACAGAGCCGGCTTTCTTAAGTCCACGCAATTTTTACTACCTCTTCATGCAGAGTTCAGTTGTTGGGACTTTGGCAGTGGGGATCACAATTGTTTTATTGATCGGGGATATTGATTTGTCTGTTGCTGCTACTTCAGGAGTTTGTGCAGCAATCTTGGCAGTCTTGACAACTAACCTGGGAATTCCAGCTCCAATTAGCTGTTTAGCTGCTTTATCGGCTGGAGTTTGTGTGGGTATCTTCCAGGGGGCAATGTCAGCTTTGGTTGGTATCCCATCCTTTGTGGTTACTTTGGCAGGATTGTTAGGATTTCAAGGATTGATGCTAAAAATTCTAGGAATTCATGGCGCGATCAACGTCCGAGATCCGTTTGTCAGGGGCATCACTACTACCACATTGCCTACAGAATTGGGTTGGGCTGCAGCAGCCTTGTGTATCGCAGCCTTCTCTTGGATGGTTTGGTACAATCGGCAAAAGCGCAGAAGACTTTCCTTGGAAAATAATCCTTGGGCCAGCGACCTCACCAAGGTGGGATTCTTTGTGGTGTTTGCCATATCGGTTGTCGCTACACTCAATTCTTACCGTGGGGTCCCACTGGTTGTCGTTATTCTACTGGGACTAACGGCGCTGCTAGGTTGGCTCACTACCTCAACCCCATTTGGCAGAGCTCTCTATGCAGTTGGAGGCAATTACGAGTCAGCTCGTAGAGCTGGCATCTCATTGAAAGGTGTTAAGATTGCGGCTTTCGGAATCGTGGGATTTATGGCGGCAACAGGAGGAATTGTGGGTGCATCCCGCTATGCCTCTGTGTCTTTCAATGCCTTTGCAGGTGGGCCTTTGCTGCTAGAAGCAATTGGAGCAGCAGTCATAGGTGGAACATCATTGTTTGGGGGTAGAGGTAGCGTCTGGAACGCCATCCTTGGAGCCCTTGTGATTGGTTCCTTGGGCAATGGCTTGGACCTGTCTGGAGCTGGAGCGGCAGACAAACTGATGTTTTCAGGAGGAATTTTGCTGTTAGCTGTTTCCATTGATGCTCTGTCTCGTCAGGGAAGAATTCAAAGTAGAGCATAGTGGTGTTTTTTGCGCAGCAAACTGTCTCAATGTGGGGTCTCTCATGACATCAACTGTTTCCACAACAAACCTCTGGAACTCTACGCAGTTAGCCCTACTTAAAGGAATTTTGGCACAACTAATTCCTTCGGGAGCTAATGGAACGATACCTTCTGCAGCAGAATTTGGTGTTGCGGATTTCGTCATACAGAAAGTTTCTGACAAGCCTGATTTGCAGTTGTTGTTTACACAAGGTCTTGAATACTTGGAAACTTTACTGCAGCGGTCTGAGAAGACGGCAGCAGAACTCTCAAATGAAGAGTGGATTGCCCTCGTTAGCCAGCTTGAAAAAAGCCAACCAACCTTCTTCGAAATGCTCCTCCGAACTACCTACATGGGTTACTACAGCGAGTCAGCAATTCGACCACTTTTTGGTTTGTCTGCGGGTCCTACCCAACCGGAAGGATATTTAGTGCCGGCAGACGATCCAGTAGAACTCGATCGGATGCTAGAACCTGTTCGTCAAAGAGGTGTTTGCTACCGAGAATGCTAAACTTCTGTATGAATAAGGAACCATGGGCCAGGATGCTGTTGATGTATTGATTGTTGGAGCAGGAGCTTCGGGCGCTGCAGTGGCATATTCGCTTGCCGATATGGGTTTGAAGATCCTTTGCCTGGAGCAGGGAGATTGGGTTGACCGATCCAACTTGCCGAGTACCCGGAAAGATTATGAACTGCATCGATACGACAAGTTCAGTTGCGATCCAAATGTTCGTAAGCTTCCTCAAGATTACCCAATCAATTCTGAAAACTCTGCAATCACTCCTGTCAACTACAATGCGGTCGGTGGATCCACAATCAATTACTTGGGGCACTGGCCCAGATTTCACCCTTCTGACTTCCGAGTGAAGACTTTAGATGGTGTTGCTGATGACTGGCCGATTGACTACGATACGTTAGCTCCCTATTACGATCTCAATAGCAAAATTATGGGTATTTCCGGGCTTTCAGGGAATCCCTCTTATCCACCTTACGATATTCCACTTCCCCCGATTCCTTTAGGCAAATTGGGCAAAACTCTCGCAAAAGGATTCAATCAGCTTGGCTGGCACTGGTGGCCTTCCGATACCTCAATCCTGAGTCGTGATTACCAAGGGCGGAACCGATGTGTCAATGCAGGGACCTGTGATCTAGGATGTGCCTCTGGTGCCAAAGCCAGTGTGGATCTGACGTACTGGCCTTTACTACTGGAAAAGAGAATTCAACTGCGGACAAACTGCCGTGTCCGAGAAATTATGCTCCAACCTAATGGCAAAGCAGGGGGTGTCCTCTATTACGATGCAGATGGAAATCTACAGGAGCAAAACGCAGAGCTAGTGATTATGGCCTGCAACGGGGTAGGAACACCCAGGATCATGCTCAACTCGAAGTCTAAGGAATTTCCAGATGGCATAGCTAATCGCAGTGGGAAGCTGGGAAAAAACCTGATGTTTCATCCACTTTCCGGAGTGGTTGGTCGATTTACAGAACCAATGGAAGGATTTAAGGGGCCAATGGCCTGTAGCATCATCAGCCAAGAGTTTTACGAGACGGATCCAAGCCGTGATTTTGTGCGAGGCTACGGTTTACACGGAGGGCGGTTCACCACCCCCATGACTTTTGCTTTGGGTGGTTATGGAATAGACAATTTGATGCCCTGGGGCGCGGAGCATCGGCGTCAATTCGACGAAATTTATCCTTATTGTGCTGGATTGACCATCGTTACGGAAGATCTTCCTCTAGAAAGCAATGCCGTGACACTAGATCCTGAACTTACGGATGGCGATGGCATTCCTGCACCTAAAATCAATTACCAGGTTGACGAAAATACCCAGAGAATGTTTGCCCATGGTGCGGCGAGAGCTGAAGAGGTACTTTTAGCTGCTGGAGCCAAGAGTATTGTCGCCTCGGGGGGTGACGCTTGGTGGCGAGCTGGATGGCATTTGATGGGTACTGCCCGGATGGGAACAGATCCAGAAAACTCTGTAGTCAATGATTGGGGGCAGTGCCATGATGTGAAGAATCTATTTATTGTCGATGGGAGCATTTTTGTCACCTCAGCCGCGGTCAATCCAACTCCCACGATCCAAGCACTCGCACTCTACATTGGAGACAGCATCAAAAAGAATCGGAATTCTCTTTTTTGCTAGGAGTTTTAAAGTCCATCCAATGACAAACTGAATATTCAACAGCAAATTACCTATAGAAGGGCTACTTTGAAATCCCTGACCGTCTTGGTCATGGGGCTGAGCCAAACCTTGAATTCATCAAGCGTTTTGAAATCTAAGTCCTAGCGAAACTGGTGTGAAGAAAACGAAAAATGATCTTAATGTTTATAAAATTAAATATTTTATTAATAAAATATTTAAATAAATTTAGCTAGTTTTTCTACTTTTGGTGAACAGCCTTTCGCCTTGACAAAAAAACTCTATCTCCGCAATTTGTGGCGCACGAAAAAGCAAAGTGCTTGATATTCCGAAACTTTGCTTTCTGAGCAAGGCTGTGCCTTGCGAACTCTAATAACCCATAGCCAGGAGGAAACCGACCCCAACGCATCCCTTTTGTCGAATCGAGTCAATGAATTCAATGCTACAGAGGAGTACATGAAGATTTCCAAACTATCGATTGCTTTGCTGGCAGTAACGACTGCCTTTTCGATGCTGACGACTTCGCTCTTTGCCGGCGGTCACTCGCTTGCTAAGGTGCCCCGGGAGCAAACCCTGGTACTAGGATGGAGCATCACTTCACCAATTGGAGTGACCAATCCCTTTGCATCTACTGGATATACTCATCAGGAAGCCAACAACCTGATGTGGGAGGGTCTGTCCTATTTTGGTATTTTCAACGATGAAGAAATTCCTTGGTTGGCTGACAGCATGGAGTACACGAAGAGTGACTACACGCAGTTGACCATCAAGCTCAACGCAATGGCTCAGTGGAGTGATGGAACTCCTGTCACTTCCAAGGATGTGGTCTTCACCTTTGAGAGCCAAAAGAGCAATAACAAGTTGCCCTATCACGCTAATTTCAAACAGTTTGTTGACAAGGTCACTGCGGTAGATGACAAGACCGTAGTTGTTGATTTCAAGATGCCAGCACCTCGATTTAAGTTTCAGGTACTGACGCTGAAGTTCGACACAGGAATTCCGATTGTTCCTGCGCATGTCCTCTCCAAGGTGGAGAACGTCAACGAATACGAAGGTGGCAACGACATGCCCCACTCTGGCCCCTATAACCTTGTGTTGTGGGATGCCAATCAGAAGATCTACGACTTAAACACGGATTGGTGGGCAGTCAAGGCAGGTCGAATCAGTATGCCTGAAGTCAAGCGTGTGGTGATGTTCAACATCGGTGGCCAGGTGGGACAGGGAATGGATGTGGTTGCCCAACGTGTGGTGAACAATGAATTTGATGCCACCCTGGACATGCGCAGTTCTGTGATTGGAAACATCCTGCGTCAGAACTCCAAGGTGACTACCCACTCGGCAGACAAGCCTCCCTACGGGTACCTCGATTGGTGGCCGAATTCTCTCTGGGTCAATACCCAACTTGAGCCCTACAGCGATGCAAGAGTCCGTCGTGCGATGAGCTTATTGATCAACCGCGAGTTGATCAATGAAATCATTTATGAAGGAGCTGGCATTGCGACAATTTACCCCTTCCCTCTCTACCCAGGACTTGAGAAGTTTGCCAACAGCCCAGCTGTTAAGAAACTGGAAGCTGAGCTTCAGCCAGGGCTCTATGATCCAGATCAGAGCGCTGAATTGATGAAGGCTGCTGGGTTCACTATGAACAGTGATGATATGTGGGAGAAAGACGGCAAGACGGTGAGTGCTGTGATCAACGGATTTGAGGGAATCCACAGTGACATTGTTCCGGTCTTAGTGGAAATGTTGCGTAATGGTGGAATTGATGCGGATATCAACTTTGGTACAGATGCCTACCAGAACATGGCTGATGGCAAAGCTGGACTCTACATGTTCGGCCACGGAGCCAGCCTGAAGGATCCTTACACCGCGTTGGAACTCTTTCATAGCCGCTACAGCGCCGCTTTAGGTACCACCGCAGGCTCTAACCGCTTCTCTCGCTACTCCAATCCAGAGTACGACAAGTTACTGGACGAGATGGCTCCTTTAGGAGGTGATGATCCAAGATTCCAAGAATTGGCAGCGCAAGCAATGGGAATTTACTGGAGAGATCAGATTGACATTCCTATCATTCAGTGGCTCCACCGGATTCCCTACAACCAAACTTACTGGGAGAATTGGCCAACGATCGCCAATCCTGGCCTGGGTATGAATGGTGCCTTTTGGGCTCATACCGGCATGCTGGTTGTCTCTACCTTAAAATCTGCTAAATAATCCCTTTCCACACGCCCTCGTTCTGGGGGCGTATCTGAGTTCTTCATGTTTGTTCTCAAAAGACTGCTATTTGTCCTTCTGGTGGTTTGGTCTGCCTCCACCATTACTTTTTTTATTCCCAGAATCTCAGATATTAATCCGATCCGGGAACGCTTTGCAGAATTGGCCCGTCTGGGTGGATTCTCTGCGGGTGAGTTGGAGAAGATCGTTGAGTCTTACTCCAAGGCTTTTGGGCTCGATAAACCTCTGATGCAGCAATATTTCGATTACATTGGAGGGGTGATGACCCTGGACTTTGGGGTATCACTGAACAAATTTCCTAAAACTGTCCTCATGTTGATTGCCGAGTCCTTACCATGGACGATCGGCCTGATCCTTGTTACCACGATTCTTTCTTTTGTGATTGGGAATCTCGTTGGTGCTCTGGCTGCCTGGCCGCTTTCTCCCAGATGGGTTCGCGGTGTTTCTACCAGCTTTATTTTGTTTCAAGGGGTTCCTCCAGTCCTGCTCGCGATTTTATTGATTTTCTTTGTAGCTTTTAAACTAAATATCCTGCCGATCGCGGGTGCCTATTCGATCGGGACCGTTCCCGATTTCACCTTCGAGTTTCTATTAGATGTGTTGAGGCATCAGGTCTTGCCCGGTATCGCCCTCATCTTCGGGTCCCTCGGAACGTGGGTGCTCTCAATGCGGGGAATGGGCATTACAATTCAAGGTGAAGACTATGTGGTCTTTGCAGAACACAAGGGGTTGAGTTCTTACACGATCTTTAAGGACTATTACCTGAGAAACGCCATGTTGCCCCAGGTCACCGCCCTTGCCCTGGCGCTTGGCAATGTGATCACCTCCGCGATCGTCGTAGAGACTATCTTTGGCCTTCCTGGTCTCGGGTTTGTTTTGATCACAGCGATTCGCTCCAACGACTTTTTGGTGATCTACGGGATCGTCCTGTTTATCACGATTGCCGTGGCCGTGTTGATGGCTCTGGTAGAGTTGCTCTATCCCTTGTTGGATCCACGCGTGCGACAAGGTCAAGAATGATCAATTACTTCAAGCGCAACATCAGCCTGACAATTGGTCTCGGGTTGCTAATTTTTTTGATTCTCTTCACAGTGCACGGGCTGTTGACGATTGAGTTCAAGCAGGCCTATCCATTGGCTGTGCGGCCCAAGCAACCGCCAAGTCTGAAATACTTATTTGGGACTGATTTCTTCGGGCGGGATCTCTACACCGCAATGGTTGTGGGAGTTTGGCAAACCGCCATCATTGGTTTACTGGCAGGAGCCGCAGGAACGATCATTGGCATCGTGCTGGGATTCATTTCTGCTTACTTCTCAGGACTGGTTGACGCGGCTATCAAATTCATCTGCCAGATTCTCACCCCGATCCCGGCCTTTCTAATCCAGGTTGTGATTGCCAGTTCGATTGACAAGCGGGATGTCACGATCATCACGATGGCAGTTGTCGTTTTTCTGCTCTCCTGGATGGCGCCAACACTGGTCATTCGTTCACAGGTGCTCTCGATGCGAGAACGCCAGTTCGTTGCTGTCGCCAAGCTCTCCGGAATGAACTCATTAGAAATCATCTTCAAGGAAATCTTTCCGAATCTCTTGCCGTTCATTGCTGCGGCTTTTGTCGCTCAGGTCTTTCAAGCCGTCTTTGCTTCCTTCTATCTCGCTGTGATTGGTCTCGGCCCCTTGCGTGAACCCTTGCTGGGCAACACAATCTGGGCTGCGCAAAGTCAATCTGCCTTCTTCAATGGTTGGTGGTGGTGGCCTGTTGGACCGTCCTTAGCGATGATCCTGATTTTGGGCTCGCTAGCGTTGATCAACATGGGTCTGGATGAAATGGCAAATCCCCGCATCCGCAATAAGGAATAACGTTGGAACATTTGTTGGACATCACAGGCCTGACCGTCAGCTACTACACTGACATTGGTCGGGCCATCGCCTTAAATCAAGTGGACCTGAAACTCAAACAGGGCGAAAAACTGGGTTTGGTAGGCGAATCCGGCTCTGGAAAGAGCACGATGGGCTTAGCCATGATGCGGATGATCAAGCCACCTGGGAAGGTAGAAGGTGGCTCCGTTGTCATTGGTGGGGTGGACATGCTGCAGCTCAGCGACAAGGAAATGCTCAAGAGGCGACTCAGCACGATCTCCTACATTCCTCAGGGGGCGATGAATTCGCTGAATCCTGTGTTGAAGATCAAGCGTCAGATGATTGACGCCTATAAGGCACATTATCCGAACCACAAGCTGGATCAGATCCTCCAGTTGGCACATGAGGCCATGACCTCTGTGGAGTTGCCGGCGCATGTGCTGGAGATGCATCCTCACGAACTATCCGGAGGTATGAAGCAGCGAGTCTGTATTGCCATTGGGATCTTGCTCCGACCCCAGATCATCATTGCCGATGAGCCAACCAGTGCGCTTGATGTAGTGACTCAGCGTCAGGTGATCGAGACGCTCAACCGGGTACAGCAGAAGATTGGTTCTGCATTGATTTTGATCGGTCACGACATGGGCCTGATGGCCCAGTCGATGGACAAGGTAGCGGTGATGTATGCTGGAGAAATTGTGGAAATCAATGACGTGCAAACGGTCTTCACCAGTCCCAAACATCCCTACACGCAGGCGCTGATTAGCAGCTTACCCAGACTACAGAATCGGGGAGAGTTTCGGGGGATTCCTGGAATGGCGCCTTCGCTCTACCGTCTGCCAAACGGTTGCCGGTTCCATCCACGCTGCACCCAACAGCAACCTCAGTGTCAAACGATCTCTCCACACAAGAGTGTTTTTGAAGACGAAAAGTATGTGACCTGCCATCTCTACGAGGCCTCATGAGTACGGCCACACTGGAGCTAAAAAATGTCTCCAAGCTCTATCGGGTGGGCAAGAAGGAAGTTCACGCACTCAACCCGATCACCTTTGATCTGTTAGGAGACCCAGCCCGCATCATCACGGTGGCCGGAGAGAGCGGTAGTGGAAAGACAACCCTGGCCTCCATTATGTTGGGCTTGCTAGGGCCAACTACGGGCCAAGTGCTCTATGAAGGCAAGGATGTCAGTAAATTAAGTGGCGCACAGTACCGAGATTTTCGCAAGAATGTACAGGCGGTTTTTCAGGATCCCTTTGCGGTCTTCAATCCCTTCTACCAGGTGGACCATCTACTGGAAGTGCCGATCCGTAAGTTCAATCCTGGGCTCTCAAAAGCTGCACGCCGCAAGGCAATGGAAGAAGCTTTAGAGGCGGTTGGATTACAACCCAGTGAGATTCTTGGACGCTATCCCCACCAGTTGAGTGGAGGACAGCGGCAGCGAATCAACGTGGCCCGGGCGATCGTCATCAAGCCCAAGATCCTGGTTGCTGATGAGCCGGTCTCGATGGTCGACGCCTCCTTGCGAGCCAACATTCTTGAAGCCTTGGTGTCCCTGCGCGAGAACTACAAGGTCAACATTCTCTACATCACCCACGACCTGACGACCGCCTACCATGTCTCTGATTCAATCATTGTTCTCTACCGGGGGAGCGTGATGGAGGCCGGAGATATCACCAAGGTGGTGGAATCTCCACAGCATCCTTACACTCAGCTGTTGATCAACTCGATCCCCTGGCCGGATCTGGAGCGCAAGTGGGACAACCAGCGATACGCCAATCCTGATATTCAGGAAATTTCGGGAGCAGGGTGCAAGTTCTACAGCCGCTGCCCGAACCGCCAGCCTGGTTGTCAGGTGACTCCCCAACTGGTTCCTCTGTTCCCTAGACACCTGGCTAGTTGCCTGTTGCACCAACCCCAGGCAAATCTGGATTCTAACCTAACGCAGAATTTGTAAATCGCAGAAGACGACTATGCAAAAGATCGCAGTCACCGGAGCCAACGGTCACTTTGGGAAAATTCTAGTTCAGTTTTTGAGAGAACGGCATTTCACAGTGAAGCCCTCGGATCTCTTCTCTGGGCGTCCCGAAGAAGGAGCGGTCAATTGTGATGTTCGTGATTTGGGCCACTTAGTCAGTGTTTTCCAGGGCTGTGATGCGGTTGTACACCTAGCGGCTTTCCCGGGCCCCTGGACGCAACCAGATGCCAAGGTTTACCAGGACAACACCGTGGGCAGCTACAACGTGCTGCTGGCTTGTGAACTTTTGGGCATCAAGAAGATCTGCCTCGCTTCGAGTATCAACGCAATTGGTGGGGTTTATTCCCGCCTGCCGACCTATGACTACTTCCCCGTAGACGAGGAGCATCCGACCTACAGCGAGGATCCATACAGCCTCTCCAAGTGGATTCTGGAGATCCAGGCCGACTGCTTTGCTCGAAGGCGTGAGGACGTCTCCATCAGCAGCATGCGCTTCCACGGGTTGCAGTATCGGGATTTTATGGAACCCCGCACGACCAACGGGATCTCCTTCAAGCATCTCTGGGCCTATACCGATCCGATTGCTGCGGCCAAGGCCTGTTTGGCCAGTCTGAAAGTGACCTGGACTGGACACGAGGCGTTCTTCATCGTTGCTCCGGAAACTGCTAGTTCCACCGACTCCGAAGAACTCATCCGTGAGCACTATCCACAGGTGCGAGTGACAAAGCCAATGCCTGGCAAACATGGATTCTACAACTGTGAAAAAGCAAAGCGTTTACTGGGCTGGGTGCACGAAGATCATGAGCATTGAGACACTGAAATCCCCCAGAAATTGCTGAATCAATCACCAATTGTTCACTTCTTTGATTTCAAGATTTGATTTCCCCTACGGTTTGAGACTACACATCTCTTGAAGAATTGGGCGTTAAAACGTTTGGTCTAAGCGCCCGTCCGCCTGATCGTCGACGTTGACGGATATCCCCCTCAAGTTGCTGAATGAAGAACTCCCATGGCATACAAAGACCTCAAAATCACACGCCTTGAACTGCTGATGGTCAAGCCTCGCTTCATGTTCCTGAAGATGCACACCAATCAAGACATCGTGGGCTACGGAGAACCAATCCTGGAAGGCCAGGCCCATGCAGTTGCAGGGGTAGCGGGCAATGGAAAACTACCTGCTGGGCAAGGATCCTCGACAGATCGAGCACCACTGGCAGGCTCTCTACAAGGGAAGCTTCTATCGGGGAGGGCCAATTCTGACGAGCGCACTCTCGGGGATTGAGCAGGCGATGTGGGACATCCTCGGTAAGTCCTTGGGTGTGCCGGTGTATCAACTGCTTGGTGGATCAGTTCGAGAGCGGATTCGGATCTATGCCCATGCTCACGGAGCAGACAAGGAACAGCTCTGCAAACGGGCCCGTGAACTGGTCAACATGGGCTTCAACTTCCTGAAGACAGGCTTTGAAGCGCCTGTCGCCTTTGTCGAGAACCAACAGTTCCTCCGAAATTGCGTGGAGCGCTTCGCTGCGCTACGTGAGGAGGTAGGCCCAGAGGTGGACCTCGCACTGGATTTCCACGGACGCTTCTCACCAACGATGTCCAAGCGTCTGATCAAGGAGTTGGAGCCGCTTTATCCCTACTTTGTGGAGGAACCCTGTTTGGCCGGCAATACGGCAGCGCTGGTGGAGTTGAAGAACTCAACGACGGTTCCGTTAGCCACTGGAGAACGCATCTTCACCAAGTGGGGCTTCCGAGATTTGATTGAACAACGAGCGGTCGATATCCTGCAACCTGATCTCTGCCATGCTGGGGGCATCATGGAGGTCAAGAAGATCTCAGCGATGGCCGAAGCCAGTGACCTGGCCGTGGCTCCCCACAACCCACTGGGACCGATCTCGCTGGCGGCCTGTCTACAACTGGATGCCTGCACCCTGAACGCAGTGGCCCAGGAACAGGTAACTCTCGGAGATGGCTACCTCGTTAAGCCGTTTGAAATGCAGAATGGCTACATTGAACTGCCCACCGAGCCTGGGTTAGGGATCGAGCTGGATGAAGAGAAAGTACGGGCGCTGGAATACGATGGACATTGGGAAACTCCACGGGTCATTGATCAACGCGATGGCTCTGTGGCTGAGTGGTAAAGAAAACGAACAGGAAACTATGAACTCTCCGAAGATCAAGGACATGCGGGTCATTATGACCGAGCCCGATGGCATTCGACTGGTGGTGGTTAAAATTCTTACCGATCAGGATGGACTCTATGGGGTTGGCTGCGCGACCTTCACACAAAGACCGCTGCCGGTGTTCAAAGCGATCACCGACTACCTGCGTCCCTTCCTGATTGGGCGCTCTGTCGTGGACATCGAGGACATCTGGCAATCCTCCTACGTCTCGTCCTATTGGCGGAACGGACCAGTTTTGAACAACGCGCTGAGTGGGGTGGACCAAGCCTTGTGGGACATCAAGGGCAAGATGGCCAACATGCCCTTGTACGATCTGCTGGGTGGAAAGGCACGAGAGGCAGCCGCGGTCTATGTTCACGCTTCGGGAAGCTCTGCTGAGGAGGTCGGTGACAAAATGCAAGCCTTCATGGAGCGTGGCTTTCACCACATCCGAGTGCAGGTCTCCACTCCGGGCTACTCGACCTATGGCAACAAGTCAGCGAAAAGTGGCACAGACACCAGCTCCAATCGGGATGTCAGCCAGGGACCAATTCCAATCACAACTCGCTTGCGAGAGTATGATCCCGCCAAACGCTATGCTCACCCGGGAGGTGTCTTTGAGCCCAAGCCCTACCTGCGCTCGGCTTTGAACCTGTTTGAATACATACGTGATCGTTTCGGCTATGGCGTGGAGATCCTGCACGATGTGCATGAGCGGATTCCTCCGATCCTCGGTGTCTGGTTCGCCAAGGAAGTCGAACGCTTCCAGCTCTTCTTCCTCGAAGATCTCTTCAGTCCCGAAGACAACGAATACTTCCGAATGGTGCGGGCCCAGTGTGCCACGCCGATCGCGATGGGTGAACTGTATTCTTCGCCTCACGAGATCATCCCGATGATCAAGGATCGGCTGCTGGACTTCATCCGGATTCACATCTCCGACATGGGTGGCATCACCCCCTGCCGCAAACTGGCTGCGATGGGTGAGCTGTTCTCTGTGCGTACAGCCTGGCATGGACCTAGTGATACTTCACCGATTGGTCATGCGGCGAACCTGGCGCTGGATCTCAACTGCTCCAACTTCGGTATCCAGGAATATGCGATCTTTGGCGAGCGGACCCAGGAGGTCTTTCCAGGGTGTCCGGAAGTTAGGGATGGGATGATGTGGCCCAACGGCAAGCCGGGCCTGGGGATTGACATCAACGAGGAACTGGCCGCGAAGTTCCCTTACAACGAGTACGAATTTGGTGGTGCCTGGGACACCGTCCGAAGAGCGGATGGTTCCGTCGTGAAGCCGTAGTTGAAGCAAATTAGCCCCAACCTTTGGTCCAATTGTTTGGGGCTGTTGCACTGAAATCTTCCGTTCATCAGCAAAATAAGTGTTGCAGGCCTTTCATGTTTAGCTTTGCAGGAACACTGTGCCAGGAACTGCCTCTCACCTAGAGTAAGGACTCCCCAACCCTACCCCTCTTCCAACGCCAACCGCACCCAAAGACCAATCAGGATCATCTTGATGAATTGAAAGAGAGTTGCTGATTGTGCCATAACCATTGAAAGTCCGAGGACGGAGATCACCGAGTGCAGCAGAGTACCCCCCAGGATCCCAAAGGTGGTGGTCCAGCCTGCGGGACTACCGGACCGAATGCCATTCTTGACCACCAGCATGGTGTCAGCCCCGGGGTAAAGGCCAACGCTGCGACCACCAAGGTGAAGGCGAGTACCTGTGAGTCGAACAATGCGTGATCCTAGGTGGGGGTGATCAGATACTCGATAATGCTTCGGCAGTTAGCGACGTTACCGGGGTGCCGAACGGCTGTGGGGGCATGGCCTGGAAGGTAGGAGACGATCTTCCCACCCCACGGCGTGATGGTCTCGTAGGCCATGGGAAAGGTTCCTTCCTCGGTCGTGGTTGTCATCAAGGTAGTGGCCGGACAGCTTTGCTCCAGGTTGATATAGATCTCGTCGGCAGGTTGCGCGACGTCTTGTAAGTGTTGACACAAAGGATGCCGGCTCTTGGCTACTTCAACCAAGTAGGGACGGATCGGGTGCGAACTCGGAGCGAACCCATCTGGGTCATCTTTGCGCACCCAACGAAAGCCAACAAGCGAGCGCCACCACGCACACTGCCAGAAGGCTGCGCTGGAACCGTGCAGCAGAAACATCGGCTTGCCCGCCTGTAAGTATGCCTTCACGAGCTGCTCGGCTACAGCACTGGGGGGCGGAACGTCGCAGGTGCCTCCAATCAGGTGAAACATCAACAAATCGTACTTTTCCCCTAGATTCTCCTCCATCAAACAATCCCAGTTGTCTTCGTGAAAACAGATCTCATGGTGCGGACATAGGCACTCGAAAAGGTTTTGCCCTGCGTGGGTACCGTAGTGATTGTCTACTGCAAAAAGAATCATCGCTACTCCAAGTGGTGGCCATTGCCATCAAAGAAAAACGGGTTGAATCAAGCCATGGTCGTCAGCATCTCGAGTGTCACTGCATAGCGCAAGGGCTTCCCATGCTGCCAGGCCAGAAACTCATCGATCACTGTGTCCGCTATCCTGTTCACTTTCCCACCAATCGATCCTGCGATATGGCTGCTCAAGAACACATTCGGTAGTCTGTAAAAAGCAGAGTCCACAAGTGGTGGCTCTGGATCGGTGACATCCAGCAGCGCAGTCAAGTCTGGTCGTTGCTCCAGCACATTCACAAGATCGGATTCCATGACGGTTGCTCCCCGACCCGTGTTGAGGAAGACCGCATTTTTAGGCATTGCATGGAAATGATGGGTACGGAGTAGTCCCTTTGTTTCGGGTACATTCGCCAGATGGTTTGAGACGACCTGTCCACATGCAAACGCCTCCTCCAAAGTCACTTTCTCTACACCCAACTTTGCAGCGTTCTCCACCGAGAGAAATGGGTCGAATACGAGCACGTTCAAATCAAAGGGTACCAGCCGTTCAATTACTTTCCGACCAACCATCCCGGCTCCGAGCAAGGCGATGGTTGTGCCGTAGTTCCCGACTCCAATGAAGGGATCTTTACGTCCTTCCGGTGTGGCGCAGTCACGAATGTTTCGAAAATAGCCCTTGGTCGCCAGCAGGATCTGTGAAACCGTGAACTCGGCAACGGGAACCGCATTGGCGGCCCAAGCGCTGATCACAAGCACCTGTTTTTGTAAAAAAGGTTCTGCAAAGAACTTTACGGAACCTGCTGCATAGAACACTGCTTTGAGTAAAGCCAGTTTGGCAAGCTGTGTTGACTTCAGCGTAGGCATGCCCCAGGTGGAGAAGATCACCTCGACTGAGTGGAGATGCTGCACATGGGCATCGAAGTTTTCAGCAGAGATAACCACCGGGTAGAGCTCGCAGAACTGGGCCAGACGATCTTTTCGTCCATTCCCATAGACCACGTCCAGAGAGGCTGGTTGATTACTGAAAAATGTGGCTTTTATTTTCAAATCCTGAACTCAGGAGCATTTGCTTATTCTTAACCAGATAAAGGAGGGTCGAAAATATTGATTGAAATTCTTGTGTGTAGAAAGCGGCCTCTTCCCAAGTATCCTATCCTACTGACCAAATAAGGCTGTCACAAAAGTAATGGAAGTGGGTCTTCTTTTGTGAATCATTATCATTTTGTCAGACATCTGATTGAGCCAAGAAGCGGATTGCATCTTCGAAGCGATCGTCTCCCCAGAAGATCTCGTCTCCAATTGAAAAAGTGGGTACCCCGAACACGCCCTTACTCTTAGCGAGATCCGTGTTCTGTTCGTAGATTTGAATTGTTGAAGCAATTGTGGCCCGGGAGATCACCCCACTAGCATCTTTGTTCAGCAAGGAGAAAACTTGACCAAGATTTTCATCAGAACCAGCCTCTAAACCTTCCAGGAACCAAAGGGAATAAGTTGTCTCGAGATAATCAAGAAACCAGCCTTCCGTATTGGCTACAACTCCGACTTGATTGGCCAAGTCAAAATTTTTCAGAGGGTAGGGGGTTGGCACCTTTGGAATTGGAATCCCATAGAGTTCGGCTCTGCGTTCAATATCTCTCCACATGTGCCGGACTTTGGATTCTTTAGTAGGTGGAAATGGGATGTTGTCCATATCCTTCATGATTTTCCGAATACTGATTGGAACGAATTCCAGTTGAAGATTGCGTTCTTGCAGCACAGATTTCATCCGCATTGCTGTGAGGTAGGTGTAGGTGCTGCCTACAGAAATCCAAGCTGTCAATTTTTGTCGACTCATCTTTCCTTTAGATCTAGCAGTACAAGTGGAGAAACGGTTTCTTAAAACGGATGAATCAAAAGTTTGTTGCTATTCACATCGGGCCTTCTCACCAATTGATTGAGTAGAAAATCAGTCATTGGCCTCTCTTGAAAATTTGCATTACTCTGCCAATTTTGTGAAATCCGAGACCATAACTTTTCTTATCCAATCGCATGGAAGAGATAACCTAGCTCTCAATGAGTCAGAGTAGCAAAGGCAAAACCAAAGGCCAGCAACAAGGTCTGCCGAAGCAAGGGCCAGAGGACCATTCTCCAGAAACGCAGACGGGGGATGCGAAGGATCTTCGATTCGGTGTGCCATTGAGCGGGAATCGCTCTCGAGGTTGGCAGCACCAAGCGGAGCCAGTAAGGGCATCCGAGAATCGCATGCAAGGCGGCAGCAATCCAAAACTGTGAGACACCCCACGATTTGCTGATGGATTCCTACAGAGAATTTAAAATTCCAGCCTACTACAATTAGTTTTGCCTACAGGAGAGAACCGATGGAGGAGAGCGTGAAGAAAAGAGAAAAGAAATGGTTGGCAATAAACTGAAGAAATTGTATATAATTTCAAAGCAGCAGACTTTCCCTCAGAGAGTCTTGTTGTGTTGGGCCCCTGTATCCGTTGTGTCGCCAAACCTTCCGGATACCGGGGCTTTTTCATTTGTATGTCGGCAAAGTTGGATCGAGTTTTTAACAAATAGCTTCTTTATTTATAGTTCTGTCTCTTCTGAGTGTCAATTATTTTTCAGACAAATTTGTAAAATTAATCATTTAAATTCAGTAATATGTAAATATTTCCTCAATCTGAGAGGTCCGTTTATTCGGTTTTTGTCACAATTTAAAAACAAAAATAAGATAAAAAGCATTATTAAATACAAATTACAATTTAACCACTTATTTTAATACTGAGTTCATCAAAATTCTTGTAATGATTGTGAAACAAACCTGGAAAACAAAAAATGGACGAAAAGAAAGAAAACTCCACCAATCACATCAAGAAAATACCGGATCATACTGATCTGCTGGAAGAGATCAGTTCCACCGGAACCTGGTATCTTGATCTGGCTACCATGAAGTTTCTAGAGATGAGTGAGAAGATCTACGATATTTATGGAGTCGGTAAAGAAGCTCCACCCAGCTATGAGGACTTTTTATTCAATTACGTCTTTATAGAAGACCAATCCTACGTTGAGCAGATGAGACTAGAGATCACTAACGTACAAGGGCCTTCGAAAATTATGTTTGAGTTTCGGTTTGTTCAGCAAGAAACAGGAGCTATTCACAAAGAGCGGACACTCGTGCAGCGAGTGGAGGACGAAGATGGAAATTTAATTGGACTGCGCGGTGCCAGCACAGACTTAGGACCAGTACAGTAGGAGGCTGGTGAAGATTTAGAAAAGTGAGGAAAATGAAAGACTGACCAGAACTCCCTCATCCGGCCTGCGGCCACCTTCTCCCCACAGGAGAAGGAAAAGAAACTGACCAGATTTTTTCATGCCAAGTGATTTATTTTCATCAATGAAATCAATTTACTAAAAACCCTCACCCAGTGGGAGAGGGGGGGCCATCACAGATGGTGGGTGAGGGATTGTTTTGAATGGAAATGTGAGGAAATTGAGCAGTTTGAAGTAGCCCCTCATCTGGCCTGCGGCCACCTTCTCCCTGAGGGCATAAGTATCTACACAACTCTGAGTCAAACGATTTGAAAGGAAGAGGATGCTAAAAAAAACTCACCAACTTAGATGCACGTCTTTGTCGTCGCTATGAGCAGTTGGTCACCGAGAGCCTGAATGCGAGCGAAGCCCTCAGTGCGGGCCTCAAGGCCGTCCCGAACAAAATCAGTAGTTTCGCAAGCACGCAGGCGGCTTGGTGGTTTTATAAAAATGAAGCCCTCACGCTGAGCAAACTGCAAGAACCCCTGACGGCAGCGGCGCACGCTGGGATCCAGCAACAGTGCGGTGAATATGCCTTATGCGTCCATGGTTGGTCGAAACTACGTTATCGACATCGCAACAAGCCCGATATTTATCCAAGGACACATTCCGACGATCTGGGCTACGAGTTACAAACCAGCTTGATCCTGAGCGATCAAACGGGAAATCCGATCACACCGGTGGTCTAAATTCTCGTCAGCGCAGACGGGAGTTACTCGACCTATGCTGACGATGGCCCGCCGGAGCCGTTGGTGCAGAATCATTTGGACGAAGTGAGTGATTGCATCGCGCACCTCGAACAACAAAACTTCGCCCGGCCTTTGGTTCATGTGATGGACCGCGAAGCCGACTCCATTGGCCATCTGCGCCGCTGGGAGGCCGATGGTACTCACTGGCTCGTGCGTGCGCGGGGCAACCCCACCGTTGAGCTGCAAGGCACGTCGATGGCCTGTAAGGCCGTCGCAAGCAAGCTCGAATATCGTCAGGTGCACACCCAGTGACCGACGAGGAACAAAAACGTCGGCTATGGATTGCCGAAGCCGAGGTGACCCTTCGTCGGCCAGCCAAACCCTATCTAAAGAACGGCAAAAGAACGCCCGTTCCGGGGCCCCCCGTGATGGCTCGCCTGGTGGTATCTCGCATCTTGTCCAACCTCGGAGAGGCCGAATGGTTGTTGCTGAGCAATGTAAAAGACATCGATGCCTCGACGATTGCGCTTTGGCATTACTGGCGCTGGAAAATCGAGACGTTCTTAAAACTCATGAAATCGGCTGGTCACCAACTGGAAGCGTGGCAACAGGAATCGGCCCTAGCGATTGCCAAACGTTTATTGGTTGCTAGCATGGCTTGTGTGACCGTCTGGGCCATTGCTGCCGACGAAAGCCAGGATGTTGCCGAACTCAGAGGGTTTTTGGTCAAACTTAGTGGACGACAAATGCGACATCAGCAGACCGTCACCCATCCGGCTTTATTGGCCGGACTCTGGGTGTTCCTCTCCCTGTTCGAACTCATGCAGAGCTATTCTCCACACGAACTAGAGTGTTTTCGAAAAACCGCTCAAAACCTCTGCTCCAAGGATGTGTAGATACTTATGCCCCAAAGGAGAAGGACAAGTATGAACTCCAACTGGTCGGTAGCTTGACAATGGAAGTTTGTTCAAAGTAGATGAGAACTCAAAACTGAGCCAAGCAAGTTTCTCTAACGAAGATACTTAATGAAAGGATTCAAATGGTGAATTGGAATGATATGAGTCAGCTCCAAAGAAGGATTTCTGAGACGAGTGTGGGAGTCCAGAGAAGAGAAGCGGTACTGAAGGAGCTAAGCCCGGAGTTGGGACAAGTCATCCTGGAAATCGGATGTGGCGGGGGGCAACTACTCAAGGAAGTGGGATTGAGAGTGGGTCCCAGTGGCAAAGTGATTGGCCTGGACATCAGTGCAGATCAAATTGCGGCTGCCAAAAGCTTTTGTGAAGAGGTGGATCACATCGAGTTTTTCAATGGCAAGCTCGAAGAACTTGAAGGGAGTGATCATCAATTGGATTCGGTGACCTCCACACAAACCTTGGAGTATGTTGAAGACTTGGATTCCTTGATGAAATCCATGGTGAAACTGCTGAAACCAAGGTCCAAGTTTGTTAACTATTCCACGCTTTGGGATTATTTTCGATTCCACGGACCAGAAGAGAAACTCAATCAAATGATCCATACAGCGGCCATCCATCAAGCACATTTGATGTTGCCCTCCAAGTTGCTTGGGATCTTGAAGAAGTATGGCTTTCACAATGTTAGGACGAACCCAGTCCCTTTCTTCTTTACCAAGCGAGATGCGAATTCCTTTGCGAATTTCACAGAAATGAATCTAGCAAAGGTCGCTCTTCAGAATGGTGTTGCCGAGTCAACAGTCACCGAATGGAGAAGACAGCTGAAAGAAGCTGAGCAAGAAGGAAGATTTTCTTTCACTGTGATTGGTGTGGTAACGACTGGATACCGAACTTGAGAGTAGAAAAGAGATCAGGGGGCCCCCCTCTACTTTTAATTTCTCACATTGACGGTCTCAAAAAATGGAAACTTGGATTTATGCCCCTCAGATACGCTGCCTGGTCCTATCACGATTCACCGGTTGTGGATCAATGCCGTTCCTTAGATTTGATACTACAGATCCTCAGCAGTTCCGATAGACCTAGACAGAAAAAATCCTTGGGCACTTGTCTTAGGATTTGGTGGGTATTTTTGAGAAAGTTGTGTCGTTAAAGAGGGAACTTATTTTGGTAAGACCTGACGGAGTACCCAGTCGTAGACAGATGGATTCAGAAAAGCTTCATCCCAACAAGTTGAATCATGTCCTCCATCTGGAACTACGGTAAATTTAATTGGTGAACCTAGGGACTTAAGCTGATTCACCATACTCTCTGTTACAGAAATCGGCACAATCTCATCTTTTCTACCGTGGAAAGCCCAAATAGGTAGTTTCGGAAATTTAAATGCGTAAACAAATGGTGCACAGGCACCACCCGCAACAACACAGGAAGCCCAAGAATTTGAGTATTGGATGGCGAGTCTCCAAACTGCATAACCACCCCTGCTGATACCCATTAGGTTGATCCGATTAGCATCGACTCGATGGGTTTCAACAATTTCTTCAATAATCGCTAGTATTGTTTGTTCGCTCCAAAACTTGTCAGGATCATAATGTAATGGAGATACCACGAGACTCTCCAATTCATTCCCATCTGTGATGTACTGGTTAATTCCTTTCTCTTTGAGCGTCTCAAATTCATTCTCTTCAATGGAACCTCCATGTAGAAAGACAATCAAAGGATAGTTGTTTTGTGGGTTTTGTTCGTAGCTATTTGGTTTGTACAGTAAGTAGTCTATATCAATAGATTTTTGGTTATTTCTTTTGTGAAGTGTTTCCTTCATAACTCTTCCTCTATCTCAATCGATTCTGAATCTCTTTTCTAATGAGTTGGCCAATCATCCGGCAGTGAGACCGCCATCAGCCAGGAAAACCCCACCGTTGCAGAAAGTGGATTCATCGGAAGCAAGGAAAAGAGCAAATTGTGCGATCTCTGAATCAGTTCCATACCTGCTCATCGGAATCTTACTTTTGACAAAATCTTCAACCGCCGTTGGGTTTGCAGGGTTTATTTGTTTATGAAGTGATTCCATCATCCGGTTCGCAATTGGACCTGGTGCAAGAACGTTGAAACGGACACCACTGGAACCAAATTCGATGCAGGCAGTTTTGATCATTCCACAGACTGCGTGCTTGCTAGCAGCATATGGACACTGACCACTGGAACCAACTACGCCGGCACCCGAAGATATGGCAATGAATGAACCTTTTTTCTGCCCAGTCATTATCGGAGTAGCGTGCTTCATCAGCAACCATACTCCTGTAACATTGACTTCGAGCGTGTAGCTAAAGTCTTCTACCATGTAGTCTGTCAATGACTGAATAACCCCTTCAGTTCCCGCATTTGCAACTACAGCGTCTAAAGATCCAAATTCTTCATTCGTTTTGTTGATCGCAGAGGCAACAGAACTTTCGTCTCTGGCTTCGTATTCAAGATAGATGGTGTTTTCATCAATCCCCAATTCAGCCTGAAGTTCATCTAACTTCTTCTTGTCTCTCCCCAACAGCGTTAGTTTTGCTCCATTCTCCTTGAACAGCTTTGCGGTTTCTTTACCGATACTTCCTGTCGCTCCCGTAATTAGAATGCTCTTGTCTGCTAGTCTCATTAGCCCTTTGTCGACGTAGATAAGTAAAAATGATTTGGCTCGTGACCATTAAATTGCTGGTTGACCGAACCAAAGAGTTCTTCTCTGTAGCCAACTGTCTTCAGAAACTCCTCATGATCCCAATGCCAAAGCGAAATTTTGGTTCTTTTTGCTGAAACTGCTTGTCTTGGTCATTAGCAAATTCAAGTAGCCGAATGCTGGCTTCTTCGTCGTTGATCTCCCCACTCTTGACAGAGTCTACAAGCTTATCTCCAACAAACACATACTCTGAAATGTATTTTTTCGTTCGGGTGCCATTATCGTTATAGATCGATTCTACCTTGGACTTGATGCAGTTCCATTCCTCCAGGAAGCTTGGGGAAGAACACTCATTGATTTGAATTTCTTGAACTGTCGGTCTGGTGGTGGTGCATCCGTAAACTAGAAATAGAAGAGATGACCAACAACAAATTTTGATCATTGAGTTCATTCAAATGTATTCTCTAAAATGTTTGGGTAATATGGCGGTGGGATCACATTATTGGACAGTATTTTTGCGGGAAGAATAGAAGCAGTTGTTAGAGTTCCGTTAACCTCGACATGATTGGTCCCATAAATTCTTCAACCAATACTATATTGTTATCAGCGCTGCTTTTTTCGCGCTTTACTTGTCTTTTGGTCAGCTCTTCCTCTGCAATTTTCTCTGAGGGATAAATAATTAGAGATTGATGATGGTTCTCATCGATTTTCCACCAGATGACGTCTTCAGCTGTGGTGTCTCCACTGACAGCCTTATTCATGTTTGCCTGCAATTCTGCAGGTGTTGGGACACCATTTTCCCAATACCACTTCGTGTAAACTGCAAATTTCATAGGTAGCTGCTCTATCTGTTTAATCAGTAGTTTCTCAAAAAACCTACTTATAAGTCAATCGAGAGACAATTGCTAGATTGAGTTGGCTCATGCATAGACTGCTTGCCGTAAGCCCTTGAGATAGCCGATCGCGAAGAGCCTACCAATCTCAGAGTAACCGAAATTTTGATTGCTGTCTTCCCCCATCGTGGGAACGTGGTCGGGGCGACAGATGCCATCGTAGCCCACTTCCTTGTAAGCCTGCATACAAGCAACCATGTCGGTCTTGCCGTCGTCGTGGAAGGTCTCAACAAAATCAGTGGCCTGTCCCTGCACATCACGGAAGTGCACAAAGAAGATTTTCTGTTGCTTACCAAATTTACGGATGACCCCGGGTAGATCATCTGTCATCAGCGTGAAGTTGCCCTGACACAGAGCGATGCCACTCATCTCGCTCGGATGCAGGTCCAGCAGTCGCTGAAAGTTGTCGATACTGTACATGATTCGGGGAGTTCCCTTGACCAGCGGAATTGGAGGGTCGTCTGGATGCATGGCGAGTTTGACTCCTGCAGACTCTGCTTCGGGAACCACGGCATCCAGGAAGTACTTCAGGTTATCCCAGAGTTTCTCTTCGGTGAGGCCGTATTCGTTCTCATAGGGATCCGTCACATCTTCTAGTCGAAACTGGGTCACCAGTGCTCCCCCTCGTGAGGGTAGATTGGTGGTGGTGCGAATCCAGTTGAAGATCGGCATCCACTCGTAGCACCAGACTGGAATCTCCAGCTTTCCCATGTTGCGGATCAACTCGATCACCTGCTCAATCTCCTGGTCTCGTCCCTCAATGCCGAGTTTGACCTTCTCCATTGGTGGACGATTCTCCAGTGCTGCCAAATAGAAGCCGGTTTCTTCATAGCGTTTCTTCTGGGCAGCCAGCTTATCCAGACTCCAAGGCAGTCGTTCCTTCGGAACCTCCAGCCCTTCGCTCCAGTCCATTGCTCCAACGACGTCCGTCACTCCACACTGCTTAACCAGGCGGATCAGACTCTCTTGGTTGGGCTGAAAAAATTCGGCAATACGGATCATTTCAGCCCCCACTCTGTTGGGTTTTCTTCCACTCTTCGAATTCCTGCTGAGCTTCTTCAGTAAGCGGATAGTACTTGCGCAGATCTCCACCTTCGGAGAGCTTCAGCTTGGAGAAGACCTCCCAGTCCTTGTGCGTGCCGGCGTGAGCAATGATGTCGTCAACGAGCTGCAAGGGGACAACGACAACACCATCGTCATCGGCAATGATGATATCGCCCGGGAAAACCAGTCGACCTCCACAGGCAATCGGACAATTTACTGAGAATGGAAAGATGCCGGTCTGAATGTGATAGTTGGGTGTGAAGCCACGAACCCACATGCCCAAGCCAGTTTCCAGTGCTGGTTGCGAGTCACGAATCACTCCATCGACAACGATGCCTTCTCCTCCCTTGCCTTGGAGATAGGTCAGCATCATCTCACCGAAGACCCCACTCTGCATGTCTTCCCGTGCATCTACAACGACCACGTCTCCAGCCTCTGCGAGGTAGAGGGCGTGTCGATGAAGTTGCTTTTCTACTTCCTGGTATTCTGATTTGTCATCATAGTAATCTTCACGAATGGGCATGAACTGTAGCGTAATTGCTGGGCCGCCGATCACTCGCCCTTTCTCCTGGGTCACAGGTCCGATAATGTGTGAATTACGGATGCCGGCCTTGTGCTTGAGTTCGGCGCTGAGCGTCGCGCTGCCGATCTCCTTCAGTTGTTCGATCTTGGCACGTTCAGGTCGTTGAAAGCGGACTGGGTAGACTTGGGTTTCCATAGGGTTTAGCTCCAAAGGCGATCGTGGGAGTCCAGAACATTCCAGCTGTCCGTTGAGTCAAAGAATCCGCTGAGGTCCGGAGTGGGAGGATTGAGGTGCGCCTGCACCACTTCTTCGTTTAATTCGATACCAAGGCCTGGGGCTTCCGGAACTCGAATGTGGCCATCTTCCACCAGGGCCTTGCCTTTAAAAGTCACTAGATCTTCCCACCAGGGCAGATCAACAGAGTGCATTTCCAAGGCAACAAAGTTCTCGGTTGCTGCAGCACAGTGGACGTTAGCCATCGCGACGATGGGAGAGCCGGCCTGGTGCAAGACCATCGGCACTCCATACTCCTGGGCCAGATCACCGATGCGCTTGGTTTCCAGAATTCCACCAGAAGTAGCCAAATCTGGATGCACGTAACTGACACAGTCTTCATCGAGCAGAGTCTTGAATTCCTGGCGCAAATAGATGTCTTCTCCAGTACAGACCGGGGTCTCAACAGCGTCCTTGATGGCCTTCATCTGCTTGGGGAACTGCCAAGGCAGCATGTCTTCATACCAGGCGAAGGTGAAGCGATCCAGCGCACGACCCAGGCGAATGCAGCTGTCGAGGCCAATATGACCGAAGTGGTCAATGGCAATTGGAATGGTGCTGCCAAGCTGCTCACGGATCACCCGAGCGTATTCAGTCAGATGTTCGATGCCTTTCTGAGTGATTTGCGTAGCGGTGAAGGGGTGCATCAGGTTTGGATTGGCGGCGACGGCTGGATCCTGAATCAAAGTCCCTTCGATGCCACGCAATAGGTTGATGCCCACATCCATCTTGAGGAATTGGTAGCCCTTGTCGATGCGAGTCTTCATGCGAGCCGCCATCTGCTTGGGGTCCTGTTCTGAAGGAGTATCAGCATAGACCTTGACCCGGTCACGATACTTCCCACCAGCCAGCATGTAGGAGGGCACTTCATAGGCCTTTCCAGCGAGATCCATCAGCGCCATCTCTACACTACAGACCCCTCCTCCTTGGCGTCCATGAAACCCAAACTGCTGGATTTTGCGGAAGACTCGCTCCACGTTGCAGGGATTTTCTCCAAGTAATCTGCTCTTGAGCATCAGCGCATAGCGGACACTGGCGCCGTCTCGCACCTCCCCGAGTCCCGTGATGCCTTGATTGGTATAGATCCGTAGCAGCGGCCAGCGCCAGTTGTCGTGACCCACGATGGCAAAGCGGAGGTCAGTGATTTTCAGTTCAGAAGGCCGTGAGTGGGTTTGGATGCTCATATGTTTCCGATGAACAAGAAAAAGAGAGTGGAAGTTTAGCTGACCATGCCTCGTGCGTTTACAGGGACGGTGGCTTCCACCTGATCCTGCCGAATCAGGTTGACTTGATCAAAGAGGTTGGAGACCAGACAGACGTGGTTCGGGATGATCCGCACCTTCTCTCCAATGGCAGGCTTGTTGGCACAGGCCGAGAGATCGATCGTACCGTGTTCTTCATTGAGGGTCGTGATAATCGCGTCTGGATATTCGACCAGGTGACCCATGCCCGGTGCATCACATCTATCTGAGCCGAGTGACTTGGAGCCAGTATCGACAACTGCTCGATTCTCGGTGGGGCGACTGACTACCGTTGCCAGAACCGTCAATGCACAGTCGTCCAACGTTCCGAACCCATAGCTGGCCATCATGCGGTCACAGTAGATGTAGGTCCCTGGCCGGTGTTCGGTCACGGCCTTGACTTCCGCAGCCTGATAGTAGTTGGGAGTTCCTCCACTGGAAATGACCTCTGGGGCCAGACGATTCTCCGTCAACAACTGGCGAGCATCTTCAAGCCACTGATCAACTTCAGCCACTCGATTTCGTGGGGGATAGGTCATCAGACCCAGGAAGTGCAGTCCGGGTTGATCCGCAATGAAGCGGGCTAGCTTCAGCGCTTCCTCTGGAGTCTGAACTCCGCAGCGACCTGCGCCCGTGTCGCACTCGACCAGTACTCGCAGTCGGTGCTTGGGATTTTGAAACTTGTTGGCATAGCCTTGGGCCACGGTTTCATTATCGGTGACCACACTGACCTGGATGCTCTCGTGTAACTTGGCCAGTCGCTCCAGCTTGGCTTCTCCCACCAGATTGTAGGTGATCAGGATGTCCTGGACCCCCCCTGCTGCCATGCTCTCAGCTTCTCCCACTTTTTGACAAGTGATTCCACAGGCCCCGAATTCTACCTGCAAATTTGCGAAGCGATGGAGTTTGTGGGTTTTGATGTGGGGTCGCAGCGTAAGACCGTTAGCGTCTGCATAACCCTGAACACGCAGTAGGTTGGCAGATACTTTTTCCAGATCGATCAATACGGCAGGGGTGTCGACATCACTCCAGTTGGGCATTGGAAATCCTGGCTGAGAGTTGTTGGAACAGGTCAAAGGCAGGGAGCACCGGACATTCCTTGGTATTCTCTTGGTCTCCTGTGAACAGTGACATTGAAAAAGCTACAGGAGGCGTTGACCTTCATTCTGATAAATGACTTGGAATTCGGAAGCTAGAGAAAAGAATCTGGATTTGCAAGTTTCCCAAGCACAGTTCTTTCCGAACAAACAGCAACCCGCTCTTCAGCACTCAATCGAAGAAGCCTGCATCTTCTGGAGCCAGATATTGTGCTGCTGCTTCTGGGATCAGGTCAACACCTATGCCCGGTCGCTCGATCACGTCAATCATGGAGTTCTTTACGATGGGATTGGGCAGGCCTTCTACGATCTCATACCACCAGGGGTCATGTCCTGTTGGGTATTCAAAGGCGATGAAGTTGGCGGGTAAGGTGGCACAGACTTGAATCAGTGCTGCCAGTCCTAAGACGCCGTTGCCTGTCCCATGAGGTGCCATCAGGATGCCATGTAGGTAGGCGTATTCAGCAATCCACTTCAACTCAGCGATTCCACCAACATCTGCTGGATCGGGTCCCACGACATTGACTGCATGTCTTTCGATCAGATCCTTGAAGTTCTGGCGCAGATAGATCTGTTCACCTGTGTGGATTGGGGTGGAAGTGGAGTGGGTCAGGTCTCGATAGACATCGGCATTCACATAGGGCACGTAATCCCCGGTGAGCATGTCCTCCAGCCACATCAGGTTGTAGGGCTCAACAGCTCGGGCAAAGCGTAGCGCATCTGCTGGCATCCATCCGGGACCACAGTCTAGGGCGAGTCCTACTTCATCCCCTAGCACTTCTTTCATGGCAGCTACGCAATCGACTAGTAGTGCGAGCCCGCGTTCCGTCAAGGTCCCCTGATCCATTTGTCCGTGGAAGGGACTTTGCGCTGCCTGTCCATAGAAGAAACGATCGAGCTTCTTCATTGGTGAGTGGAAGGCGATTCCCTGCTTGACGATATCAAAGCCTTCGGGCAGCGATTTCATCCACCGACAGTTCTCCGCCATTGCCTCCGGAGTCCATTCCCCCATCGGTCGACGAATCGAGCCGTTGTAGGTCCGCACCTGATCCCGAACTTTGCCACCGAGCAATTTATAGACAGGCACTCCTGCCGCTTTTCCCGCAATATCCCAGAGCGCATGCTCAATGATCGAGACTGGCGCCCCATAGGGTTTGAACGAACCACGTTGTCGGATCTTGAGCATGCAGCGCTCTACATCAGTGGGATCTTCTCCAATCAGTGCTTCTCGAAATTGGAGAACCCATGGCTTCAAATATGGCTTGTACTGTTCAGCCTCTCCGTAGCCTGAAATCCCTTCATCAGTAACAATCCGAACGATTGGATTCTTGCCAATCAATGCGCACTTTAGATCCGTGATCTTCATTCCGCTCCTTTTCCTGAATACTTTTGGAAAGACGGCTAAAACAAGTATTTTGGTGGCCTTCAACAAACAACAAAGACCTGAAAAATCGTCAGGACGGATCATCCCTTTCTCGGGGTGAACCGAACGATTAAGATGCGTTCGACTGCACAATGATTTTTGTAATCATTTCTAGACGAATTCAGTACTTTTTTCCAATAGCCATCTGTTATCTTCTTTGCAATTTTCAGATTTATCTTCAGCTCAGGAAAAAAGAATGATGCAGAGGCAGCACAAAATTGTGTAAAGAATCGAACCAAAAATCTTGCAAACGCAGCGGATAAAGAAAATGGTACACACATTCGAGAAGATGAGGAGCAAAACCAAGATTTGAATTCTTGTCAATTTTTGAGGAACCAAATGAACACTCAGTCAACTCGTCGCTCCTCGGCCTTCCTCACGGGTAGATCTGGAGAGAGACGGCAAACAGTTTGGCCAACCCTTTTGAACCACCAAGGGTAATATGCTACGAAACAGATGGGATTCTCCACGGGTTACAAATGATTGGAAAAGTGGTGAAGGGCAATTGCTGTGCAGTGATTGCCGTGGAATTTGAAGGTTAATTTCAAGCGAGAAAACGAATGACAGGCAAAGTAGATCTCCTCCTCAAAGGGGGACGAGTGATGGACCCCAGTGTGGGCTTGGATGCACACAAGGATGTTGCTTTCACAGACGGTAAGATCTCTGCGATTCTGGACAGCAACAGTCCGGTTGAGGCCAAGGAGGTTCAGGATGTTTCGGGCTGCATCGTGTGTCCAGGGTTGATCGATCTCCACACTCATGTCTACTGGGGTGCCACGGGTCTTGGGGTAAACGCCGAGGACATTGCCGGTCGCAGCGCGACGACTACCTTCATTGATGCGGGCAGTGCTGGGGCTGGAAATTTTGGCGGACTAAAACACTTCATCGCTGACAACACCGATCTTCGAATCCTCGGATTCATCAACATCTCTTTTGCGGGTATCTGTGGTTTCAGCAAGAAGAAAGCGAACCTCTTTCCGGAGTGCGAAGATATCCGTTTACTCGATACTGATGAGTGCTTGGAAGCCATTGAGAAGTACCGGGAAAGCATCGTTGGGATCAAGGTGCGGATTGGACGCTACGCAAGTGGCAGCGCTGGTATGACGCCACTCCAAATCGCCCGGGAGGTTGGTGAAGAGACAGGTCTGCCATTGATGACCCATGTGGATTTCCCACCACCGGATCGGGATGATGTTTTGAACTACCTACGTCCTGGGGACGTGCTGACTCACTGTTTTCGACCATTCCCCAATGCACCACTCTACGGCAACGGTAGCATTCGGGAAGCGGTCACTCAGGCTCGAGAGCGGGGAATCATCTTTGACCTTGGTCACGGTGGGGGATCACTCTCTTTCCAGGTCAGCCGAAAGATGCTGGAGCAGGATTTCCTGCCGGACACGATCAGCAGTGATGTACACCTGATGAGTGTCGACGGTCCTGCCTTTGACATCTTGGTCACCATGTCAAAGTTCCTTTGCCTTGGCATGCCTTTGATGGACGTGATTCGGGCGTCCACCACTCGTCCTGCAGAGGCAATTCAACGACCAGATCTGGGTAACTTGCAGGTGGGCAGCCCAGGAGATGCAGCAGTGCTCAGGATTGAGGAGGGACGCTTTGAGTACTATGACGTCAAGAAGGAACTGTTGCTTGGTGACAAGCGTATGATCGCAGAAAAAATGGTGGTCAAAGGAAAAATCTGGAGATAACCAAGGAGACGAGGATGGAGAAAGGTTTTTTTGTTTATGCTTGGGATCTGGCAGAGGAAGGCCCCAAGTCAGCGCTGGCGAAGATTCAAGAACTTGGAGCCAATACGGTTTGTCTGGCCTCCAGCTATCACGCTGGTAAGTTTACGCGTCCCCGGGCCAAGCAGAAAATCTACTTTCCTGTGGATGGGACGGTCTATTTTGAACCGAATCGGCAACTCTACAGAAGTATTCAGCCCAAGCGAAATCCGGTCTTGGATCAGTACGATTTCTTTCGGGATTGGCCAAAGTACAACAAGGATTTGCGACTCAAGGCCTGGACCGTCTGTACCCATAACAGTCCGCAGGGATTGGAGCATCCGGAACTTTGTGTCAGGAATGCTTTTGGGGATCCCTACATCTACAATCTCTGCCCGGCCAATGACGAAGTGCAGCACTATGTGCGGGCGCTGTGTCAGGACCTCGCATCGATCGAGAGCGTGGAGTGCATTACCCTGGAGACTCCGGGATACCTGCCTTTCTGGCATGGCTATCACCATGAGTTTGGTTTTGTACCCCTGGACTTTCAGGCACAGGCCCTGTTGGCGCTTTGCTTCTCAGCGGATACCAAGCGTAAGGCGATTTCCTTCGGGGTGAATGCTGACAGGCTGCAGAATTGGGTCGTGGGGCGTCTGAATCAGTTCTTTGCTTCTGGGGTCTACCCGAAGGAGTCGATGGCGATGCACTGGTTCCTCGCAGACTTGATTCAGGAGCCTGATCTGATGGCCTATCTCCGAGCTCAGGAGCAGATTGTTGCTGAGTTGATCAAGTCGGTTCGAGATGTGTTGCCCAAGCATGTACGCCTGAATCTGATCCCCACAGTACAACGCCCCACAGCAGGTTGCTGGGTGGAGGGAACTGGATTGACGAAACTATCAGAGCTTTTTGATGGGGTTGATTCCTGTGCGTATCAGAATGGAGCCGACGAAATTTTCATGGACTCCTGGGATGTGCGCCGCCGTGTGGGCGATGAGGTTCCCCTGAGCTTCATTCTGCGCCCTGCTCCCCCCGATTTGGACAGCAAGACCCGACTACTCAGCGCGGTCGAACAACTCAAGACGCTTCAACCGTGTGGGATCAGCTTCTACAATTATGGTTTTCTACCAGAACCCAACCTGCTCTGGGCTCAGGAAGCCTTTGCTTTGTTGGATTGACTCATCTCGATGAAATATCGATTCACCTGTCGATAAGAAAGGGAAGGTATGCAGCGTTATGCAGGAAAGAACGTGCTTATCAGTGGAGGAGGTTCTGGGATTGGCCATGCCATCTGTCTGAGATTGGCCGCTGAAGGAGCCAACATCATCCTGATTGACAAGGATCTCAAGGAAGGTCAGTCCGTCGAGCAAGAGCTGAAGCTACAGAACACCAAGGTGCTCTTCGTTCAGGCTGATATCACCAGCGAAGCTGACGTTGAGAAAGTTCATAAGGAAGCGACCCTGTTCTTTGGTACCATTGACGTGCTGGTCAATAATGCGGGGGCAGCCTTTGCTGAAAACTACGCGATGACTACGTTGGAAAACTGGAACCAGGATATTGCCCTGAATCTGACCGGCCATTACATGTTGACCCGTCTCTTCCTGCCAGATATGGAAGCCCAGGGCAAAGGTGCGATTACCAACATTTCTTCGGTCAATGGTGCCCAGTCTTTCGGGAATCCTGCTTACAGCGCAGCCAAGGCTGGGGTGATCTCCTTCACACAGACTTTGGCAATTGAATATGGTCCAAAAGGCATTCGTGCTAATGTAGTGTTACCAGGAACAATCGAAACACCGGTTTGGCAAACCCGTAAGGATTCAAGACCTGAGGTTTTTGAGTTAGTTAAGGGTTGGTATCCAGTTGGTCGAGTTGGTCGACCTGAAGACATCGCGGCTGCGGTCGCTTTCCTCAGTGCGGATGAAGCGAGCTTCGTCAACGGAGCTTCCTTGAATGTCGATGGCGGGTTGACCGCTGGGAATTTCCGGATGATCAAAGACATCACTGGAGAGTAGCAACAGCGGTTTCTGCCGGATGTAAGATGCGAGTGTGAGGAGCATAAATCAGACAAAGGGTATTTATAAATTTGAATAATCTAAGTGTTCTCGATAATTCAATATCTAGATCCATCAGTCCAGAGAACTTTACTGGTGATAAGGGCCAGGGTGGACGAGCCACCACGGGTACGGGTGAAGACTGTGCGAGGGATCTTGGTCCAGGTTGGAAAATATCTCCTTCGGTCAAGATCCAAAGTGGGCAGATCTTTGAGTTGGCTGTGATTGAGGGTCCGGGGACGATCGAGCAGATTTGGATGACTCCCACAGGCAATTGGCGCTTCAGCATCCTGCGTTTTTATTGGGATGATCAGGAGTATCCAGCTGTGGAGTGTCCAGTCGGAGACTTTTTCGCTTGTGGCTGGGGCAAGTTTGCGCCGGTTTCCTCACTGGCGGTTTGTGTGAATCCTGGGAGTGCATTTAACTGCTACTGGCCGATGCCTTTTGCCAAGCGTTGTCGGATCACGCTGGAAAACATCGGGGACGAGGAGATGACGCTGTACTATCAGATCAACTACTCTCTCGGTGAGATCAGTCCACAGGCTGGATATTTCCATGCACAGTTTCGCCGGGTCAATCCGTTGCCCTTTAAAACCGACTACACGATTCTGGACGGAGTGCAGGGGAAGGGACGCTATGTAGGTACTTACCTGGCTTGGGGAGTCAACAACTCAGGCTGGTGGGGTGAAGGCGAGATTAAATTTTTCCTTGATGGCGACGAAGAGTTTCCCTCCATTTGTGGAACAGGGACTGAGGATTACTTTTGTGGATCCTATAATTTTGAAAACAAGGAAACGAAGCAGTACCAAGAATTCTCTACTGCTTATGCCGGCCTACCCCAGATCCTGCGGCCTGATGGAGTGTATCGTTCTCAAACTCGCTTTGGTATGTACCGCTGGCACATCACGGATCCCATTCGTTTTGACGAAGATCTACTTGTAACCATACAGGCTCTTGGTTGGCGCAATGATCGGCGCTACCTGCCGCTGCAGGATGACATTGCCTCAGTAGCCTACTGGTACCAAACTCTTCCAAGTGAGCAGTTTCCCAAGTTGCCCGACAAGGATTATTTGGAGATCATTTGATCAACTACTTCAAGTCCGTTGGTAGTCAAAAAAAGAGGAGAAATTGAGTCTTTTGCTTCGCTCAAAAGATAACCCTGGCAATGAAGACCTGAATAGGCTTTTCAGGGCTGCTTGGTCAAACCACTCTCCTAGGGACTTTCAGCCTGTGCTTCGTCAAAGTCTTACCTATATCAGTGCTTATGTCGACGGACACCTGATTGGTTTTGTAAATGTGGCTTGGGACGGCGGAAAACATGCGTTTCTCATGGATACTACTGTACATCCGGATCATCAGAGGTGTGGAATTGGGAAGCAGTTGGTGCGCGAAGCGGTATCACTGGCTAGCGAGCTTGGGATAGAATGGGTTCATGTTGATTACAAGCCGCCTTTTAAACGGTTTTATGAGAGTTGCGGTTTTCAACCTACGAATGCTGGCTTGTATCATTTGGAAAAGCGCGGTGTGACAAAAAAAGATGTTCAGAAAATCACTGCCTAGTAGGTCTGGTCTGTGGGAAACTTTCCACAGGGTAAATCTTGTTAAAAAGTGGCTGAATTTATTTGTTGACCTACTAATAAATACTGAATAGTTTTTTCTAAAAATTATTCTTTGATTACATCTTAAGAATTTGAGCTTTATGAGCAGGAAAATCATTGAATCCACCAAAAGATTAAAACATATCAATCTTAACAAGAGGCAAAATGACAAATAGTGAATTTCCACTTTTTGATCGTCGTCCTAAAAGAAAATTAGCAGCTATTCTGGCCGCAGATGTAGTTGGTTTCAGCAAAATGATGGGTGAAAATGAGGACCGTACCTTGAGTAATCTCAAGGCATGTCGTGAGATTACTGACGGAGCAATTAGGGAGCACCATGGGAGAGTTTTTGGGACAGCGGGAGACTCGATCATTGCTGAATTTGCAAGCCCTGTTGACGCAATCCTTGCAGCAGTGGAGTTTCAAAGAAATTTGCGTGATCGCAACTTAACAGTAACCCCTGAAAACCAAATGCAGTTTCGAGTTGGACTGAATCTTGGGGACGTGATAGTTGAGGGAGACAATCTATTTGGTGATGGAGTAAACGTTGCTGCCCGTCTTGAACCACTTGCGAAACCTGGTGGGATTTGTATTTCGGGTAAGTTTCATGACGAGGTACACCGCAAGCTCGAGCTGATTTTTGAAAATGTTGGCCCTAGAGAGGTAAAAAATATTGATAACCCAGTTCAAACTTATGATGTCATTCTCGATCCGGATGCAGAAAAATCTTCACTGACGAAATCAAGCAGTGTCAGCGAAAACAGAAAGGTTGAAGCTGCTTCTATCTTACCTAATCAGCGGCCTCAAAATTTTAAACCTAGAATCATGCTTTTCCCATTTCGAAACTTAAATAACCAAGAAGACAATGAATTTTTAGTCGATGGGATTGTCGACGATATAATTACAGAATTATCAATGATCAATTCTATAGAGGTGATGTCCACAGAAACTACATTTGATTTGAAAGAAAAGAATTTTGAGATAAAGGAGTTAACTGAAAAGTATAATTTAAGTTATTTCGTTACAGGAAGTATTAGATCCGCAGGAAAGAAAGTACGAGTAAATGCTGAATTGACTGATCCAACAGGCCATGGATCATTATGGTCTGCAAGATTTGACAAAATAATGGATGATGTGTTCGAGATTCAGGATGAGCTAGTTAGAAAAATTTCTGACTCAGTTTTAAATGAAATTGAAGTGACTAGCTTGAATAGGGCAAAGCGAAAGCCTACGGAAGATCTCAACTCTTACGAGTTTTTACTAAGAGGAAAATTCCACAAAAAAAAGAAGAATAAGGAAGATCAAAATATTGCAGTTGAGATGTTTACCAAAGCTATTGAATATGATCCTGAAAATGGAAGAGCTTATGCTGAGAAATGCTGCACTTTGGCTGGCGGACTAAGCGATGAGAATTTGTTTCCACTTTCCAATGATCAAATTTGGGATAATATCCACAGTCTTTTGGGGCAAGCGTATGAACTAACGAATCAAGATTGGGATTGTCACCGCATGCTATGTGGCGTAAATATGCATTTTGAAAAATATGATGAGGCCGAAAGATATGGAAGAAAAGGATACGAACTCAACCCCAACAGTCCTGGAATGCTACATAAATATGGTCAATCTTTAGTTTTCAATGGTGACTCAGAACAAGGGCTCAGTATTTTAAATAAGGCGATAGAGCTTGATCCCTTAGGACAAAGTATTATGGATACTTTAGTGTGGGCGAATTATGCAGCTGAAAACTATGAGAAATGTTTAGAATTTAAGCCTCTAAGTAAGCACTTTACTCCTAGTACCTGGATATTAAGAATTGCTTGTTTAGGAGCACTTTACCGAGAGCAGGAAAGAAATGAAGAAGTGAAATCATTCATAGATTTGCATGGCAGAGCAGAAATGAGTAAAGAACTAGCTAACCTTAAATTCAACAACGCTGAAATTGAGAATAAAATTCGTCTGTTAGTAAATAATGAAGCTGCCTTACAAGCTAGAGTTGAGACTAATGAAGCAGAAGACATGATTCCTGGTCAGATCAACTAAAAAATATAAAATTCATATTTTCAATACTTGATTTCCATAAGAATGAGAGACAATTAAAAAATAGGTAAAAGGAATCTTTATTGATTTATGAATTAGAAAAATTTATCAGTGTCTTTCTGAGGAAGAACCAAGTGATCAGCGCTCCACTCGCTGTTGTGAGGCAGATCCCTGCCCAGATGCCATTCAAGCTGTAACCTAGCAAATCTGAGAAGATCCAAAAAAAGATGACAGGTGCAACAATGAGCCTGTAGATACTGAGTATCATGCCAAACATCGGCTTCTTGAGACCCTGCAAGACGGAAGTTCCTAGAAAAATGGTGGTGTATGCCGTGAGTAATACCGCCTCAACTCGCAGCAGAGTCGGGCCTACTTCGATGATCTCTTCACTGTCGGTAAACAGTTTCAGCAAAAATTCTGGAAAGCAGAACAGGAGGATTCCTCCGAAAGCTGTCAGCAGTAATGAATAGCTGAAGCAAGTTCTCCAGGTCTGATTGACTCGTTCAAGGTTATTAGCGCCAAAGTTAAATCCAGTTAGTGATAAAGCTGCCGTGTTCAGACCTATAGATGGTAAAAGCATTACCTGAACAATTCTGGTAGAAACCCCATAAGCTGCCACTGAAGTTTTCCCAAAATCAGAAATAAAATGTAAAATCACATAAAAATTTAATGAGATAAATAAGATACTTAAACTGGCTGGAAATCCCTGCTTAACCAAATCAACAATAATTTTTACTTGTAGAGAAAACTTTCGAGTACTTAGATTTCCTCCCAATTTAGATGAGAGTAGTTTGACGGATAAATAAGTAACGACTCCCAATTCAATGAGGACTGTTGAAATCGCGATTCCTTCTAGTCCAAGAGCAGGAAAAGGACCCCAGCCAAACAAAAATAGTGGATCCAGAATCACATTGGCAAAAAATCCACAGATTAAGGCGTTCCGATACGACTTTGTGTCCCCCTGAGCATTGAGCCCGCTGTTGATCACGAATGTAAAGATAAACGCCCCACTGACGTATATCAGCCAGTTCATGTAGTCCAGAGAAAGCTCAAGATACTCTCCACTGGCTCCCATTCCACGATACAACAATGGGGTAACTACCAGCCCAATAGCAACAACCACTGCGGAAACCACAAATGCTAATGACAGCGCTTGAGACATCAAACGACTGGCTTGGTCATCGTCCCCTGCTCCTAGTGCGTTAGAAATGAGCGCACTGGCTCCCTGCCCCAAACCAATGCCCACTGCCAATAATCCAATAAATGGGATCAGTGACAAAGAGAGGGCTGCGAGGGCTTCTGGAGACAATTGACCCGCCCAAAAAGTATCCACAACATTGTACATGGTATTGAAGAACATCCCCACGCTCGCTGGGATGGCAATTTGACGTACAAGTTTTGGGATGTGTTCGTTACCTAGATCCATTCAATCTCAGAAAATAAAGTTAATTGTATCTTTCGTAGACTCTTTCCAAGAATTAACAAATAGAATTTTATTTTCTCAATCATTCAGTATGAGAAATGTTTAAAGTTCTAAAATTGGTGTTCAATTGAGGAGTGTTTTCACAACAGCTGCACTTTCCAAGATAGATTTTTCAAATGGGATTGGCTCCCAATCAAACATTCCAATTGTCTTGGAATTGTAGGCATGGACTGAGCTGCCAACAGACATCTTTCGCATTAACGTCAGTCCAGACCTCATGTGTGAAGGTCCCACGCTTTTTGTCTCCCCACATTGCTGCATTTGAACTGGTCAAAAAAATTCTTACCACCGGTAGAGCGAGCGATGCTCCTCACCAGTATTGTTCTTCCGATTGGCTTCTTCAGTCGCACCATCTCTGCAACGAACAACCTGCTCTTTTTCGGCTTGATCACCAGCTTGACGGTTCTCTTTTCTAGTGGATTTGGTGGTTGCAAAAGCATTGATGAGTCTGCTCCATCTAAAAAAGTAGAAGAAACCAAACACAAAAATTTGAATCACTCAGTAATTTTATCATCAAATTACTAATTCCTAGCTAATATTAAAAATAAAATAACTATTTCAGTAATTTAAAATTTGAATTACTTGGCAGAATTCTTGGAGAATTGATAAGATTCAAAATTCATGAGACGCGGGCTTGGCGCTCATGCTTTTTTCTATTCTGAGATATTTGTTATGCAACAGTGGAAAAAAACAGTTGATCACAACATGGAGCGCTGGGGATACCTGGTTGTGCGCTTCCGTTGGTTGGTGATCGCCCTCTCCTTACTGGTAGTCGGAGGTTTTGCCTCGCAGATGCGCCACCTCTATTTCGATGCTTCGAATGAAGCTTTCTTCAAAGGTGACGACCCCATTCTCGTCAATTACAACTCCTTCCGTGATCAGTTTGGAAGAGATGATCTGATTCTGGTGGGAATCGACACCCCAGAGGTCTTCAACACTGAGTTTCTGCGCAAACTCCAAGCGATGCAGGATGAACTGGAACGCGAAGTTCCCCATATTCGAGAAGTCAACAGCTTGCTGACCGTCAGATCTACTAGGGGTGCTGAAGATGAGTTGATTGTCGGTGATCTGATCGAAGAGATTCCGGAGGATTCACAAAAGCTGGCAGCCCTCAAAAAGTATGTACTCAGCAGTCCAACCTATCCAAATTGGGTGATCTCTCCAGATGGACAACTAACCACAATCACACTGGAACTGAATCCTTACGTGCTTCCAGAGAGTGGAGAAGAAGACCTGCTTGGGGGCTTTGACGATACCGCAATGGATGCTGATTTGATGGGCGGCTTTGATGAAGCAGCAGCGACGGATGGCCCTGATATGCAGGCAGTGACTTCTGTTGAAGAGAATGAAGCGATTATAGCGACCAAGGCGGTGATGGAACGCTACGAAGGAGAAAACTTTCGAACTTTCATCTCCGGAGGCCCGGTCTACGGGTCTTCCATCCAGGATTCAATGCAGTCGAACCTACCCAAGTTTTCAGGAATTTCAATTGGGCTGATGTTCCTGCTTTTGCTGGTACTGTTTCGCCGAGTTTCTGGGGTACTTCTGCCGATCCTATTGGTGGTGCTGAGCATGGTGGTCACGCTTGGATTCATGGGAGCCTTCGGTCGTCCTTTCACTGTCATCAATCAGATTTTGCCGTCTTTCATTCTAGCGATTGGGGTTGCGGATGCTGTGCACGTGCTGACGATCTTCTACCGACACAGAATGGCTGGTAATTCCAAGGGGGATTCAGTTGCCTACGCTCTCAGTCATTCGGGGCTAGCCATTGTGATGACGAGCTTCACGACTGCCGGGGGGTTGTGGTCCTTTGCCAACGCGGCCTCGGCGCCGATTGCCGATTTGGGTATTTACGGAGGACTAGGGGTCCTGGCGGCCATGGCACTTACCCTGACCTTGTTGCCTGCAATTTTAGCGGTACTACCTGGAGGGCCACAACCACTTTTTGGTCGCAAAGACCTGGATCAGGTTGAGCAAGCTCCTTCCTTGGCTGATCGTATACTGAGCAGTTGTGGAAAACTGGCTGTCAACCATCCCAAGCAGGTGATGATCGGTTGCGGTGTGGTCGTGATGATTGCGGCGGTGGGCATTGCCCAACTGAGACCTTCCAATTGGCCGCTGCGTTGGTTTCCAGAAAATGCTGAATTCCGTCAGCATACGCAAATCATTGATTCGCGCATGGGTGGCTCTTCCAACATCGAGGTGCTGCTCAATACTGGAAAATCTGGTGGGCTTTATGAACCAGATTTCATGAATCGCCTTGATCAGTTGAACACAGTAGCCACTGAAGAACTGCAATTTCCAAAAGGTGAGGTTGTCGGTAAGGCACAATCGGTTTTGGATGTGTTGAAGGAATCCAACCGGGCCTTGAACGAAAATCGTGCAGAATTTTATGCCGTGCCTCAGGCAAGAGACCTGATTGCCCAGGAGATGTTCCTCTTCTCCAACAGCGGTGCGGATGACTTGGAGAAGCTGACCGACGTTGGTTTCAGTATGGCAAGACTGAGCCTCTACATCCCGAATTTGGATGCCATCGATTCGATTGTCTTCACGAAACAGCTCGAGGAGAAAATTCAGAATATCTTTGGCAATACGATTGAGTATTCGATCACAGGGATCGCCCAACTCTGGGCAGGAACAATGACCAATGTGCTCAACAGCATGAGGGACAGCTACATTATTGCTCTGATCCTGATCACCGGACTGATGGTCGTCTTTCTGGGGAGTTGGAAGGTCGGTCTGCTCAGTATGATTCCGAACCTGACCCCCATTTTGATCACCTTGGGTCTGATGGGCTTTTTCGACCTGCCACTTGATCCCTTCACCATCCTAATTGGCAGCATTGGCATCGGGTTGGTGGTGGATGATACCGTCCATTTCTTGAGTGTCTTTCAACGATATTTTGATCGCTACGGAGATGCCGCTCGGGCCATCCAGGAAACCTTGATGACAACTGGCAGAGCCCTGCTCTTCACTACGTTGATTCTCGTAGGTGGCTTCGCTTCCTACATGGCTGCAGACTTTGTCAATATCTTTGCCTTCGGGATGCTGTTGGTCGTCTGCATTGGCTCCGCTTTGATCCTAGATGTCCTTGCAGCTCCAGCATTAATGATGTTGGTCTATGGCAAGCAGTCTTCTTTGGAACAGCCCCGAGCTTACCAGAAAGAGAGTGGTTTTGCGGAATTAAACTGATGGTCCCCAGGCGGTTTCTTTCTCCATCAACTTTTGAAGTACACAACTATTCTTGGAAAAGATCTTTGAACTCATTCACTCAACAGAAAGGCTATGATGAATAAGTGGATTATGTTGGTTTTGGGAGCTTGCTTGGCAGGCATTAGTACCAGTGCCTGGGCCCTAACGGCAGATGAAATCATGCAACGGGTCAATGACCGTGAAGACGGCGACAACATCGTCATGGAAATGCAGATGGTGCTGATCAACAAGAACAATGAGCAGCGCGTGCGACGCATGCAGCAATATCGGCAGGACAAGGGAGAGGACTCCCAGAGCGTGATCTTTTTTGAAGAACCCGCTGATGTCCGTAACACAGGATTCCTAACTTACGATTACGATGACGAGAGCAAGGATGACGATCAGTGGATGTATCTCCCTGCGCTCCGCAAGACCAAGCGGATTGCAGCCAGTGACAAGAGTGGCTCCTTCATGGGTTCTGATTTCAACTACTCAGATCTGACTTCTTACAATCTCAGTGATTACAATTACAAATTGCTCAAGGAGAATGACAAGGTCGATGGTTCTGATGCCTGGGTGATCTACTCCGAGCCAAAGAATGATGATGTTAAGGAAGAAACTGGTTACGCCAAGAGCGTGATTTGGGTACGCAAGGACAACTACGTGGTCGTGCGTGCCAAGAATTGGGTTCACAAGAGTCCTGACATCAAGTTCTTTCAATTCAAGGATCTCCAACAAATCGAAGGTGTCTGGTTCCCTTCTGAGATCAAAGCTCAGCGACGCTTCGGCAAGGAGGTCGTGCATCAGACCATCCTGCGTCAGCAAAACATCCGCCTGAATCAGAACCTGGAAGACTCTCTCTTCAGTCAGCGAAGGTTGGAGCAGGGGCTTTGACGACATTCCGAACGAGTATTCTTTTAGCTGGTTTGCTTCTCTGGACTGGAACTGCTTTTGCCCAGGAAGAATCACTAGATGAATTGCTTGAAGGTTTAGAGGAATCACCTAGCTCTCAAGAAGAATCTGTAGATGATTTGCTAGGTGGCTTTGAAGAGCCCGAAGCCTCTACGAGTGAACTGCTGGATGGCTTTGAAGAGCCTGCTGAAACTCCAGATTCCTTAGAAGGGCTACTTGAAGGCTTTGAGGAGAACTCCTCAGTTGTTGTTACCGAAACAGACACCCTCTCTTTGCCAACAGGTCTGTCAGGATCAACGGGGATCAACATCTCCTACACCTATGCTCAAACAGAGCCTAATCTTGATAAACCAGATTATCGAGGTTTAAGAAAACTTCGCCTGTATTTACAACTGGAGTATCAATACGACCTTACGCCCAATACCCGTTTTTTTGTAGATGGTAAGGCATCCCGGGACCTGGCCTATCAATTTCTGGATCGTGAAGAGTATTCAGAGGACTACCTGCAAGCGTACGAACAAGAGATTGAACTTCGAGAAACCTTCGTGTCAACCTCCTTAGGATCCAACATTGATCTAAAGTTTGGTCGCCAGATCAAAGTCTGGGGAAAGGAAGACCTGCTAAGCGTGGTCGATGTGCTAAATCCCACCGACAGTCGCGAGCCCGGATTGATTGACATTGACGACAGCCGCTTGCCCGTCACAATGACCCAACTTGATTACTACACTGGGGACTGGAATCTGAACCTGGTTGTGATTCATGAAATCCGTTTTGGCAAATCCCCAGAGTTTGGCAGTGAATTTTATTTTGCGGATGCTGAAAGTCCACCAGAAGAAATACCAACAGAGACCGAATACGGTGCAGCCCTGAACGGTCATTTCACGGGTTGGGATCTCTCCTTCTATGCGGCCAGTGTTTACAACGATCAAGGTCGCGCTGATGGCAGCTTCCAGCCGATGCTGAATTTATTTCCAGACAGAGTGGTACATGACCGCTTGCAGATAGTGGGAACTGCCTTCAGCGCCGTCGAGGGTAGTTGGATCATGCGAGGGGAAATTGCGGATGTCCAAGGACTACGGTTTACCAACTTTTCAAAGACCTTCTCACGGCAGGATCATGTACTTGGAGTGGAATACTCCGGTATTCCAGATGCGGCCCTCAGTGCGGAGGTGTCATGGGAGTGGATTCGTGAGTTTGAGCAGGCATTAGAGGAAGTTCCTAATGAGCAGGAGCAGAATACGGTTACGACAGCCATCCGCTTTCAGCAGGATTTCCTCAACCAGACTCTCTCCTTCAACGTGATCGCCTTCCAGTTTGGGGAGTTTGGTTCATCTGGTTCATCCCAGCGAATTGGACTCGATTATGATTGGGCTGACGGTTTGAATGTTGGTGGAGGAATTTTGCTCTATCACGAAGGAGATGCATCTTACTCAAAACGAATCGCAAATAATGATCGTCTGTTCGCAGATCTGAAGTACTCATTTTAAACCCTGCCCTATTCTTTGCGGTTAAAGTTTCTAGTTTATCGAAGTTCTTTCAACTCTCTCAGGAATTAGTCGGATGGATGAACCAAGCCCCCGATTCTTAGAAATCTTCTTTGAGATTTTTGGGTCACTCCCCAGACAGTGTCCAGGCAATCTGGCTTCAGCTCTAAAGGCTTTAGGCCTTTGTGAAAATCTTCCAGAGGCACCAGAGATTCTTGATTTGGGTTGTGGGACAGGAAGCCAAGCCTTACAGCTAGCTGACTCAAGGATCGATCCTAGCAGTTGACATCCACGCTCCAAGTATTGAAAAGCTGAACCAAAAGCTCACACAGCTTGGTTTGATGGAACGTATTCGGTCACAAGTTGGGGACATGCGGGAGCTTGCTCTAGCAGAATCAAGTTTTGATCTGATCTGGTCGGAAGGGGCGCTCTACAACATCGGCATTCCGCGAGCGCTTTCGATTTGTGCAGGCCTGCTCCGTAAGGGTGGCTACTTAGTATTTACAGATGCGGTCTGGTGTAGAGCTAATCCGCCAGATGCGGTCAAAGCCATTTTTGAGAGTGACTACCCAACAATGGGCACAGTTGCAGATCTTGTCTCATTGATCGAGAGCAGCCCCTTTGAGTTACTGAATCACTTCCCTTTGCCACCGGAAGCCTGGTGGGATGATTTTTACACCCCGATGGAACGGATTATTGAGGAATTCCTTGGAAAATACGCGGATGATCCAGAAGCGTTGGAAATCCTCAAGCAACTTGCACTAGAGCCCGTAGCACATCGAAAAAATTCAGATTACTATAATTATGAGTTTTTTATTAAGCGAAAAGTCTAGAGCCTACCAGTAAATAACGACATAATGTTTTGGGCAACACTACATTCTTTAGGGGCAAATTCATAGATGCGTGCCCGAAAACTTTGGTGACTTTCGGGTGGTTCACACTCGTCAAAAGCGCTGGAGTAAGCGCGGTCCCTGGCAACGAGTCTTTGAAATTCTGGCTACCGAGGCAAATAATGAGTGTAGCCAGATTGACAGCACGCTTGTTCGTTTCCATCGGCACAAGTCCAGCGCCAAAGAAGTGATCGCAGCCAAAAAAGTGTCGGTCGCTTCAGTGGAGTTCTGACAACGACAGATCCATGCAACCTACGATGGGCTAGGCGATCCAAAGGGGGGATCTGAGGTCTTGGTCAAGTCCATGATCCGCAGGGTGCTGATGTGTTGCTACCAGCCTTTTTGAATCAGATCAAGGCCGTTGATGGCAGGCAAATCCAAGGCTCCCCAAGACTGGCTCTTGAATCGCTCGGAACAGAGGAAAATCGATGGCGACACATTTATGGATAGCTGCTTTGCTAAACTCAAGCAATACCGGGCAGTTGTCACCCGTTATGATAAGCGATCCTTTGCTGTTATTGGTGGCATCCATTTGGTAGCCATTGTTATTTGGCTAATTGATCGCAGGCTCCAATTCCATTTAAAATAATTTTTCGCCTTATTAAGCGGAAGTGATTACCAAATTTCTACTATCCAAGCTTTGCTTGGTTTTCCACTAAGAATTTTTTGTGGGTTATCCAGACTCTAACTTGCTCTCGTATTCCTCCTGCAACTGTCGCAATTCGAGAATCACTGCCCTGATGTCTGCGGAATTCAGTACGTTGACTTCAATATTCTGACCCTGATGAGAGAGCCGCTGGCGACGGTTTCGGTGAGCCTCAGAGTGAAAATCTTGCACTTGATAGACTTTGATTGGGCGACTGAAGCCTTTCGGCGTGATTTCATCGAAAGGTAAAAACTCAACATCTCCATCCAGCAAACGCATTGTCGGCTCAGAAACCAAGATTTCGTTATTTGGTGCCATGCTCTGAAGACGGGCTGCCAGGTTGACAGGGCTCCCCAAAGCTGTGTAGTCCAATCGTTGGTCTGACCCAAAGTTCCCAACTGTGCAATAGCCTGTTGCAATTCCCATCCTAACATTCAATCCTTCTGGAGCTCCCAGTCGATTCCAATATTTGCTCAATTCATTCACACGTTGTCGCATTCGCACAGCCATTTCTACACATTTCAATGCATCTTCGGTTTCCCCGTCAGAATTTGGATCCCCAAAGAACACCATCACAGCATCTCCAATGAACTTGTCAATGGTGCCTCCACACTCGATAGCGATAGTTGTCATCTCTGATAGGTAATTGTTGATGATACGCGCTAATTTTTCTGGCTCTAGTGTGTCAGATAAATCTGTAAAGCGAGCAATGTCAGAAAAGAAAACTGTCAGGTTTTTGCGCTGGTGTGTTCCTAAGTCGCTGTGGGTGTTTGCAAAAATACTCTCATAAATTTGTGGAGACAGGTACTTTGCCAGTCGCTTTGCCAGCATCTCCAATTGTTTACTTTTTTCTTCAATAACACCTTGATCTCTCATTCTTTGCTCAAGCAACTCCTCCTTCTCTTTACGGAGCTGCATCTCAATTGTACGGTCCACAAACTGGCCTTGAACACCGTTAAGATATGAAAAGCTATCGTCATGGGTCTGTGCAGACAGTAACGAATAAACCCGAATTTCTCCTTCGATTTCAATTTCTATTTGGGGAATCAGAATAGAGCCATTTTCGTTCAGTCCTGTCACAAACTCATCGATCTGCCTGCCAGGTAGTCCAAGTTGTTCTAATACATCAGGGAAGTAAGCATTCGAGACGTTGCCTAAGATGGGAAAGAATTTTTTAAAGTTTTTATTTACCCGCCGAATTTCCAGATCTCTGTTGGCAAAATAGGCAGCTGTGATCGCGTTTCTAAAATTGAAGAAACTCAGCTCGATAATATTGTTTTGGTTGAATAACTCTTCTAGGTTCATCGTTTTCCTACTTTGCAGCAAAATCTGCATCAGGTCGTTTGGCTGTAGAATTTTTTCTTCTACTAAGTTTGCCAGTGATAGCTCCCCAGGTAGTCACGCAGTAAGGAGTACAGTAGGTTAAAATGATTTTCCAAAATACTGGCCACTCACCACGCAAGAGAATGTCATCACCATGATTAATTGTTGTCAAAATGGTGCCAATAACTAGCGCGGTCAGAAAGGCCTTCTTCGGGGTTCCGTGACCAAATGCTAGCACGAGCAAATCATATTCAGTTCCACGATGTCTGAGTGAGATGTACATTGAATTGCCTTGTAGCACTAAATTTCAATTGTTTTGACTGGCCGGCACTCGTGGATCAAACAAACCCATCACCTGAGGTCGATCTTGGAAACATACGCCACTAGGAATTAATTCCTCATTACACATCACATAACAGAAGAAGTGTAATACTTCATTCAATATTCTAGTGAAAGGCTGAGAATGTTCTGCAGCTCAAAGCTCATCGGTGGGTGGGGGTCTAATTCAAACAGCTCAATTCCTCAAAATTGAGCCAAGCCACCCATTCGTTTTACTCGATCTTGAGGGGATATGATTTCGGAAATCTTGGCTCCAAAATTTTCTTTACTTACGACCAATTCACCACGGGCGACTAACTTGCCGTTCACAAAGATATCAAGATCTTCACCAACAAAACGGTGAAGTTCAACAACGGATCCTTGCCCAAGAGAAATCAGATCCTTAATGTCCATTCTGGTTCGTCCAACCTCGAAAGTTACCTTGAGAGGCATTTCCATCAGAAAGTCTACATTCACATGAGGTAGTGGAGTTTCTTCTTCTTGAACAAAAAGATTTGCATCAATAATGTCGGGAGGGTCGATGTTTTCCTGAAGAGAATCCTCGAGGTTATTACCCACAACAAGGGTTCCTTGCAATGGTTCTTTTTCGCTGTTTGATTTCTGGTCTTCTTCCCCTACATTTTCTGGAGAATTTTCCTTCAAAGAAGAGAGGTTTTCTTTGGTGGAATCTACATTTTCAAGCGCAAGATCTTCGTGCCTTTCATCTTGCGATGTGATGGCTTGTGTCAATTCTTGTTCACTATTCGATTTCTGGTCTTCTTCCCCTATATTTTCTGATAGTGGAGAGGGAGCACTTATAGTTTTTTCACCATCAGCAACTTGATCAAGCTGTGTCTTCAGAGTCTCAATTGCTTGGCTATTTCCTGAATCTTGGCGGAGCCCCGCCAGATTAGAGGGTTCAGGAATATTTTGGAAAGCCAGACCTTCTTGAAAATCCGTTCTTTGAAAGTATTCATCAATGTGACTAACAAGCTCGGACCTCACCTTTTCGTTAAGTTGTTCAAGCAGGTCAGCAGCAACTTTGCTTGCTGTTGATGCCCTCTCGCTCATCGTAATACTTCGAGCAAAATATAATGCTGAAATTGGTTTTTGGTCAAGGGATGTTCTCTAAAAATGTAGTGGGTGGCAACAGAAGTGGCTCTTCTTTGGTAATTCCTTGAGCCCAGCAACGGCTTTATTGTCTAGAGTTCAATTCTATGCACCAACTGATCAATCCATCGCATTACCTGAATGCCGTCAGCATATCGCGCGCTCTGCGGAATCTCTTCCTCTCCACGAACCACACGGCAAAAACAACGCAACTCTTCGGTCAACATCCCAGTGAAGGGCTGTGAACGTGTCTGCATCTCCAAGCTCATCGGTGGATGGTATCCCTGATCCCAGAGTTCAAAAGGACGAGGATTGGGAGAGATCCGTCCCATCCAGCCAGTTCCATAGATTTCCATCCGATCAAAGCCCTCATGCGACATGGAATCTGGGGTCATGAATCCTGCGGCAAAGGTAGCAATCCGACCATTACTCCAACTGAGCTGTGCCAGCGCTAGGTCCATCACTCCCTCGGTGTTTCGATGCTGTTGTGCTTGGAATGATTTGGGTTCCTCGGCATTTACCAGCGACTGCACGCAGTATAGGTCATGAACCATCGTCAGGAAGAAGGGATTCTCGTCAGCATAGTGAGTTGCGTGAGAGGTGGGCCGCATCCGATAACAGGAGGCATAGTCAAATCCACCACGTTGCTGACACTGGTACTGAAGCTCCCGAAACTCACTGTTGAAGAGCAGGATGTGCCCCAACATCAACCGCTCAAGTTGTGAAGTATCCAAGGCTTGTAAGGTCTCTGCTTCAGCAAGGCTGGAGGCTATGGGTTTTTCCAGCAGTACAAAGGCATCAGTTTGCAGAAGTTGCTGGGCAAGGGGGACATGTGAAGCGGTTGAGGAGGCAACGATCCAGGCGTCGACAGCGAGATTCTCCAGGGCAGCACTCAGCTCGGAAAAGCGAGGGATTTCTTTGAGGGATGGAGGTAATTGGGAGAGCACGTCAGGAGAAGAATCAACGATTGCACAAAGTTGCGCTTCACTGAGGCTGTTGATAGTCAACGCATGCAGCGTCCCGAAGTAACCAGCACCCAGGACACCGATTCGAACGGGAGACATCGTCATACAGAACCCCCCTCAAGATTTGTTCAGGTCTTCAGGGCACCTTCCATCAAGCCCTTGAAGAAGAGTTTCTGGGCCATCGCAAAGGCAATAATCCCAGGCAGCACGACGATCACATAGACTGCAGCAATTCGGGGCCAGGCCCATTGACCCATACCTCCCTGAGCAGAGGCAAGCACTACCGGCATGGTACGAACTTCCTGATCATTGGTCAGTGTTGCTGCGAGCAGGTACTCTCCCCAAGCAGTCACAAAGTTGACGATGATGATCACGACCAGCCCGTTCTTAGCCAGTGGGATTCCAATCAGCCAGAGAGTTCTCCAAGGTCCAGCTCCATCCATCCGGGCAGAGTCAATCAATTCCCCCGGAATCAGTTGAAAAATGCTACGCATGATCAATACGCTCACCGCCAGGTTCAGAGTGATGTACGGTAGGATCAGCCCGTTGGTACTATTGATGAGGCTCAAGTAGTCCTGGATTTCATAGATGGAAATGATCGAGACTACCCGAGTTGGAAAATACAGTGAGAGTACCAGAACTGTCACCAAGAATAGGCTTCCCTTGGGTTTCAGGTGAACAATCGCATAACCAGCGAGAATCGCACAGATGGAGGTGATCAGTACAGTCGCTGAAGTCACATAGATACTGTTAAACAGGTTCTGTGGGAGAGTGTCGATTTTTTCGAAAACGTAGGCGTAGTGATTGAAGTCAAACTTTCGAGGCCAGAGATTTCCCCGCATTGAATCAGGCATAGATTTGATCGAGAGCAGGAGAACCCAGGCCAGCGGCAGCAGGATCGTCAACATAAAAAAGACGATCAAGGTGTGCCGGATAATATTGGTGAGGGGAAATTCCTTTTTCATCAGTTGCCTAGGGCTACGGTTGCCATTGCCAGCGTCAATCACGTGAACGGAAGATGTAGATTAGCCAAGTGACGAAGACCATCATCACCAGTGAGCCAACCATCCCGATAGCTGCAGCGAATCCCTGTCGCCATAGCCCAGTTTTAAAAGCCTGATCATACATGAAGATCGTCCAGGTATACGTTGGTGATTCCCGATTGAAGCCTCCAAAAATCAGGTATTCGTCAATCACTCCCATCGATGTCCCAAAGCGCAGGATCACCAAAATCAGCATGATTGGTTGCAGACGCGGTAGGATAATGTGCCAGAAGACTTGCCACTCACTAGCACCGTCGATTCGGGCTGCTTCCGGAAGATCCTTCGGGATAGCAGCGAGCCCGGCGAGGAAAAAGACGCTGTGATAACCCAGACCCCACCAAACCTCCATGATCGCTACGGAGGGTAGTGTTAGATCAGTTCCTCCCAGCCATTGTGGGGCGTTGCGGTAAGTAAACCAGCCGGTTACCTCGACAAGGAAGTGGTTGATTGGGCCGATCTGGTAATTGTACATCCATTTCCAGAGTACGAAGACGAGAGTACTCGGAATCACTGCTGGAATCAGCAGAATCACTCGGTAAACCGTGGCCAGACGCTGGTTCTGAACGCCATGAATCAGAACCGCAAGCAGAAGGGGAATGATGATAGTTCCTGGCAGGAACATCGCAGTGAAGTAGGCGGCTCTTCCAAGGCTATCCCACATCAGTGGGTCACTCAGTGCCTCAACATAGTTGTCAAAGCCAACCCAATTGGCCGGATCGTTTGTCAGGTACTTATAGTCAGTAAAGCTGATCCAAACGACCCGGACAATAGGGTAGACCTGGTACCAGACGAAGAAGAGAACAGTCGGCAACAGAAAAACCCAGTTGTTGTGCTCAACAAGCCAGGATTTCGGTGTCGGTCCATTGATAGCAGGGTTCCCGGTAGTCACTTTCGCTGTTTCCCCTCGTGTTGGCGGCAACCAGAGCAGTATTGCCTGGAGAAGGTCTTGCGACATTCTCCAGGCAAGTAGTTTGGCGCAGTTTTAACCGCGCTTCATCTCAGCTTGAACGGCATCAACCACTTTCTGCATGGCAACTCTTGGATTCTTTTCCTCACCCTTGAGGTAAGATTCCCAAATTGGTTTGCCAATTTGAAACTGTTGGAGGCCGAAGAGGTGATTGGTGATCGCCTTGGCCTGGTCCAACTGTCCACGGACGAGGTCCACGAAGTCGGGTAGCCAATCAGGTTGACTTGATTTCCATCCGGCATAGAGAGACTTGTATGGAGGCAGTTGCCCTGGATGTGCGGTCTCAGTTCCTGCAATCGAATCTTTCCAGATTTGCTGGTCGTAGGTCAACGCTTTGACATACTCTGCCGCCTTCTCCTTGTTCTTGCCGTGTTTGAAAAGAGCGGCTCCAGTAGTCCAGAACACCGTAGAGCCTTCTCCACCAGCAAACTTCGGTAGTGGGCCCATTCTCAGGTCTTTCGGGTTGTCCCAGTACTGAGCCATCCGCAAAGGAGCATTGAAGTACTTGTTATAGTAACCAACTCGTTGGGCAGCAAAAGCGACTTCATCAGGAGTTCCATTCACTCCACCATCACTTGTGCCTGCCAACATGATGTCTGGATGAGATTTACTCATGATGTTCTTCATCAGCATCAGCGCTTCAATGGCAGCATCTCCTGTGAAATCAAAGAGCCCCTCGGAGGTGTACACGTCACTGCTCAGGCTGTGTGTGAAGGGAGCTAGGGAGCGCCAACCGTTTGCGTCAAAGGTTGCTCCAAATGGAGCCGCACCGCTCTCGATCACTTGATCAGCTCTAGAAAGGTAGTCCTGCCAGGTCGCAGGAGCACTGTCGGGAAGTCCGGCTTCCTTAACGATTCCTGCATGCCAACCAGTCCCGATCACATCTAATAGGAAAGGCCAACCATACATCTTGCCATTAATCGTGCACTCCTCGCGGATTGAGGGGATGATGTCGTCAATCACGTCTTTGGGGATGTAATTATCCCAAGGCTCAATGACGTCTGCCTCAATCATCGCTGTCATTTCAACAAATGGTGTCTGTCCGACATAGACATCCCAAGTACTGTCTTTCTTTTTGGCTTCTGCCACGAAACGTTCAATCCCAAAGCCCTCTACGGGTGCAATCTGGTAGTTGACATCGGGAAAGCGGGAATTGACTTGGGGAATGCCCGGATGCAGGTCTTCAATCCACTGGTAGAAGGTAGGAGTGAGAGGACGGCTCTGTGCTTGAGCGAAGTTGCCAAAATTGGAGATCACCCCAACCCCAGCCAATCCCAGTCCTGCCGTCAGTGTCTTGGAAATGAATTCACGACGGTCCATCTTGCGATCCAGCAAATCCTGACGAAGTTGCTGCTGATAGATCAGTTCTTTCTCTTTTCTCATTAGTTACCTCGTTGGTGGTTCAGGAAGATCAATCTAACCCAAAAACTCGGTTTGATTGACGTTATTTTCATAGATTGTCAAGGTTGTTTTTGTGACTAACCAAACTGTACTTACTTACTGGAATGATGAAATAATTAATATTTTCAATTTTTTAGAACTTTCTTGGTAATGCTTTGAATACACTTTCGAACAAGGTCTGAAACTCACTTCCACTTGACCTACCAGCTGTCCTGTCCTAAATTCGGCGAACTTCAATGAATCTAATCTGGTTGGCAGTGGCTACTGTGATTCGGGTTCATCAATATT
>JACLAD010002973.1_pt1 | contig 53732 bp, 47 predicted proteins | sample 8027901 | NCBI WGS metagenome assembly JACLAD01 (sample SAMN15725071, study PRJNA655200) | protist metagenome | isolation source: fluorescence activated cell sorting (FACS) single amplified genomes of... | place: Spain: Blaines Bay Microbial Observatory, Mediterranean Sea | collected 2016-07-05 | reverse complement strand
GTGCTCTGGTTCTACTTTGGCTTGACGGCCCTCCGCCGCCATTTGCTGTGCTTTCAGTAATGCTTCTTCAGCTTTTAGAGTAAAATGACTTAATGAAATGCTCATTGACTTGTGAACTCTTTAATTTAGAGAGTAATATTCATAGGCGAATTCAAGCAAGGTACAAGCCACTATCCGAATGATTTTGAGTTTTCAAAATAATACTAAAGATTATATTTTTATTTCTCATTGGAGTTATTTTTTGTAGTAATTAATCAGATCTCAGATATTATTTTTAATGAACAATTTTATGAACTTAATTTCGAACACTTTGTTGATTATCAAAACACAATTTATTCTTGACTAAACGACCTAAAATTCGACCTGGCTACTATCTGAATCCAGCAGCATCAATAAAACCAAGGTATTTAAAAAAACCATTCAAAACCATCAACTTTCTAAATTTATGCGTATTTGCAGTATTTAAGAACTTATCCGTAAATAGCGATCACCTTGTTGAGGGTGATCATCGCTACGGCCAGAGCAGTGAGGGCATAGTAGGAGCGGTCGGTTTTCTCATACCTTGGGAGGAGTTTGCGGAAGCGGTTGAACCAGGAATGAGTCAATTCAACGACCCACCTTCTCGCCTTGTATTTCTGACGATTTTTAATGTCTTTTTTTTCCTCTCCTCGGGGTCGGATGTGGGGAAGGAAACCATAGCGGCGGACGGTCTCCTCTTTGCCAACATACCCAGCGTCCAGACACAGGTTGCGCTCTGAGGATTCCGTGGCCGGTGGTTGAACCACAGCGGTCTGTAGCAAAGGTTCCAGCGCCACGCTGTCATGCCGGTTGGCGGCGTTGACGTGTAGCGAGAGCGGGACGCCAAGTTCGTCGACAAGCATGTGTCGTTTCGTTCCTTTTTTTCCCGATCCGTCGGGTTCGGACCGACAGATTCTTGGGCCAGGGGCGCTTCGAGGTTCGAGCCATCAGTGGCTTGCCACTCCCAGGAGATCCCTTGCAATTCGTCGTATTCAGCCAGTCCACGTTGCCAAAGTTTTTCAAAAAGACCGGCAGCGGCCCATTGTTGAAATTTCTGATGCAGAGCCGAGGAACCGAGCCCTTCGAATTTCTCTCGAGGCAGAGCGTTCCAGATGATCCCGGTGCGTAAGACGTAGACGATGGCCGAGAAGTAGAGACGGTTGGAGTACTTGGGTATGCGGCCACCGCCTCGTTTGCGTCGGTAAACTTTGTGAGGATCTCGGGTATCTGTCGGGATCAACGGTTCGACCAACTCCCAGAAGGCAGCGGAAATTTCCCAGGTCTTGGTTCTTGCCATCTGGTTCTCCTGATCAAAGGGGAGGTGCTAAGGGTCCCAAAAGGATGATCAGGATCCAGGAGAAACGTAATCTTTTTGATGTCGGATAAGTTCTAAATGTGTTTTTAAGTCGTTTAGCACCTTCCTCATTTTTTATTGATGCCAGAACTTAGATGTCTTGAAGCAAAAAATGGCTTCTACGCAGAAAGTTTCGTTTTTTCCTCGGACCTTTCTGAATTGACTGAGCGTCCAATTACGCTTCGCTGGTACGGATATGAGCACTTGAATGACAGGGAAGCGATTGAGGATGTTGGTAATTACTTTGGGCTCCACCCACTTCTAATTGAAGATATTGTCCACCAGAATCAAAGACCTAAACTAGATGACCAAGGAAAGATCCTAATGGTTACTGTTCCCACTTTCAGTTGGAATCCCGAAAAGATGGAGGTAACACGCAAACAGATAAATATTCTTTGGAGAGAAAATGACTTGGTCACTTTTGCAGGCTCAGAGAAAGACCTCCTAGAGCCCGTCAGACAAAGAATCCGGCGCGGGAAAAGGTCTCAATATCGTGATTTGCATCCAGATTTTTTATTTTGTGCTGTTTTGGATCTGTTGGTGGATCAGCATCTTGAGTTTCTTGACGAGATCTGCAATGGCCTAATTCTCATGGAGGAGACTCTTAGTGAGAAACCTGAACCCCAACTTTTGCAGGAAACAGACTTCGTAGACAAATGATCTCTGTCGCTAGGGTGATGCCCTCTGTCCGTAGTCTTGTTGGAGAATTATACGATGATTACAGCGAGTGGTTTCGTGAAGAAAATTTGATGTATTTGAGGGATGTTCAAGATCATTCCCAGCAAGCGCTCGAATTTGTAAAAGCTGACCAAGAAATTCTTTCAGGAATGATCGATCTGTATTTGTCTCTGATGAGTCAGAAAACGAATGACAAGATGAAGGTCTTTGCTGTGATTTCAACAATCTTCATGCCGCTGACTTTTATTGCTGGGATATACGGAATGAATTTTCAGCAGATGCCGGAGCTAGGATGGGAATTTGGCTACCCAATGGTTCTCTTGGCTATGTTAATCATTGGGATTGGGATTTGCTGGTTCCTGAAGCAAAAGGATTGGTTCTGAGGACAAACTCTAAGTTGATCGCTATCGATTGCTTTGCATCATCTCCACAAATCTTTGGAAGAGATATTGGGAATCGTGGGGTCCCGGAGCAGCTTCAGGATGGTACTGAACCGAATATGCAGAAAAATCGGTCGATTCAATCCCTGCAATTGTTTCGTCATTCAGATTCCGATGTGTCACCCGAACACCTTTGGGAAGATTCGACTCATCTACAGCAAACCCATGATTGTGACTGGCAATCTCAATCTTATTGGTTTGGTAATCCATAACGGGGTGATTTGCGCCGTGGTGACCACATTCCAATTTGTAAGTTCGACATCCTAAAGCCAGTGAAAGAATTTGATGCCCTAGACAAATTCCAAAAATTGGAACTTTCCCAAGTAGCACTTTCACATTCTCAATTGCACCCTGCACAACAGCTGGATCTCCAGGGCCATTCGATAAAAAGACTCCATCAGGCTTTTGCTCTAAAACGAACGAAGCGGGAATAGATGATGGAACCACTATCACTTGCATTCCTAAGCTGGCCATCAGACGCAAAATATTGTGTTTAATTCCAAAATCGTAGGCGACTACTTGAAATTTAACATACTTAGGTGTCTCCCAATCATAAGCTTTATTTGTAGAAACCTGATCTGCCCAATTTTGACCTTCCATCGATTGAAGATTTGCAGCTCTCTTTCGTAATTTCTCAAGATCTTCGGAACTTTCAGGCTTTCCTGCGATCAATCCGTTGCACTCACCTTTTCTAATTTTCTTAACAAGCGCTCTCGTATCAATTCCTTCCAAGATGGTCACACCATGCTCCATCAACCATTCTCCAAGCGGCTTTGAACTCCGCCAATTACTCGGAACGAGGCTGAGTTCTTTCACAATCAAACCTTGGGCATGTACCTTTGTTGACTCCATGTCTTCAGGATTGATACCATAATTTCCAATATGGGGGTATGTCATCGTGACTATCTGACCAGAGTAGGATGGATCTGTTAGAATCTCCTGGTAGCCCGTCATTGATGTATTGAAAATCACCTCTCCTTGTGAGGATCCTCCTGCGCCATGAAGCCAACCCTCAAATACTTCTCCAGATTTCAAGACCAACACACCTTCCTGCATTCCATCTCTCCAATTTCAGATTCTAAATAATTAATAAGACTTCAGAATTATTAAATGATTTCAAAAACAATCAACGAGAAACTCAAATTCAGGAAAACTGAATCGTTTCCAAATTATGAGCTGAGGCGAGATCTATTGAAGAATATTGACGTAAATACCCTTAGGGGGTATATATGATTAATTTTCAATACCTAACTTTCCTCAGAGAAAAATGTCATCAATCATTCTTGAATCCAAACAAGATTTTCAGGATACCAAAGAGTTTGAGGCAAAAGATTCCAAAGCTTTTGCTCAGTATCAACTTCAAAATGTACGCTGTGCAGGCTGTGTGCGTTCTATTGAGAACTCATTGAAAGAATTGAGGGGAGTTGAGCATGCAGAAGTCAACTTAGCCTTATCAAACTGCAGAGTTGAATACGATTCTGATCGATTATCAGATAACGAAATTCATAATTTACTTTCTCAAAAAGGTTACTCCCCACAAAGACTTCAGTCTAATAATTATAGCTCACTTTCATTCCCAGATTCTTCAAAAGAAAGTAGCAACTGGAAGTGGGCTCTATTAGGGACACTGCCTTTATTCTTATTGGCCATGGGCCCGATGGTAAACCTGCAATTGCCCGCCTTTCTAAATCCATCAGAATCCCCAACGGCCTATGCACTTGCTCAGTGGATGGTGATCTTTCCGGTACTTTGGGCTGGCAGGGAATTCTACAAGAACGGTTTTCGTTCTCTATTGGCAGGAAATCCTGACATGGACACTCTGGTTGCCCTTGGGACAGGGGCAGCAATACTCTGGAGCTTTGTTAGCTTCACCTCGATTCTCCGAGGGACTTCTCTCATTGAGGCTCCACTATACCTAGAAACTGCCGGAGTAATCATAACAATGATCCTGATCGGCAGGTATCTGGAGAGAAAAAGCCGCAGCCAAGCTACCAATGCAATCAGAGATTTGTGGTTGCTCCAGCCATCAAAAGCTAGGTTAGTTCAAGGTGAAAATGAACGTGAAGTTCCAAGCGAAATATTGGTCCAGGGCGATCTTATTCGCTTGCGTCCTGGCGATCGCGTCCCGGCTGATGGTTTAGTTAAAGATGGTTACAGTAGCCTGGATGAATCGATGATGACTGGCGAAAGCCTTCCCATTGAGAAATCAATTGGTGACCTCATCGAAGCTGGTACAGTCAATCAACAGGGAACATTGCTTGTCGAGGTCCAAAAAGTAGGGCCTGATACAGCGCTACAGCAAATCATTCAAAATGTGATAGGCGCCCAAAATGATAAGATCCCTATAGCCAGGTTGGTCGATCAATTTTCAGGACATTTCGTCAAATTTGTTCTTTTGATTGCGATACTCACCGGTGGGACTTGGTATTCTCTGGGGGCAAGCTGGCCTCAGATTCTTGAACATGTCATCGCTGTGCTAGTGATTGCCTGCCCCTGTGCACTGGGATTGGCAACACCTGTCGCCATTTTGGTGGCGACCACTACAGGAGCACGCAACGGGCTTTTGATGCGTAATGCAAGTGCTTTGGAGTGGGCTGCAAAGGCTAAAATCATTGCACTTGATAAAACTGGAACCTTGACATATGGGAAACCCCAACTTCATAAAATGCAAACTGCATCAAATGTCACTGAATCAGAGGTTCTGACTCTTGCCGCTTCAGTTGAAAAATCATCCGAGCATCCTCTTGCTCAAGCCATCATCAATGCTGCCAAACAACGATCTTTAGTACTTTCAAAAGCTGAAGAATTTCTGGCAATTTCTGGCTTAAGTGTTCAGGCAAAAGTTCAAAACCAACTGATTCAACTCGGTAGTGACAAGTGGCTTCAGGAGTCAGGACTCAATGTGCCAGACAATTTAAAGAACCAAGATCAGACTTCAACTATCGTGCATGTTGTGCGGGATGGATGCTGGATTGGATTATTGGAGTGCAAGGATGAATTACGGACTGAGAGCAAAGCTTTTGTAAAATTCGCTAAAAGACAGGGCAGAGAGATAGCTATTCTTTCAGGTGATCGTTCCAACGCAGTTCAATCTGCAGCCCTTGAACTAGGAGTCACGAATTGGAGGGCAGAGTTGTCACCACTAGAAAAAGCTAAGAAAATTGAGCAATGGCAAGATCAGAAACAATTGGTACTCTTTGTTGGTGACGGCATGAATGATGCGCTTTCTTTGACGAAAGCTGATGTAGGAGTTACTCTTCGGAGTGGAACGGGGCTGGCCTTGGAAACTTCAGATGCTGTTTTAATGAAGAATGATTTACGGCACCTTGCTGGGCTACTTCAATTAAGCCGAGAAACGATTAAAAACATAAAACAAAATTTGTTTTGGGCTTTTGGCTATAATTTTTTGAGCATTCCCCTCGCAGCAGGGGTTTTCAGTGCTTGGGGAATCAGCCTCAATCCAGAGTGGGCAGCCCTTGCAATGGCTCTCAGTTCAATCTCTGTTGTCAGCAATGCAATACGCCTAAGAACATTTAGAATTCCTAGTGTTGATTAGCCTCATGACTATGACGCAACATCCGGATCACGATATACAATTACCTCGCTTGCGAAGGATCGAAGGACAGGTTCGGGGAATACAGAAAATGATTTCCGAGAGGCGGTATTGTATTGATATCCTCACTCAGTTACGCGCTTTAGAAGGTGCTGTTCAGCAAGTAGAGAAAAATATTTTAGAAGAACACCTAAATCATTGTGTTCAACAGGCAATTACACAATCTGACCCAGAGGCTGCTCAACAAAAAATTCAAGAAATTGTGCAGCTACTAAAAAAGTAGTCATGTCAGCTTAGCATTTTTTTGACAACCCAATCCAATTCACGAAAAGCCTCTTTATAAATTGCGAAAAATTTTACTCATTCGAACCGATCGCATTGGCGATACATTGCTTACCCTCCCTGTTGTCAGACCCATCAAAGAAAAATGGCCCGATTGTAAGATTGACTTCCTCGCCAGAACATACACACACCCCATCTTAAAAAACGTAAATGAGATTAGCCAGATACTGAATTATGACCCTGTAAGAGCTCACCATGGCATTGAAGGGCATCAACGTCTTGCCACTGAAATCCAGCAACAAGAGTATGATTCTGCAATTCTTTTCTATCCCCGATTTGGTTTAACATTTGCCTTGTGGAGGGCTGGGATACCCAAGCGAATTGGCACAAGCCACCGTTGGTATTCTTTCTTATTGACTGATCGGGTCCATCAGTCTCGCAGGGAATGCCTGAAACATGAAGTTGAGTATAATCTGGATCTCCTGGAGCCAATCATTCAGGATTTACCAACTGAGTTTCCACAATTTCGTTTAGCTATTCACGAAAAAACAAAGCGAGAATTACAAGCATTACTTACCGCGAATGACATCATCGGAAAATACATTGTTGTCCATCCAGGGAATGGAGATTCCGCACCCAACCTAAGTCTGGATCAATACAGGACGCTTATTCAGCAAATCTCTCTTTCTGGCATTAGGGTAGTGCTCACTGGAGTAAATTCAGAAAAAGAATATAATCAGTTACTTCAATCAGAATTCACAACAAATAACATCAGTGATCTGACTGGCAAATTAAATTTGGAGCAAATGATTGCTCTGCTTTCAGAGGCTAGTGGGTTGATTACCACAAGCACAGGACCTGCTCATATAGCCAGTGCAGTTGGAACTCCAACTACTACCTTTTATTGTCCAGCAATACCACACACTCCTGGCCGGTGGGGACCTTTGGAAAATTTGGAGCGCGTCATCACACCAAAATTAACAAACAGCCACTGCCAAATGAAACAATGCCCGCACGGTACTCAAGGCTGTCTGGCTTCTTGTTTGCAGGATGATCAAATCAGCCAAGCTCTAAACTATTTACTCTGAAAGCTGTTGCAAGTGGGGCTGTTTCTCAGTAAATTCAGATCATTGATTTTAATATCTTACTTCTGATTAGGCTTTTTTATGCACGAATTTAATATTTTGATGACCTTCGGGGCAGTCTCAGCTGTCTACCTGATTGTTTTTTTTTCTTGCGAAGCAATGTTTATGAAGGAACCCGAAGAAAAAAAATAATATCTCAATTTCTCTGCTGGCCAGTCATTCTTGGACTGGCTGCTTGTCAAACGATCCAGCCTCCAAATCCTCAGAATTCTTCAAAAACAGCACAACTCTACTCTGGCCGTATACTCATTCAATCTGAGCGTGAGAAGCAGACTGGTGATATAGAATTACTGCTACAGGATGATGGTGTTCGTTTAAGAATATTAGCGCCAGTAATCGGAAGTCGAATTTGGGAATTACGAGCAAATGATTCACAAATTCTGATGTACGACTATCGTGATCAGTCTTCATCCCTCCACGAAAATTCCCTGGAGATTCGTGAAGAATTTTTAGGGGTAGACGTCAAACTGAGAGAAATTCAAGAATTACTTCAGCAACCTACGAAAGTTAGTTTTCTGGAGGTGGTAAAGAGAGATGAGGATCGGCGGGCGATCGAGTTGGTAAAACGAGATAACGTTTTGGGCGATCGAATCAATGTAGAGATCAACAAATGGCAAGAGGGAGAAGCTGGTCTATTTCCCCAGAAAATGAAGCTTGAAGATCTTTTTACAGGAAACAAAATCATCTTGGTTTTTCGGGCAAGACAAGAGATCACCGGAGAGCCTATTGTCTTCGAAGAACTACCCACGCCTAAACCCTCCAGCTGAGTCAATTTTTTGTCTTTGATGCCATGAGTAGAAGGTGAAACAGAGATTCAAATTTTACATCTGATACCATGGAGAGTCCAAGCTCGCACGTTCTGCTATTAGAAATACCCAGTGAACAATTTTTTGGAATTTGACCCTTCAAACTGTTCAATGCCTTTTCAGGAAGCTCAGGGTGAAAAATTCCTCGATCTCCGGCAGTACCACAGCAAGTTACTGTGTGTGGTAGAACTACTTCCTTTGCGCATTTCCCAGCAATATTCCGCATTTTGGTTTCATGCCCTGCCTTGCGATTACTGCAGGTTGGATGAATCACAACAGTCTCCTCCAATTGCTGAAACTCGAGCCGATCTAGTAAAAATTCTCCTACAAATGAAACAGGATCATGAATTGGTAATTCTGACAATTCGTGATTCAAACGCTGAACGCATGGACTAGTTTCGCAAAGAATTGGGTATTCTCCATTGTTGGATGCTTTCAAAAGTGCGTCTTTGAGTTCTTCTGTTTTGCGCTTGGCTTGATTTGGAAAGCCTTTGCTATCGAAGGCAACACCACAACACATCCCTTCAATTCCCTCTGGATGAATATATTGATAGCCAGCACGATTTAGGACTTGGTGAACTGCTTCTGCATGAGAAGTATGACTGCCTTCAGAGGGCCCCATCATCCGGCAGATACAACTAGGGAAGTAAACCACTTTGCTCAAATTAGTCTTGGCTTCATGTTGCCAATCAATCCTTGGAGCCGGCTTTGGAAAATGCGGATTCCATTGGGGAATTTGATTACCACTTACTTTTCGAATAATACGGCTCAATCCGACAAGTGCATCACTACCAAGTACCTTGTGAGATATATTTGCCACCGCCAAGCCCAGACGAGCCAGTTTTGAAGCCAGCGCAAAGTTGCTTTCACACCAATTGGCAATACTATTTTCAAGATTGGAATGCTGTTCAAAGCGCAACTGCTTGATCAATTTACCTGTATCAATATCGACCGGACAGTTCATTGCACAAAGACCGTCAGTAGCACAGGTATCCTCACCGTCATAGTGATAAAGCTTCCTCAATTCCGACTCTAGTTCTCTATTTTCTCCCGTAGTTGTTAGTCTGGTGATTTCTCGCCATGCGGTGATTCTTTGCCTTGGTGACAAACTCAAGTCCCGAGAGGGACACTGAACCTCACAAAACCCGCATTCTATGCATTTGTCGATTATCTCATTTGCCACCGGAAGAGGTTTAAGTTGTTTAACATGGATCTTGGGATCATTGTTTAGAATCACCCCAGGATTCAACAAGTTCGCAGGATCAAACAAATGCTTTATTTGTTTCATCAACCAATACGCTTCTTTTCCCCATTCTAATTCCACATAAGGCGCCATGTTTCTGCCAGTACCATGTTCCGCCTTCAATGAGCCATCATATTTTTCTACAAGAAGTTCGCAGACCTCTGCCATCAAATTCTCGTAACGATCGACTTCTGCTTGTGTTGAAAAATCTTGGGTGAAGCAAAAGTGAAGGTTCCCTTCTAGTGCATGACCAAAGAGGATTGCGTCCTCATAGTGATACTTGTCAAACAGATCTCTCAGATCAACTACGGCCTCAGCCAATCTCTTGGCCGGAACTGCAAAATCTTCGATAATAACTGTTGTCCCTGCTTTTCTAAGATTGCCAACCGATGGAAAAAGTCCCTTTCTGAGTTTCCAGAGCCCAGCGGCTTCTGTTGAATCTGAAGTAAATTCAGGCTCTACCAAGACTTTCTTAGTGCTCAGAAGCTTGATGATCTTACTGACTTTTGCGTCTCTCAGATTTGCTCGTTGGTCCCCCACCTCAATCAACAGAGCACATGCGTCTTCATGCAGACCTTTGAGATGCTTTGGGGCGGTGGGCTGGTCTTCAATAGCCTTAAGACTTGAACGATCAAAGAGTTCAACAGCATCGATCTTCTGTTTTTTTAATTCGGTCACTACCGAACAAGCAGAAACAATGTCTGGAAACAAGACAAGTGCAGTCCCTTTGTGGGCTGGATCGGGAATAGTTCTATAGGTGATTTCTGAGATGAACCCCAAAGTCCCTTCTGACCCAATCATGAGATGCTGAAGAATTTCGAGAGGATCATGGTAATCTACCAAGGCATTCAAGCTGTAACCTGTAGTGTTTTTAATCTGATACTTGTGCTTGATACGGTCAGATAGTTCCGTGTTGCTACAAACTTGATATGCAAGGGAGGCTAGAGAATCCAACAGTTCACGGTGATTCCTACGAAAACGTTCGCAGCTTTGTGGGTCGTCTGTATCGAGAAGATGACCATCCGCTAGAATGACTCGCATACTCTGCAGAGTGCGGTAGCTGTTGAAATCGACTCCACAGCACATGCCACTAGCATTATTGGCTGCAATCCCACCAATCATCGCAGAATTGATGGAAGCTGGATCAGGGCCAATTTTTCTGCCAAATGGCTTCAAAATATCGTTTGCTCTTGACCCAATCACACCAGGTTCCAAAGCGATCCGTTCGCCATTGGATTCTATTCTAGCACCAGTCCAATTCCCCGCTAACAAAACCAGTACAGAGTCGGTAATCGCTTGTCCTGAAAGACTAGTACCCGCAGCTCTAAAAGTTACTGGTATTTCTAGTTGATATGCCAAACGGAGGAGACTGGAGACCTCGTCTTCTTCAGCTACTTTTACAACAACCTTCGGCACCATTCGGTAAAAACTGGCGTCGGTACCATAAGCGAGACATCTGAGCTTATCTGTAAATATTCTGTCTTCTGGCAAAAAACCCAGCAACCCTTTGCAAAAATCTTTGTACTTATCGGGTAATTCAGCTGGCAATCGAAAATTCGAAACGAGAAGTTGGTTTGCTAAAGCAGGGGTCATATTGATCTCGAACAAAAAATTTCAAAAAAACACACCGCAAACTAAGAATCTCAAATCGAATTTGCAATGCTTTTCCAGCGGTCTTATCTTTGAAGACAAGCATGTAGTATCCATGAATTTTCCAAAGGAAACTGATCAAAATCCATTTAGTAAGGCTAGAATCTCAGCAGCGCCCATTTCCCTTGCTTTTCTTTCATGGCTGTTGCATGTTTTTAATTCATCACTAAATGCGCATATACTGATTTGAAAAACTTAATGGATTTAGAACAGCAATTTACCAACTCCAATGGTCAGCGCCTACAAGCTTTATTGACCAACCAAATTATTTTCCTTGATGGTGCGATGGGCACCATGATTCAGGGATACCATTTAAGAGAGGAAGACTTTCGGGGATCTTTCTACCATGAGCATACCCATGCGCTACAAGGAAACAACGATCTACTCTCTATAACCAAATTTGAGGTCATTAAAGATATCCACCTCAATTTTTTGCGCGCCGGTGCAAACATCATTGAAACCAATACCTTCAATGCAAACCGTATTTCCCAGGCAGACTACCAGCTAGAATCCGAAGTCTACAAAATCAATCTTCATGCAGCCCAAATTGCTAGAGATGCCATAAATTCATTCCAGCTTGAAAACCCTTCCCATCCCGCCTTTGTCGCTGGTGCGATCGGCCCAACGAATCGAACCACCTCCATGTCCCCAGATGTGAACAACCCTGCTTATCGGGCGGTTAATTTTGATGAGGTGGTCAATGCCTACAAGGAACAGGTGGAAGCACTGATTGAAGGAGGGGTAGACCTTCTTTTGTGTGAGACCAGCTTTGACACCTTGAACATGAAAGCCGCAATCTATGCGATTGAGCAGGTATTTGAGGAACAAAATATTCGCCTACCACTCTTCTTATCCGTGACCATTACAGACGCCTCGGGAAGAACCCTCTCTGGTCAGACTCTAGAGGCTTTTTATAACTCTATTGAACACGCCAAACCAATCGCAGTCGGGATCAACTGTGCGCTTGGTGCTAAGGAAATGCGTCCTTTCCTTGAAGAATTAAGCACAAAATCCAAATTCTTCATGGGTTGTTATCCCAATGCAGGTTTGCCTAATGCGATGGGCGAATACGACCAGACACCGGAAGAGTTTGCCAATTTCCTAAAGGATTTCGCAGAGCAGGGTTGGATGAACATAATGGGAGGTTGCTGCGGCACATCCCCGGATCACATCCAGCAAATGGTGGCAATAGTACAAAAGATGCCTCCTCGAAAGCTTCAAACTGTAGATGCCTTTAGCCGATACGCTGGTCTTGAGCCTTTGAACGCCACCACAGACAAAGGTTTTCTCTTGATTGGAGAAAGAACCAACGTCACCGGATCGCCAAAATTCAAAAAATTAATTTTGAATGGGGATTTTGATGAAGCGCTCTCCATTGCCCGTCAGCAGGTTGAAGCAGGAGCTGACATTATAGATGTGAATTTCGATGAGGCCCTTTTGGACGGCGAGGCCTCAATGACGCACTTTCTGAACCTGATTGCCTCGGAACCCGACATTGCTAGGGTGCCGATCATGATCGACAGTTCAAAATGGTCTGTGATTGAAGCGGGTTTGAAATGTGTTCAGGGGAAAGCTTTAGTCAATTCAATTTCGCTGAAAGAAGGTGAGGAAGTTTTTCTTCGGCAGGCCAAAACTCTTCGCAGATATGGCGCAGCTGCAGTTGTGATGGCCTTCGATGAACAGGGTCAGGCTGCCTCCAAAGAAGATAAAGTTCGAATCTGCCAAAGAGCATATAAACTTCTGACAGAATCCATCGCCTTTCCTCCATCTGATATCATTTTTGATCCAAATATTCTAACGGTAGCCACTGGGATGGAAGAGCATAACAACTATGCACTCGATTTCATTGAAGCCACCAGAGAAATCAAGCAAGTCTGCCCAGGAGCAAAAGTTAGCGGAGGGGTTTCTAACATCTCGTTCTCTTTTCGTGGGAATAACCCAGTCCGAGAAGCAATGCACTCTGCGTTTCTGTACCATGCCATCCAAGCAGGAATGGACATGGCAATTGTTAACGCAGGAATGCTTGCAGTCTATGAGGAAATCCCCTTGGAACTCTTGGAAAAAGTAGAAGACGTATTACTGAACAGAAGAGATGATGCAACAGAGCGATTGATTGAATTTGCAGAAGGCTATCAAGCAGTGGCGAAATCTGAGAAGAAAACCCTTGCCTGGCGAGAAGAAACTGTCCAGGAACGTCTGACTCATTCTTTGGTCAAGGGAATTACAGACTTCATCCAAGAAGATACAGAGGCAGCAAGACAATTGTTTGATCGGCCTCTTGAGGTGATTGAGGGGCCTCTCATGGACGGGATGAGGATTGTGGGAGATCTTTTCGGTGAAGGGAAGATGTTTCTTCCACAAGTTGTCAAAAGCGCAAGAGTAATGAAGCAAGCCGTTGCATACCTACTCCCTTTCATGGAGCAAGAAAAACAGAAAAATTCTGAATCATCTGCTAAAGCCAAGATCCTGCTGGCCACTGTGAAAGGAGACGTTCATGACATTGGAAAGAATATTGTGGGGGTTGTGCTGGCCTGCAACAACTACGAGGTGATCGACCTTGGTGTGATGGTACCTTGTGAAAAGATCCTACAAACAGCGAAAGAGCAACGAGTAGACATCCTTGGGTTATCTGGTTTGATCACACCATCTCTAGATGAAATGGTTCATGTTTCCAGAGAAATGGAACGTGAAAACCTTCATCTACCATTGTTAATTGGAGGAGCCACGACGAGCGCAGCCCATACAGCTGTAAAGATAGCACCCTCACGCTCAAATCCAGTCATTCATGTTCTTGACGCCTCTCGCGTAGTAAATGTTGTTGCAAAGTTGCTGAACCAAAAACATTCTGATGAGTTCATTGCTGAAATTCGAATCGAGCAGGAAAAGCGAAGAGAGGCTTATTTCGAAAAAAGTGGACGAAGACAGCTTGTAAGCCTAGAGGAAGCTAGAAAGCGGAATGTTCCAATTGACTGGAAGCAGACTACAATTCCTATCCCTGATTTCTTGGGAATTAGAGTTTTTGGTGGCAAACATCTGGAAGCGGATAGTCATTTGTTTCCTGCCATAACGTTGGAAGAATTGATTCCCTTTATCGACTGGACACCTTTCTTTCACGCTTGGGAGCTTCGGGGGCGCTTTCCCCAAGTCTTAGAGGATGAAAAAATTGGAAATGAAGCAAAGAAACTATTCGACGATGCTCAACAAATTCTTAAGAAAATCCTAGACGAGAAAATGTTTCAGCCTAGAGCAGTTGCTGGATTTTTCCCTGCCAATTCAATCGGTGATGACATCATTGTTTTCAAAGATGATTCACGCTCAAAAATCCAAACCGTCTTTCATTGTCTGAGACAACAAATTTCCAAAGAAGGTTCACTGCCTCAGTACTCCCTTTCCGATTTCATCGCACCAATTGATTCTGGGAAAGCGGATTATCTTGGCGGTTTTGCAGTGACTACCGGTCATGAAGTTGAGGAGGCTGCTCAGGCTTATACTCGTGAAAACGACGACTACAATGCCATCATGATCAAAGCACTGGCGGATCGCTTAGCAGAAGCTTTTGCAGAATATCTTCACATGCGTATGCGTGAATGGTGGGGCTTTGGCAAAAGTGAGGCACTTTCCAAGGAGGATTTGATTGCTGAGAAATACCAAGGCATCCGCCCAGCTCCTGGTTATCCTGCTCAACCAGATCACACTGAAAAACCAATTCTGTTTGATCTCTTAAAAGTAAATGAACACACAGGAATAAGTCTTACAGAAAATTTAGCAATGTGGCCTGCCAGCTCGGTCTGTGGTCTTTACTTTTCTCACCCACAATCACGCTATTTTGCAGTAGGCAGAATAGGCCAGGATCAAGTGGAGGATTACGCAAAAAGAAAACAACAACCTCTCTCTGAAATTGAACGCTGGCTGGGGCCTGTTCTGGGTTATGAACCAAAAGCTGCCTGACAAATAAAATTTTAATTAATCGATCCCAATGCGCATCATCGAGATGTACCACAATCGACCATTCGTCTTCTCAATCGAGGTTTTTCCACCCAAGACAGAAGAAGGAATGGTGAATCTTCAAGAAAAGCTAAGAACTTTTTCTTTATTCAAACCTGATTACATTTCAGTTACTTATGGTGCTGGAGGCGGAACACGGCAAAACACTCAGCAACTTGCTGGCTTTATTGGCACCGAACTAGGAATTGAGGTATTAGCCCACCTGACTTGCGTCAGTCACACCCGTAAAGATGTGAGTCTCCTGAAGGAGCAATTTTTAAGTGAGGGTGTGGAAAACATAATGGCGCTGCGTGGAGACTCACCCACCACCGAGAAAACGTTTGAGCCTATGTCTGGAGGCTACCGCTACGCAAGTGAATTAATCGAAGATCTTTCTCGAGATCGGCGTTTTGGAATTGGCGCAGCTGGCTATCCAGAAACTCATATTGACGCCATTAGTTCCAAAATGGATCGGTATTTCTTAAAACAGAAAATCGAAAGAGGAGCCGAATTCGTGATCAGTCAGTTTTTCTTGGAAAACCAGAAATTTTTAAATTGGCGTGATCAGTTGTATCGCGAGGGAGTAAGAATTCCTATTATTCCCGGACTCATCTGTGCGCAATCTTCCAGCCAGATCCAGAGATTCGCAAAGATGTGTGGTTGCATGGTTCCAAGCGATCTCATTAAGAATTTAGAACGTTTTGAAGGAAATGCTGCAGATAGCCTGAGAGTCGGCTTAGATCACGCAGAAAAACAATTGAATGGTTTGATCAGAGAAGGGATTACAGGGGTACATCTATACGCTCTCAATCGGTCAGAAGTAGTCAATGCTTTGGGACCAACGATGGTAGGTTTGAAGAGCAGAACGGGCTTACAATCAAGTTTAGAAAACGACGGTAGGCTTGGCTTCTGAAAGTGCAATCTCAATCACTTCTCGGAAACGTGATCTATTCGGGAAGCCACTTCTCTGAAGATAATCATCGGTAGTCAGAGTCTGAATAATTTCCAGGCTTTTCCCACGCACTTTCATGCTTTCACCATCTTTCTTGAGAGTCTTGATCTTGCAGCGATATTTCAATTCAAGGTTTTCATCAACCATTCTCAGGTAACACATTACATGCTCTAAATTCGGAAATTCCCTACTTCCTATTGGAGGATCTAGCTGCACTTCCGTCCATCCATCTTTGTATTTGGGACTTTTCTGAACAAACTGGAATTGAGTCGAGAAGGTTTGGAGAAAACTCTGAAGTAGCTCCATCATCTTTGTGGGCACATCCAATCTGCCTCCACGATCCAGCACATCTTCTCCCCCAAAAAGTAGAAACATACTACCGCTCTTATCTGTGATTGGCGCATCGCTAGGCAAATTAAAACGCCACTCGAACGTCAATTGCTGATTGCCATCCAGGCTCAGGTCCTTCTGAATATTTTCTCGATGAAGCACCTCCCAGCAATTCTCGACACCAGCTTTAACCTTCTTAAAATTTCCGTAAGCTAGAAGTATATCTACAGTACTGGTTACCACTTTTTCTTCATTCATATTTCGAATGGTAAGTTTCCCTGCGATAGGTTCTCCCTGAAGCCATTCCTCTTTGGCAGTCAGAAGTTGATATTCTAGGGGTCTATCGAAAAATGTGCTTCGCATAAATCTTTAAACTGATTTTGTAATGAGGAAATTAAATGAGTAGCGGTCAAAAACTTTGGCTTGGTGAGCGAAAATCGGCTAGTCAAAATATCAATTACTGGTGTTGCAAATTACATTCACAGATTGCAGGATAACATACCTGTAGCTTTATGCTTAGATTAAAAAGTTTTAAATAGTTGACCATTTGTTGGTAAAGGAAGCAAATGTCGAAGAATATTGTCATCACTCCAGGTGACGGAATTGGGAAAGAGGTCACTGTTCAGGCACGCAAAGTCATGGAATACATGGCAAAGCGCTTCCAGTTAGTGCTTGAATTCACTGAAGTGCCAATCGGAGGTACTGCTTATGATTTAACAGGAACACCACTACCTGACGAAACTCTGCGCGCTTGTGAAGCTGCAGATGCCATTCTTTTAGGCGCTGTCGGAGGACCTCAGTGGGAGGCTCTTGACTACTCAGTCCGACCAGAGAGAGCATTACTCGGACTACGAGGAGAATTGCAGCTTTATGCTAACCTACGACCAGCTCAAATCTATGGAGAATTGGTTGGAGCATCTACACTGAAGCCCGAAGTTGTTGATGGTGCTGACATCATGGTCATTCGTGAATTGACTGGGGGTATTTATTTTGGAAAGCCGAAAGGAGTTGAGATCCGGAACGGAGAGCGAGTTGGTTTCAATACGCTAGTCTATTCTGAGTCTGAAATTCGACGAATTGCCAAGGTTGGCTTTGAGACTGCGCAGAAACGTAGCGGTCGATTGACGTCTGTAGACAAGGCCAATGTGCTAGAGGCCACAGAATTATGGCGTAACGTTGTCCAGGAAGTTCACAATGACTATCCAGACATAAAGCTGAGCCATATGTATGTTGATAACGCTGCCATGCAATTGATTAGAGCACCAAAGCAATTCGATACGATTGTGACCACCAACATGTTTGGCGACATTTTAAGTGACGCGGCTGCAATGATCACTGGCTCAATTGGCATGCTCCCATCTGCAAGTCTTGGAGGAAAAGTTGGCCTTTATGAGCCTGTGCATGGTTCAGCACCAGATATCGCTGGGCAAGATTTGGCAAATCCACTTGCAACAATCCTTTCTATAGGGATGCTTTTTCGATACTCCCTTGACCTTCGCGAGGCAGATGAACTGATTCAAAAAGCGGTTAAAACCACGATCAAAACCTACCGGACTGCTGACATCATGGCAGAAGGAAAAACAAGCGTTGGTTGTAAGAGAATGGGAGAGGAAGTTATCAAAAACTTAGAACAGATCTAATTTTCCAACATCACATTAGATTAAAGCCTGTGCATACCTGAATTGGCTTAGGAGGCACAGGAACTCCCAAAGATTCTTACCATCTATCAATAACAAAACATGTCGCAAAATCGCTACAGCTGGGATGAGCGTTTCCGATATTGGCTAGACAGCTTCATGTCCAAAGGTGGAACATCCGTTTTCCTATCCCTCTTGTTTTTATTTTTTGTAGCTTTTGTGGTGATGGGAACGCTTCGTTTTGTTGTGTTCCTTATTTTTCCTGATGAAACAATTGAAGAAGGGACATTTCTTCTGTGGCACGCTTTCTTTCAGATTATCGATTCTGGCTCCCTAGCAGAATTAGATGCAGGTTCGAACTTTCCTGGAAAGCTTGTCGCGATCGTAACAATCTTCATAGGCTTGATTCTATTTTCGAGCATGGTGGCATTCATCACTCAAGAATTTGAAAATCGCATATCCACTTTGAAGAAAGGTAAGAGCCAAGTTCTTGAGGAAGATCATGTCCTGATTGTTGGCTTTAGTGAGAGAGTGATTGAAATCGTTAAAGAATTGATTGTAGCCAATGAATCAGACTCTGGGGTGGTGGTAATCGTCGCGGAGAAGGACAAAGAGGCGATGGATGACTATCTTCGGGATTCTATCCAAGACTTCAAAACTACCAAAATCATTACGAGAAGTGGTTCCACCACTAGCATCAGAAACCTCAAAGGGGTTGGCATTCAGCATGCCCACTCAGTGGTCGTCCTCAATAATGCAAAGTCTTCAGACAGCAACGAAACAAAGGAATTGGCCGATGCGAGAGTTATTAAGACCATCATGGCAGTAGTAGCTGCAAAGGGGGAGGAAACCCCGCCTGTCATTGCTGAAATTTATATTGAGCGCTACCGACTTCTCGCAGAAACGATCGTACAAGGTAAAGTTACGACAATGAATGAGGCTGACATTCTTGCACGGATGTTGGTGCAGACCTCACGTAACAAAGGTCTGGCGATGGTATATGCAGATCTAGTCGGCTTTGAAGGCAATGAATTTTATTTTTTCAAACCTGACGAGGGATGGAACGGCGTAAACTTCGGCGACCTGCAATTTCAATTTATGGAAAGTGTACCTCTGGGATTACGTCTTCCAACTGGTGAGATTTTGCTGAATCCACCCCGAGAACGTATTCTCCAAGAAGAAGATCAAATCGTTGTTCTGGCAGAAGATGATTCAACTATAAACTTCTCATCTGAAAGAGTTTTTGAACCTAAAGTTCACCCTTACAGTAATCTAAGAAAGATAATTCCAGAAGAGCATCACCTGATTGTGGGGTGGAATAATAAGGCGCCAATTGTACTTAGTGAATACGCAGGCTACATGGCACCTGGGTCCTCTGTCGACCTACTAATCGAAGCGAACGCAGATCCTGAAATTCGCAAAGACTTTGAGAAAATTGCTAGTCAATTCCCAGATGTTCAAATGAACTTTAATGAGATCGATTTTCAGTCAGAGGAAGAGCTCGACAACCTAGGACTACCAGGCTATACAACCGTCTCAATCTTGGCAGGAAGTGGGGATGAGGCTGAAGAGATTGACGCCCGAACTATTATGCGTCTCCTGCAGATACGTAACATTTTCAAAGAAGCTGAAAAAAGTAGTGGTGTTCCCACAGAAACCAAATTGATTAGTGAAATCGTCAACTCTGAAAATACTGAGCTGATTGTTCAAGTTGGCGTAAAGGACTTTTTAATATCCAACCAGTTTGTCTCAAGAATCTTTGCCCAAGTAGCTCTCGAAAAAGACGTAATGCATGTCTATGATGATCTTTTCCAAAAGGAAGGGAGCGAGATTTATATCAAGCCCATAGACCTTTATTTCGTGCAGTCCGAGGGTCTGAATGTCACTTTTGCAGACTGCGTATTGGCAGCTCAACAGAGGGATGAGGTGTGCTTTGGAATCAAGCTGGGGCGACAGGAAACCGAGATAGAACACAATTTCGGCATTTATATCATCCCACCAAAGGATAGACACTACACTTTAAGAGATGATGATGCGCTAATTGTCCTAGCTGAAGAAGAGAATTAAACCCTAGAACCGTGCGCTCAGTCCCATGTTGAGAAGATACTGATTGAACGCCCCAGCATTTACCTTCCAGTTTTGAAACGCCCCCAATGCATGGATTCTGAGACGCTCGTCTGTTGTAGGGTAAACCTCGAAACCCGCGCTGATTTCGTTACGGTAATCCAGAAAAGCACTATTCAATCTTGATTCAGAAACCATATCATAGGTCCACTTGGCAAATGGAATTGGGCTTTGAACAGGTTTGGTTTTTGGATCAATACGATATTCCAAGGCAACCGTGCTTGCCTCCCTTTCAATCGATTTATTTGCTGGGGAAATTCCATAATAACTACCATGAATCAAATCTAGATCCAGATACGCTTCTGCAAAATTGAGCCTGGTTCCTGCGGAAATCAATTGCTCTGGCACTAAACATTTCAAGTCACTGCAAGAATCAACTGGCTTTTCACTCTTCTTCGGGAAGAAACCCACCTGCAATGTAGGTTCAAGCAGACCGGATCCCAGCACACCATACCAAGCGGCGTTGTATCCAAGGTTTTGATCACTTTTGCCATTGCCTTGAGGCTGATTGACAAGTTGGAGCACTCCATATTGCGGGACTTCATTTCCTCGGAATCTGAATTCCTGAATCAACCCAAGCCCAACTTCATACAAGTCTTGAATTCTCTCTCCCTGGATTGAATAGCGGTACACGTCCAAACCATTATTCATCCCCTCTCGACCACCCTGCAAAACGAATTGCTTACCGATTTTCAAATCGAGATCAGTCCCAACACGATATTCTACAAAAAAGTACTCCAGACTACTTTGGGTACCATCGGCGTGGCCAGATTCATCGAAATTTGCATCTAGGCTTAGTCGGAGACGATAGCTAAATGCTTCACCTAGTCCCCCCCTAACATTCACGTTGCCCCGATCTAGGCGAAAGCCCAATCGAGTTTGTTCTTTACCATCGTCAAACTTCAGTGTTTTTGCGTCGTATTCTGCATCCTGAGTCTGTATCTGGAAACTAGTTCTGAATTCAAGATCTACTTCTGGATAATCTTGAGCATAAATTTGTTGGAAAAAACCCCAGATCAGAAAGATAGAAATTTGTGAGTAAATTATTGAACGAAACATTCTTGCTCCTCAAAAAAAATGTATAGATAGATTCAAACTCAATGTTTTTTTTTATTCAGTGATCAAAATCTTGAACTCTTGTTGAATAGGACTCTTCAAACCGTTCCACATCATCAAAACCGAGGTATTCACCTTGTTGAATTTCAAGTACCTGAAGCGAGATTTTGCCTGAGTTACTCAGGCGGTGGGTGACGGTTCTAGGAATATGGATCGACTCATTTTCTGACAGTATGTGGGTTTCCTGACCACGAATAACGTCAGCAGCCCCACGAACAATCACCCAATGCTCACTTCGATGTCGATGGCGCTGGCTGGATATGTATCTCCCCGGTTCTATTTCAAGAAGCCTCACACGATAAACACTGTTCTCAAGCAGTGTGGTGGCACTGCCCCAAGGCCTCAATACTCTTGTGTGGAACTTATACTCATGCCGATCACTCTCTTTCAGAGTGTCCACCAGATGCTTCACGTCTTGAGAACGGGATAAATCACAGACAAGGAGTGCATCATCCGTTTCTACGATGATCAGATTCTCCACTCCAATACTTGTGACTAGTTTTTTTGTGCTGAAGATCAAAGAATTGCTGGTCTCATGGGAAATAACGTTTCCACGGAGGACATTCCCGTTCTCATCTTTTTCAGAAACTTGGTAGATGCTCTCCCAACTTCCAAGATCACTCCACCCCATTTCAACAGGAAGCACGGTTACGTGGTTGGACCGTTCCATTACGGCATAATCGACCGAAATGTTGGGAGACTTTTCAAAAAGTTTGCTGACCTCTTCATCATTCAGCAAATCTGTGGAAGGCTCCTCTTCAAGGAATAATTTCGCCAATTCAGGAGCACAACTGGCAAATTCCTGCTTCCAGGTACGGACTGAAGCCATGAAAATGCCTGCATTCCAAGTATATTGCGAGGAAGCAACAAACTTTTCGGCTCTCTCCTGGCTCGGCTTTTCCAGAAATTTCTCAACTTTGAAGCCTGGCCCACAAGGTTCACCCGCACAGATATAACCATAGCCCGTTTCAGGACGATCCGGCTTAATCCCAAAGGTTACTATGAAACCTTCGTCTGCGAGTTGCTGAGCTTGAAGAAGAGCTTCTTGGAAGCGATCTGGAGCTTGAATGAGATGGTCTGCTGCAAGAATCACTACCGGCTCATCAGCTTCCACATTCTTCAATGTTGATATACCCCAGAGCAGTGCAGGCGCAGTATTCTTGGCTTGTGGTTCCAGCAATACTTGATGGGCTTTCAGATACGGAATCACCTGCTCCATTTGCTGTCGTAGTTCAAACTCATGGGTTGCCGAACCGATGACAACAATCTTCTCAGGGGGAACAATGGGATCAAGTCTTCGACAAGTGTCTTGAAGAAGAGACTCGTGGGATGATCCCAAGTTCAGAAACTGCTTCGGACTCATTGTTCGACTGTAGGGCCAAAGCCGAGTTCCACTTCCCCCTGCCAGTATCATGGCAATCATTCAGACACTCCTGAGGCTGATTTTCTTGAAATGCGCTTGATTCTGCAAAAATTGTGGCAGGCAATATAGGACACTATTTTCCATCAACTAAGTTTTGAAAAATGAAAACTTCCAAAACCATCACTCAACAATGATTACGCTATGGATCATTTTGAGATAGCAATTGTCGGCGCCGGTATTTCAGGTTTGATGGCGGCAACTTACCTAGCCGAAAAAGGCAAAAACTCGGTTCTTTTCGATAAAGGAAGAGGACCTGGTGGTAGAATGAGTACCAGGCGTTTTAGCGAATTCAGACTGGATCACGGTGCCCAATTTTTTACAGTTCGCGATCCTCGTTTCGAGAAGTATGTCCAGAGTTGGGAGAAAGCTGGGGTAGCAAAAATTTGGTGCAAGGGGTTTTCTGGTACAGGTGATGGCCATCCAAGATTTCGCGGCACTGAAGGAATGAACTCCATACCAAAATGGCTGGCTGGTCAACTTGATGTCAGAACAGGCCACAAAGTGAAATCTGTCCGATTCGTCAATCAATCCTGGCATTTAGATTTTGAAGAATCCCCCAGTGTGTCTGCAGATCAACTCTTGATGACTTCTCCAGTGCCCCAAACGATTGCTCTTCTGGAAGCTGGGAGGATAGAACTTTCAACTTCTACCAAGAACTACCTTAGTTTGATTTCTTATGATCCATGCATTGCGATGATGGTTCTCCCCAAAGATCCTTTATCTATGCCGGAACATGGAGGATGGCAAATCAATGAAGAGCCACTGCAATTTGTTGCGGACAATCAGCTCAAGGGGCTTCCAAATCCAGGGCAAGCCTTAACTTTTCACTTAGGCCCCCAAGCAAGTACTGAACATTGGGAAAGTGAGCCAGAAAAGCTGATTGAGTTAGTTAGAGGAGAGCTGAGAGAAAGAGGTAAAGAGCTTGATATCAAGGACATTCAAATACACCGCTGGCGCTACAGCCAGCCAGCTAGACTTCACGATGAGTCGTTTCTAGTGGCCGAGGGTGTCCCGAATTTAGTTTTTGCAGGAGACGCTTTTGCGGGACCAAAGATTGAAGGAGCCGCTCTATCTGGCTTATCAGCTGCTCAGGCTATGATCGCCTGAGCAATTCTAGCTCATTAGAACCGATTAAAAACTGATAATACAATTCAATTGTTCTGTGCCGGGGCTGACTCGGTAGGAGCAGCATTTTGAGGATTATCCACCTTCTGCGGAGGACCCGTTGAAGGTGCTAGGGCTGGGGCTGCCGTTTGCTCTAGATCTTGAGATGGAAATTCCTGTTCATTTGGAGGAATAACTACTCCATCAGCTGGGATTTGTATTTCAGTAGCAGGAGAAAGAGGTTCCTCAACTCCCGGAACGATTGGAACTGCTTTAATATCCCGAACAACGGATTCTCTAGCTTTCTCGGAAGAGAGTAACGCCAAAACTAGAGAAGTTAGCATGAACAGAACAGCAACCACTGTAGTTGCTTTGCCAATTCCACTCATTTCTGATCTAGTTGATTGCGATTGCCCTACCCCTCCAAATGCTGCGCCTAACTCAGCACCCCGCCCAGACTGCATTAGTACGAAGAAAATAATGAGCAAACAAACGAAGACATGAAGAATTAAAACCAAAGAAAACATGGGTATGAATCCTGATCAGTTTTGAGCAGAGAGGATAATGCTTTTGAAGTCTTCCAGTAGAAGGCTAGCACCCCCTACTAAAGCTCCATCTATATCAGATTTAGCGAGAAGTTCAGGGGCATTACTGCCCTTGACACTACCTCCATAGAGGATTGGAATTTCTGCGGCTACAGCAGCGTTTGTAAGGCCAATTAGTTGTCCCCTGATGAATTGATGCATCTCATTAGCTTGATCAGGGGTAGCTGTTTTACCCGTCCCGATTGCCCAAACTGGCTCATAAGCAACGATGCATCTGCGGAGGTCATCAAGAGCAATATCTTTCAATCCTTCAGCAAGTTGATTACCCACAACGGATTGTTCCTCCCCAGCTTCTCGCTCTTCCAAAGTTTCTCCAATGCAAAGAATTGGATGTATTGCTGACTGGAGCAGTCTTTTGACCTTCTTGCTGATGAGTTCGTTATCTTCCTGAAAATATTGACGTCGTTCAGAGTGACCCACCAGGCAATACTGTACGCTACATTCCCGCAACTGCTCCACAGAGATCTCACCCGTAAAAGCTCCCGAGACTTCGTGGTGGACATTTTGAGAACCGATTCCAATGTTTGAATTTTGGGCGGATTCTTCCAATGCTTGGAGAAGAGTATAGGGAACACAAAGTACCACCTTTGCCGAAGAGCTAATTTTCGACAAATCAGCAACCATCTCGGTCAACAATCCCTTACTTCCATTCATTTTCCAGTTGCCAGCAATCATTGGCTTTGGCAAGCGCACCTCATTAAACAATTTTCTTAAGTAGATGTCTTTTTAGGTAAAGCTTGAAATTTTTATTCATAAATCCTGATTTCTCAAGTCTTTTCAGATTCATCACTGCTTCCATACCAAGTGTTACCAAGCTATTTCTTCCCCATCCCAGGCATAGAAACCGCCTCTGGGCTTCTTTTTGGTATTTTTGATTACCTCCAAGAGGCAATTGACACTGTAGTCAATGCTAAAAAGTTTTTCAGGTGCCAAATTTTTGCTGAAAGGTTCACTAAGCCTAGTACTGACCGTCCCAGGGTGTAGAGCCTGGACTTTTGTATTTGGATTTGTCCGATGAAACTCGATTGCAATGTTGCTAATCATCATGTTTAACATTGCCTTCGATCCCCTGTAAAAGTACCAACCTCCCATGCGGTTATCTTCAATACTGCCTACTCATGCTGAAATTGCTGAAAAAACTGATGGTTGGTCATGCTTGAGAAGCTTCTGGAAATATTTTGCAAGCAGCAATGTTGGTAAGGCATTCATTTTAGCTGATTCAAGTAACTGGTTGGCATTAATTTGGCGCAAACTTTTTTCAGGACCATGTTCAGCGTTGTGAAGATAGCCAACGCAATTGATGACTAGATCTAATTTATTCGTCTCCTGGCTGACCATTTTTGCGACATTGCTAACATCTTCCTCACAGGTACTGTCTGCCAGAATAGGAATCAACACTCGGGGATTATTTGTAGCTAACTCCAGGAGTTCTTTGGCGGTTTCGGCACTTCGATAGGTAGCAAAAATTTTTTGAGGAGCCTGACTCAGCAATTGCTTCACAAAACCAAGCCCCAAGCCTCGATTTCCACCATTGATCAAAATCTCACCGAAGTCTTCATACATCTTTAGCACCTTATGATAAGTCCTGATTACTACTCACAATTGAAATTGGTTAGTTTTCAAGAGAGTTGTACAGAGCCAAATAACTGTTGTAGCGCAAGGGATGAATTTGTCCTGCTTCCAAAGACGCTAAAACAGCGCAGTTGGGTTCATGACGATGCGAGCAACTACTGAAGTGACAATTTTCGCGAACTTCGAATTCGACAAAATACTGATCCAACTCAGCTTGTTCTACATCCCAGGGTCTCAACTCACGAACTCCCGGTGTATCAACAAGAAAACCACCTTCGGGCAAGGGGAACATCTCCGCCAAAGTCGTCGTATGACGCCCCTTTCCAACTTTTTGATTAACAGCACCAATTCGGATTTCCCAATCTGGATAGAGAGCTTTGACCAAGGAAGATTTTCCTACCCCAGAGTGTCCAGCCAAAACTGAGATTTTGTTTTTCAACGAATCTCTGACCTCTTCAATACCAATCCCTTGCTTTGCGCTGATTCCCAAAACTCGGTAGCCCAAATCATTGTAAAGGTCTCGAATTATTAAAAACTCAGCTTCAGAACCCAGATCAGTTTTATTCAGTATCAGGATTGGTTCTAAGTCTCCTCTAAGGCCTGCAACTAAAAGCCGATCAACAACGCCATTTCGAAAATCTGGTTTTTTCAAGGAAGCTACTATCAGGATTTGGTCAGCATTCGCTACGATTACCTGTTCCAGTTGTCGTTCAGGAATATGCCTTGAAAGCCGACTTTTTCTGGGAAGGATCTTGTGGATCCAACCAGCATCTTCGGAAGCATCCAAATCAATCTCAACCAAGTCCCCCACTGCAATCTTCTCGTCATAGCGACTTTCTTGGAACAAGTTCCCCTTCACACGACAGAGCCTGGTCTCCCCTTCACAATCGACGTAATAGAAACTTCTGGTTCGTTTACGAACAATTCCTTTTTGGAACATTGATCAAATCATCATTGAATTAGCAACCACAGAAAAACCCTAGAAAATTAGCACCAGCACCTTATTAACCAACTGAACTTTTTTTAGAAATTCTTGTGGAGTTGCAGAAAAAAGATCATTAGAACAGGCGACTCTCACTCTGAAATTGGGAAGCATAATCACCAGGGGGGATGCGTTGGCGAATTGATCCAAATTCATCATGAACTAGTCTTAATTCACTCGTTGAATTTTCCAAACTTGATGAATCTTGGGGTTGCGGGCGAAATCAGGTGGTAGAAGCGCTCTACTCAAGTCTTGAAAATGAAGATTCGGCAAACTGCCCTGATCCAGCTTGAACTTCCGATTGTTGGTGGAGAATAACAAGGCCCCACTTTTCTCCAATAAGCGTGAGACCTGATTGAGCATCTCAACATAATCTCTCTGAACATCCCAAGTCCCCCTCATTGATTTCGAGTTTGAAAAGGTAGGTGGATCTAGAAAGATCAGATCAAAAGTTCCTTTTTGATTAGCAATCCATTCCCTGCAATCGGCTTTAACTAAAATGTGCCTTCTTAAATCCAGACTGTTCAGGCTGAAATTATCTTTAGCCCAGCCTAAATAATTCCCCGACAGATCCACGGAAACACTACTTTTAGCTCCTCCTGCTGCCGCGTAAACGGTCCCCGTGCCCGTATAGCAAAAAAGATTTAAGAACCTCTTATTCTCGGCCATCTCACGAATCAAAGACCTGGTGCGGCGATGATCCAGAAATATGCCTGTATCTAAGTAATCACGTAAATTAACCCAGAATTTGAGTCCCCCTTCCTCAATAACCAGTCTTTCTTGGGTCTGCGCAAGTCGATCATATTGATTTAGTCCAGTTTGTCTTTTGCGCTTTTTCAGTATCACTGATTCTGATTTACAGTTCATTACCTCAGGAATGACTTGCAAGACCTCCAACAGTCGTCTTTCTGCAGCAAGAAGATTGATGTTTTTTGGAGGATCGTATTCTTGAATTTGAATTTCTTGGCCGTAAACATCTACTGCCACTCCATATTCTGGAATATCTTTATCATAGAGTCGGTAGCACTGAATTTTCTCTTTCTTCACCCAGGGCTCAAGGCGCCTCAAATTTTTCTTCAATCGCTGAGCAAACGCAGAGTCATTCACTGAAACTGATTCAATTGAATGCTTTTGGCTGTTCGATTCAGCGAGAGGCTCTGGCAGCATCCTGTAAAGCTGGCAAGGTATTGATCCATTACGAAAGGGATGCCGCTTGTCATATCTTAGTTGGAACTCTTCCCAAGGAGATTCCTCAGCCAGAATTACTGAGAATTCCCAATTCAGAAATCTCTGCTGACGTAATTGCCCAAGTGTTCTGTAAATTTTCTTGATCTCAGAAGATTGTCCAATTCGCTCACCGTATGGGGGATCAGAGAGCAGCAGGCCTGTATCCTGATTCGGCTCCCATAGAGCTAGTTCCTTGGATTCCAACTGAATGTGATCAAGAATACCAAGTCTTTGCAGGTTATTTTTTGTTTGTTCGATAGCTTGTTCTGAATGATCTCCCCCAAAAATTGGTGGTAAGCTGTCAAGCCCGTCAGCCCTTCGCTCAATCGCCTCTTGTCTTAACCTTTTCCATGTTCCAGCGTCAAATCCCAACCAAGACTGAAAGCCAAAATCTTTTCGGATTAATCCTGTTGCCCAATCAGCAGCCATTAAAAATCCTTCCGCCAAAATTGTTCCTGATCCACACATCGGATCCAAAAGCGCAGCACCCTTCTTTGCTTTCACAGGCCACCCACATTGCCAAAGTAGTGCGGCTGCTAAATTTTCTTTAAGTGAGGTGAGCCCCTGCTCTTGACGGTAGCCACGTTGATGCAGACTCATTCCAGAAAAATCTAATGAAAGCTTTAATTGATCACCCTCCAAATGGGCCCAGAAACTCACATCGGGAGATTTGGGGTCAACATTGGGCCGAATCCCTGTTGAATCCCGAAAATGATCTACCAGGGCGTCCTTCAGGCGTTGCGATCCATAATGGGGATGACGAATATGTTGATTGGTCCCGTGAAAACTGATTGAAAACGTTTGATTGGGTTGTAGATGCTCCTGCCAAGGGAATTCACGAGCATTCTGATAGATCGAATCTCCATCTTTTCCATCCCACTCCCCAAGTTGGAGCAGCACCCGATTTGCCAGTCGAGACCATAGACAGATACGAAAACCTGCTTCTAAGGGAGCTTCAAGGGAGACTTTGCCAGCAGAAGGCTTCAAATCCTTGTAGCCAAGACTTCGTAACTCTTGGTCTAATAGTTTTTCTATGTGAAATGGGCAGGTGATAACCCAACGCAGAGCAGAACTCATTGTTGAGCCAACCAAGGCGGGCGAAGGAATAGTTGATTTTTAAAAATGGGACAATCCTCATCATGAGGCGGACGAAGATAACCAATACTCATCAGGAATTCTCCAACAATTTCTCCCCCAACAAATTGGAATCCTGATTTCTTGAAGGTAGCAACCCATTCAAGCTTTGGGAGTGGGTGTTGTTGTGCAATCCAATGGGCAAATCCACCGTACTCTCGCAACGACCTAATGATGTTCCCATTATGTCGAATTGCTTGGATTTTCAGTTTATTGCGGATGATTTTTGGATTTTCGAGAAGGGATTCAATTTCTGAGGTTTGAAGGTCAGCTACTCGGTCGACATCAAAGTCAAAAAAAGCTTCGTTAATGGCTTTTCTCTTCTTCAGGACAGTGAGCCAACTTAACCCCGCCTGAAAAATCTCCAAAGATAGCCGCTCAAAAAGTTTTGCTTCCTCATTTACAGGGAAACCGTATTCAAGGTCATGATAGGGTCCGTGATATGGATGTCCATGAGCTAGTTGGCAATAGCTCATGTTGCAGAAGAATTCTTGTTCAATTCTGCAACAGAGGATGCCTCACAACCTTCAACCCAGATCGCCTGCCCATTTGTGAAGTGTTCTTTCTTCCAAATTGGAACTGACTTTTTAACCGTATCAATAATGAATCTACTGGCTTCATAGGCATCTTTTCGATGGGAACTTGCTACCACGATACCAATAGAACAGTCGGAGATCCGCATTTTGCCAAATCTGTGGATGACTTCCACATAGTGCAGGTCCCAGCGGTTTTTCGCCTCCACAACAATTTCAGCGATTTGCTTTTGCGCCATACTTTCGTGAGTTTCATATTCCAAAAAATCTACGGCCCTGCCTTCACTATGGTCTCGGACATCCCCAGAAAATAGTAAAACAGCACCGGCGGCAGCATTTTTCGCTCTGGCCAGTAAGCCGTTCAAATCTATCGTCGCTCGCGTAACTTGAGAAGTCATTCTCACATCCGTTCAGGGGCCTCAATCCCCAACAAATTTAATCCAGTTGATAACGTTGCCGCTACAGCAGAAAACAGGTTTAGTCGAGCAAGCTGAAGCTCTGTAGATTCAGCGTGCTTAACAGAACAACTGCTGTAACATCGACTAAAATCCTTGCACAATTCAAAGAGGGTTCGGGCAAGTAAGGATGGACGATATTGTTCTGCAGCTTGATAAACAATATCATTGAAATCAAACAATTTACGTATCAAAGCCTTCTCATGGGAATGCTTCAAAAGTTCAAAATCTATTTTAGCTTGGGGATCAAAATTTTCAAACTGGCGCACAATGCTTCGTATGCGAACATGTGCGTAGATTAAATAGACGCCTGTATCCCCCTCTGAAACTAGCCAGTCCTTGAGTGAAAACGTGATCTGCTTGTTCGGATCTTGGTTAAGCATTCCATATTTGATCGCTGCAACTGCCACCTTACGAGTTGTAGATTCGATTTCCTCATCAGACCAACTTTCTCGATGTGACTCAAGGTAGTTGTTTCGCACAAAATCACACATTTCCTGCTGTAGTTTCGAAAACAGGATGACGTTTCCGGCCCTAGAACTCATCTTGCCTTCGGGCAGTACTACTAAGGCATATGGCAGATGAAAACAACGGCTAGCCTGTTCATATCCCATCTTCTTTAGTGCCGCAAACACCTGCTGAAAATGAAGAGTTTGTTCAGCACCAACTACATAGATCGAACGTTCTATCCCAAATTCTTCGAACTTCCGCTTGGCAAGTGCTAAATCTTTAGTTGAATAGAGCGTATTGCCATCAGATTTCAGCAGAAGGAAAAAACCCAGTTTTTCATCATTTAAATCAACGCCTATCGCCCCATCTGATCTTTGAAAAAGGCCATCCTCGGCCCCTTGGATAACTAACTGTTTGCCCTCTTCATCAACTTCAGATTCATAAAAGACATGATCGAACTCTGTTCCCAGCCATCTATAGATCTGATCAAAATCCTCCAAAGACCAATTTCTTGTCTCCTCCCAGATCTGAGTTATCTGAGGCTCTTTCTCTTCTAACTTAGCGAGTATAGAACTAATTTTCTTCTGAGTTTCTTCCTTCTCTGGTCCAGTTTGCCCTTCCAAGGCCAAGGTTGATGCAGTGTAAAGTTCGCCCAGCCATTCCCCCTTACAGACAGATGGAGGAACTGCATTATTTTTTTCTTGGTAGTACCAGAGGCATTTAGCGATGTGAGTTCCAACATCGCCTATATAGTTTGCAGCAATTACTTGGTAGCCATTGTAGCGGAATAACCGAACCAGACTATCTCCAAGAGCAACATTTCTACAATGGCCGACATGAAAACCCTTGTGGGTATTGGGCTGGGAAAACTCGATCATCACTCGAGTTTTCTGCTCTATGGAGTTCTTTGAAAACCAATTCCCTTTATGAACTTCAGGTAACACCTGCTTAGCCATTTCGGATGAATTAACTTTCACATTCAGATAGGGTCCAAGCGAGGAAAAACTCTCAAAAAGGTTTGATTCAGTGAAATTTTCTTGAAGAGCGAGCATTAATTCATTGGCAATTTGCGCTGGGGCTTTTCTGAAAACTTTTGCAAGGGTAAAGCATGGGAAAGCGTAGTCACCCATGTCCTTCTGTGGGGGAGTCTCAATTAACTCAACCAGTGATTCCAAAGTACATTCATAATCGGGTTGAAGTTTAAGCAGGTTTTGGTGGATACCAACCCCAAGACTTCGTACAAAAATATTCATGATGGATCGAAGTAGTATTCAGAAAAAACAAAAATGATCCAAAAAATTGCAGGAAAAAGGCAAGTTTGATCAAGAAATGGAAAGGTAAGAAGGGGGGCGGATTGCACACGTCCAAGAGGCACCCCTCCCCTTTTCCGAGGCAATCCGCTAAAGGTCGCCAACCATAGGGTTGGAGACCAGAGAGCAGGCCAATGTCCCGAGGAGCACCCCTCTCCTCAACTGGGCGACCCGCCCATAACCGCCCAGTTAGGCGGCTTAATCAATACTGAAGTAATAAAATTTTTCCAGTGATACTTGACTTTCGTTGATAATAGCAAGCTAGTTAGCAGTAATTAAATTTGATCTTCTTTTGTCACGCATAAATTGTTTATGTCAATACATTTTTTGAAGCTTTACGGTATCCGCAGTGCTTCACATCCATTTTCTTACTTGCACAGAGACCTGCGTTTTTGAGAATTTTCAGTAAATTTTTGCGAAATTTAAATTGGATTCTTTTGGATAGCCTCAGAAGCTCAGCTACTTAATTGGGAGATTAAAATGACTTTGGATAATTTCGAACCTGAACAACTTCCTGGTTTCCAATTTATTGATCATGTGGCAATTGCAGTACTGCAAGGAACCTTGGATGCACAAGTGAATGCCTATCGAAGAATGGGATTTCGTGAATTACATAGAGAGGAGGTTCTAGGCAATGACCAAGTGAGGGAGGTCCTTCTGCAAATAGGTAAGAGCCAGAACCTGATTCAGTTGCTGGAGCCTCTGAATGATAGTTCACCAGTGCAGAAGATGATTGATCGGCAAAATGGCAAAGGTGGCCTAGCCCATGTAGGACTGAGAGTCAAAAGTGCTCAAGAGGCTTATCAATATCTCTCTGAAAACGGATTTCGTTTGATTGATGCTGGTCCCCGGCCTGGGTCTAGAGGAACAACAATCTTTTTTGTACACCCAAAATCAAGAGATGATCACCCTTTCGGAGTCCTCTACGAAATTGTCGAAGATCCGAATGACAAATTAAAAGAAGATTGAATTTATGAGAATTCTCGTTGTAGGTGGAGCCGGTTATATTGGTAGTCACGTAACAAAATCTTTATTGGAAGCTGGCCACCAGCCATTAGTTGTCGACAACCTGCAAACTGGCAAAGTAGAAAATCTATTGCCTGGAGTACCCTTCGTACATGCTGATTTGAGAATTCCCGAAACTCTGCAGGGGATCCTGAATGGATGTGAGGGATTAGTACATCTTGCTGCATTGAAAGCAGCTGGAGACTCAATGAGTCAACCTGAAAAATACGCTCATCACAATATCTCAGGAACAATACAGCTTCTCAATGCAGCTACCGAATCAGGCGTTCGTTATGTTATTTTTTCCTCAACCGCCGCAGTTTATGGGGATCCTCAATACACTCCGATGGATGAAGAACATCCCACAAAACCCAGTAACTTTTATGGCTACACAAAACTGGCAATTGAAGAACTGTTGGGTTGGTATGCTCATTTGAAAGGGATGAGGTTTGCTTCACTTCGCTATTTTAATGCTGCTGGCTACGATCTTGACGGAAAGATCAAGGGATTGGAAAGCGAACCAAATAATTTATTGCCTATCGTGATGGAAGCTGTCATCGGCAAAAGATCATTCGTTGAAGTCTTTGGAACTGACTACAACACACCTGATGGCAGTTGTATTAGAGATTACATTCACGTTAACGATTTGGCTGATGGGCACGTCAGGGCTCTGGAATATTTGACAAGAGAAACTGATAATCCCATTCTGAATCTTGGAACGTCAAACGGGATGAGTGTGCTTGAAATTCTTGAGCACACCAAAAACCTCTCTCATTCAAACTTTGATGTTAGGTTTGGTTCCAGAAGACTAGGAGATCCTGCAATCGTCCTCGCCAAGGCTGATAAGGCGAAATCTCTGCTGGGGTGGGAAGCTAAACGAAGTGACCCCAAAACTTTGATCAACTCAATGCTCAATGTTTACAGGGCTACTAACTAGATTTGTTGTAAGAAGATGAAAATTCGAAAATAGTAAGAAATTCGAAATTTCAGTATTCGTTTTATAGAATATTTTAGAAAACTCTGCCAAACCAGATAGCTTTACCAAGAATATCGAACGATTCACCACAATCACCAGAAAGAGTGATTGGAGGATAGTTGAGATTATCACTGATGATTTGAATCAAGCCCTTTGGTTGACGCTGTAGTCGTTTCACCATCAACATGTCATCCAAACGAATCACGTAAATCCCTTCACGAGCAAACACTGTCTGCTGTCGGTCGATCAGCAATAAGTCATTTTCCTCAAGGGTTGGTTCCATGCTATCTCCCTCCACTGAAACCAATACCATCTGATCCGCGGATCTCCCAAGTTGCTGCCTTAACCAACGATCCTGAAAAGGCATTTGCTCCACAATCGTTTGATCCACAGTCCAACTTCCTCCTCCAGCGCTGACTTTGACGTCATACCTTGGAATGTGTACAACCTCAGTTCCAAAGTCTTTCTTTGTCGCATCCAAGTACATTTTTCCAATTCCTAGTAGTAACCAATCCAGACTGATACAGTACTTCTCAGAAAGTTGAATTAGGTAAGGAATGGTTGGTAGAATTCTACCTTTGCAGACATCCGTTGCGAAGGATGGAGCCTTGCCAGTCTCTCTGGAAAACAAACTACGGTTACCGGCTGCCACTTCTTCAATAACTTTTTGAAAACGAAATATTAAACCTTCCATAACTCCTCCAATTTTGTTGAGAAAGAATCTGCATAATATGGAAAATTCATAAAATGAAAAGAAATTTTACGAAAATTTCGAAATGAATTTTGAAATCATTGACATACCAGATGGGGATTTGACCTTTTCAAGAACTTGGCGAGAATCCGAGTCAGTGGATTGGATGGAGCGCCTGAGAAAAGAAATTGAATGGGAGCAACATCGAATAAAAATTTTTGGACAATGGGTTGATTGTCCAAGATTATCAGCTTGGTATGGTGATCCAGGGGCTATGTACAGTTATTCAAGTCTAAGTTTGACTCCTAAAACTTGGACACCCACATTGCTGGAAGTCCGTAATCAGTTAGCTGAAACGATTGAGAGACCATTCAATAGCGTTTTGTTGAACTTATATAGGAATGGGAATGATAGCATGGGTTGGCACAGTGATGATGAATGGGAATTGGGCTTAAATCCTGTGATTGCATCAATCAGTCTTGGAGATTCCCGGATGATGAAATTTCGACATCGCTCTGATCCTGAAGTTTCCAAATTTGCACTTGAGCTCTCAACCGGATCACTGTTGATCATGGCGGGAACTACGCAAAAATTTTGGCAACATGAAATTCCCAAGACGAAAAAATCAGTCGGTGAACGGTTGAATTTAACATTTCGGTTTGTTCAAGGCCGATAAATCTTTTTGATTGGACTGATGCCTGGACTAAGGGATCCGCGACTAATTGAGCCTCAATGCACTGGTCTGCAACCCATTGAGATCCTCCATCAGAATCAATGGTTCTCTTTGAAGTCAAGAGGAGACTACTTTACGATTGAGCCAAGCTTTGGTGTGGTACTGATTCTTCCGGTTGTTGAGGGTCACTCAATTGTGCTGGTTGAAGTGAAGCGGCCCGTTCTGAATGATATGCATTCCATGGAAATTCCAGCCGGCGGTCTTGAGAAAGGTGAATCTCCGCAGGAAGGAGCCCTGAGAGAATTATATGAGGAGACAGGAATTAAAATTTCTGCAGATCGGCTGAAACAGCAGAGTCCACTGGCTCTTTCACCAAGGGATCCAAGCTTATCTTACATCTATGAAGCAGAAATAAGTATGGATGAATTTTTAGCGAGAGCCCAACACGATGAAGAAATTAGCCAAGTAAGGCTCATTAATTTTGATGAGGTTCAAAAACTGCTGGTTGGTGGTGACATATATTTGGCTGGGGTGGTGGGACTTTTAAGCCGCTTTTTGTTGAAAAATCGCTCTGCTTTAAACATTTCGACGTGAATAGTCTTTTGAGAATTTTGTATTTTCATTGCACCAATTCCCTGTTAGGCAAACTTTGAATTTCATCAATACCTTTACATCTTGAGTTCCAAATCAAAGGTAATTCTCATGGATAATTTTTCGTTTCTAGGCAACGGAGACATCGGCAATTTCGACCATCTATTTGAACAGTTCCGTCAGGATCCTGAATCCGTTGACGAAAGTTGGCGTAGGTTTTTTGAAGGTTTTGAGTTTTCAAAAGCAAATTACGACCAAGCAGGCATTGACGTATCAATACCTGAGGCTTTCCAGAAAGAAGTCAATGTACTCAACCTGATTGGAGCCTATCGTCAAAGAGGACATCTCTTCGCAAAGACAAATCCTATTCGGCCGAGGAGAATGCATGAACAACCAATTCAGTTAGAAAACTTCAACCTCAACGAGGGGGATTTCGAAACCGTTTTCCAAGCTGGCACTAGGATTGGCTTAGGACCAACAACTTTGCGAGAAATTATTGATTTTCTTGAAGAAACGTATTGTGGGTCAATCGGTGCTGAATACAAGTTTGTTCGCACCCCTCACGTAGTCGACTGGATTCAGTCTCGAGTTGAACAGAATCGGAATCACACCATCTTTAACAAGGAAGAGAAGCAACAAATCTATGAAAAGTTGATGAGGGCAGTCGATTTTGAAGCTTTTCTTCACACGAAGTTCGTAGGTCAAAAACGATTCTCGCTTGAAGGCGCAGAGGCGATCATTCCAGCTCTGGAAACACTAGTGGAGGAAGGTGCTGTTCTGGGTGTCAAAGAATTTGTCATCGGGATGGCCCATCGCGGACGCCTCAATGTGTTAGCAAATATTCTTAACAAGAGTTACGAGAATATTTTTGCTGAATTTGAAGGGAAATCTTTCGGAGATTCCCAATTTGAAGGAGATGTAAAATACCACATGGGTTATTCGAGCGACCGAATTGCCCATAATGGTGAAAAAGTCCACTTGAGTCTTGCTCCAAATCCTTCCCACCTTGAAGCTGTCAATCCTGTTGTTGAGGGAATGGCTAGGGCTAAAATTGAAAAGCGCTACTCTGGAGATGAAAAGAAACTCGTCCCTATTCTGATTCACGGGGATGCATCCATTGCAGGGCAAGGGATCATTTATGAGGTTCTTCAAATGTCCCAGTTGGAAGGCTACAAGACAGGCGGAACCGTACATGTTGTACTTAACAATCAGGTAGGCTTTACGACCGACTATATTGAAAGTCGTTCCAGCACCTACTGTACTGATATTGCCAAAACAACTCTCTCACCGGTCTTCCATGTAAATGGAGATGATATTGAGGCTGTAGTCCATACAATCGAAATGGCATTGGAATTCCGCCAGCAGTTTCATCGGGATGTCTTTGTAGATATTCTTGCTTATCGCAAACACGGGCATAACGAAGGTGACGAACCACGCTTTACCCAACCTACTCTTTACAAGTTGATTGGTAAGCACCCGAACCCAAAGTTGATTTATCGCAATCGGTTAATTGATGAAGGGTCTTTCAGCGGTGAAGAACTAGACGAGATTGATCGCAATTTCAGAGAACAAATGAACTCCTCGCTGGAGCTATCGCACCAGAGGGAGCAGCTAGAGCCCACCTCTTTCTTCGAAGGAGATTGGCAAGGGCTAAGATTGGCCCAACAGGAAGAACATCAGAAATCACCTGACACTGGTGTGGATCGTTCAAAACTCCAAGAACTAGCCAACAAGCTCACAACGCTCCCTGAGGATTGGAAGATTTTCCCGAAAATCAGAAATCTCTACAAAGATCGATCAAAGATGGTCAACGAAAGAGAGATTCTCGATTGGGGCATGGGTGAACAACTAGCCTATGCTTCTCTACTTGACGAGGGAACTGGAATTAGAATCAGTGGTCAGGATGTTCGGCGTGGCACATTCTCACATAGACATGCGGTTGTGGTGGAAGAAGACGACACGAAGCATTTTCCACTCATGCACCTCAGTGATTCGCAAGGATTGCTGAGTATTTATAATTCGCATCTCTCAGAATATGGAGTCCTCGGCTTCGAGTATGGTTATGCCGTGTCATCACCGAAAGATCTGGTGATTTGGGAAGCTCAATTTGGTGATTTTGCGAATGGCGCTCAAATAATTATTGATCAATTTATTGCCTCTGCAGAAACAAAGTGGCAGCGGATGAATGGTTTGGTTCTCCAATTACCTCATGGATATGAGGGCCAAGGTCCAGAGCACTCATCAGCAAGAATTGAAAGATTCATGACCTTGTGTGCCGACAACAACATGTACATTCTGAACTGTACAACTCCGGCTAATCTATTTCATGCTCTTCGAAGACAGACAGCACGTCCATTTCGAAAACCCTTGGTGATTTTCACCCCAAAAAGCCTACTGCGGCATCCGAAGTGTGTCAGTTCTTTAAATGATTTTGGAATGGGCACCTATTTTAAAGAAGTAATTGATGATCATTATGCTGATCCGGCAAATGTCAAAAGAGTCCTGTTTTGTAACGGAAAAATTTACTACGACCTGTTAGAGAGGCAGCAACTTGAAGAGCGCAAAGATGTTGCTGTTGTGCGCCTAGAGCAGCTTTATCCGATGGCAAAAGAACAGATCATGGAAATACGAAATCGTTATGTACAGGCGCAGGAGTGGTTTTGGGTTCAGGAAGAGCCTGAAAATATGGGTGCAGCAGGATTCATGATGAGGAAATTTCCTGATCTGGGAAGCTCCTTGAAGTTGGTCTCGCGTAAAGAGAGCAGTAGTCCTTCAACTGGATTTTCTGTGATGCATAAAAAGCAACAAGAAGAACTGATTCATCGAGCGTTTGCTTAAAATCCCGAAATTATAACTCTAAGCTCAGAGATAAAGTATGTCCGTTGTTGAGATAAAGATCCCTAGCCCCGGGGAATCCATCACAGAGGTTACTATTGAAACCTGGCACAAGGAAGATGGAGATTTCGTTCAGGTTGATGAGATTTTATGCGAAATTGAAACTGACAAAGCAACCTTACCCATGCCCGCAGAGGTTGCGGGGACAGTGCAAATTATCTTGCAAGAGGGGGCTGACGCAAAAGTTGGAGACGTCCTTTGTAAAATTGACACGGCTGGGGTTCCAAGTGCAGATTCAAGCGGACCAACTACCGAGTCATCAAATGCTGTCCCGGAGAAGATGGAATCACCTAGCGTCGGCTATGCGGCTGGACATCCGTCGCCTGCAGCGCATAAGTTGATGAACGAAGCAGGAATCTCTGCTGACCAGGTTCAAGGTTCTGGCCCAGGCAATCGAATTACAAAGCAGGATGTCGAACTAGCTAAAAATCAGCAGCCACCACTCCCGAAAACTGAGTCCACAGCCGATGTATTCTCCGCTAAATCTAAATCCGATGGAGAGGCGGTCCCTAAGTCTTCTAGCAGAGAGCAGCGACGTGAAAAAATGTCTCGTCTGCGGACCAAACTTTCTGAACGCCTCGTAGCTGTTAAGAACGAAACCGCCATGCTGACAACCTTTAATGAGGTTGACATGGGCGCGATCTTCGCAATGCGTAGGGATTACAAGGACAAATTTGAAAAGAAATATGGGCAGCGTCTTGGTTTTATGGGCTTCTTCACAAAAGCTGTGAGCGAGGCAGTTCAAGATTTTCCCGCTGTGAATGCAATGATTGATGGCAATGAGATTGTTTATAGTGATTTCGTTGACATTGGCATAGCTGTAAGCGCTCCAAAAGGGTTGGTAGTCCCTGTAGTTCGCAATGCGGAGAGTTTAACTATTCCTCAAATTGAACTGGAGATTGGCAGACTTGCCAAGCGTGCGAGGGATAATAAGTTGAGCGTTGAAGAAATGACAGGAGGTACTTTCTCGATCACTAACGGTGGCGTCTTCGGGTCAATGCTTTCAACACCGATCATCAACCCTCCTCAAAGCGCCATTCTGGGGATGCATAATGTGGTGGAACGACCTGTAGCGTTAAACGGACAAGTGGTGATTCGTCCGGTTATGTATTTAGCTCTCAGTTACGATCATCGAATCATTGATGGGCGTGAATCCGTCAGTTTCCTATTCAAAGTGAAGGAATATCTCGAGAATCCTGAGAGGATACTTCTGGGAGTGTGAAACTTAAGGAAGGATGATTAAGCAAAAAGGTAGTCGGTACTTAATAAGGGGGCACCGACTACTCAAGGTGTTAATTTGTTGCGGGAGGCACCTCCCCATCTCTTCGGAATTGAGCTAACCGATCCGCTTGTGGCAATGAAGCTAGATGGGCATAAATTGCAGGAAGTGCGTTGCTTTTGCGCAACTTAAGAAAATCGTTGTCGCCAAGCTTGTTAAGATTTTCTTCGTTCACAAGATACAGGCCCCGAATCTGCTGGTTTTGACCCATGTTTTGGAAGTTCAGATTCATTGAGGTAAACAGGTTCATGTCTTTCAGTTCCTTGCAAACCTGATGAGTGAACTGCTCCATTTGGTGTAACTCGGTCAGATATTTCCTGACATGTTCCATTGTCTCACTCAACTCTCCTTCTGCTGTGAACAGAGGGTTCCCTTCCTTCGATCCGACCAATTCGCTTTCTTCATCAACACAAATTAAAAATTGATTAGGATCCTGAGTAGGTGCAAGGGTAAACGGATACCTACGAATTGCTGCAGGAACATAGGGGACTAACCATTTTCCCTGATCATCAATATAAAGATTCTCCCCTTGCTGAAGTCCCAGCAAAGCTACAGGCCGAAATTCCTTTGAACTGGGCTCTTCTAAAAAAATGATTGGATAGTAAGCAGCAGCTCTGAAAAATTCTTTGAGAGCAATGGGAGCAATATGAAAATCTTTAGCAAATAGGAAATTGTCTGTTCCCTTGACAAACAGATGGCTGTGATTTTCTTTTGTTACGGGTACAACTTTCTTAAACATGCGACTCCTGTGCATGGTTGAAACTAGGTCAAAGAGACTTGCCCTTTCAATAGCTAGTCAAATCAAAAGTGCCTAATACTGAAGTCTTTGAGCGCTACACTCAAGCCCACAATTTAAGATCATTCAGAAATGGTTCAAGTTGACTGCTACTGAGCTAATGAATGGAAAAAATGACAAGCCATCAATTTGGAGACGTTCCAGAGGGTGGATTCGCATTGCGGAGGACCCGACCAGTCTTGCAGAACTTGACAAGAGTTGTTTCAAGAGAGCTTGGCGAAAAGAGTCATTCAGCAAATTGATAAACCATTCGTGGTTTCGTGCTTGGACGTGGCATGGTGAAGCCAATTCAAAGGCTTTGGCATTTTTGATTATTGAGAATCATTTTGATTTATTCTCAATTCTCAGAATCGGAGTAGTCCCCGAACAACAGCGGCAAGGAATTGGGAGAGAAATGATGGACTTCTTAATTCAGCTGGCAAGAAATGAAAAGATTCCCAAAATTTTACTTGAAGTACATGAGTTCAATCTCTCAGCTCAGCATCTATACTTTGCCTCAGGTTTTCGTCAAATTCATCGAAAAAAAGGCTATTACCAAGATCCCCCAGGAAATGCTCTGGTACTGAGCAAAGTAGTCTCTTAGCTGGCTATAAAAGTGACTGGCAGGGCAACTTTCAAAAGCTAAACATTCCTCCTCTAAGTGAAGAATAGCGTTAATGTGTTTGACTAATTAAGGTGAGAATTGAAAATGAATGTTGTTGCTTTGATCTCCACAACCCATTCTTCAAACAATTCGTAATTCAAAAGTTCTTTCATTTGCGTAAAGTGGGAATGGAAAATTCAGAACCTGACTCAGATCTTTGTAGGCCGGCCTAAATTATAGACAGGAAGATTGTCAGGGTAAACACGCCAAGTATTGTTGAAAGCAGAACAGAGGTTGTCACGAAATCAGGAACGAGATCGTACTCAATTGCGATGATGGCTGCAAGAATTGCTGTGGCCATAGCTGCTTGCAAAATGCCTATATTCTTCTCTAGTTCGCCCAATGGAAAAAAGAATGCCAAGCCAAACGCCAGCAATGGAGCCAATAGCAACCTCAGTCCACATGCTATCCAGGTATCTAGGTTCAGCTCTAATTTCTGGACGCTCGATAGTTGCACGCCAAGGGTCACAATCATTGTTGGGATCATAGCCTGTCCCAATAAACCTGTAAGCCGATCCACTGAGAGTGGAACTTCCCAACCTGTCGCAGCAAAAATAGCTGCAGGGGGAAGGGCAAGAAGAGCTGGAGTTTTCAGTACGCTCGTAACTGCCGACAAACTACCTTTGCGAACCCATCCAGCGACCCCAACCCCGATGACAAATGAGGTCACTAAAATTGAAAGAAAATAGACAGTTGCCGGAACTTTCGATACTTCGCCGAATCGAAAATCCAACAGAGACAGCCCAAAGTTCCCAACATTGCCAAAAATAGATATCAATACAAAGGCGGCAATCACTTCACGTGATCTTCCCAAGATTTTACCAACAATAACTGCCCCGATGGCTACCATTATATGGGTCAAAACACTATACCCTACCATCGTCAACGTCGTTGACAGAGGAACCGAAGATTGGCTAATAACATTAAAAACAAAGGCAGGGATTAAAATGAAGTAGGCATAGCGAGTCATTGTTTTTGCCTGCAATCCCAGCAATGGGCCTGTAAAATAGCCGATGGCTACAAGTGCAAAAACTGGTAGAACAACATTCAAGAAAACTTGGAAAGTACCCAAGAACCAAATCATCTCCAGCAACAAGATTAATGCGATGAGAGCCCCCAAGGACACTTTTAGAAAAATAAAAAGGTGATTTCCATTGGGGAATTTTTATCATGATGAGTGAAGACTTGAACTGAGACAATTTTTTATGATTTCAATTCTTGAGAGTTTCGCATAATGAAAAATGAGAGGGACTATTTCAATAGTCTGCTTGCTGGATTAAGAGCGCTTTTGAAGCAGTAAACCCTTCAGATACTCACCTTCTGGAAAAGATAGTAATTGTGGATGATCTTGATCTGCAGAAAGGTTATCAAGAATAGAAAAGTCTTGCCTGGCATCTTCTGCACTACTTGCCAAAATCTTTCTAAATAATTCAGGACTGATTGCACTTGAGCAACTAAAGGTGGCCAATAATCCTCCTTCATTCAGAAGTTTCATTGCGAGCAAATTGATGTCTTTATAGGCTCGTGAAGCTTTTTCAACATTCTGCTTTGTAGGGGCAAATTTAGGTGGATCGAGAATAATTAGGTCAAAATTCCTTGCTTGGTCTCGAAATTTTCTAAGAGATGCAAAGACATCTGCTTCTATCCACTCTGTTTTTTCTTCTGGCAGCCCATTTGTTTTTGTATTCAGTTTTGCCATTTGCAACGCTTGTCCAGAGCTATCGATTGAAGTTACAAACCTTGCCCCGCCACGCAATGCATTAAGGCTGAATCCACCCGTATAGCAAAAACAGTTTAAGACCTCTTGGTTGTGTGAAATTTCTTGAATTTTGGCTCGGTTAGCACGCTGATCTAGGTAAAATCCCGTTTTTTGGCCATTTTCAACATCAATGTAGTACTCAAGCCCATGTTCCTGAATTGAACAATTGGGAGGCAACTCTCCTAGAATTGCGCCACACTGTCTTTCAAGTCCTTCTAATCTACGTACCTCTGCATCAGATCTCTCAAAAACACACTCTAACTCTGTCAGGTCAATCAATTGTTGGATCAATATCTCTCTCCAATACTCCATACCGACAGATAAGATTTGTAGTACAAGGACCTGATTGTATTGATCGACGATGAGACCTGGCAAGCCATCAGCCTCACCATGAACTAGACGTTTTGCATTGCTAGCCAGATCGCTGGAACTTCGATCGGATAAAGCCTTCTGCAATCTAGCATGAATAAAATTCTCATCAATTTGATCCTGTTCCTTAAAGCTCCAAAAACGTAATCGAATTTGAGATTTTGGACTCCACGCAGCAAATCCAAGGAATTTTCCAGATGATGACTCTACCCTGATGGGTTGACCTGGTTGATTTGCATCCACTTCAGATTCCACAGCACCAGAAAACACCCACGGGTGTCTTCGATGAACAGATTTTTCACGACCTGGTTTTAGACGAATAACTGGAATGGAAGTTGATTTTGGTTTCATGAATTTATCTGAAAAGTTATTGTCGTTTGCTTTAATCAGGAACAAATCTCCAAAAATTGCACAGACGAACTAAAAAATCCTTGGTCATTGATTGGATTAGTGCGGCTTAGCGAATCAAAAATCTTTGGTGCTTGAATCACCTGCAATCTTAACGCTTTGATGACGCAAGTTTGGAATGGATCACCAACGTAAGCGATATTATTGGATTGGAGCAATCCTACTAACACTCTGGTTAGCAGTATGGCTCACAGCAACTCTTGTCTGGAACCGGCTTGATGCAGACAGATTGATAATCCGTCAAATCTGGTCACCAGAAACAGGATGGTCACTCGGTGATGCCCAGCCTTGGCGATTCCTCTATGAATTCGGAACAATTCCAGCCTTCGCACTTACATTTATTTGTTTACTTGCTTGGTATCGATCTCTCCAATCCCCAAAATGGATCCGCTTTCGTCGCTACTTTTTGCTCTACAGCTTAACCTCAATTGTAGGGGCAGGCCTAATTGTTAATGCACTTTTAAAAGAATACACTGGGAGGCCTCGTCCTAGAGAGGTCGTAGAATTTGGGGGTAATTGGGAATATCGGGCTGCTTTGGAACTTGGCATACCAGGTCAGGGCCAGTCCTTTCCATGTGGACATTGCACAATGGGATTCATCTTTGCCTCAGGTGTAATGTTCTGGAACTACTCTCCTCCAGTAGCCATTGGATCTTTGGCACTGGGATTAGGGTATGGCACGCTGATGAGCACAGCCAGATTCCTCCAAGGTGCTCACTATGTAAGTGATGCTTTTTGGTCTTTGGGGGTGATGGGTGCGACATTTATCAGTTTTTACTTTTTCGTCCTTCAACCTCCACTATCTGATAGCGTTCTTGTTCGAAAAATTAGCAAACAAACCAAATGGCGCTTACGAATCGGTATAGCTGCTTGCCTAATTTTGATAACTATCCTCTATTCAACACGACGCCCTTTTTTCAAGGAACATCAAAGAATTGTAAGTTTGTCCTTGGAAGCTCAGCACATTGAGCTAGTCACGAATGTTCCGGCCGAAAATTGGGACGTTGAATTTACAAATGTTGATCACCTGATCATGGATCTTCAGGCAAATGGCTTTGCGTTTCCTGCATCACAACATGATCTTGATGTTGGAACGGAACTGTCTTCTGAAGGAATCATGCAGATCCTCGTGAATAGTAAAACATTTGGTTACTTTCCTGAGCTGCACGAGGGAGTTACCTTGAAAGTTCCAGTGCGTTTTCAGCACCGTCTATCTCTTACTCCCCTCCCCCCTTGATGCATCGACTTATCCAAATCCTGGTAGTTGATTCGATCCGTGACCTGATTCGCTACAAATCATTCTTTCTGCTGGTGGCTCTTCTGCTAATAGCTGATAGAGTGCTGCGAAGTTATGTGAAGATTCGGCCGGAAGGCTTTGAATTTCCAAGCTCGAAAGAACTTGGAATTGCCGCTGATTGGCTGTTTCTTCAAGCTCCAAATTTGGTTAGTGAATGGCTTTTGGACTGGCGAACTCTGCTGGTTGGTGGAGGCCTCTTTGCTGCCAAACAATTGACTTCCATGTGGCCAACGATGGACATGCGTAAAATGCATCGTTCAGAAGGAGGAAGGTGGCGCATTTTAAAATCGCTACAAAGCTTGCGATGGTCACAGTTCGCCTGGGATGCTTGCGCCGTAGGAATGGTAGTTGGTATTGGAGGGGTTTGGGCTGGAGTTGGCTGGATAATTGGTCGGGAAATTTGGATTCAGAGTAGCTCGACCTTCAGTCTCTTGCTCCCACTAGGAATGGTGGGAGTGGTTTGGCCCTTAGGGATGGCAGGATTTTCATATTCCTCAAAACTCGCTGTCTTGGGCAATGGCTTTTCAGCCAAATTGAAGCTTTTTTCAGAAATTCTGAAGAGTAGACGAGTTTTTTGGTACTCTTGGCTCTTCTATCTCGCTAGAATCTTAATCTCCTTGCTCTTTGTTTTGTTGATTCCAATTGTTTCACTGCTGACAGTTGAAAACTTCTTTCTTCGAATTTTGATCGCTTCCGTTTCTGCCGCCCCAGCATACTCCTATGTAAAAATGGCTTCATTCAAATTCTTCCTTGAAGTCTACCGTCCCTACCCTGAAGTGGTCTCAGAATACCAGAGCTACTACTCTCGACACTTTGGGTGAAGTGTCTGGAATTCAAATTATCTATCTACCAAAAACTTTTTCTTTTGAAGAACTTATTTCCTCTGTTTGTTTGGGCATTTAGATTTTCTGTTAAAAGACCATGATGCCAAAAGCGGTTGACTCATTGAATTCCTAGCAAATATTCTTTTTGATTTTCAAATGCAGCCATCTTGCTGTTTTTTTAGAAATCGATAAGTTGACAACGCTCAGAAATTAGCTGCTTTCTAAAGCCTAAAACTGTGCCCCCACTATTTACCATTAGGATTTTGAATGCTTCACAGTACCTCTGAATGGCAAAGTCTTGATTCCCGCCACTTCCTGCATCCCTTCACAGACACTAAGGAACTAGAGCTCAAGGGAACTAGGGTCATAACTAAGGCAGAGGGGGTATATCTTTGGGATTCGGAAGGTAACCAAATCATTGATGGGATGGCGGGCTTGTGGTGTGTGAACGTTGGGTACGGCCGAGAAGAACTTGCAAAAGCTGCTTATGAGCAATTGCAGCAGCTTCCTTACTACAACAGCTTCTTTCAATGTACCCACCCTCCAGCTATTGAACTTTCAGAGAAGCTTGCGGAAATCAGTCCACCTCAGTTCAATCATGTCTTTTTTGTCAACTCCGGATCTGAGGCCAATGACACTGTCCTGCGGATGGTTCGCAACTATTGGAAACTTTTGGGACAACCTCAGAAGCGCATTCTGATTAGCAGAATCAATGGTTATCATGGAAGTACAGTCGCTGGAGCGAGCCTAGGTGGTCAAAAATTTATTCATGAAATTGATGATCTCCCTATTCCTGATATTGTCCACATCGAGCAACCATATTGGTACCAAAACGGTGGTGATCTCTCTCCATCAGAGTACGGAATCTTCGCTGCTCAGGAACTTGAGAAGAAAATCTACGAACTTGGTATTGAGCGTGTAGCAGCTTTCATTGGAGAACCCATTCAAGGTGCCGGGGGCGTAGTCGTTCCTCCAGAAACATATTGGCCAGAAATACAAAGGATCTGTGACAAGTACGGAATTCTTCTGATTGCTGACGAAGTGATCTGTGGATTCGGGAGAACAGGACATTGGTTTGGTTCTGAATATTTTAATTTCAAACCCGACCTGATGCCAATCGCCAAAGGCCTTTCTTCTGGATATCTTCCGATTGGAGGTGTCATGGTTTCCGACCGAATTACTGATGTCATCATTGGCAAAGGTAAGGAGTTTGCCCACGGATTTACGTATTCTGGGCATCCTGCTGCATGCGTCGTAGCTTCAAGAAATCTTGAAATCATCGAACGAGAGGGTCTAGTAGAAAAAGTTAGAAATGACACGGGGCCCTACCTTAGTCAACTTTGGGAGCAGTTCAATGATCACCCCTTGGTTGGAGAAGTCAGGAATGTAGGTTTACTAGGGGCAATCGAGTTGGTTGATGACAAGTCCTCTAGGCGTTTTTTTGAGGAACGAGGGAAAGTGGGTGGACGCTGCAGGGATCTCTGTATACGAAACGGATTGGTGATGAGGGCCGTGCAAGATACCATGATCCTTTCTCCACCCCTCGTTGCCACAAGGGGACACCTGGATGAGATTTACGAAAAAGCATCTAAAACACTAAATCAGTTGGCAGAAGAATTAGGACGCTGCTGATTTTTTCATTGGGCTCACTTTTCAAGGTGAAGTGAGGTTTAATTCCATCTGCGCCGCTCTAGAGTTTGTTCCCTAATGGCGCATTTTGCCGAACCCAAAGCTGGAGCAGTTACATGAAAATGAATCCAAAAAATAACTCTCGACTTTCTCGTCGTCACTTCTTGCGAGGACTTGGTGCTGTGGCAGCAGGTTTGACTTTCTTGCCGCGCGAAGGCTGGAGTGCAGAAGAAAAAAAGCTCAACTTTTACAATTGGGATACCTATATCGGCGAAACGACCCTAGATGATTTCCGTGATGCTAGCGGAATTGAAGTGAGCATGGATCTGTTTGCTGACAACGATGAATTATTTGCCAAGCTCAAAGAAGGCAATCCCGGTTACGACTTGATCGTACCAACTAACGACTTTGTTGAGCGGATGATCCGCGCAAATATGCTGATCAAACTTGATCACCTCAAAATTCCTAACTTCAAGAACGTAGACAAAGCCTTTCGAGACGCAGCATTCGATCCCAAGAGGGCCTTCAGCATGCCTTACATGTGGGGTACGATTGGGATTGGGTATCGCAAGTCAAAGGTATCGAAAGTACCAGACAGCTGGTCGAATCTCTTTGCATCCAGTGAATATTCAGGAAGGATCGCTGTGCTCAACAGCCCATCTGAGACCATCCCTGTTGCCATGAAGTACCTCGGTCATTCATTAAACACCGCTGATCCTGCAGTCGTTAAGGCTGTTGAGGATTTGATGATCAAGCAGAAGAAACACATTAAGGTTTTTGCTGAGGATAATGGGCAAGACTTGCTGCTCTCTGGCGAGGTTGATCTAACGATGGAGTACAATGGCGACATCATTCAAGTGCAAGAGGAAGATGATGACATCGCCTATATCGTTCCCAAGGAAGGAACGCTCCTCTGGGAAGATTGTCTCTGTATTCCAAAAGGGGCCCCACATCCTGAAAACGCTCACGCATTTATGAACTATCTGCTGGATGGAGATGCTGGAGCACTAATCGCCGATTATATCCAGTATGCGACACCGAATTCGGTCGCTAAAGCAAAGCTCGGGGATGAATACCGAAATAACCCAGCTATCTTCCCCACAGACGATGTCTTAGGACGAAGCGAGTCTTCAAAATACCGTGGAGAAGCGATGCAACGCCTTTTCGACGAGGCTTGGACACGCATCTCCGCTGCTTAAATCTTCCCAAAGGCCCAGATAAAGCTGGGCCTACCTTTCAAACTAAATCTTCTACATTTCAGTGGATTACTGGCGGAAATCACCCAAGGTTTTCTGGTCTTTTGGGATACCCCCCACAACCTGGCTTTTTGCATTCTTCCTTGCGCCGCTTTTTCTGGTATGGGGGCTGAGCTTCGGCGAGAAACAAGGCATCGTTGAGGTGGCCATCACAGGCACGCTCGAAAACTATTCAAGGGCAGTTCAGCCGCTTTACTTACAGATATTTCTCAAATCTTTCTGGTATGCCGGCCTAACGACTTTCTTCTGCTTGGTGATTTCTTTTCCAGTTGCCCTGGCAATCACATTTGCCCCAGAGCGATGGAAGCCGATTCTACTACTCCTTGTGATCCTTCCCTTTTGGACCAATCTGCTGATCCGTACGTACGCATTGATTGCCGTCCTAAGAACCAACGGCTACCTAAATGATTTGTTGGAACTCATTTGGCTATCTGCTGATAGTGGCCTCAGGATACTTGGATTGGGAGATTGGGATCTCTTTGGTGAGAGATTCAATCGTTTTGAACTACTTTACAATAACTTCGCAGTTGTCTACGGGCTAGTCTATGTTCATCTTCCATTCATGGTTTTACCACTTTACGCAGCTCTAGACCGGATGGATAGAAGTTACATTGAGGCAAGCCTTGACTTAGGTGCTGGGCAATGGCGGACCTTTCGTTCCGTAATTGTGCCACTGGCATTCCCTGGAATCATCTCTGGAGTGATTATTACCTTCATTCCAGCGCTAGGTTCATACCTGACACCAGATCTACTAGGGGGTACGGACAGCCAAATGATAGCAAATGTGATCGAGCGACAATTCAAATCCGCCAACGATTGGCCTTTTGGAGCTGCGCTCTCCTTCTTGCTAATGTATCTAACATTCTTCGCACTAGCTGTGAGAGCTCTTTTAACACGTCACAATGGAAAAGGGCTGACGTGAGTGTTCGTTCAAACAACCCGATTGGGCCGCTGGATTATACTCGACGCACATGGATGAGGCTGGTTTTACTTGGAACGTTCATTTTTCTGTATGCTCCGACAGTCACACTTGTTGCCTTTAGCTTCAACGATAGTCGTCGCAACATTGTTTGGCGAGGATTCACTTTCAAGTACTACGAAAAGGCTTGGAACAACTCCTCCTTAGTAGAAGCGTTTGCCAACTCACTGACAATTGCCTTCCTGAGTACCCTAATCAGCGTGATACTAGGAACGATGACTGCGATTTTGCTTTGGCGCTTCCGCTTTCCGGGAAAAGCGGGGTATGAAGGAGCCATGTCCTTACCGATTGTCATCCCCGAAATTTGTATGGGCGTCGCCATGCTGGCTTTCTTTTCTCGCATTGGCTGGCCATCCGGTCTTCCGTGGCCTCTCAATTTAGGCGCCATCACCATTGCTCACATCTCTTTCAGTTTTCCATTTGTGACCGTAGTGGTTCGAGCCCGGTTAGCAAGCTTTAATCGTGAATTAGAAGAAGCAGCGAAGGACCTAGGGGCTGGCGAGTGGCAAGCTTTCAAAGACATCCTTATCCCTCATATGCGACCGGGTCTGATTGCTGGAGCCCTATTGGCATTTACACTCTCACTTGATGATTTTGTCATCACCTTCTTTACCTCTGGTCCAGACACCATTACCTTCCCAATCAAAATCTACTCGATGATCCGCTTCTCTGTAACCCCGGAAGTGAATGCTGCCTCGGCGGTCTTGATTGCCATCACCCTCGTAATGACCACCTTTGCATTGTGGTTTCAAAGCCGCAGTGGGGGTCAGTCGGGAGGTAGAGCTCATGGCTGATCGGCCTGTGATCCTTCAGATCAAGCAAGTCGTTAAGAATTTCGGCAACGTCTATGCTGTCAACGGGGTAAACCTAAATATTCATGAAGGAGAGTTTTTTGCCCTACTAGGACCGTCAGGTTGCGGAAAGACAACACTGCTTCGAATGTTGGCAGGCTTCGAATTTCCATCTGAGGGAAGTATCAAGATTGATGGGAAAGAGACCAGAGACATTCCCCCGAACCAGCGTCCAGTCAATATGGTATTTCAGTCGTACGCGGTGTTTCCACACATGACTGTCTTTGACAATGTAGCTTACGGATTGAAAGTAGCTAAAACACCCCGTGAGGAAGTTAAGAAGCGGGTGCAGGACGCCTTGGCCTTAGTGAAATTGGATGGCTATGACTTACGTAAACCCGATCAGTTGTCAGGCGGACAACGTCAACGTGTTGCATTAGCCCGTGCACTAGTAAAGCGCCCCAGAGTTCTGCTTCTGGATGAACCCCTATCTGCACTTGACGCAAAGCTGAGAGAAGCAATGCAACTGGAGTTGGTGAAGTTGCAGAAAGCTGTCGGCATCACATTTGTGATTGTCACTCATGATCAGGATGAAGCTCTTTCGATGGCTGATCGAATTGCTGTAATGGAGAACGGGGTAGTGAGACAGGTCGCACCTCCAGGAGAACTTTACGAGTCTCCAAACTGCAGGTTCGTTGCAGACTTTATTGGCCGGATGAACTTATTTTCAGGAATTGTTGAGGGTCAAGAAGATGGAAGCAAACTAGTCGTGAGTACTGAGCTTCTTGGCAAACTGACGATTCCTCACATTGAAAAGCTGAGTGGTAAGCTTCACCTTGCCGTTCGCCCAGAGAAGCTGAGAATCTCAAGCGAGATTCTTCCTTCAGCTCACTTTTCTTTCCCTGGGGAAGTCGATGCGGTTGTCTATCATGGAAGTGAGAGCCATGTCTACCTGAAGACCGATGCAGGTCCTCTGTTATGCGCAACACTCACAAACCTCAGCCGAAGTTCCGTCCGTCCAGAAAAAGGTGAGCGACTTTGGATTGGGTGGGCTCCCGAAGATACCCTTGTTCTCTCAGAGTAAGCCTTAGGCAAGGTAACTCGATTATCAAATCCATTCCGATTGTTAAGTTACAATCGACCAATGCGCCAGTCACCAGAGTAAACGTTCACTGAGTTTTCTCTCAGAAATCCAAGCAAGGTTAGATCAAATTCTTCAGATAATTCTATTGCTAGAGAACTTGGGGCTCCAATTCCAACTAGGTTTGGTATTCCCACCAGAAGTGCCTTCTGCACCAACTCGAAGCTGATTCTGCCGCTCACCAACAAAATCGTATCCTTGGCAGGAACGAATTGCTTATCCAGGCTCCAGCCAACAACTTTATCAAGCGCGTTGTGCCGGCCAACATCCTCTCGCAAACAAATCAAATTCCCATCGTAGTCGAAAAGTCCTGAAGCGTGGACACCTCCTGTTCTCTGAAACATATTTTGTGAGCTAGAGAGCTGCTCCAAGAAAGTTCCTAAAGATAGATCCTCTGGCCAGGGCGCCCCTCTAGGTTGACTAATTTGAAGATTTTTGAGGCTTTGAAGAGACTGACGCCCACAGATTCCACAGCTAGATTGTACATCTGTCTTTCGATTTAGACGGCTCCAGTCCACTTGATTTCCTGCAGATAGTTCTACAACAATTACATTTTCTGAAACTTCCAGCCTAGGGTCTGTCGATCTTTTCACTGACTGAATCGACTCTATCTCCCTGATTATTCCTTCTGACCAAAGGAATCCAAGCGCCAATTCTTTGTCATTACCTGGGGTACGCATCGTTGTAGCTACCCGTAGGGTAAAACCTTCTACAGACAACCTAATTTCAAGGGGTTCTTCAACAGCTACGGCGTCATGAAGGGAGTTTCTGGAACCATCCTTTTGCAGGACTTGGACTTTGAAATCACGGATGGACTTCACAGGTTTGGAGAGAAGAAGTGAATAGAAAATGAGAGATATGGGATTTCTAAAGTTACCAGTTCAGTCGAAGACCAACTGCACCTTGTATTTCACCATAGCTAGTCCCTGGCAGAAACAACTGGGCGACGTCTAAACCAACAAACCATACCAGATTCGTTGGGATCGCCTCCATAGATCCATTCCAACCCATGTGAAAAATGGTCGTTGAAGCCGGCTCTCCCTTCTCTCCCTTCTCATTCTCCGCTTTTGCAGCCGCATTCCATCTCAAATGCCTGAGTGAAATTTGAGCTCCTTTCCCCACAGGGTCTCGCCATTGGTCATGAAGGACTAGCTCCAGACCTTGGCCAGATGATAAAAGGAAATGATCCCCAAGTTTGCTGTCAGTACCCAGACTGGCCTGCGGAACAAACAGCACTAAACTTTGCAGATATCGTTGTGGGCCACCATCCTCACGGTCCATCAGGTAAATTCCCAAACCAGTAGCAATGCTAGTGTAGGAACTGCCACGATTGCCAAACGTTTGATAGCTGTAAAGCTCAGGTTGGACTGAGTTCTGTGCGACAACATTTGAGGGGAGCAATCCCAAAAGGATCAGGCCCCAACAAAATCTTAATAAATTTAACTTCATTGCCAGTTAATCATCTTCCATGAAGTAAGGGGTGGACATTCCAAATCTGGGTTGCATATTCCCTGATCGTACGATCACTTGAAAATTTGCCAACTTTGGCAGTATTTGCAATCGACATCTGAGTCCAGGTAGGAACATCTTGATAAGTTTTTCCGACTAACTCTTGACAAGCAG
>JACLAD010001279.1_pt1 | contig 53868 bp, 46 predicted proteins | sample 8027901 | NCBI WGS metagenome assembly JACLAD01 (sample SAMN15725071, study PRJNA655200) | protist metagenome | isolation source: fluorescence activated cell sorting (FACS) single amplified genomes of... | place: Spain: Blaines Bay Microbial Observatory, Mediterranean Sea | collected 2016-07-05 | reverse complement strand
TTGGTTTTTTGATGGCATTGGAGCCTTTTGTAGTGATTGTACAGAGCCACTGACAGGACTTTTTTTGCTTTCTTTTGCCCGATTACATACTGGTTCAGATGCTCTAGAATCTCTTTTGGCTTGGGAAGCGTTGCTGATTGCAGGGCTTCTTTTTCATCGTTACTCTCATCTTCAACGAGTTGACCACAGAGATGAATACATTCATTGCAGATACACACTCCAGGATGGCCTTGTACTAGCCTGGCGACTTCGTCTTGGCTCTTTCCACAGAAAGAGCAATGATGGCTTTCTGTTGACATAGGCTTTGCCTTACAATTATCAATATTTTTATTCTACCATGGATGGCGGTGTGCCGGCAATGAGATTCTGAAAGTTTCTATGCAGGTACTTTCGCATCTTTGGGCATAATGATCTCGTCGATGATGCCATACTCAAGCGCGTGATCAGCGGTCATGAAATAATCTCTATCCATGTCTTTTTGCAAATCATTGGCAGACCTACCACTGTGCTTTGAGATAATGCCATTGACCAGGTCATTGATTCTTCGAGTTTCTTTAGCATGAATTTCGATGTCTGCAGCTTGACCCTGAAACCCTCCAAGCACCTGATGTATCATGACGGTAGCATGTGGAAGGCATTTACGCTTCCCTGCTGCGCCTGAGCAGAGTAACAAAGATCCAGCACTGGCTGCTTGACCTATGCACAAGGTTGAAACGTCTGGCTTGATGAACTGCATGGTATCGTATATAGCGAGTGCAGCCGAGACAACACCCCCTGGAGAATTGATGTAAAGTGATATTTCTCGCTCGGGGTCTTCGCTCTCAAGATACAACAGCTGAGCAACAACTAAGTTGGCCATATTCTCTTCAATGGGACCAACGAGAAAGATGATGTGCTCCTTGAGCATCCTCGAGTAGATATCATAAGCTCGCTCACCTCTTGAGCTGGTCTCAACGACCATAGGGACTAAGTTGTTGGTGTGTATACTCATGAGTTCTCCTTAGTTAAGGCCTTTTTGAGTTCAGGCAAGGTTGTTTTCTCTTCTTTAAGCTTACACAAATCCTTGACTCGGTCAAGCACCTTTTCTTCGAGAACGGCAAGCTTGATTTTTTCAACTCGCTCTTTGTCCTGAACATACCATGACTTGAAAAAAGTTTTATCTATGCCTGGCGGGATAAGAGAATCCACAAAGCGTTCGACTTCAACACCGGTGACTTGGATATCAAACTGTTGAACCAAGTTTTGTATCACCAGCATGTATCCAACGTGGGATTTTGCTTTTTCTGTTTGCGCTTTTGTTGGCTTATCCTTGGGTCCTGTAGCACTCAGCTCTGCATCAATCAGTGATTGTGGAATTGGAAAATCAGCAGACTTGCTCAATGCGTCAGACACTCTCTCTTTGATTAGCTTAGTTACCATCTGTTGGGCAATTTTCTCTTGTGTTGGCCGCTGCTCTTCAAGGAAGGCTTTCTTAGTCTCTGCCTTGCTACCACAGAGCTTGAACCACTCTTTGTCAAATTTGTGATATTTAGGAGTCCACACTTTGTTGACCTTGATGTCAAATTTTGCTTCTTTGGTTGCAAGCTTCTTTTGATGATAATCAGATGGAAATACCACGTCGACTTCTTTACTGTCACCAGCTTTTAGTCCAATGACGCCCTTTTCAAAGTCTTTTAAAAACTTACCATCACCAATAATGATTTCTATGTCTTTACCAACGCCGCCGTCAAATGGCTTGCCATCTACTTTACCGTTAAAATCCACCACAACCTTGGCACCATCCACAATGGGTTTGTTTGATTCATTCCATGTTGGTTTATTTTTTATTTCTTCAAGGACGTAGGTTTCGATGTCTTTGTCTGTTAGTTCAACTTTGGGTGCCTTGATTGTGACCTTATCAAACTCGATCGGCTTAACCGTCGGCATTGACTCAAACTCAGCACTGTACTCAAGATCATCGCCTATCTTGACATCTTTTAGGTTCAGCTTCGGTTGAGATGCAACACGTAACTTCTCTTTCTCGAGTATCTCTCCAAGTGACTGCTCAACAGCTTCCTCAGCAGTCTCTCGTAATATTGAGGGGCCATAGCGTTGATTTAGAAGCTTCTTGGGCACTTTACCTGATCGAAATCCTGGTAGTTTAAAATCTTTGATGATGTTTTCAAGCTTTCTATCATACACAGACTTTAGGTAAAGAGCATTGATGGCCGCATCAAGCTTGTGTGTTAGCACGTTACTCTTGATGTCATAAGTTTTGTTAATTTGCTGTACTGACATTGTTGTGACCTCTGCTTAAAGAATATTGTACGAGAGGAGAGACTCGAACTCTCACAGGTTACCCTACTGGAACCTAAATCCAGCGCGTCTACCAATTCCGCCACTCTCGCATTGTAGCTGGCAAGATCCTATCAAAAGCACCCCAATAAGTCAACGTGCACGAAAAATTATGTAATTATTCTTGATTTTCCTGAAACATTGATCTATACCACTTGCACATAAGTATTATTAGATAACATGAGATCAACAGAATCAATGGCAGATGCCCCAATAGATATGACTTTGTCAGACTTTATTTACCATTTTAGTATGGGCTTGATTTCTTTCGCCGCTGTCTTGATGACAAGAAGCTCAATTTTGAATCCAGTTAACCTGCAAAATCCGGTTTTCCTATTTTTTGGCCTCTTGTCATTTTATTATCTCGTTCAGTATACGATACACCAGCTGCGTACTGCCTATTCTGCCGCCCTTATCAACTATAAAATGTGTCTTGGTGACGCCAAAAATCACAACAGTCAACGCATGATGCTTTTTCTGCTCAAAACCTCCTTCTTAATTCTGTCTAATGTTGCTCTGTTAGGCTTGACTGCAGTCATCATTACCAGCACCCACATCAGTCAAACTGCAGCCATCATCTATTTTGCGTCTTATCAGGCTGTAACGATGTTGAGAAACTACTTTAGTCACAGCACAGCGTTTGACTTTGTTGACACCTACTTCCATATCACTTCAATTCATGAACCCAATGAAAAAATATTGTTTTGTTCGCGCCAATCAAATGATTCCTCACTTTGGAACACTGTCTACCACAATATTGACGGCGATTTACTCGCAGATCACAATCTAACATGCCAGCTCAATGAAGCCCTCAAACCCCATCGCGTTGATCATCAGAAACAGCCGACCATTCTTTTCCAACCTATGCTGCTGACAAACAAAGCCAGTGGTAAAACACTGTGGGTCGAGTACGATGAGGCCAGACACCATGTCAACCATCTCTTTAATGACTATGACATAGCCCCCTTTACTGATATACGAACACAGCAAAAAATTAAAAATATCAGAAGTTTTGTTGACAAATTGACCGATAGACTTCGTCGTGTTGATCAATTTCAATCCACCTTGCGCGTTATTACCCAAAGCTCAGATTTCAAAAATTACACCCAGGCCTTATCCAGTGCTGATGTGCACCAGCTTAATCCCTCTGCTCCTGACAAACCCTATTCACCGTCAATGGAATCTTCGGACTCGTCCGAACTTGTTGATCTACTCAATGTACAACGTGACAAACTCTCCTCCCTTGCTCAGTCAGCTCATCTACCCATCATTCGTCGAAACGATGTTAGACTGATCTCTGAGATTCTTAGTGACTCATCTCGCACACTGGACCCAAAGACACATCATCAACTGACAACCCTTGTTCAAACAATTCCATGCATGACTCTCAACAACCCTTTTGCCCTGTTGATTCATCTCTTTCCAGATGGCTGTATGGATGCTCTGAATATTTTAATCAACAACCATGATCTCAAGAGCCGTCTTACCAGTACGGATTTTTTTGACACATTGCTTGACCTAAATCCTGAAATCATCTCAGATCACGACATACCCTACCCATCTAAGCCGACAGATGCTCTTTCAGCATTTTTCAAAAAACACAATCTTCAAACGATTCATGATATTGTCATCAATCATCCCGCTTGTAGCACCTTACCTGATTTGCAATCTTTAGATAGTAAGAAATCTTCACATTCTACTGGAGACTCACAACAATGTGCTGTCACTGGAGAACCAATATCAATACCTATTTTGGTTACCCTAACGCAACAGCAACACGGTGCTCGACCAATAACTGAATCATTCCACTGCGATCTTTACGGCCTGTCGTGTTGGCTTGATAGCGATCCTTCGTCTCATACCGCCTCACCTCAACTGAGCGATGATACTCGACATATTAATCAGATACTTAAGGATTCATCCTCCACCATTGGCACATCAGTCAAAAGCCAACTGGAGGGCGTCCTTGCACAAATGGCAAGCCGTACTGGCAATAACAATCCTCTTGCGCTGTTGATTCATCTCCATAGGGAGCACTGCTTTGATGCTCTGAACATTTTACTGCAGAACGAAAACCTCAAAAAACGTATCCATAGCTCGGATCTATTGAGGACTCTTCAGTCCTTTGACAAAGTTGAAATGCAAACAGTGCGAGGCCAACAGATCCCAGCCCCACCCAAGAAAACCTGTTTAGCTGAGTACCTTGTTGAGCGTGACCTCACTGCTGTTTACGATCTTATTGTTGAAAAGTGTTATGAGGATTCTGATGCTTTCATGAGCTCAAGCGGTTATCAGAGAACAACTCATGGCCCCGAAGTCTTGCTTAAAAAAAGATGGCCATTTAAGCGCAACTTTCTCCTTGATATTGATTTAGAGGTCAGCATGCATCTTGATCTTGATGTTTTGGATGGCAACCACCAGCGTACGATTACAATCATTGAGCAGATCATTACGCCACAGGCTAGCGCCATCAAGGCACAACTATCCCCCGAAAAAATCTATTTTGTTAACAGCGATAATGCAAACTCACATTTCTTCGGCAAGAATCTCACCCCAACTGATCTTGCAAAATACTCATTGTACAACGAGAAAACATGTATTTGCGAAACCCCATTAAGCCGTCAACCTATGGGTACAGGCATGTTTTTTCAACCGCTGAAAGAAACATGCACTGATAACGTTGCCCAGGCCCTCTTCAGGTCCCCTAATCCTAGAGCCTGAACATTACAAAAGCATTAAATCTATCGACAAACTTTGCAAGTAATTCAAAAATAATCTATACTGCACCGTAAATATGTTTAAGAAATTGTTATGGCCAGAGCAATTAAGTATGAGAAGTCTTGCGGCATCATCTTAATCAACCAGGACGAGATTCTTTTGCTTCACTACCCCAGCGGCCATTGGGATTTTCCTAAAGGCCATGTTGATGGCGATGAAAAAGAGGAAGACACCGCAAGGCGAGAGCTTTTTGAGGAAACAGGCATCAAAGATGTCATATTCATAGACGGTTTTCGTTATGCTACGAGCTACCACTATCGGCGTGGACGGCACATCTATCACAAGAAAGTTGTCTATTTTTTGGGTAAGACAGCGGTACATGATGTTATTATCAGCCACGAACACCAAGGCTTCAAATGGTGCAGCTGGGACGAGTCTAAAGAAGCACTGACTTTTATCAATTCCAAATCCATTCTGTGCGAAGCTGAGAAGTTCCTCAATCCTTCTCTGTAAACCATCACGACGCAATTGTTATCGAACTACATCAAGAGCTTGTGTTGACTCGACACTGATCGTCTAGTATCATCGCCAAGTATATCAATATCGAGCCGTGCACATCATGCAAGTTAAACGACCATCCTTTATAGAAAGCATGTTCACATGGATCTCGCATGGATCAAGCACAGGACCATGGAAGCAAACTAGCAAGGAATCACCGATATTCAGCCCACTTTCAAATGAACAAGTGAATGCCTCTGCTTTTTGTATCGAAGAAGAAGATGATGATGTTACCATTGACTTTCGACCAGACACCCCTCCCAACCGCAAACTTGAGTTTGAGGATGATTCGTCTGAGGGTAGCCAAACCTCAACAGCAAGAAAGATGAATACTGAGACAGCATCTGATCAACAAGGCTCAAGCAGAAAATCTAAGATGGCTGAGATCTGCGAGCGCCTATCCGGACGCTCTCAGCGCTGACAACATTCTTTAACAATGGCACACTCTGCTTTAGGAACACGCGATCAATGCAATGGCCCTTGATTTTCTGCTATGTTACACGGCCGCTTGTATTGGTGCCATGTGATCACAGGTTTGCTTGAGGTACTGTATCTGGGCACAATACTCATGTGCACAAGGTGGGGTGAACGATGGGACTCGAACCCACGACAACCGGAATCACAATCCGGGGCTCTACCAACTGAGCTACGCTCACCATTCGACACGCGCCTGGCAGGACTCGAACCTGCAACCCTCGGCTTAGAAGGCCGATGCTCTATCCAGTTGAGCTACAGGCGCATTGGATGCTCGGGGAGGAGGGATTCGAACCCCCGACATCCTGCTCCCAAAGCAGGCGCGCTACCAGACTGCGCTACACCCCGTCTATTCTTTTCAGTATACCACCAAAAAGATGACGTATTCTAACGTTATTTGTGACAAAGGTCAATCGTGGCGCCCTGATTTTAGCCAATTCATACAGACAGCTTACTAGCCTTCCTGCCTCCTGCATAGATATCGTTTGCATCTTGTCTATTCTTGGCGGCCTAGATTCATATTTTATAAACCCATGCCATTCACATCAGCAGGTCTTGGGCACATCTGCTTTCGGGCAGCAGTAGACTTAACGATCTGTTGTTTTTTTTCAAAATCTGCTTTTACTCCCCTTGACTCGCTTGTCAATTTCACTTAGACTACGCCTGTTAAAGTAATGAATATTCTTATTTTTGCATACTAATAGAGGGTTTTCTACATGCTGCCTTTTGTGTTTTTGTTTTTCAAGTCAATGCTCGTAGGTGTTGGGATGGCCGCGCCACTTGGCCCTATCAGCATGTTACTGATTAAAAAGACTCTTGAGAATGGACTGGCTGCCGGCTTTGCCATTGCTGTTGGTGCGGCTTGTGCTGACGCCCTCATGAGTGGGTGTGCAGGCTTTGCTATGGCAAGCTTTACAGCGTTTGTCACTCAACACCAATTATCTATGCGTGTTGTTGGCAAATGTGTTATGACAGGTGTGCTGCTATCAGAATTGCGCTTCCATCCCAGCGATCAGAAAGAAATCAGCTTAAGTCGCTCCGGTAAAGCCGCTTTGTGCGCCAAAGTTTTTTTCATGACTCTGGCCAACCCGGTGACCATTCTTGCAATGAGTGGCATTTTTTTATCGTTCAATATTGCCTTCACTGGTTATGAGCAAGTCCTTGTGGCGACAACAGGTGTGTTTCTAGGCTCTTCGCTTTGGTGCCTATCACTTTCATGCCTTACCGCCTATGGTAAACGCCATATGTCACCTCGTTTTATCTCTGGCTTACAATACTTCTCGCTTGGCATGCTTTCTGCATTGATCGTTTTTATTTGAATACCCTGCAAACTGAGGGTGTGAAGTCACGCCATTCATCCCCAGTATTTGAGATTTTTGTCCATTATGGATTGCTGTTCTTCGGTTACGATGATTGGCGAGCATACTGTAACCCGTATGGCATGGGCCATGCTCTACTTTGGTTTTGCGCTGAACAGACGCCTCGCTCATGCCCGATAAATCCGTAAAAACTCAGCCGTAAGTGCGCAACCGCTTCTGCCATTCGCATAAAAAGATTCCACATACAAATCTTTTTGTTGTATCATACCCATACATTTTAATAAGAGCCCGTATGACTACAGCATCAGATATTTCAAACGTAGAAACTCTGGAAACTATCCACCGACAAAAGACTATTATTGAGGATGCCTTTACTCATGACGTTGTCGATTGGACTCTAGAAACTAAGGATACCATTCGCGCAGTGATTGCCGATTTGGACTCTGGTGATTTACGGATTGCTCATTTTGAAAACCAACAATGGCACCACCACTCATGGGTACAGAAAGCTATTTTGTGCTATTTCAAACTCAGCGATATGATGGTTAACCAGAACCCTATCTTGCCTTATAAAGACAAAATTGACAGTAAGTTTAACCTCAAACCACTTGATCAATTGTCATGCCGAGTGGTTCCGCCCACTCATGTTAGATATGGCTCTTACATCGGCAAGCAATGTGTATTGATGCCTTGTTTTGTTAATATTGGCGCGTACATTGACGATGGCACCATGATTGACACATGGGCCACCGTGGGCTCTGGTGCTCAGATTGGGAAGCATGTTCACCTTTCAGGTGGCGCTGGCATTGGTGGCGTACTTGAGCCGCCGCAAGCCAAACCTACCATCATTGAAGATGACTGTTTCATCGGTGCTCGCAGTGAGATTGCTGAGGGTGTCCACGTGAAAAAAGGAGCTGTCATCGCTATGGGCACTTTCATCTCGCAGAGCACCAAAATTTATGATAGACAAAGCGGCCAAATTCTTTATGGCGTTGTACCTGAATATGCTGTGGTAGTACCAGGGTCTATCCCCAGCACAGATAGCAGTTATGCGCTCAATGCAGCGATTATTGTCAAGTATGTTGATGAGAAGACTCGCCAAAAAGTTGGGATTAACGACATTCTTCGCGAGTTTTAACGGACTAACACCACCCGCATCCTATTGAATGCTGACTTGAAAACATCGCAAATTGCGTGAAACCACGCTTGAGCACTTGCAACAGACACTGTGATCCGTTATAAAATGGAATAACATTGTAAGGGTTATCGCATGGTCTCTGTCAAAGATAAAGACATTCAGCGCATTATTGATTTGCTGAAGAAGAATCAAATTGGTGAGCTAGAAGTTCATGATGGCAAGCAGGTCATCAAAGTTTGCTCAAGTGCTTCAGGTGGTGCTCAACTGATGGCACCTGCCCACCCAAGCATCTCAACTACCGAAATACCAGACATATCAAAAGCAAAAGCCGGACGCTCAATCAAGGCACCACTGGTCGGAACGGTTTACTTGGCACCATCTCCTGATGCTGCTGCGTTTGTTAAAGTCGGGCAAACTGTCAACAAGGGCCAAGTTGTTTGCTTGGTTGAGGCTATGAAGACATTCAATCATGTTAAATCTACCGAGGCAGGTGTTATCAAAGAAATCTGTGTCGAAAATGGCCATGCCGTTGAATTTGATCAACCATTGTTTGTGATAGACGATGCATAGCCAAAAGGCGATCATTGAGGACGTAGCATGATAAAAAGACTGCTGATTGCAAATAGAGGTGAGATAGCTCTGCGCATCATCAGAGCGTGTAAAAAAATGGCCATTGAGACAGTTGCCGTGTATGCAGCTGGTGATGATGCCTCCTTGCATGTCCGCCTAGCAGATCAGTCCGTTTGTATTGGGCCAGCCGGAGCGTCCACTTACTTAGATATCAAAGCTCTTCTTAGTGCAGCAGAAATCACACAGGTAGATGCGGTGCATCCTGGGTATGGCTTTCTTGCGGAAAATGCTCAATTTTCAAAAGCAGTCACTGATCTTGGCCTTTGTTTTGTTGGACCTTCGCACCATCTGATTGCCTTGATGGGCGATAAGATCAATGCTATTGATACCATGAGAAAGCATGGCGTGCCGACCATTCCTGGATCACAAGGCAACCTGTCCGATGATCCAAAACAACAAAAGGCCATTGCTGCACGGATAGGCTACCCTATCCTAATCAAAGCGGCTGCAGGAGGTGGCGGTCGTGGCATGCTTCCCGTTTACCACGAACAAGACTTAAGTCATTCCGTTCTCGATATTAAAACGCAAGCTAAACAGCTTTTTGCAAATGATGATGTTTATCTTGAAAAGTATCTCGAAGCTCCGAGGCATATTGAAGTCCAGATCCTCGCTGATCAATTTGGGGAGGTTGTTTGCGTAGGAGATAGAGATTGCTCAATTCAACGTCGTCATCAGAAAATCATTGAAGAAGCTCCTGCATTTGGCATACCTGAAAAAGCACGTGAACAACTATTTGCGACTTGCCGTCGAGCATTGAAAAAAATTGGCTACATTGGTGTGGGAACGATTGAAATGCTGTATGAGCGTGGTCAGTTTTATTTTATAGAAATGAATACGCGTATTCAGGTTGAACACCCTGTCAGTGAGATGGTAACAGGCATTGATCTTATACAACAGCAGATACTCATGCATGCCGGTCAAAAACTTGTCTTGACTGCAGATCAACTTTGTAGTCGTGGCCATGCTCTTGAATGCCGTATCAATGCTGAGAATCCAGCCACTATGCAAGCAAGTCCTGGCCAAATCACACGATTGCATTTCCCCGGCGGTCACGGTGTTCGGGTAGATAGCCATATCTATGCTGGCTTTAAAGTTACTCACTATTTTGATTCATTGATTGCAAAAATCATCGTGCATGCTGAATCAAGATCCGCTGCAATACGAGTGATGCAACAAGCCTTGAATGAAACTCATCTTGAGGGCGTTGAGACCAATATATCGCTCCATAAAAAGATTCTTGCTTCCGACTCATTTCAAACCGAGAATATCCATATTCACTTCTTGACTAAAGCCAAACAGTCTGCTGATGTTTAGCGCCAGAAGTAATTGTGCTAAAAACTATTAAAATCATTGCTTGTGGTCTGTATTATTTGATATTATTTACATTCATCATTTTTTACATATGGAGCTGGTATGCATAAAGTGCACTCACAAGAAAACTTGGATAGCCTGGACAACCAGGATAACCCAGATCGTGTTCATCCGCACTGGTACACTGCGGGCTTACTCAGTGCTGTTATCATGGGGATGAGCGCGTTTGTTATTTCATTTAATTTCATGTATGGCCAGGCGCCCATGATCATTGTTCTGGCCTGTTCGCTGTCAGGCATGTTACTGAACACCTCGTTGTACTTGAAAGACAGTGCCCTCAAACTATCTAGTTTTTACCACAAGCTCAACAGTAATATTGAAAATCTATTCAACGCCCAGGCTCTGCTTAGTTTGTGTTCTGCACTCTGTGTGGGCTTCATGGCATTTCGATCCTACGTTGATCAATTTGCCAATCTCCCTATCTCGGTTGCCTCCTATTTCCCTCTCTGGACGCTCTCCGTTGTGTTTAGCCTGGCGAATGTTATCAGTACTTTTGTGCTATTTTATGATGACAACACTCCTGATGTTACTCAGAGCAAAGCTACTGAGCAACCAACATGGCGCAACCTGCTTGCTAGTGCCCTTAAATTAAAGCCGAGCCAAATGGTGTCCTATGCTATTGGTATTTTTCAGAGTGTGATGTTCAGCCTGGCAAACTTTTCTTGCATGCAGCAAGTTCTCTCGATGTGCTTGCCGGCCTCGCCTTTTTTGGTTATTGGATTCAGTGCGGCGCTTGCGACAGCTCTGGTCGTCTCTGAGTGCGAATTTAATTGCGACAAAATGCTAAAACTCCTCTCCCGTTCACAACCGCGAGCAAGAAGTTCTATTGATAATCTTTTGATTAGCCTTGTTGTTCTGAATGGCCTTGCCAATGGCTGGATTGCTCTGGGTGATTTTCGCAATCTTGCAGCCGCCCTCAGATGGGCTGTGGTTGCGATTGGTTCTCTGGTTTCTTATGCAGTGATGCAGGAAAACATCGATGATATCAGCTCAAGCGTGATTGATTTTCCTCGCAACAGACGTCGATTCATACCAGTAGAAAAGGATGATACCATCGCCATGGTTGGAAGTTCACTTCGTGCTCTCAGCTATTTGGGAGGCCTCTATTTACTTCAACCTATGCTGTTGGCTAAAGCGCTTGTTGCTGCTCCGCTGGTAACAGGACCTCTTTTTGGATTGTTTTTGTACACTGCCGCTCCAGTAGCTTACCATCACTCAATGGCATTTCTGAAACGCTCCTTTACCGTTTCTGATCATTATGAGCAGAGTAGTGCCTCTTTATCCTTTGAGAAACCACGTACACTCTTTTCACCTCCCTTTTATTTCAACTTTTTTGACTGGTCTGCCTACCGTAATGCACCTGACGGTGTGCCGTCGAAGACGGCACCCATTCCTAACGGTAGTAGCTCTGAAACGCATGGGTAACACGGATGTCTTCTGTCTATCCCCATTTGATACAAGCGGTTCTATCTGACTGGTGTGGTACTATTGAGGCCAATGTTTCGCCTAGGCTCCGGGCTATCACTAAGGCTTGCAGCGCCTTGGGTATTACGCTTCCCACTCATGAGCAATTACAAAGTATTTCAGGTATGTCAGCTGTAGAAACAGTGCAGTTGATATTTAGAGGATCTACCCATAGTGATGCTGAAAAGAAACGATTCCATGATAAAGTAAAACAGTACCTTCTCTCCGATGACCTCTCTTTAATCATTCAACCAGAGACTCTCTCATGGCTTACAAAAAACACAAAGCTATGTCTTATTACCAATGCATTGGATGATTATGTCGAGCATAATTTAAAAAAATACGATATGCTCAATACTTTCGTGCATATCGCAACAGCTAGCCATTATCCCCCTAAGCCTGACCCAAGTATGTTATCTGACTTGTGCGCGAAGCTTGATATTCCTGCAGCTAGCTGTCTTGTGGTTGGCGACCACCCTAATGACCTATTAGCGGCTAATCGAGCACAAATGCCATGCGTTATTGTTGAAACAGGCGTGGCTACACCAGACTACTTCGCTTCGATTCAACCTCAACCGATTGCATCGTGTACAGACATCAATGCGCTCCCCTCTCTGATTGAGAAAATGAATACAGGCCAACCAATTTAGTAGATCAGGTGCATGCATGCGTTGGCAATCAGACCAGCAATCAAATCGTCCAACATGACGCCATGAGCTCTAAGCGCCTTGGCCCTATCTATTGCGTTAATGGGCCATGGTTTAAAAATATCTAAACACCGAAAGAGCACAAAACCCATACACACACTGCCTACACTGATGGGTATGGCATACAACGTCCAAATCATACCAACGACTTCATCTGAGACAATGCATGGATGATCTTGGTGGCCAAGTTTTTGATATGTGTGACAACAAGCATACCATGATGCTATTGTTATGATGATGAGCATAGTTATGCATCCGAACGAACCGCTCGCACGAGCAAGCATGAACACGGGAATACCCAGAAGGGTCCCCATCGTACCGCTGGGGCGTATGAGCCCAAGCCCCATCCCCATACTCCACCAATCGTACAGCGCAAACGATTTATTAGGTTGACTTACGACCATCGTTTGACGATGCCATCTAGGACAGCATTGATGTATTTATACCCATCCTCAGCACCATACTCTTTCGTTAGCTCAATGGCCTCGTTGATGACCACTCGCGTTGGTGCTTTGGCACTGATCAGTTCTGCGGCAGCCATTTTTAGAATTGCCAACTCAACATCAGTGTTCCCTGATCGTTTTTTATGTGTACTACAAGCATCGATAGCCTCATCAATAATCGCATGATTCTCTTGGTATGCTTGAAGTAATTCTTTGGCGTAATCTAAATCCGATTCGGCTTCTTCGGTTACCTGCTTTTCAATGGCCGCAAGATCTATGAGGCCTCCGGTGACCAATGAAGCATAAAGTGCACTAAAAACGATTTTTCTTGCCTGTCTTTTCTTGTGGTATTTTTTACTCATTGCTTGATTCACTTTAGCTTACCTCTTCATTGTATTTTTCTTCTTGTATATCTTCGATGAGGGCTTGAAATGACTCGATATTGCTGAAGCTTTGGTAGACAGATGCAAAACGAATGTATGCAACATGATCTTCTTTCTTCAACGAATTCAATATCAAATCCCCAATCTCTCGACTTGTGATTTCATCGTCGCCCTTCTGACAAATTTGCTCGATGATAGATGCGATCAATTGTTCAAAACGCTCAGATGATAGTGGTCTTTTTTCAAGTGCTCGGCTGACACCACTCCTCAGTTTGGTTTCATTGAATTGGCGCCTGCCGCCATCTTTTTTAACCACCCGAGGAAAGCGCACCTCAATATACTCTCGGGTTGTAAAGCGATAACCGCATGCAATACATGCTCGCCTTCGTCGAATGCAAGCTAGCTCTCGAGCAACACGTGAGTCGGTCACTTTTGTCTCTTTTTCTTTACACCGAGGGCACCACATTTCTTTACTCCGACTGATAAATTGGGTACTGCTGACAAAACTGTTTTACCTGATTTTTAAGCTGATTCATCTCGTCTGGGTTTTGACGATTTTGTAGGCAACGATCAATCATATTCACAATTTCAACCATGGCATTACAGTCCGCACCTCGGGTGGTGATGGCACAAGACCCAATTCTTAGACCACTTGTGATAAACGGTGATCTCTTGTCTCCGGGAACTGTGTTCTTGTTCACAATAATACCTATGCTATTGAGCGCTTCTTCCGCCTCTTTGCCAGTAAGATCTTTTTTCGTGAGGTCCAGTAAAAATAGATGTGTGTCAGTCGTATTGGAGGTGATTTTATAGCCTAGTTCCTGGAATCGTTGGCACATAGCTCTGGCATTGTCAATCACTTGCTGCTGGTATTGCTTAAAATCAGGCTGTAGAGCCTCAAAGAATGCGACTGCTTTCGCTGCTATGATATGCATTAAGGGCCCGCCTTGTAGACCTGGAAAAATAGCTTGGTTGATTTTTTTTGCCAGTTCAGCATCCTTAGGGACCATGATCATTCCACCTCGCGGCCCTCGTAAAGATTTGTGGGTGGTCGTGGTCATGACATCAGCGTAGGGTGATGGTGAAGGAAATAATCCTGTCGCAATTAAGCCTGCTATGTGAGCAATGTCTGCATGCAATTTAGCGCCTACCTTGTCGCATATTTCACGTAGTCTTTTCCAATCAATTGTCAAGGAGTATGCTGAGTAACCGGCTATGATTAATTTGGGCTTGCAGGCAATGGCTTGTTGCTCAATGGCATCATAGTCAAGTGCTTCTGTTTTTTCATTCAGTTTATAGGTGACGGCGTTGTAGTACTGGCCGGAAATATTGGCAGCACAACCATGTGACAAGTGGCCCCCGTGAGATAAATCCAGTCCCATGAATGTGTCTCCGGGTGCGAGCATGGCCTTGAAGACTGCAAGATTGGCTTGTGAGCCTGAGTGCGGCTGCACGTTGACAAACTCTACGTTGAATAGCTGCTTTGCTCTATCGATTGCAGACTGCTCTATTTGGTCGACAAACTCGCATCCTCCGTAATAACGCTTACCTGGGTAGCCTTCGGCGTATTTGTTGGTCAGCACGCTGCCTTGAGCTTTCATGACGGCTTCGCTGGCGAAGTTTTCGGAGGCAATTAAAACAATATTGTTTTTTTGTCGGTCAAGCTCCCTATCGATACAATCCATTGTTTTTGTGTCTATTGCTGCTTTATTTTTCAAATCCATCATGACTGCTCCATTAATATTAAGTTACTATCATAGCAAATTCTTCTTTTAAGTTCAAAAAATACTCGAGAACTCCTCCCATATCTTTCTCTTTGTTGTTGCGCAATTCATCCATTTGGCAACTGCGGGTATACAGATCATGATTGAGCCTACCTCGCCTATGCGATAGTGCTGGATGACTGTATCACTGCTTGTTTTGGCTCTTAGTGGCGTCTTTGAGGTGAGCTTATCGAGTCTACCGAAGTACCAAATGAGCGTTTTTTGCTTTTTGAGCGCCCGATCGATGGCATCGTGTTGCGCTGATTGGAGCGTTAATGAGCAAGTTGCAAACAACTGACTCAATATTTTTGTTTCTTTGCTTGTTGTTGAGGAATGAACCAGCAAGCACTGTCTCTGCGGCTTATGGGCATCAACACATTGAATAATCACAGTTCTTGAGCCAGGCTGACAGTAATAATCATAGCCTTGAAGCTTCAAGTTCCATTTGATTAATGACTCTTTGCTGATTTGATGATTCATGTCATGTGTACACTGTTCGTATGTGTAATTGTAGCATGATGATCAATTTTTTTAAACCGCCGTTGGCTTCACACTTTTTTTTGATTTATCCTAGCCTACTTCGTCGAGATTGGGATATACTGTTGTATTATTTGTGATGATTATCTGATACTGATATGCCTCTGATTATCCTGGTTATGACATTTCTTGTCCCCATTGTTCGAGCTGAAAGCATCTCGGTATCGTTTTCTGATTCCATACCACAATCGGTGCGTGACAATGCCCAACATCTGATTGATCAGAAACTGCTCTCAACGTATCAATCCCCCAGTCAATATCGTGCTGCACAAGTGGAGCCTGTGGTCGCGGATCTGGTTGAGACGGCTGCGAGACCCTTTGGTTATTTCTCAGCAGCGTGCAAAGCATCGCTGGTAAGCCGCTCTCCACACTCAGAATTTGCGGTGAACTGCTCGATGAACCAGCCAACTCGGGTCAAGCGGATACATGTTGATATCATTGGGCCAGGGCGGGATCAAATTCTGGCAGCTATGCAAACCAAGAACCTCAGCGCCAAAGGACTGCATGCAGGCGATGTATTTAATACTGACACCTATGAATCGCACAAGATTGCATTGTTGGATTTGTGTCGTCATCATGGTTTTTTGAACGCAACAGCTGATGGTTCTCGTGTTCTGATTGACACTGATCGATATACTGCTGAGATTGATTTACACATTGATACAATGCGGTTGTACTCTTTTGGTCCCATTATGATTGAACAAAAAGATTATGATCCAGACTACCTTCGATCGTTGGCAGCATACAGTCCTGGAGATTCTTTTAGTGATCAACTACTGATTCAGTACCGAGATAACTTAGAATCAACCAATCTTTTTACTTATGTTACTGTGATGCCTTTTACTGGGGCACTGGCGTCCAAGCAAATTCCCACCCAGGTGTTTTATGAGCCGACGCCGAAGCTGCAATATGGGCTTGGTACGGGCTATAGCTCTGGCTCAAATCTTTTTTACAATGCAACCATTCGACGCAATCGCCTGAGCTCGAGAGGTGCTCGTGCTACGATGGAGCTGCTCTCAAGCTCCAATCTAAGCTATGGTGTTGGCACGCTCTCCATTCCGCGGTCACACCCAACCAAAGATTATGTCAATTTGCAACTTGGACATAAACGAGAATATATTGAGTTCGTTGGTATAGATCGCACCACAACAATGTCTGCAAGCCATATCACGCTTCAAAGGCCACGGCCAAATAGAACCGTGCGCCAAGAGACGTCTCTACATTATTCGGTTGATAGCTCAAAAGTAGACGGTGTAGGTTCATCAGTCCTCAACCACTTTTTATACCCTAGCCTTGATTATGATGTTTTTTATCGATATCCAGATCATGATCTCACTGTGCACTGGCTTAACTCAGTGATGGCCAATCTTGAGGCATTAATATCTCCCACTGATTTCATTAAATTTGTCCTGGAACAAAAACTTCTATACGGGATTTCACCATCAACTCAACTCTCTGTTCGCCTCAAACAGGGGTATATCGCGACCTCTCATTCCAATAAGCAGCTGCCCATCAGTTGGTTTTTCTACACCGGTGGAGCTTACAGTGTCCGTGGCTTCTCATACAATAGCATTGGCGCTGAACCTTCAGTTACGTTTGAGCAAAATAATTATCTTTATACCGCTTCTGTTGAGTTACAACGGCGTCTTTATCAGGACGTTTTTGCTATTGGATTTTGCGATTTGGGTGATGCCACCAGCGAGATTGACCTATCCAGAACATCAATTGCCGTAGGGACAGGTTTGTTGTGGAAGTCCTTTGTGGGTAATTTGGAGGTTAGTCTTGCCAGACCACTGCAAAATCATTCGAGTGATCCGTCCAAACAGGCACGCTTGAATATCAGAATCTATCAACCTATTAGCGCCCAAAGTGGAGTATTATGAGCAAACAGACCTCAATTAGACACCGCTTATCATCGATGCTTCTTTTACTTTTCAGTCGCTCTTCTATTTTCTTTTTATTGGTGGTATCACTTTTTGTTTTTTCGGTGACTACGACTTGGGGCGCCAAGGGGGTATTGTTTGTTGTCAAGCGCTTTGTGCCAAACTCCATCCAGTTTGTGAATGTGAGCGGCTCTATAGTTGGATCGCTGCACATTGAAACCATTGTTGTTGATGATCAGCTCTATCTGTATGATAATCAAGTACAGTTTATGAGACAACCACGCATGTCGCTGGGGCTGTCTGCAAAACGCGTCGACTTGCGCGTGGAGTCTCTTGACTCTGGCTTGATTGAAAACATGCCTGTGGATGCATCTGGGGTTATTTATCAGTTCACACAGCTTACCGATCTTGAGGCTAAATTGGGTTTGTTTGAGAAGCATTACTTGGCCAGTGCTAAGTATCTTGATCGTGACTACCGGTTTATTTATCAGGGCAAGTTCAGACAACTCATTATCTCCAGTGGCAACGACACAAAGCAACTGACAATTAAAGAAGAATCACACCATGCTAGTGTTTATCATGTTATTGCTTTTGGCTCGCTGGTACTACCTAATGATCAAGTGATACACCTTAATAACTGGCAATCAGTGATGCAGCGAGACTCTTTATCGGTTAAGGGCTCGGGGCAATCAGAGTCACGACAAACACAATTGAAGCTTATTGTTGACCCGGTGGATAGATCAAACCATCATGTGGATCTTTTGTTTGAAACACCTGGTACGAAAATCGAGGTCGTCGGTCAGGTTGGAAAAGCTTCTGATCTGGCAGTCAGTCTACATAATGACAGTCTCGGTTACCAAAGCTTCTCCATGTCGCACAATCGCTTGCAAGCTGCAGTTCATAACGATTGGGTCACACCAGATGTTTCACTATCTTTGGAGTCTGATCGTATTGCTTATGACACCATGCTACTCAAGCAAGTGCAATGGCATTATGCCATTGACCGATCCGTGTCGCCATCCTGGGTTTTGGGACAATCATCGTTGAAAGTTAGTCAAGTTTTTTCAGGCAAATCATTGTTAATAAGAGACTTTTATACAAGCAATCTGTCTGACTTAGGTACTCAGCATCACCGTTTTTCTATGATTCACGATGCAACAGCCTCTTCTGGTGAGTTCTCTGTGACTGAGCACACCAATCATGTTGAGGTGGCGCTTCATCAACTCAAGGTGAACCGTAACGAGATCATTGCTAAGAGCTCAGCCCAAACAATCGCTATTTATGCTGATCATATTGCCCTAAATCATGAACGTGCTAATCCTTCAGCCGGGATTAAGGGGCATGTTTACTTTGATGGTCGCTATGACCTCTCATTGATGTCAAAGGATTTACCTCTAGAGACTTTCCCTATTACATGGTGGCGCTACTGCCTGCCTGAGTTGGAAACTTTTCAGGGCAGAGTGAGCTCAAACGTGTCACTCAATAGCCCCAGTCTGATGCTGGCTCCTCGCGTATCTGGTGATTTCTCTATTGATTTTACACGGTTGCAACTGAATTCTCTGGTTGAGAATGTTCCGCTTGATACTGCACTCTTTGTCAAGGAGGGTTCGTTCAATGGCCGTTTTGATCCAGAGTTATCGGCAACCGGAAAGCTCTATACAAATCATGGTCCCCTGAACATTGAAATGAGGTCTTCTAAGTCATTTCAAAACTTGCATGCCAAGATCATAGGTCAGGATGTTGGTTTGGGTCGCAGTGCCCGATCCTCCGCTCGTATTGATACCAACATTGACCTTGACTACACTGATAATCAATTATCCATCACGGGCGATATCAAAGTTAAGCAGGCTGTCTATCGACTCGATTTTTTCCAGCCTGTGGTGTCCTTACCTGTTGAGACCTCTATCATTAATTCGAAATCTGGCCCAACTGACCACCTGCGTTACAAGTTTTCTCTTGACTGTGACCTTGGACAACAAACACAAGTACACGTTATCGGATTTCACGGTCAGTTGACCGGGAGGCTATCTATCTCAGGAACTGACTCTACTCAAACCACGGCAAACGGTTCATTGATCATGAATGATGGCACACTGGTCATCTATAGACAAACCTTACCGCTAAAACGCCTTAACATCAACTGGTTTAATACACCCATTGTTTCGCCTGAAATCAATATGCAGATTATGGCCAGCGGCCTTAGAAATATTGATGGTCGGGATCAAATGCAAGAATATGGACTTCGTGTTTTTGGCCCCTTGAGTCAACTTCAATTTGATTACTTCTCTTCCCCAATGCCGATGAACAGCTTTCAGATCATAACTGCTCTGCTTACTGACTCATCTTTTACAAAGAAATCCAATCAAGAGTCACTCGACAAAATGCTCATCGCTTACCAAGCGGACCGACGTAATGCCCAGTTGAGTGAAATCCTAGATATCTTAAATGCAATCAAAAGTATTCCGTTCTTTGATAATATCGATGTTAGTGAAGTCAACTTTGATGAAAATAATGGATTTGTTCCGGAAGTTAATGGTGTTACTATCACAAAACGGCTCGACAAGAACTTCTCCGTTCGTTATCGGATGACTCCTTATAACCAACGCTACAATCGCCTGAGCCTGGATACCTATCTCAACGATCGCTTTATTTTCACTGGATTTGTTCAAAATGAGGGTGATGTTGGGGTTTCATTGAACTACTTTCGTTCAAGTTGATGTTGGATTTTTTCCACTTTTTTTTATTTCTTTTGCGGGGCGTTGCTAGGGAGCTATATTTTGTGGCTTTTGCGTTAGCCTTTGTTGCGATTAATCATTAGCTTTCTGTTAACACTCTGTTTGACACAAAGCATATGTTATGTTATAATAGCCTAAAATATAACAACAATAGGAGCTTATACTGATGATCGTCGTGCCTCCAATAGTCTGTACCATCACGCTTGATCTGTTGCTTCTGTTACTGCTCGCCAACAAAGCCATTGAAAAGTCTTCGCCCGAACACCATTTTTCGTTGGCTGAGGAAGACTTTGCCAAGCTCTATCCCAGTTGGATCAGCTCATATTTTCTTTCTTGGGTTTACAAAGTTCAAAGCTCTTATGTCCAGGACCTCTTGAGTCTGCTATTATCGGCCTCAGACACGTTGGGCAAACTGAACTTAAAGTGGTCCCCGTTTTTGATTGTTCCCAAGTTTTTGGATTTCCTGGGTGGTTGGGCACTTCTACTGGCATTTTGTTTGCTTTCGGTCAGCGTTTTATCCGAGCTCATTGTCTTATTTGTTATCAAACCCAGGGTGAATGAGCTTGCTCAATTGCGTATAGGATCAAGTCATCTGATTCCAAATTCTGAGCTATACTGGCAATCTGTGGAAAAAGATCGCAACTACTTCCATACGCTTGAACAAGTCAAAAATCATAGTCTCAATCTTCATAGACGCTTGTCTACCTATGACTCAAACGATGAGCTCACAGGACGTCTCAAAGATGTTCTGGCTTGCTTTTCTAGTCAGCAGAATAACTTGAGTGCTTCTCATGCGACACAGTCCATTCGCTCCAGGATTTATCAAGTCTATTCTTCTTTGGCATCCTCAACGCATCAAAACATGGCCAATCAAGATAAGTTCTCATCTGTGTTTTATCCAAAACTCATCGTCCGATTGAATCTTGCTGTGGCATCGATTGATAAGCTGTTGGCCGCCATGCCTCTGCCCGAAGCTAAGGATCAACTGGCCTATAGAAGTCAATTGATCAAGGAAATTGAGTGCTGGAAACAGACCAAAAAGAAAAGCGCTCAGGAGACTCTGTCGATGCTTGGCACCATCATGCGCTCATTTGATCTGTATCACAGTGCACAACTGCGTTGCTCTGCACCGCCCTGCTCTTTGTCAATCAATCAAACTGAGAGACCACTTCTACAAATCATCAAAGATGACTTTGCTGATCTCAGAGAGAAGCTTAAGTATCTCCCAAAGATTAAAATGCAAAGAGAAGATTTCAGTCATCCACAAAAGTACCAGATCAGTAAAGCTGCACAATTTTTGCATGACGCAGTTGATCAACTTGAAAAATTTTATAACCAAAGAAACTCTTCTAGCCAGGATAGATTGTTTTTAAATCAGTCACTTAAGGTTGATACACAATCAAGCTACTGCCATCAGGCCATCAATGAGCTGCACACATTTCTGGACAACTACCAACTATCAAGCAACAATGTGGAGCTGCTTTTGGACTTGTGTCGTTATGTTAACAATCCAGATAACAGCCACGCACCTATAGAGCACCAAAACATCTATATTGATTCAGCTTGGAGACACTTGGCTAGGGCCAACCGTGATCATAAAAATCTTGAGGCGCCCAATCATTGGTCATTATACACGCTGGTGTAGCCTTTTTTAATTGTCTAGCGGTGTTTTTGATATCAAATGTTGACCATTGATACATCAAAACGCCTACTTCTGGTTGGAATGATCTCATCAGGAGATTTATGCCTCTTTGACATCTTGTAGTGACTTCACAATCAACTGCTTGGCTGCTTTGCTGGCTGCCCATCCTTTAATTTTAACCCATTTCCCCTGCTCTAGATCTTTGTACCGGCTGAAGAAGTGTTCAATTTTTTTGAGCGTGTCTTCGTGTAAATCGGTGGTCTCATTGATATGACTGTACAATGAGGTCAGCTTTGTAATGGGCACAGCAAGAATCTTCTCATCATTACCGGCTTCGTCTGCCATTTCTAGCATCCCTACGGGGCGACATTTGATCATAGCTCCTGGCTGAATTGGAAATGGACTCAGTACGAGCACATCCAAAGGATCCCCATCATCTCCTAGTGTGCTAGGGATGAAACCATAATTGCATGGATAAACCATGGGCGTTGACAAAAAACGATCGACTTCGAGCGTATTTGAGTCTTTGTTAAGCTCGTATTTGATAGGACTGCTGTGCGCACTGATTTCAATAAAGACGTTGACTTCATCTGGTACGTTTTTGCCAGCAGACTCTGATTTTATAGGGAAATGCATATTCTCTCCAATGAAAAATTTCTATGGCATCCTAGCAAATTATGTCCCTAATCACAAGTACCCGGCATGATATGCTGGGGTGTTTGTCATGCCGCTGGCTGCTTTTGGATATACAGCACTGCACAACCTATTCGTGGACCAGCATTGCCTGTGGGGTCACTGTGGTAGTCATCTTTTTCTGCGTGCAATACCACCGCAACTGACTCTTTGAAATTATTTTTATTCACCCAAGGCACAATTTGCTCAACTCTTGATTGAATTAAATGCCTGTTCTCAGCTTTTTCAGCATCAACTGCATCGACCGAAAAAGCATAGATATTGCTAAGATCACCGGTGTGAAATCCGTGATCACTTGCAATGCCGTGTTTGTTTTGATCGATATTTTTATGCCCACCTGATTTTAAGAACCCCTTGTCTGGATCACTACAGTCTGGATTCTGGTGAAAATGAATGGCGTGCCAACCAGGCTTAATATTCCATAATACCACAGAGAAAACACTTCCCTCTTCATACAGCTTGAGTGTCACTGTCCCTATCGTTTTTCCAGTTGTGCTGTTGATTGGCGCTGTCACGGTGCGCGCTAGTGCGATATGACTCATGGCTAAAAAAACCATCATGGTTATCGTAGATGCACTATTGGGTAGTTGATTGATCATTGGCAAAGATTCAAGTGGTGTTCTTCCAAGCTAGCATGATTCATTATTCACATCAATCAGACCATCATCAAATCAGATTTTTAGATGTATCCTACGAGTCATAAGTCGACGCAAGCGATGATGAACCCTTATCTACAAAGGTACCTGATGAGATTTTAGCTAATGTTCACTTCGCCAATGGCCTTTGCTGATACCTTTGTGCTTGTGTGATGCTGCTATTGCATCACGATGCTAGGCATTAAATCGTGTAACAGAACGATTGTATCATACTTTTGTTGTGACCTGGACGGCACTGGATGCCGAATGCCCTAAGAGAAAGGTGCATTCTTTCATACACAGCCAAATACGCATCAGGCTTTTACGGCACTCTGCTGATACCCTTGAAACCAAGGGCCTTCAATCTGTCAAATACCCAAATCAAAAGACTGACCAATCAACCAACCTAATGCTACTGTCAATAGCTTGGAAGCAACACCTATCGCTGCATAATACCTTACTGACGGCGCAACTTATCTTAGGATCAAACCAGCAATGCCTTATTTGGGTGTTCTGCTCTAACGCATCGCGACAGTCAGCTGGCTAGTATTTGCTTACTCAGTTAGCGGAGAGTTCTCCATGCTGCACCGCCATGCAAGCGGATTTTTTCGACACTTTGTACGTAAGCATATCATGCTGTCAACATGCTGGTATGCGAGCAATACTCACTTACGGAGCATTATAAATGGCAAGATATTGGCAAGTATCACCATCTCAATCAGGCAATGCATAGCCATTTGGCAGCTGTCAACATCGAGAAAACCGTTTGCATAGGGGAATATTTGCGCTAACCACCCTGTCGTGATATGATGAATCTTATTATAATCAGTCATACAGACACTGATACGATTGATTCTATTTTTTAGGATACATATCCATCACACTCAAAAAATTTAAAAACCACTTGGAGAGACATACATGCCCAACAGTTCATTTTTTAATCCCCTAACGACTTTCTCATCGAACACTCTTATAAAACGATTAAAATCAATGACCCAATTATTCACTCATAAAAAAGATAGCTCAAAGCAAAGCTTTTCTCAGCAACTCATCAGCATCATAAGTTACATCTGGGAAACACTAAAAATCAAACTACGCGACCTGACAAGAATGCTTCGAGAATATATCGATGAAATGCGTAAAGAATGGGTGACCTCACTCTCAACCTATAAAATTTACTTTCAGCTACTCAAGATCACAGAGCAACGATTCAACATGGCTGTCATGTTAGCGCTCACTCTTGCCTCTGCTGGGCTACCCTTTTTAACCATAAGACTAGATTCATTATGGACGGACAGCCTCGCCAACAAGAGTGTTTTTATTGCTCAGGCTGGTGCGCAACTCATCATTGGTTCGATGATTATTTGCATCATCAGTTTTATAGCAGACCTTGTGAAACAACGTATGTTACAAAATGTTAAAGTATCCATCAACAAAAAGGTGCTCCGCATACTCCACAACAAGAATCAGTTTTTGCGCACACTCGAAGAGGATGCTCAAACCCGTCTGGCGCATGAACAAGGCAGGCTAAATGATAAAGCAACCATTGTACAGACGTTAACTAAAGAGCTGGATGCGTTTGCAGCGAACTTTATCAAAATGCAAGAGTCCTATATTCACTTTGCCCCAATGATGATCATGGCATTTCTTCAACTATACTTAGCAGGCGTTCTGGTCAAAGGTTTGATGTTTTTATGCGTGACACAAACCGCTGTGTCATGTTTTATGATGCTTTGTGAGTACTACCTACGCCCTAGTCAGCTGAATCCGTCACAGAAAAAAAATCATAATATGGAAACCGATTTAATGAAATGGAGTGGTGAAGAATCCCAAGCAGCTGAATCTGCACTACAGCGCGACTTTCAATATATCATGACACGCTGTCGAGTTGCCATGTACCCTAATTATATTCGCAGAATAATCAATAACCTAGACAACCAAGTCAAGCGATACACCGATGCAAAAGCACTGTTTCAATTCTTCGAGAGCATTAATATTGCACTCACAGACTTTATTTCAAGAATCACGGCACCATTGTTTATCATCATCGTATTTCTTAAAAAGTATCTCAACTCTCATATGACTTACAGTGAATTACTCAATTTCAATGGGCCTGTCATGTTGTTAGGTATTGGCTCATCATGGCTTGGTAGCGGTATGACAACCTGTCGAAAAACACTTCATACGCAAGCCAATCACATCAACCAGATGCTCAACAGCATTGCCATAGACAATCGTCGTGAACAATCTCCGCCAACAACCTTCGAGGGACTCTCGGCTAGCGGATCTTTGTCCTATGCTGAGCAAACAGGCAGCAAACAACGCGTTTTAAGATTCACTGCTGCAATTTATCATGCGAGCACAAATCGGAGCGTGCTGAAGCGCTATGGTACCGAAGAAAACCCAATTCTATTGAAGCCTCACCAGATGATCAACGTTATTGGCCACAATGGTGCTGGAAAATCAATCATGTTCAATGCATTATCGAAAATGTATCCAGGCATTGAAGTGTCACCAGAGATTTATAAAAATCCTGAATTCTCACTGTATTGTGAACAAAATATCTTTGAAATGCCTGCAGTGGAAGGACAATGCTGGGGCCCAAGAGAGCTCATGCATTTAATCTGGCCAACCGAACAATCCTGTGATGGCGGTTGTTTCACTCATCAACATGGTAACACAGACCTTAATCAGCTTATGAAAAGTACCAACGAGTACCTCAAAGCATTGCACTTTAGAATTGTTGTACCTGGCGTCAATGGAAAACAAATGATCATTGACAATACGCAGGGCTTAGAGAACCATCAAATATCTTTTGAAACCATGTCTGGTGGAGAAAAAGCTAAACTAAGGCTGGCACTTTATTTTGCTATGGCTGAAGTCATTCAACCGCGTATTTTACTGATTGACGAGCCGTATAATCACATCAACGAACATGACCATGTTCGCAGTGTGTTAAAGTCGATGCGAGATAAACTCAAAAACAGCACCATATTGGTGGTCACCCACCAAGACTGCGATAGTCAACGACTCAAAAACTATGATCAGGTTCTGCTAGTGGATAAGACTAGCCAAGATGCAATACGCTATTACGGCGCTGCTAAAGATTACTCACAATGGCTCAAAAGCACTGAGCCCGCTCAGATCAATCGGGTATCTGCGCATGAAGTTTTTGGCATTCCTGGCTAAGTGGTCAGAGCACCGTTGGCAGCAATGGCTATCGACATCAGTCATCATCCTTGACTGCAAGCGTCTTTGATGGCGTATGTCACATTGTAAAATTGTATCTAACGTTTCTCCTGACTCTGGAATGGTCATATCTGTAAGCGGGCAAGTACGATGCTCACATAGCCACCAAAAGATAAAATAGTACTTATAGGTATTCGTGCTAGTGATCATTGTAGGTTGTATTTGCCCGGGCTGTGGTATTATCTTGTTTGACAATGAAATGGTATTGATTTCATTCTGATCTTCTCTATTTCTGCTAACGGTTAAATCGCTATCAGCATATGTGCTGTGATTCACGATGCTTGAGATTGGCCAAAATGCTAGGAATCTATCTCTTCTCCGGAGGCATCAAGCATTTTCATGGCATCTTTTGGATCGCCCAGAAAAAGATCTCTAATGAGATTGTTGCCTTTGATCACGGCGTACTTGGATAGATCGTCGACACCAGATTTTTTTAGAATGTCTTGGTCGATGAAAAAACGACCCGTCAAACGTTTAGACTTCTGTGTCACGATCCAATGTGCGGCATCAGCCATGATACTGTCTTTTCGACTGTACTTAACAAGGTCTGGGTTGATGTGGCGAATGGCATCGGTGTCAATCACTGTTTTTGGCCACAGTGAGTTCACCGCAATGCCGTACTTCCTGTAAGCTTCTGCAAACCCGGTTGTGTTCATGCTCATGACAAATTTTGACTGGGTATAGGCAATATTGCGCTTGAACCACTCTGCTTTCATACTGATGGGTGGTGACAAAGTGATGATGTGCGGGTTATCAGCCTTTTTCAAATGTTCAAAGCAATGCATATTTGTCATGTAACTACCCCGAGCATTGATGGAAAACATCAAATCATACTGTTTCATCTTGAGTATTTCTGGGCTCAGCAAATAAATGGCTGAAGCATTGTTGACAACGATGTCAATCCCACCAAATGTGTCAACAGCTTGCTTGACAGCATTGGCTATTTGCTCTTCAAACCGTATATCTGTTTGTACGGCCAAAGCTTGTCCGCCGGCTTTTTCAATGTCTTCACAAGCGGTGTGGATTGTGCCAGTTAGGTTTGGGTGCGGCTCAACGGTTTTTGCCGCAATCACAATATTAGCGCCATCCTTGGCCAATCTTTTTGCAATCGCAAGACCGATTCCACGCGATCCGCCTGTCATAAAAACTGTTTTTCCCTTTAAAAGCATAACCATTTCCTTTTGTATGATGTGCTTATAGGACAAAACTCACCACTTTGCAGTTTTTAGTGTATTTATTTTGGTTATGATTTTATTAAAGAGTTTTAGATACTGACTTTTGTCACCTGATGGCGCTCGATCGTGTGTCTAAAACATGGTAATCTGGGTATATTATCACGATTAGGAGCTATACATGCCAGGACCTGAACCAAAAAACTTTAGTCACCCTTATTTAGAATCTCTTGCTAAAAATACCGATGCTGCCTGGATTATTCAGCATATGTGTCGCAGACAACATCAAATGCACAAAGAGCAAAAAGCGTGGCAAGAAAAAATTGCCGCTGCTGGTCGCCCCAGCTTGGACATTGCATCAGACCTCCCACAAACAACGAGTGCGATGGCAGCTGCTTCACGAAGTGATCAAATCGCCTCCAAGCTAAGAGAGATTAATCGTGAACACACTCTAGAAAAATTAAAATACCACTATGCCTTTTATACCAAGCTGAAAGCGCTTTTGGATGAGTATTATCAAAAGCCAGAGGCAGATCGACGCTTTATTTGGCCTCTTAAATCGAATAAAACATTGCTTTACCTCCAATCGGCAATTGACGCTTGTGAAAACACTGATTTTCTAGATCTTTTATTCACCAATCAAGACCTCGGATTAGCGCGGCAAACAGGTCCTGCCTTAGCACAAGCTGGTCCGCTTGAGCCTGAACAACTCGCCTTGATGAAAAAAAACAACCATGAACTTTGGGGACAGAAAGCTACTCGATTCGGAGACGATGACGATGCGACCGACTTTAGTGATACACAACGTCAGCCAGATTTTTTTCCATTGATTGGCGGCACACGACACCATGAAAAAGATTTTGGCATGACATTTGACCAACCAATGAATTATTGGGGTACTGGTGCTCCAGGTGTATTGACCACCGTCATGAGAGCTGCATGTGAGCAACAGCAAATCCCATTCCTTCGGGATGCCAACGATGAATCCTCTTTGATGTGGAAATACCCGCTCCCCAAAGAGGTAGCTGATGCATTAGCCGTTGAATATCCTGATATGATTACGTTAAATTCCCAAAATGAGGCCTGCGTGATGATTTGTGGTAGTGGTTTTGCGTTTGGCGCGATAGGATTACCCATTACTCCCGAAGCTGAATTCCCACCACATGACTGCTCTAGCATCATGTCACCAGCGCTCAATTTTGAAAAACGCTTCACCACACTTGATTTTGCCTCTGCTTATCGCCAGCAAGTCTTTGGTATGCGTGACTTTGAGTACAGCGCTGATGGAAGTGCTAATGACGTGGTCAACAATCTATCTGACCGTCTAGAAGCGGTCACAGAGGATCCAAAAGTTGGTGATGTGATCGGCACTCGGGCATTTAATGGTGATTATTTGTCATCGAAATGGGTTGGTGGCGGCGGTCACGTTGGGTTTTCTCTAGGCGCATCTGTAGATCATCCAGGTCGTCAGTGGTTGATCTCATACAATCGAGATATCGATGATGCCAATTGGGATGGTTTTGGGCTGAGGTTGATTGAGCATGATCGCTCCGAGCATGATGGCCATATTGGCGTCAAAAAACTTGATGAAGCAAAATATCGTCTAACCTATACACTACGAGTACGTTCTGAACAGGACAACGCTGTGGACACCTCTGAAACTACGGTGAACGATGATGGCGCGAAAGACGATGTACCCAGTCAAACATCATCGGTTAACGAAGGATCATCTGATGACAGTAGCCTAGCTCCTCAACAAGATGACTCTATCAACCCTAGTCTTGATGGGTATCAAGAGATACCTGATACCAGTTTAACTTCGGGCATGGAATCCATGACTGTCTCCCAAACTTCTGAGGGGAAAGGTGTTAATGGCAGTCAAGGAACGCAAGAGGTTATCTGTGCGGAGTGTGACAATGCAGCACCAGCTCCTGCTAACTTGATCAATCCGAGTGTTGGATCTACTGCTCAGACGGTGTTTCAAATGGAAGGGACCAACCCAGTGGACGCAGACACTAAAGATGGCTCATATTCTGATGTGTCTACCAGCAATGATCCTAATACTGATCAGCCAGCAGATACCAAAGACGTCACCACTGCTCATGACGGTGATGAGGATTTAAGCACGCAAAGTGGCGACGCGGTCAATGATGATCATGAAAATGCAGATACCACTCAAGATCGTGACGATACTGACAATGGACCAGCTGGCCTTGGCCCTCGTTAAGCACGGCAGTGTTTACGGAAAAACTGTTTCAGATGGTGGCTTGCTTGCTCTCGCAGCACGCCACCGGTCCATGTAAAGTGATGGTTTCCCAAACTGTGCGTGTTTTTATAGACACCTTTTGAAAGCATCCCAACTTTGAGGTCATGGGCAGCAAAGACAATGCGCTGTAACCTTGCTTCCATGCAAGCACCAAAACACATCATGCACGGCTCCAGGCTGACGTAAAGAGTACACTGACTGAGGCGATGATTGCCCAGTAAACGACTTGCTTGGCGGATGGCTGCTATCTCAGCATGCGCGGTTGGATCAGTGTTTTGAATGGTGGTGTTGGTGGCTTTGGCAATGACGCCCAGTTCGTCATGGGTGATGATGGCAGCAATAGGGATATCAGTTGATTTGGTGATTGCTTTGCCATGTGTATGGGCCAAACACAAACAGTCGTGCATGATTCTTTCATCGTATTCAATCTGTGCATCTTCCAGTTCGACTGGGTTACTCTTACAACAATAATGCAGAAGATTGTGTTTGGCTACCACTTGATTCATAACTTGCTACTTGCCCTATTACGTTTTCAACCAAGGTATTTTTTCATGTGCCATCATGACTGTCAATCAGATCTGTTATCCTGGTTACTGTCTGCAGGTTAATCCATACCCTATCCCATTCTGGGAAATAGGATTCTTCGTATCCTATTCTTATTTCCAGGTTTTAATCTAGCTTTTGATCTTTTTTTAGGAGCTCCAGGGCACTCTTCTCTGCAGCGCTTGGTTTGACTTGTCTGGCGCTCTCCATGCGCGTCATCGATGCGTCGTGCCTCTTTTTTGTATCCTTGAAGACTGCCTATTTCTGTAATCTGTTGATCGACTTGTTTGTTAGACGCTTTAAGTACGCTCAGATCTCTTGCCCCCAAATAATGAGAGCCCACCAGTAGGTTGAGTATATTTTCAAATGACATATTATTTTCTTTTTTTATGTTGTTAGTCTGCTTGGTTTAGCATTATTTTTATTGTTTAATTTTATCACATTATACTCAATTTTTATTAAGGAGATATTAAATTTTTATTTAACTGGCTGATATCGCCTTAACAATCTGTAAAATACTGGTTAAAACAGTATTTTGAGAGACATTTGACTATTTTAGGCGTCTTGATGTAGGACCTCAATAATGGTGGTACTGGCCGTGATGACCTTTTCACCAAACCCATGCCCATTTGGCTTCAGCATTGATTGAATGGATTGGATTTATTCTTTCACCATCTTGCCGATATCATGGATCCATGCTCTGATGTTTCCACAATGATAAACCACAAAGCTGTGGCGTACTTGTTCATGGATTGTTGACGTTTACTGTTCACGTCATCTGGCGGCTTAGTCTCGAAAGTTTTGAAACTGTAGTGGTTGGTCTAGCTGCTTTTCTTTAAGAAATGACATCACTTGCTGGAGGTCATCTCGTTTTTTGCCCGTAACTCGTATTTGTTCATCTTGAATACTGGCTTGGACCTTGAGTTTCTCGCCTTTGATCAGTTGGGTTAGCTTTTTACCAAACTCCTTATCAATTCCCTCTTTCACCGCTACATGCATTTTCATATTGGTTTGGTGAGACTGAGGGTCCTTGAAATCAAAACATAAAGCATCAATACCACGCTTAGCTGATTTGGTCAGAAAAATGGTCTTGATTTGTTCGAGTTGGAAATCATTGTCACCATAGAAAACCACTTCTTTGTCCTTCTGCTCTACTTTGCTGGAGGATCCTTTGAAATCAAAACGGTTTTCAATTTCTCGTGAAGTTTGGTCAACTGCATTGGTTAACTCGTGGTGGTCTATTTCTGATACGATGTCAAAGCTTGGCATACCTCATTCCTGTTACTGATTGAGTCCTAGTCTACCACATACATACATAAAAGCCAGTGTTCTGTCACTCTGTACCAGGATAAGCGGTTCAATTACTTCGTTTAATTAACTTGTTGTTGGTTATGCATAGAGACAGGACCCTTAGCCTAAGGAATCAGGCCTGATGACCAGATTGATGATGGACATTTGCTTGCTGATCTCTGCATCATCTGGTAACGGTAGCGGGGCTGCTTTGTAAACAGCGTTGATGGCAAGACGATCAAATGATGCATTGCCAGAGCCATTTTGCAACATAACACTCTGCACATGACCGTCATCTGCCAATTGTATTTTGAGCTTGGCGCTGAGCTTGTCCATGCCTGGGTTGAACAAAGCAACACTCTGGATTTTCTCAGTTATCATCTGGCCATAACGCATGATTGTCCTGGCTTCAAAATCCTCTCTCTCTTTTTTTCTTTGTTGCTCAAGCAGTGCTAAACGCTTTTCCTCGGCAACTCGCTTGGCTTTTGCGAGTCGCTTTTGCTCAGCGGCGACCAGTGCACGTTTTTTCTCTTCTTCGCGCTTGGCTAACTGTTGTTGTTGTTTTTTGAGAGCTTGGGCTTTCTTTTGGGCGACTTCTTTTGCACTTAGCTTGCTCACTGTTGATTTGACCACCCCTGATTTTACACTTTTTTTAGCAGCGGAGACAGTCTCTTTGGATGCCAGCACTTGGGCATTTTTGGCGCGTAGAGAGCCAGGATCCACCATCTTTTTCGTTTTGGCTATAATCTGTGAGCTGGCGATTTTTGACTCGGAATGTGCTTTTTGTCCGACTGCTTTTTTGATGTTGATGGTCTTTGAAGTTGCGGTTTTGGTTTGTGAGGATAATCGTGTTGCTTGGCGCTGTGTCACTGGCTCTTTTTTGGGTGGTTGGGGCTTTGCTACCTCCGGGATGACAGGCGGCTCTTCCGTGGCTTTGGGCTTGGCGGTTTGCGTTTGCGTCTGCTTTGGGGTTTGCTCATCATTCTCTGATAAGTGTGGCGGTGAGATTGGCTTTGGCTCTACTTGTGTGTTGACAAACTCTACGCCAATGGTGCTGGTTTGGGATGATATCTCTGATTTTTTTTGCCAACTTGCCACCAGCTCTGACAACAAGACATACAGCACAATGAAAACAAGCACAACGAGGTGTCCCAACATTGACTTGACGACATCAGACAAAATGGCATCGCCTGTTGATGGTGTTTTTGTTTCATTGTTTTGCATGATGAAAACTCGTTAATAGATGGACATCTCAACACCCTTCTAGTTGGTAGGTGATGACCAATGGGGCGTGATCTGAAAAAATTGGCTCACGAAATACAGTCGCATCTGTAATACTCTCAGCTAAAGCAGGGCTTATGACTTGATAGTCAATCCGCCATCCGGTGTCGTTTTTCCGTGCTTGTCCACGGTAGGACCACCACGTATATTGTGCCTTCTCTGGGTGATGATGACGATAGGCGTCGACCCATCCTGTTTGATCAAAGACTTTATCCAACCAAGCTCTTTCCTCTGGCAGAAATCCAGAGTTTTTCTGATTTTGCCGCCAATTTTTTAAGTCTATTGGTTTGTGGGCAATGTTCCAATCCCCACATAAGATACGCTTTACATCCTCATTGACGTTGGGCTTGAGGTAATCTTCATAGAACTGGTCGAGCAGCTCCATTTTGAAATCTTGTCTTTCCTGACCACTGGTGCCGCTGGGCAAATAGATTGATGCAACCCGATGAGAACCAAAGTCCAGCTCTATAAAACGCCCCTCAGCATCTGCTTGAGGCATACCCATGGAGGTGAGGACTGCCTTTGGCTTGTGTCGTGTGAAGATCCCAACACCAGAGTAGCCTTTTTTTTCAGCATCAACGAAGTAAGACTCATACCCCTCCAATTCAAATGAGGCCTTGAGCCCTTGATGCATCTGCGCTTTGGTCTCTTGAACACAGAGATAATCAACATCCTGTGTGCGCACCCACTCGAAGAATCCTTTGCGACCCGCCGAGCGTATACCATTGAGGTTAGCTGACATGATTTTCAAACTCTTTTGTGTCCTCATGTGATAATTTTTGACCTATTCTATGTATTAATTGATCGTATCATGTTTTTTTGGGCTTGTCATATCTCAGGGCATGCAATTTTTGCTATTGTGAACTCTCCGCCATTCCTGGGTGTTGATTGGTTGATAGTATGATAATGATTGCCCTTAATCAGGCTTATTTATCGCCTATATTGATCTATTCGTCCATGCCTATTTGAACAAGCACTCGCGTTGGTTTCTCATCTCGTGCTTGTTCTCTTATTAAAAACTGATTGACAGCACTTTTAGGGGTGGTCACAATAGAGTGAGCTTTTGTTAGGACATGTTATGCAGTGGATGAAACTTGGTCGCCAACGATATCCAGTTTTTCGCAGCACTTGGTTTGTATTTTTGTTCTCCAAAAATCATGTTTTTTTCTCTCGTCTGTGGCGGCTTCCCCTCAGCTTTTGCGCTTGTGTAGGAATGCTTGTGTGGGCTTTGGTTGTGGATGTTATTTATCGTCTTAACGTCATCGCTTCGGCTGGCTTTTCTCGGGAACCGAGTAACCAGCTTGTCTCCCCGTCTCTGTATTTTTTTGGTGACGACTTTGTGAATCAACAACCTCTGATGCAAGCAATAATAGATACATCATTGATGTGGCCATTTATTTTGTCTGCGATTTGGCTTATCCCGCAGGATATTTTGTTGAACTCAAGTCTTGTATTGATGAATTTGCTTTGTAGTCCTTTTGCACTGACGCATCATGCCGTCATGATTTTTGCCTACACAGTGTTTGGCTCCTCTTGTGAGCTCATATCACCTCTTTACGTGACAGAAAAGCTTGATCAGCAACCAGCTCCGCGTGTCGTTTTCTATCGTGACAAACGACACTCAGAGTCCAAGAACGCACTGGTTGATTGTCAAACACTGCTGTTACCGTTCAACCCCGCTCATGTCATGAATACCGTTTTTTGTTCACGGTAGGCGCTGACTCTAACAGGCTGGTTGCTGATAACGCCACTGCGTCACCCAATATTACGTTGGCCACGCACCTAGATGATGATGGCTGGTAGTACCTTTGCGGCTTTTATTTGATCATGCGTGGAGGCATCCACAAATCTTTTCTACTTTCGATTTTAATGCCAAAATGCGCGTCAGGAACTTTTACTATTTCGCATCGTCACAAATGCTTGCACTTTGGTCTAAATCATGCCATCTTGAAACCCATGATTAACTACAGAAACGATGACTATGGTCATGAACCATGATCAACTACAAAGTTTGGCTCAAGCGTTCAAAGAATCGCAGCATTCTGTAGACACTGTGGTCGTTTGTCCAGACGGTGAAACATTTCATTTTGGTGATACCCAAGCTCATGATCCCTTGATGTTGCATATCAGGAACATGCAGATGCTGCGAATGTTTACAAAAAATCCAAAACAAGGCCTCAAAAAAAGTTACTTGAAAGGCTTTTGGGACTGCAATAACATACCTCAACTGCTAGCGATGTCTCTACCCAAAGCCCACTATCAAAGTTCCTGCCTGTTGAAACAGTACCACCACTCTCCCGTACATCCTCGGGTGCTAAAATCTTACCCTCATGATGCTCATCGGTTAAAAACACTGACGCTTGAATTTTTTGCAACATGGCTTGACCCAAGTCTCAGTCACTCGATTGCAACATTTAGCTTACACAAAAAAGATCCCTTGTACATTGCTCAGCAAAAAAGTCTACAAACCGTGTTAAAAACATTACAACACTACCACGCTGTGTCGGTTCTTGAAACACATGCTGGTTGGGGATCTCTTGCTGAGAAGTCATGCCTTCACCACGATGTCACTTTGGTGACATCCTCGCGTCAACACGCAGAGTTTTGTCAAAATCGACTACAATGTATTCCAATACCCGTTAATTACCAAATAAAGACTCAACGGCCTTCTTCAGAACTCTTTCAGCCGTTTGATGCAGCCGTTGGCACACTGCCACCTCTGGTATCACGTCAAGGGTGGTTTGATTACTTTGGCTATCTTGCCTCTCAGCTCAAACCAGGTGGTATCGCTATCGTGCAGTTGGCGATTGATCAGCAATCATCCCCCCGTCTGCTATCACGCGTTCTTGACAAATATCGATTTGAACTCCTCGAGCAAACACATCTTAATCGCAATGCAGCGAAGACGTATCGCTACTGGCTAAATAACTTTTCAGCTAATTTTACACAAATTGAAAAACTTGGATTTAGCAGGGTATACTTGCGACAGTGGCAGTATTACTTATCTGAGATGGCATTTTATTTTGAGGCTGATTTACTTCAGGCTCGACAAATCATTATTGAAAAATATCTGACTCAATAGTTGAGATGTCTACACTTTTTAGAAGATCTACATTAACCCAAGCTGTAACTTTGCGGCCTCCGACATCATATCTCGGCTCCAGGGTGGCTCAAAAACCAGCTCGACTTTTACCTCAGCAACCTGATTGATCAAGGCTAGCTTTCTTTTTACCTCCTCGATGATCACAGGCCCCATACCGCAGGTGGGAGAAGTCAATGTCATGGTGACATACGCTAGCTTTTTGCCCTGATGCTCCTCTAGATCACTCAGATTAAGGTCATAAATGAGACCAAGATCAACGATATCAACAGGTATTTCAGGATCATAACACTGGTGAAGTTGATGCCAACATTTTTCCTCGTTGCTGACTTTATCGTCATGTAAAAGAGCATTCTCCTTGCTTTCTTCGTACGGTTCCATTCCCAATGCATCACGATTCTCGGCCATTACGAGCACTAAATTCCCTTGCACCTCTAGAGTAAAGTTGCCACCCAGTGACTGGGTGATTCGTACTGCAGACCCTTGTGGCAGGGTTAATGGATGTGCTTGGGGAATGAGCATTGCGTCACAATCTCTTTCCAATAAAATTGTCTTACCTATGTGTCGTCCAGCCATCCGCCTATTTTCCTCCTAGTGATCCCATCTTGCTCATATCTTGTCAATTATCCGTCTTGATAACATGACATCTTATGTGATTAGGCATCTGCACTCTCATTATTTTTTATGATTAATTCAACGCTTTCTCCACAGCCACAGGCTAAAGTAACGTTGGGATTACTAAATACTGCTTTGGTTTCCAGGTTAACTTTTTGATAGTCGAGCGTGCTCCCCTGTATGCGCGGGATGCTTGTGTGTGGGATGAAAACGGTGATTTGAGGGTTGATTGTCACGATCTGCGTCTCTTGCGGTTGCTGATGACAGACATCAATACGGTACATGTATCCTGCGCAACCGGCTTTCTCAAGAGCAATTTCAATCCCGATAGCACTCTGACTTTTTATCATTTTTTCTAGATAACCAGTCGCTTCTGCGGTTAAGCTCAATATGGTATTTTTTGGATTCATTCTCCTGTCCCTACTCAGTTTTGATGGTTTCAGACCCACCTTTTACCACCGCTGCAAGCGTATGCCAAGCACAGGTAGCACATTTAACACGTGATGGGTAGTTCTTAACGCCTGCTAAAACCTCTAGCTTTGCGAGATCTCTTGGGCTCTCTAATTGACCAATCTCCTGCTCTTTGGGACCCAACTCTTGGCCGAGAAGTATTATCATTGTATTGAAGGCCTTTTGGAAATAATCCTTATCGTGGTTTTGCATCATCATGACCATGAGGGATGCTGAGGCCACAGAAATTGCACAACCATTTCCTGTAAAACTCAGTGATTTAAATTTTTTCTTTTCCTGATCAAAATCACAATATACTTTGATTTCATCTCCACATAGCGGGTTGAAGCATGTTTGTATGATTTGGGCATCTTGCCGCTCACTGAAATGTCTTGGATTTCTGCTATGGTCCAAAATAACTTGCTGGTAAAGTGATCTTAATTCATTATCCATAAAATATTGCCTCTGCTTTTTCTATGCCTTGGACTAGTGCATCAATGTCTTCAGTGTTGTTGTAAAAAGACAGTGACGCCCTTGTGGTTGCGGCTATGCCTAATGATTGGTGAAGTGGCATGGCGCAGTGATGTCCTGCGCGAATCGCAACGCCACAGCTGTCTAAAATGGTGGCCATATCGTGAGCATGGATATCTTGATGGGTGAATGCAGCAATGGGTATTTTGTTGTGCAGCGTTCCATAGACTGTTATCTTTGAAAACTGTTTGAGGCCATCCAGGAGGTAGTCTTTGAGTAATGTTTTGTAAGCCAGGCGCTTTGTAATATCACGATCACTGAGGTATTCACATGCTCTTGCCCAAGCGATGGTTTCTGCAATGGGTGGTGTTCCAGCTTCAAAACGGATGGGTGGTGGCATAAATGTTGAGCCGCTGGTTGTCACCGTCTCAATCATACTGCCACCAGTTTGATACGGTATCATGCTCTCTAATAGATCTGGTTTGGCATATAAAAAACCAACGCCAGTTGGCGCGTAGGATTTGTGTGATGAGCCTATATAAAAATCACACCCGATTTTATCAACATCCACCTGAATTTGAGGACATGCCTGGGCACCATCTACCAATACTTTTGCATGGTAGGCATGTGCCATCTTGGTGATTTTCTCAATATCATTGATTGTCCCTAAAACATTTGACACATGGGTAATTGCAACAAGTTGAGTTTTTTCGTTGAGCAATTCCTCATAAGCCTTCTCATCCAGACTTCCGTCTTCAAGCATGGGTATGTAGTGAATTTTTAGAGACTTTTCTTTGGCAAGAATATGCCAAGGAACAATATTGGCATGGTGCTCCATGATAGATACAATGATCTCATCGCCCGGCTTAAGCCTGTCTCGAAAATAGCTGTGTGCAACCAGATTGATGGACTCTGTTGCTCCGTGCGTTAAGACCAGCTGATTGGCATACTGACTGCCTATGAACTTGGCAATGGTTTCTCTACTTTTTTCATAGATAGCAGTGGCTGTTTCACTTAATTGGTAAATGCCTCTATGCACATTGGCATTTTCTTTTTCGTAAAAGTTTGTGACACAATCAATGACGGCTTGGGGCTTCTGGCTGGTTGCTGCACTGTCTAAATACACCAGCGGCTTATTCTCAGCTGTCTTTGTATTGAGTAGTGGAAAGTCTTTTCGCCATTTTTTTGCTAGTTTTGTCAAATTTTCCATGACATACCTATCACATTGAATGCTCGAATGATACCATATTCACCCTTTTTTCACAATGATAATTAGACACCAGAGCTTTCTTTTTCCTCAGCGATGTCATTTTCCGTGTGCAATACCGGACAAGCTCATGATTGTGCTTAAGCCCCACTTTTTAGCATGCGACTGTCGGCCTAATGCTATCCCCTGAACCAATCCCACATGCTCTTTTGCGGAGCCGTGGCACCAGCATAAGGATCCTGTGGCGCCGAGGCTGATGCATAAGGATCCTGTGGCGCCGAGGCTGCTGCATAAGGTGGCGCTGAGGGCACGGGTTGTGCAACAGGTATTTCATCACTAGTCAACTCATCATCTTCGTCATCCTTCCCGAATTTTTCCACTCTCATTCTCTCTATGTCTTGGGTTATGTGGTTTAGCAGCTGTATGCCTTTTGCAAACACAAAAAGAGCAGCCACATGCCCAATTGTGAGCATCATCATCCAGGGAATTGATACTCCTGCCGAGGCAGCTGTCGCAATCTTTGCCGCACTCCATACCACTGAGACTGGGAAAACAACCAGACTGATTGCAAGCAGGATATTGATGTACGGCTTAAGGGTTTTTGATGTCAGACGCAACCACTTTTTGACTGGGATACTCCTGATTTTTTCCCATGACCAAAGCAGACAAATACTACAAGCGCACGCGGTTACAATAAGCAATATCTGATTGAGCGTATGGCGTGTGAACCATGAAGCAACCCACTCTATGGGCGGTGTCAATGACCATTGTCTTGCCTTATGCACGACATGCCGATACAACTTGCTGATACCCAGCGCACGGCATAGATTGCCAAGGGTTGACCATAGCCATGAAACCCCTGAGTAATAACATAATTTCCCTGCAACATACCCGAATTTTGATGCCAAAGACCGTGAAACAAGCTCGCTACCAGAACCGCAGACTGCAATGAGTGCAGCAAGGCTCATTCCATTTTCGATTGGGCGGCACAATTGCTCGTCCACACCCTTAGACCTTAGGACATTTGCAAGCCACAGAGCCACGGAGTCAATGAGTACTTTGGTGGTAATACCGAGAAAAATCCAACGTGCTGTTTCGTGTAAAGCATAAATTTTTGCAGCCATTCCTGGATGAGATCCAACAAAATGATGTCCCGGAGTCCACATGTACAATATGGTTAGTGCAACGCAAGCCATCATGAACTGGGAGAAAATACGGTCAACTTTCTTTATGGTTTCAGGTGATTGCACATGAAATAATTGACAGAGTGAAGTCAGGAGGCGCCGCTCAGGCTCTTCATCTAGGCGACCCAATATTAAAATAAGCACTGGCCCTGCTAGCAAAAGCCAAAAGAATCTCAGGGTTGTCATAATCATTTGCTTATCTAGGAATATAAGACTCAAAACCCACAGCATAGGTCCAACCCAGCTGACTGTCATCATGGGAAGCTCAATACCTACGACTTGATAGAGGCCTATGTATAAAAATATCAGCTTCAACCAATCTTTTGGCTCTATCATTTTTCTCAGTGATTTGACACATAGGACTAAGCCTTGAGCACGACTTTGTAAGGGATACTTTATCCCGTTGTTGCCAAGCCATACTTTCTCAGTCATCACGTGATAGCATTGCCCCAACCATGGTCTCAAATCAGGCTGTAGATACATCCAAATCCTCAACAAATACGCAAGATAGAAGCCTGGCCATACAAGTACCCATGGCACAAGGTAGGAGGCAATTCGTGCACCCATACAGATGAGTGCAATATCTACGATTGAATTGCGTGACCAACGCCCAAGCTTTTTTGCGAGCCATGGATTGAATGCTAAAACACTCTGATCGTAGGCACGGAGTACGCGATTTGCCTGCTCAGCATCATCCTCTATCTGCCTACGTAAAAAGAGAGCTCTTGCGCCAATGAGCCCTTGAGCAGTGATACAAAAAGCTGAGATGGTAAGCCATGAAGTGACCAAGAAGAGCTGACGACTGGCCAATAGCTGCATGCAATAGGCACTCATTGAGACACAGCCCACAACGTGAATCATGTCTACAAATAGATTCATCTGACTCTTGGATTCTACCTGACCTACCCCAGACTCCTGGCATGCCGCATTCAACTGCTTGGTCTCGTCGACGGATGAGTAAGCACCCCAACGAAAGCTCAAATTCACCATAGTGATCTCAAGTGCATTGGCTATGGTTGTCAATGGCTTTGACCAGTGGGAAAATGGTGAACGGCAAGCAGCTATTGTTTTGCCAAGCAGCCAAAGACATATGGTGAAAGACATTCGTGCCAGTAGATAGAGCCACATAGCAAAAAAAGGAGACAGCATGATGGCCAGAACCAGCGTTGCAATCATTAGCAGCTTATTGAGCGTGCCAAATTCTTGAAACTGGTCTACAAGCATTTGTTGGAGTTCGCGCATCATCTCTTAGGTGAAATATCTTTGTTAAATAGTAACATAACTATTGAATTAATTCAAAATTAATGTGATTCTGTGCGCAACCCAGACAGTTACTCAGGCAATCTCTGCAAGATAGCACTTAGCGACATTCATTGCTTCACGCTGAGTTTGTGGTGGGAACTTTTCAATGGTATCTGACACAAAGCCTCTGATCAAAAGTGCTTCTGCTTGTTTTTTATTCAATCCTCTGGACCGTAGATAAAACAGAGCTTTTGTATCAACTGTCCCTACTGTCGCACCGTGAGCACAGCGTACCTCATCGGCATAGATCTCAAGCTCAGGCGAAGTCAAGGCTCTTGCAGTGTCGTCCATCAATAGGTTGTGATTGAGTTGCTCAGATTCAATCGCACTGACACCTTCTTTGACGTAAACTCGACTGGTAAAATTGGTGATGGCGTTGTGTCTGACTACATTTTTGACCTGTTGCTCAGATTGGGTGTGTGATGCATTGTGCTGCATTTGGATGGTCTGATCATAGCGCTCTTTATCAGATGCCAATGCTATACCGTAAAATCGACTTTGTGCACGTTGCTCATTGAGCTCTACTTGATGTAGGTGACGAATGGCTCGCCCACCCAATACCAGATGGGTATTTTCATATTGAGCACGCTCACCGCATGATACTCTTTGAGACTGCAGATAACTCAACTTATTGGGCACCTGATCAACAAAACAGTCTGATAATATGCTGCTGTGATTAAGACATACTTGACGATTCACTAAAATAGCGACCTCTTGATCTTTGTTGGAGCTGACGATTTTCTGGCTGCAATCAACCTGTGCATTGGGCGCAATATCAAAAGCGAAGTTCATGGCGATGATTCCCTGACTCAGCGTGATTTGATGGATAATCTTGATCTGTGTGCTACGCATGATATTAATGCAAGTGATGTGTTTAGAAAGCATGGTCGTTATCGCTGCTACCACCTCATTTTGGGGTAAACTTTTGAGAAATGACTCCCAGCGCCCACGAACAATGTCATCACTATATTGATGCGAGCTCACGGTGATATGATCATTCAACGAAGATTGCTCAGTGGAAAAAACGCCGTCGACAAACACCAGTTGTGCGACTCCTTGATGCGCAACACTTTGCTGAATGGATTCCGCCTTCCTTGACACCGGTTTCAGTGGCGTTGACAGAACAGATCGCATGGATAACCGTCTCCATAATGCAAGCTTATTACCCGGATTATGCGACTTAATGCGCTCAGAAGCCCATTTTCTGAGAGGACATCCATCCTCTTGACTGGCCACTTGATTGCTGTTGATAAAATCAATTAACTGCATAATCTTTCTACGACTCTGTTTGATTGGTTAACCAGGCATATCCCTCTTTCTCGAGTTTTAGTGCCAATACGGCATCGCCACTCTTGATGATTCTTCCGTCATTGACAACGTGTACATGATCTGGCTTGATGTGCTCTAGTATACGGTGGTAATGCGTCACGATGATGAAAGATCGCTCTGAATGACGCATCTCATTGACGACAGACCCAACCATTTTGAGAGCATCAATGTCCAGACCTGAGTCTGTCTCATCAAGAATGGCCAACTTGGGCTCAAGCATCATCATCTGCATTAATTCAGCGCGCTTCTTCTCCCCTCCTGAGAACCCACGATTGAGAGATCGATGCATAAATGACCTTGGCAATCCGACTTTTTGCGTTGCAGCGGCGGCATCGGCAATGAGGTCGGTTGCCTCAACCAGTGCCTCTCCCCTTTGCTTGCGTTGCGCATTGATCACGGCTTGTAAAAAGCTGATTGTGGTAACCCCGGGCAATCCAACTGGATACTGAAATGACATGAAGATCCCATTTATTGCTCGATCTTCTGGCGCCATTTCAAGCAGATTTCCTCCAAGGTATGTGATAGAACCAGCATTGACCTCATATTCAGGATGTCCGGTAATGATGTTGGAAAGAGTGCTTTTACCAGAGCCGTTAGGCCCCATGATGGCATGTATTTCACCAGGCTTTATATCAAGATTGAAACCTTTGATGATTTGCTTGCCGCCGACGACAGATGCGTCGAGTGATTTGATGTTTAACATGAATGCCTCCCTTTAGTCATCATTTTTTTAGCTCTCATTATATCATGCTTACCCGACACTGCCTTCTAAGCTAATCTCTAGCAGCGCTTGTGCCTCAACAGCGAACTCCATCGGCAATTGCTGTAAAACTTGTTTACAAAACCCGTTGACAATCAGTGATACCGCCGCCTCAGGATCCAAGCCGCGTGATTGGCAATAAAACTGCATGTCCGCGCTGATTTTTGATGTGCACGCCTCGTGCTCAAGCTTAGTATCCGCATTGTGAGCGTCAATTTGTGGAAATGTGTGCGCAGAACATTGTGACCCGATCAACAGTGAGTCGCATTGTGTGAAATTAACGGCATGTTTGGCATTAGGTGCGACTTTTACCAGCCCGCGATAGGTATTTTGGGATTGGCCTGCAGAAATACCTTTGGCTATGATTTGACTGCTGGTATTTTGGCCGATATGAGTCATCTTGGTTCCCGTATCAGCTTGCTGATGATTGTTGGTGATGGCGACAGAATAGAAGCTACCACTGCTGTTGTCACCCTGTAGTACAATACTTGGATATTTCCATGTGATGGCTGAGCCTGTCTCAATCTGCGTCCAAGACACCTTGGCATCTCTCTTGGCCAGTGCTCGCTTGGTAACAAAGTTGTAAATACCGCCCTTGCCATTTTCATCTCCTGGATACCAATTTTGTACGGTTGAATACTTGATTTCAGCCCCGTCTAGAGCCACCAGCTCAACGACGGCCGCGTGCAGTTGATTTTCATCTCGCATTGGCGCTGTGCAACCCTCTAGGTAACTGACGTGGCTTCCCTTATCGGCAATGATTAAAGTCCTCTCAAATTGCCCAGTGTTAGCAGCATTGATCCTAAAGTAAGTTGATAATTCCATTGGACAGCGCACACCAGGTGGAATGTAGACGAACGACCCATCACTGAACACTGCAGAGTTGAGCGCTGCATAGAAATTATCTCGGTAAGGCACCACTGTCGCTAGATATTGCTCGATCATTTCGGGATATTTTTCAACAGCCTCTCGAAACGGGCAGAAAATCACGCCAGCCTCAGCAAGCTTGTCTTTGAAGGTGGTAGCAACAGATACACTATCAAAAACGGCATCCATGGCCACACCTGATAGCATTTTTTGCTCATGTAAAGGGATGCCCAAACGCTCATAGGTACGAAGCAGCTCTGGGTCAACCTCATCGAGACTCTTTGGCCCGTCTTTATTCGACTTGGGTGCGCTGTAGTAAGAGATAGCCTGGAAATCAATGGGATCGATGTCAAGGTGAGCCCAGTTTGGAACGGGCATTGTTAGCCAATGCTTGTAGGCTTTCAAGCGAAAATCCAGCATGAATAGCGGTTCATTTTTCTTTTTGGAGATCGCGGTGATAACCTCTTCGCTTAGACCGGGCGGCAAACTATCCGTATCAATCTCTGTATGGAAACCCTGCCAATACTTCTGGGATAATTTGTCTTTGATTTGCTTGTTTGGTTCAACCATGTGTTCTCCGTTGACTTGTGCTGGCGTCAGCCTCGCACCTAATGACTAATCGCATGTCGAGCTTGCGCTTGTCTGTTGAGATCGACTTTCAGTGGCTTTAATTATCACCCGTGATTTCAGCACATATTATGCCACTATACGGCAAAAATGTCCAGCTAATTCAGCACAATCATGACAGCTGACTTGATGAACTTGCCCTTGTGTCTTTTTTTGAAGAAACACCGTCACCAAAGAGGCATCAGTTACACCACAACAATACATCTACAGAGCCCTTTTTCTGTGTTGAGATTCATCGATCAAGCGTTCAACACAACAATCATCGTCTTTTCATTACATTAGGCGACAAATCAGAGAACCGGATTGCAAGTTCATGCCAAAGCAGCTACACTGCAACATGAATGTTATGTAGAAGTTAAACTATGATCAGCTCAGACTCCACACTCTCAGAACTTTTTGGACGGCTGATCTCTGTTTTTACTCCACCCCAGCCCCCCTCAAAAGAAGCCAGCAATCATACAGCGGCACCTAACAGCCATGATGTATGTATTTTCAGCGACATAGTCAACGCTGTCCGTTTCTGTTTGCACATATTCTGCGCGATGTTGATCCGATATTTTCTTGACCACAGCTATTTACAAGGGTACATCACTCGAACTTTCATGACTGCCGTTCAATTGGTTATTCTCGCTCTGAATCTTGTTCCCCCAGTCTTGCAGGTTGCCTTGCTTGTTGGCCTTGTCTATGCTTTTGCACCTCAGATCAATCAGCTTCTCACCCCGGTTGTTATCAGATTTCAGGCTTACGCCAGCAAGTACGTCATCCCACACAAGACACCAGAGAAACTCAAACCATCACAACAGTCTGACCCAGAAATTACTTCAAAGCTAAAGATATCAGTACAACGAGCGATTGAGAATGCCATGCGTGAACTGCAGGGAAAGAGGGCCAAGTATCAAACAGGGCATGAAAGCAGTCAGCCCTCAATGAAAAACCCTTCACCAGCTGATCTCACAGAAATCATCTCAAAGGCGATCAATCAGACAATCTACGATTGGCTGGGAGAGACCTCAGTGGCTCCGCACATTGATAAAAAGAAGGATGCATTAGCACGTCGAATCGTGTCCAATATCACGAGTCTGCTAAACGCCTCGGGCCACCCCTACGTAGAACAAACCACGACAACGCCAGTTACGTCTGGGCAATTTAAGCCTAGGACCAACAAATCAAACGGCACCACTGCGTCATCGCAACACCGGCCTAAATCCCCTGTGGCCGAAGTCGACGCTGAGTCCAACGATGTCCCAAGCAGCAGTAAAAAGATTCAAGAGCGTGCCACCTCACCTGATGGTGAAACCGATACTGAGTCTGCATGTGCCACCCCTCCAGCCAGCCCTGTACCGCGTGGTAAGGATTCCGCTAGCTTGGGAGTGTAGGCTTCCGTCATTGGGCGCTGGCGCGGGAGACCCCTAAGAACCCTCCATAAACATCCTGACTGATGCTCCCAATGCTTCTAAGGTCTGTAGCACCTCTATCTGACACTCGACCAGGCACAGCTAAGCCAGGCCACTGATCCTGAAATTCTTTCCGGTTTCATAATCATTACACTTGATTTCACCCAATCACTGGGTTATAATACTCAGCCAAACGGAGAGTAAATATGGGCAACACCAATCAAGCTATCAAACGTGCGCGCCAAGCCGATGCCAGACGCGATCATGCAAGCCAACAGCGATCAAGGCTTCGTACTGAGATTCGCAAGTACATTGCCGGACTAACAAAAGACTCAGACAGATCATCACTGGCACCTGTACAAGGCCATCTTGATCGAGCTGCCCAAAAGGGACTCATCCCTAAGAATCGCGCTGCCCGTATCATTCAGCGATTGAATGCACGCCTTAAGCGAGCAACTGCATAGGCGTTGGAACGCTTGATCAATCTTGACTGCCACAATGGAGTCGATAAGAATGGTTCGTTGTTAGCTTATTTGTCTCACATTCACCTCGACAACCTACAAGCTCATAAGACCTAGATCTCTAGACCTCTGGATCTCCAAGGCCCTCAAATTCATAGTTCACAGGCAAGATTTCTTGTTCAACAGTGTTGTTGCTGTGATTGCTTCGCTACCTCACCTATACCACAGACCTCAAGCTGTCAACTTTTGGTTTTCTGTGCTTGTCTTATTTATTGCGCAGTCTCGTAAGCGTTGGCTCTTTGCTTCACTTCTCGAGCGAACCACAGGCTTTTAACTTTTGGATTTTGCGCATTGTCTTTTTATTGGGCAGTCTCGTAAGCGTTGGCTCTTTGACTCACTCATCGATGTGCGGCAGCTTCCCGATGATGAGTGACTTGAGCTGCTCTAGACCGTATTGCTCTTGCGCAGAGACCCCAACCACTTCGATATTTCGGTTTTTGAATACTTTCTGTGCATCAAGTTGAGATTTGATCTCTTGTATGCAGGCATCTCTTTGATCTTCCGCCAAGCAATCCATTTTGGTTACAACCACTATTTGCTCTTTCTCAAGACAGTCATGGCCATAGCTCTCTAATTCATGATTGATCTCTTGTATGCGCTCAATGACCGACTTCTCATCATCAATTGGATCCACCAAGTGCAGCAGGACTTCACAGCGACTGATGTGCTTGAGAAAACGCAAACCCAATCCCGCACCATCAGCAGCGCCCTTAATCAATCCGGGTATGTCAGCCATCACAAACTGACTGTATGCACCAACCTCAACGATACCTAGATGGGGACGCAATGTGGTGAATGGATAGTCAGCAACCTTAGGCGTTGCATGGGACAATTGACGTATCAAACTGGATTTACCCGCATTTGGCAAACCGACCAGACCAACATCTGCCAGCAATTTCAATTCCAGGCGTAAATCCAATACCTCGCCCGGATCACCCTTGCCTGTCTGACGTGGCGCCCGGTTCACACTGGTTTTGTAACGGGTGTTTCCCGCACCCCCACGACCACCTTGAGCAACTGTTGCCCTTTGGCCAATCTCCGTTAAATCAACTAGGGCTAATGGTTCATTCTCCACATAGACGACTGTACCGGCCGGCACTGGCACCACAATATCCTCACCTGACCGACCATGCTTGTTTTGACTGGCACCGTTTTTACCACGCTCTGCCATGATGACTTTTCTGTATCGAAAATCACTCAGCGTCGTGTAACGCTCGTCCACCTCAAAAATCACTGAGCCTCCACGCCCGCCGTCTCCGCCATCAGGCCCACCTTTGGGGATGAATTTTTCGCGCCTGAAGCTCATGCAGCCATTACCACCATCGCCGGCTCTAACGGTTATTTTGACCTCATCAATAAATGATCCCATTTGCTCTTCCCCTTGACTTGACTCGAGCTGATTCTTTTTTTGTCAACCCACCTGCTCGCACAAACCTTACCCCGGTAAAAAAAACAGACCATCGCTGGTCTGTTTTTCAATTCTTTTGGGGCAATTGATATTAGGCAACTTGCTTTGCATCCGCCTCTTCAACACTGACGACAACGCGTCCAAACTTTTTGCTGAATACAACTTTTCCATTCACCAGCGCATACAACGTGTGGTCACGACCAATACCGACATGCTGGCCTGCCTTGAATCTTGTTCCACGCTGACGTACCAATATCGTACCACCAAGCACTGCTTGACCACCAAAGCGCTTCACGCCCAGTCGTTTGGATTCCGAATCGCGTCCATTACGGGTACTACCACCTGCTTTTTTGTGTGCCATTTACTCTCTCCTTATCTACAATCTGCTTGCTAACTATTTGTCACTTTTGACGGGGTCTGGCTTTTTCTCAGTCTTCTTGGCAGGTGCTTTTTTGTCAGCACTGGCCTTCTTCTCAACTGGCTTTTTCGCCTCAACTTTGGTATCTGGCTTGTCTATTGCTTTCTTTTCTTTTTTCTCTGCTGGCGCTTTGACTGTTTTGCTGTCTCCAATGGCCAACACCTCAAGGCGCGTGAACGCTTGCCTGTGTCCTTGACGCTTCATGTGGTGCTTACGACGCTTGAGCTTGATGATTTTGACCTTGTCACCCAATCCGTGCTCAATCACTCTGACCAACACCACTGTGTTGTCCACATGTGGCGTGCCGATTTTGATCTCTTTGCCATCGTGGCACATCAATACTTGACCTAACTTCAATTCAGTACCGACTGCATCGGCGATTTTTTCAACATTGAACTTTAGACCTGGCTTTGCGTGGTACTGTTTTCCACTGTGTGCGAAGATGGCGAACATCGTTTTTCCTCTTTTCAAATAAATTTTGCTGTATTTTACAATATAAATACTTATAAAACAAGCATCCCTGTACAATAACTTGAGTGCGATCGTCCTAACGAAGATTTCAACACCTCATTTCACTAAAATCGACCAAGTTTCAGCATGCTGATGGGTTTTACTGTCGCCAGGCTTGGCCCTGGGCACTTTTATCCGATATACTGGAGGCAGTTGAATCATGGAGGTGCCTCAATTTGAGGCAAGTGGCGCAGTGAGCATAGAAATTTCTAAAATACAAAACATCATTCATAGCGAACTTCAGCTGTTGGAAAGAATCATTGCCAACAAGAACCAATCCAACGTGGATATGGCCAATCATGTTACCAATCACTTGATGCAGAGTAGCGGTAAGCGAATTCGCCCGATGCTGGTGATTTTGAGTGCTCTTGCTGTGGGTTACAATGACCCTGAGACCTTGCATCTTGATCTGGCTTGCATTCTTGAGCTGATCCATTCTGCCACCTTGTTGCATGACGATGTCATCGATAACAGTGATGAGCGCCGCCATCAGAAAACAGCCCACCTGCTCTGGGGCAACACGGCAAGCATACTCTCAGGCGATCTTTTGTATGCCAAAGCGTTTCGTATGATTGCTGAACTCAACAGTCCTGCGATTTTACAAGTCCTGGCGCACGCGACTGAGAAAATCGTCGAAGGCGAGCTTGAGCATCTGCAGTGTCGACGCAAAATCAGTACCACCAAACTCACCTACCTCAATGTCATCAGCGCCAAAACAGCGAAGTTGTTTTCTGTTGCCACCCAACTTGGGGTCATGCTTAACACCTCAATTGATTGTGTTGATTCCATGAGTGAGTACGGACACCACTTGGGTATTATCTTTCAAATCATGGATGATATTTTGGATGTTGAAGGGCCCAAAGAGCTTGGAAAACCGCGTGGTCAAGATGTCCTTGAAGGTAAACCGACATTGCCATTGATCTTGGCGTATGAGCATGCCAACCCAACTGATCAAGCTGAGCTCAGTGCTCGATTCAGTGATCCTCAAACCACTCTGGATGACTTGATGCCGTATATTGAAAAAACCAATGCGCTCCACTTGGCCCGCCAAGAAGCGGAAATGGCCGGGCGTTTGGCTGCTGATTGCTTGATGTGTTTGCCTGACAGCCCTTACAAGCAAGCCTTGTCTGATTTAATTGGTTTTGCCCTGGCTCGAAAACACTGATTGTCATAGCGACTCTCCGCTTTCTGGACCTTGGGCCTGTTGTTCTGTTGCTCTGTTGCTCTGTTGCTAGGACAAGGCTAGTTGGGATCTTGGCCTGTATTTTCTTCTTCACCGGGAGTGTCGTCTTCATTCTGTGGTGGGCCAGATTCACTGGCTCCTTGACCTTTTCCAATTGAGTCAACGCGGTGTTTGCTTGCAGTTTTTTCGTGGATCACCTGGTCTTTGAATTCACTCAATCTGTTCTCTTCTCCTTCTTGTTGGCCGTTTGCAACGTTGCTTTTGCCAGAGCTATTATCTTGGCCTTCGCCCACGCCTTGATTACCCGTATGTGGGTGTTCACTTTGGTTGCTTTGTGATGCTAAATCTGATTTACGTTCGCTACGAAACGTGTTGTCACTGTCATCAGTCACTGATACATCGACGGGTCTTCTGTATTGTTGGGCACTTTGAAGTTTGTTGACCAAGGCGGCTCTTCCGCCTTTGTTTTCTTCGAGGTGAGCAGTGATCAGATTTTTAATTTTCACCTCCATCTGTGTTTCATCACTGCTTGGACTATTTTTCAGATTCTCATAGGCCTCCTTCAGCTTGGCTGCCTTTTCTTTCCCACGAGTGCTTAAGGTGCCTTTGTCTGCAATCTTATTGATTTTTTTGTCATTGGCCATTGTTTGTGCCAGTGTCAGCACGGCTTCACCTTTCTGGCCAGGCTTGATTGAGAGCAGAATATCCTCCCGTTTTAAATTGTCATCTCCCTCTACAAATTGATTGAAAGCTTGTTTTTGATTACCTGAAAATTTTAACTGATCTTCGATGGCCTTGAGGAAGGTCTCGTTCATTTGCGCTCTTGTGATGCCACTGGGCCATTTTTCGCCTTCACCATCTGATACAGATGACTCTGCTGTGTCTGCACTTGTTGACTCAGTGTTTTCACTCTGATTTATTTCATTAATGTCTTTGATTGCCTTCTCCAACTCAGTGGGCTTTATGCCAAGCAGCAATGCTTGATTGTAGGATGCTTCTACTTTTTGAGATCTTTCCTTGCCATTGAAAAAACTCCAACTTTTTTGACTGCGCTCTAAGCAGGTATTTTTTAAAAAGGCTTTTGTTTTCACCATGGCTTCTGTTTGTTCTAGTGTTTGATTCTTTTCAACCACCCTGCTACCTGCGGCGGCAAAATCAGCGACGTCAGTTTGTCTGACCTCATCAACTTTACTCTTAATTTTTCTGCTGAAATCATCATTGTTTGGACTTTTTTCTAAAAAACCGCTTACTTTGTCTACAATGGATTTGGCTTTTGTCTCTGCGTTCTGGTTATGTTCATCTTTCAGATTGTCCAGTTTTGCCAACAACATCTGCAGCGGCAATTCTTCTAGCGATGCGCACTGCCCAGTCGCAACAGCAAGTAACATTTTTTGCTTTAATTGATCAGGCTCTATGGCATTTAACAGCTCTTTTTGGTTTGATTGGCCAGACTCTATGGCGTTTGACTGCTCTGTCGTGTCTTTTACCTCTTGATTACTTTCTTCTGTTAACTTACCCTGTGCCTTATTTATCAGTCTTTGCAAAATCTCCTCTTTGGCAACGAATTTTTCTTTCGGTGGTGTCGCCTTCTGCTTATCTTCCTGGCTGACCTTTGTATTGAAAAGTATTGCATTCATTTCCGGTGCTGTAAGCTTCTTGCCTGCTAATGTTTCCTCTTCTGTAAGCTTGCCTGCTAATGTTTCATAGCTGGCTAACGCATCAAAACAAACTTTTGCAAACGCCCCTGCGCCCTTCTTTTCTTTGATGGCTTTGCCACCATCGCTGGTTGCCGCACGATACAATCTGTAGTGATCGTCATTCTCGCCATCAAAATTATTAATACCCCAGTTTTTTGCTGCCAGTTTGGTGGCTTCTTTATACGATTTATTAACCGACTCCACACCTTTCTCAAGCTCCATAACCGCCAGCTCCAGTGCACGCCATTCTCTCAATATGTTGACATCATCAATGCTTTTGGGGGTCGAAGCAGGTGGTTGCTGGGTATCCTCTGCTGATACTGTGGCATCTTGCTTATCTTTTGTTGCCGTAGCAGGGGATTCTGCTAAACAAAATGTTTGGTAAAATGCCTGTTTATCTTGTAACTTTTCCCTGGATCCCATTTTTGCGGATTTTCGTTCGTTGAAATTCTCTCTATGTGATTTTAAATACCGTCCTGCCCTGGCTTGTAACGCATGCTTTATCTTTTCCTTCAAGTCAGTCTTTTCACCTTGTGGTTCGGCACCAGTGGACTCTGCATCAGCATCTTGTGATTCGTCACTGTTGGACTCTGAATCGGTGCGGGTTGACGCATCATCTGACGCCGGGCTATTAGTTATTTGTTCTATTTGTGTGTCTTGTGCCTTCCTGATGAATTGATCGATGGTCTCGCTGCTTTTGCCAACCTTATCCGCAAAACCTGTGTCCTTGACCTTGTCTAGCACATCGGCTACGATGTTACGCCGTACCTGCTCACTGTCTTTCTCACGCTCTAGAGCATCATCCATCTCAAAATGACTAAGTTTCTTAAATAGCTCTTGGGCAAACTTAGCTTCTAAATCGGGTTTGGAACTGATATCATCCTCATCCTCTGTGTCACTATCACCTTCAACACTGTTTTCTTGATCTTCGAGCAATCCGCTGTAGTATGCTTGCAAATGATGATCTGCTGTCTCGGGATCAAGCATGGATTCGTAGTAGTCATCATGATCGGTAAAGATGTTTTCAAGTTCACTGGGAACTGTGGACTCATTTGTGCCTGCATCCGGGCTGCCTTCTGGTTTGAGTAAAAAACTTTTGACCTCGTCCCTTCTCAGAAAGTCATCACGCTTTTTTTGTGCTTCTTGAAGCCATTCTTGGACTTTTTGGGTGTGTTTGTACACCGGACCTTTATTCATATCAGCTTGTAAACACTCAATATCTTGGCGAATTAAGAAATCTGGATCGGTGAATTTATATTGGGCAACCATGATGCTAGGCATCATGTTACGCTGGTTTTTATCAAATTTACCGTTAAATTCCCCATGTGCCAATGCTCCATCTGATCCCGGTGCGTTGAGACTGCTCACAAGCGCATGATAACGTGACTGATTGGCGCTGATGAAATTATCACCCACCATTAAGTACTTGGTTACTTCAATCTTTTTCTTGATTGTCTTTATGGCTTGTTTTTTTTGCTTCTCGTTATCGGTGGAACTTTTTTCTAATGTCTCTAGCTCACCTACTAACTTATTCAGTGTTGGCCTTTCCAAGAAAAATCCTGGATCAGATTTTTGCAGCGCCTCCATGGATGTCTTG
>JACLAD010000002.1_pt1 | contig 54059 bp, 65 predicted proteins | sample 8027901 | NCBI WGS metagenome assembly JACLAD01 (sample SAMN15725071, study PRJNA655200) | protist metagenome | isolation source: fluorescence activated cell sorting (FACS) single amplified genomes of... | place: Spain: Blaines Bay Microbial Observatory, Mediterranean Sea | collected 2016-07-05 | reverse complement strand
TGTAGAAAACGTTTGGGACGTTTCATTTCCTATGGAGCAAGCAGTTAGTATGGGTAGCATTACGCTTATTAGGACGTATGATTTGGACAGTGGCAGGTCTAGTGGGAACGTGTCATTCGGTAACAGCACTTATCTAATACAAATCTCGGATGATGGAATTTCACAAGCGGTGGGAGGAGCTTTTTTGAGTGTTGCCAGTGGTATGGTCGAGGTGCAGGAACTTTGTACTTGAAGTCAATTGTAATTGTAAGTCATCTCATTGACACATTACCATGGTCATTTAGAAATTTGTTGTTGTAGTGTTGATATGGAAAAAGTGTCGAAACAGGCCCATATAAACATTCAGTAGTGCAATAACATGAATAATTATGTTGTTTTGTAAAAGATTGAAAACCAAATCTCAATTCTGTATGAACACAATTCGAAAATTCAAAGAGTGATACGAATACGATGCTCATGTCAAAAATTCTTGACCAAAGCAGCAGAAAATCAAAAAACAATCACGTTGCTGAATATGCAATAACGATCTTTTTTGTATGCATGTAATCTTAAATCTTCGCAATTTAGGATTCGAATTTCGTTTCCCAGTAATTAGTTTGTCAAACGCAGTACATACTTAAATCAGTAAATTACAGTTGATATTACAAATCAAATCTTAGTGTTTACATACAGCATTACACATCATGCCGTTGGTTGGAAAAATCCTAGTTGGAGTCCTGGCACCTGTTTCCTTGCATGCCTTAAATCTTCAAGGGGACGTAGCAGATGAAAACGTAAAGCAAGATGAAGTCGCAAAACAAGAAGTCCAAGAGGGTATTAAGGAGGAAGGAAAGGTTTTGTTGAGGAGGGCCAACAGTGCACCTGCAGTAGCGAATCGTAAAAAGGGCAGCAACGACTTTTTAAATATAGCAGGCATTGCAGAAAGTACAGGATTATCCGAAAAGCATGCGGCTTTTTCAGTGTCGTTGATGATGACGTTTGCGTTCTGCTTGTTCATAATGCTAATTGGGCCCATGGTAGGTGCATTCATGAATTTCGCCCGCGACGCCGTTACTCCTGCGTATTTCCTTTAATATGCATTGTTTACAAAACAAAACATTTGATTTTCGATTTTTGTTAACGTATAAGTGATGATGGGAGTGAAGCAGTGCTAACGTCGACGTGGGATGTGCTCACGAACCCGGACCACGAATGGGGCCTTGCGCCGTATGTCGCTTCTCCCTTATTTCGTACGTGTTTCAGTCTTAACTACCAAACATTTTTTTCTATCTCATCAAAACTTTTGATGTATGGATTTGTAATATGTTGTTAAAAGCGGGATTGATATCATTGGTTTTCTACTGGATCGCCTGTGTCCCCTGCGCCCTCCTTGACATGTTCGATTTTAAGTACATACGTGACAACTTCAAAATGCAGGCAGCCAAGACCGCTAAGGTTGAGGACTGGTCTCTTACCCTGCTCACGCAGCTGAAGCACCAGTTTTATTACGTCCTTCCTGGTCTGATCTTCCAATTTGCGGTGCGAGGCCCGTGGCCGTATAGCCAATGGCCCCCTTGCCTGTTTACCTGCGACGGTTCCGAACTCTTCCCCGCTCGTGTTCCTTCCGTCCTCGAGGTAGTTTTCAAACAAAATACAATCAAAACATATGTTTTTGTATTGACAGTATTATAGATATCATTTTGTTGTATGTTGAATAGGTGGCCAGTGATGTGTTCATGTGCCTGGTTATTTTCGATGCAGCCTACGCCTGGTGGCACCGCTACCACCACCTGTCCCCTCCCCTTTACAAGCACATCCATAATGTGCACCATCAGTATTTCTTCCCTTTTGTGTGGGTTACACAGTACGAACACCCTCTAGAACTACTTGCAGTGTCCCTCTACTCTATCGTGGTGCCTGTTGCTCTTGGGGTGCATCCTATCTCGGAATGGATCTGGCTCATCACCGCCATCCAGCTATCTGTCGAAGCACACAGCGGGTACATTTCTTACAACATTTTGTACCAAACATTTTTTGCCAACAACATTTAGTTGGATTTAAATTTTGTTCAAAATAGGTATGATTTTTCGATCGGCGATAAGATTTTCTGGTGGTGGGGCGGAGCACGCGCCCATGATAACCACCACAAGATGCCCAAGTCAAACTTCCAACCTTTCTTCACGTATTTCGACAAGATGTGGGGGAGTGACTATGACACCCTGGCGGCCCGCAAGCGCATCCAACGTAGAAAGAGCGATTAACAAAATAGCAGCAATAAGCAAGTAATTAGGTTCGTACCACAATATAGATATACATACAATAAACATCAGCCAATACAGAGAACATAAACCGGAACGTTTGTTTCAGTTTAAACAACGGTATCCAATATGTACAACCCTATAAAATATCAGCGAAGAACGCGAGCAAAATCCAATGAATTCTAAATTCGACAATTCGTATTACCTAGTAAACTACGCCTATATACCAATTCGTCCAATTCTGAATTCAAAAATTCGTACTTTTTTGAAGGCGTACAGTTTTACGCCTAGGACAAGAAACAATCAATTCAAAATAATCAAAACCAATTCGATTTTCTGAAACAATATGAAAGTAAATAAGCAATCAATCACGTAATATATAGTTCGTCAAATACAGTTATTAGTACGTTATTTCCATATTGTCATCTTGTCGTGATGCGTGTCGTAAGAATTTTTGTTGTTGGTACATAAAACAAAAACAAACCAAAAACTTAGTGCATTGAAACTGTGTGTTGGTTCGTGTATGCTATGCCCCATGCAGCCAGTTAACAATTAACTAACCATATATAACAGCTACCATAACAGCAGTAAAAACAGTACAAGTACAAACAGTACATCTAAGATCAAATAACAGTTTGGAAACTTTTTGGAAAGAATGGCGGATGCCCTAGAGCTGGCGAAAACGCGGCTGCCACAGAACTTTCTAGATGAGTTAGCGCAGCTAGCCACTCAATTTGAGTTTTCAGCTAATGATGTGGAGGCGTTTGAGCATAATGAGACTAGACGGCGGAAGAGCGCTCCCGGCACCAAGGCCAAACGTGCGGAACTCGGCCCTGCCAACTTCCCGAAGTTCAAAGCTTTTGTACATCTTTTACTTCTAAAGTTATACAGTACAAAATATGTTTTCACGGAATGATTTCGTTGTAATTTGTTGTATAGATCCAGCAATCGTGTAACTCGGTGATGGCGATGCCAGGTTCAGCTAGCAAAGCGCCGCCTACCCCAGCTGGCGGCGGTGGCTTCCTCGCTCCTACTCCCGCCCCCCAGAAGCGTAGAGGTAGTCTTGGAGGAGTTTCAAGCATGCGTATGAAAGCCATTAGACAAAGCACTGGCGGTATGGGACCTATTGCGAATGTACCTTTGTACCAACCTGGTGAAACACCGCAAAAAGTACCTGAAGTTACTGACCGTTTTGATTGTGGTAATGCCCTTACTAGTGAACAGCATGCTAATAATAGTAATCGCCAGCCGTATCGTAGGGAAAGTTTTTCGGCACGTCCTGTAAAAGGCGAGATCAAATCTACGCCCCTTGGTGCGAATTTGAATTATCGTGAAGTAGTTACGAAGGCCAGGGTTACTAGTGGTGAAACGAAGGTCATTGAAGAGTATCGTTGGATGAATACGCCCTTAGAAAAGCGAGCTTTAGCTATAGATCAGCGAGTAGAGGACATGGAGGATAGATTAGAAAAACATGCTCTGGCGGTGGCCAGGCGTAGGGAGGGAGAGGCCGAACTAGCTATTTCTCCAGTAGGTCGCCCGTGTGTATCTACAGTAATCGTCATCGGCCGAGTGTGTTGCGAGACTACGGGGAAGTTGAATGAGCGGTCTGTTATGTTAGAGGGCTCCTTACGCACTTCACACGGCCAGCGTGTCATGTACGATTTTGTTTTGTTTCGTTAACAGTTACTTTTAAAATCAGGTTTACGTTTTTGTTGCGTGACTGTCATGCTTGTTTGTTATGGGGCCAAAGTCATGAACAGTTGCTCGAACGACTCTATCAAGAAACTTCGTTTTGGAACGGCGGGTTAACTCCTTTCGACGCCTGGCGACAACTGTTTGGCGTAGCGTCGTCGTTTTTCCAATATATTCTTCGCCGCCTCGATGTTTCTGGCTTTTCATTATCCTTCTACCCAAACATTTTTCCTGTAAGTGAGATATTTTGGCTTTTGTCCCACAAAATAAAAATCATCCTGCCAACCCAAGGCTCATGCTCGCCGATTGCGATGACGTGCAGCTCTTCCCGGGCCAGGTTATCGCAGCTGTTGGCATGCCTGGCAACATGGGTCAAGAATTCAACGCTAGGTAACAATTTCTTCACAAAACCTTTACAAAACTTGAAGTACGTTCGTCTTTGATACAATTGTTTCTTGTTGTCAGGGAAATCATCGCAGGGCTCCCCCTGCCAAGAATGGTGGTTCCACGAACCGAAGCCCAGCAGTGGCTTTCCGCTTACAACAAGGCCCCAGTGCTCATGACCTGCGCCGCCGGCCCATTTGTACATATTTCACCTATTATACATTTTTTTTTGCAAATTTATTTAAATTTGTGACATTTGTTGTCAAGCAAACATTTTTTAAAATTAGTGTTCAATGGATGCGCTCGATTTCTCTCCCCTCAAGGCGTTATCGGACCAGATCGCGCAGAACGATACGGATGTTCTGTTCTTGATGGGGCCTTTGCTCGACGCCAACAACTCGATGGTGAAGTACGTCGTTAAACAATTCATGAGTAAAACATATCCAAAATATTTTCCATAAAAACAACGTACATTTATGTATAAAATAGATCTGGAGACATAGCAGGACCAGATGGGAAGTGTCTTTCTTACGGCGACATCTACTTCGAGATCATCCTCCCCATTCTTGATGGTCTGTGCCGTAGGGCGCCCCGTTGCAAGATCTACTACCTCCCTAGCGTTAATGAGGTATTTTGACCAAACATTTTTTTTACAAACTAGCAATTAAAAGAAAGTTCTTTTGTAATTACAAAAATGTTTTTGTAACAATAGATGTTGCATTTGCTGCCGCTGCCCCAGCCGCCCGTCAACCTAGCCAACACACCTTTTGTGAATCTCACCATTTTGCAGTACGTTTTAACATGTTTTAAAGTTTTCAAGATTGTCAACACGTGTTTGAATTTGTTTACAAACATTTTTTTGTAATCTTGTTAGTCAACTGAATTCCCACAAGAATTTCACGTTCCTGAGCAACCCCTGTCACGTGAAGGTCAACGATTTGACGTACGTTCAGCGCTTTTTCGGCGCCAAAAGTTTTCATTCAGTTGGCGTTGTGTTTTCCGTGAATGTATGCGTTTTGTCAGTACGCCAAGAAGCTAAAAGTATCATACAAATGCAAGCTAAAAGTATCATACAAATCCTTGGCAGGCATCACGCCGCGACCCTGTACTTTAGCAGAATTGCAATTTTCAGAATTCATAATTACGAAAAAGCATTCAGTTCGGGCGTGGGCGTCGGGTCGTTTTTCCAATATCTTCTTTTGCCCTTTCTCCAGTCCTGGTCTTCCAGTCATCCCCCCACCCAAACATTTTTCTTGCTAGTACGATGCTTTGGCTTTTGTTATCTAAAATCAAACGATCCGCCAACCAGTGTGGCGGTATGTTCCGAAGATGTCGTGATGAGTGTTGCCGCAGAAGTTGTGCTACGACCCGAACGCCCTCGCATGGACGCCGCTACATCTTTGATAATGCAGCAACGCCACTTACTACCCGTATATTTTCACAAATTTTTTCATACTACTTAGATTAGAAGTTTGTAAACAAAAATATTTGTTTTGAAGGTGTTCCCCTATAGCCCCGCCAAGACAGATCCAGTCCGCTCCCGTCAGATGACGTACGCCAACATTTTTTCTCTTATTACAAAAATATTTTTCAAGTAAAGCAGCAAACATTTTTTTGTACTATAAAATAAGGTTGGATGATGACAAGTTCCCCGATGTTTTCATCTACTCCTCCAAGATCGACGCACGCGCCAAGGTACATATCAAACATTTTTCTTTTAAAAACTTGCATAATTTACGTAGTTTACAATACATTTTGTGGTGTAGGTTGTGGACGGTAGGCTATGGGTGAACCCCGGCCAGGTCTGGCGTAGCAAATGTCCTACCCCCGGTACCTATCACAAACATTTTTTCTATCTACAAAAAAATTAAAAAGCATTGTTTCTTATGTGTTTTTGCGTAAATATAGGTACTTACGCGAATATCAGAATGTTCCCCCCGACCGTCAGTGGAGAGGCCAACGAAGTTCCAGTGGATCTCCAGAACCGCGCCCGGGTCGACGTGATCAAGATCTAGAATCGCTTAGTTTGTCGTATATTATACCTGTTTTACCGTTGTATATACCAATATCTTTTTTTATTCTTTGTCCCAGTGACAACGACACTGACAGTTTATGTACATATTTTCTGAACAGCCTTCATAGATATTCAAACTTACAGAAGCCTTACCATTATCATACATGTCGCAGGAAAATTTGTGTGTTGTAATTTTTTTGAAAGCTACTTCCCCTCTAATTTTGTATATGAATCTCTCCCACCCCATGTGCCCCTGCAAAAAGTGAAACAAACCAACCATTACCACGATTCAATTTCTTGAATTTGAATTTTTCATTTTGAAAATCAAAATTTGTTTACTGAACCTTTGCAAAACACAAAATTTAAAAAATAAAAAGTTGTATGATATAAAAGTACGTAAAAACAAACAGCACCATGTTGTCGAATACAAAATCGAGCTCCAGCGATAAGGCGCCGTCCCGAACTTCAAGAAGTCTGAATAATACAAACACGAATTCGCATAACACAAGTCGTAGTCACCAGTCCGCCCACAATTCTAGTAGGCATTCTAGTAAGCACTCCAGCAAACATACTACTAGTCAGCATGAAGTGACGAACAACACCATAGAGTTACAAGATAGCACAAACCAAGATCTAGATAATAGTATGCAGAATGCCTATGATGGCCTACCTGATTCCATATCGCAAATCAACCTAAACCTAGAGGAAAATGACGATTTAGAGGTAGATGACGATCATGAGGCACCTGATGTGACACTAGAAAACATAAACGAAGGCGAGACCATCTACCTACCCGTACCTTTTAAAAATTTTCATTTAATAAATTGTTCATTAATTTAAATTTGCAATTTCGTCAAGCAAAAGTATTAGTTTTTGCATTGTTTCAAGGTATCTAACATGACAATAGTAACAGATGAGGTGTATGATTTCCGCAACCGTCGGGAAGAACGCCGACTGCAGCAGGAATTTACCGATCTTACATATTCTGCGTACATTTCAACATATTTTTATTTTTTTATAACAAAAGTATGTTGTCTAACAATTTTGTTTTGTGAATTTGTAACACAGGAAAGAGAAGATTAATAAATGTTGGGCAGAGTTTAATATTCAAAATGAAGAAGCGCGGCGTATGGAAGTTCGCAATCACATCTCTGACCTTGTTCATCGCGTACATTTTACAAAGCTCACATACAAGTTACAACCATGAAAGCTACATGTTTGTAAGTAGTAAACTATCGTTTTTTAAATTTTGTTTTTGTTATTTTTGTGGTGTAGGAGTTGGATCAGTTTAGGTCAGAGCTGAAACAACGAGATGATGAAGAAGAAGCCAGGCTGGAGCGCGTATATAATGGTATTTTAGAAGGGAAGAGTAATAACAGTGGTAGTAATCCTGGTCAACATACGGTAACTAGTTTTGGCAACGGTATCATGACTGAAGTGGGCAACACCAAAATAATTGAGACGTACTTCTCCTTTTTCAAAATTCAAAGTTTAAAAACAATTAAAAAAATTCAAAAATGATTAAAAATTCAACACATTAGTCGTACAAAACGTTCCTTTGTAATTGTTTTTGTTGTAAAAATCTACAAGCACGGCGGTGTTGCATACGCCACAAGATGATCAGTTGGATACGATCGATGAGGTTCGAACCTGTTACACAACGGTCAAATGAAAAACGGCCGAATGAAAAAAACGAAAATATTTCATCAAAAAGTAACCATTTTGGTTGTTTTGACTATTCTATAACGCGAAATTTTTTGATTTACGCTATTTTTGACGTTGTTGATTTTCTTGCAACTTTCAATTTTTCTTTTCTTGAAGGTCCTTCGACCTATGACGGCGTCGACGTCTTCCTTCAAACCTACCTTATACCACGGTAATTTAACACATTTTAGTTTTTTTAGCCATTTTTTGAAAATTAAGCATATACAAAAATGTTGAAGAAAAATGTTTTGCTGTAAGTTTGTAATTTTTTTTTGTAAGTTTGTATTTTGTTGGTAAGGTAATCATAGCGCGAATGTAGAGAAGCAGCATGGAAACAAGTTCCCGCATTTTATGCGACCTCCAGGGAATGACTACGAGGATGATGAGCTTCTGGAGTTGCAGCGCATGAACCGACGGAATCATGAAAAATGTGCTATGTTAGATTCCATCCTGTAAATTTAGGTTTCAAACATTTAATAGATAGTAATTATATAGACACGAAAACTATTTTTTCGAGGGAGCATTCTTGCCGGTCCGTTTTCTTGCGTCTGACGTCTAGTGGAGTTTTTTGTTTGAAAAAAGCATGTAAAAATCGGTTTGAAAAAATGTTTCGTGATCAATTTAAACAGCAATAACAAATAATTAATCAACAATTTACAACAGTACTTACAGTATTAGAAAATAAGCAGCAAGTAAAACAGAACGAGGGTGTGAATGACCAATCATGTCGTCTGAAGGTGCTCAAGAGGCAGAAGATGGTAAGATGCTAAACGGAACAGTGCAAGCGTTTAACATTATTATTCAAGACTCTGTGTTGGTCCTCCATTGTAGTAAATCACCCCCAAGATTATGTGAGGCGGTTGAAATGGTCACCGACGAAAATCTTTCCCAACAAGAAATTTTAGAAAAAACATACAGGAAAGCCATGAATGAGATGTGTCCGGATAAACCGCGAACAGCGATTTTATTTGGCGATGAGAAAAGTGACGTGGCAGGTATCATGGCGGAATTTCTCGAACGAAAAGGATATTGTAATACTATCATACGCGCTGATAAAGATCTTTTCTACTCGCGTTATCCATTTTTTTTGGAATAGTGGCGATCTTGTGTCGAACGCTGTCGACGCCATACCACAGCTTGCTAACGAAATCATAAACGGAAAATTATATCTCGGCGCGGAGCAGTGTGTAAATGATTAAACCATCAAACACCAAAAGATCACACATATTGTAAGTGTAATTGACAGGTCCATGGCGAAGGAAATTCCTGATGCTGTTGAGAATTTATGGTGTAATATAGCTGACACTCCTTCTGACGATTTGACACCTGTTATGAAAAAAGCATTACCATTTATTCGAAACGCATTACAACAAGAAGGAAAACGAGTACTTGTCCATTGTTCACGAGGGCAGTCCCGTTCTGGTAGTGTAGTTATAGCATATCTCATGGAGCATTACAATATAGGCTTTTACAAGGCCTTAGACATGGCGAGAGAACGAAGGCGGGGTGTTAATCCAAACTCGGGATTTAGGTCCCAATTATACGAGTCAGAATGCAGGGGCGGGTGGGGATTAGATACTACTGATGGCAAGTCGCCATCCCTTAAGCGACAAAAGGTTTCGTAGAGCTAGTATGTAAGTAAATGCAGACAGGATTTACAACGACCAGCATGGCTAGCGATGAATCACAAAGCAGCAGGCCATGGGGTAGATGAGCAGGTGATGATAGGAGGTCACGGGATCGCTACAAAATTGGATAGATTTGTACAGAACATGTTACCAAATCTGTTTTATTTATTGATAGTCGTTGATCTTGTAGTATTAAGTGTCAAGTAGATATTTCGCGTCGCGTTAGAGTAGCCGCAGTTTTGTGTTAATTTTCAAGCCCCACACTAAAGTTGACAAATGATAATCTGATTACACACGTGTCGGTAAAAACTGTTCTAAAAAATTGTTGGTAAAACCTTTCTACAACCATAACTAAAATTTTCGAACCCGTATCAACATTTTTACTAATTGTAAAAAACAAAAACCAACTACACCAAAACTGAAACTAATTTACTACAACTATTGATTCTAGTCAAAAGAATCAAAACTCCAGTAACTAGGATACAAATTCGATAGTAATTCGTACCTGTACTAAAATACAAGTTACAATTTGCAATTTTTCCAAGCAGAAAAGTAAATTTAAGTTGAAGAATAAAATATAGCAATGTCGGCGATTACAAGAACCAATACCAACCATCTCTCCAGCGAGGAGTCCACTCCAAAAACATCTACTCCTAAAGTCACAAGTACCGAGGTGGACAACCAGCGCAGCCCAAGCATCACGCGAGGGGCGTCTTTCGCAACCCAACCAAGTTTTTTCGAAGCCAGCCCTAGCATTACTCGCGGTGCCTCCTACATCTCAGAACCAAGTTTTTTCCCATCACTAGAAGAATCTTTGGACTATTTTCTTCCGCAGAGTGCATTCCAATTGCAAAAACAATTGGGGCATTACAACACCGGGTCTACCTGTGCTGGCAGCGATACGTAATTACTTTTTTGAAAACAAAATTTAAAACAATGTTCAAAGAAATTAAAAAACCAAAACAATGTCTTCACAAAACAAAAACGTAAATAAGTAGCATAATACAGCGTATTGTTTGTTGTTTGTAAGGTCAAGTGTTGCGAGTTCCATCGAGTCTCCCAGGTTCTCGACCGAGCTTGAAGAGACATACGAATGGGATCTACTCTCTGATGACTCTCCTGAAAATGGCCTCATCGAAAAAGGTACATTTAGAAAAAACATCAAAATAGTATTAGAAAATCAATGTTTTTGACGTCGACAATTTCTTTTCATCTTTAATTTTGTAAATTTGTGTTGTACTTTTCTGCGACGAAAAAGGTCTCGACCTCCTTGGAGAAAGAGGGTTGGACTTTTTCGCCAGCATCCTTCCTGCTTAAAGTCAAAATTGCTAATTCATCAGTGTTTCCATGGAAATCTGATGTCAAATGTTACATGTATCTACGAATTTTATCGATAATGAATTTATTGGTGGCAATCAAATTTAGCGCTAAGGCAATAGTATCATACTCATGTAGTGCAAAAACGTTTTGCCAACCCCGAACCTTAATTCATCTCATACAGATTTTTAAACTAGTCGCAAGATTAGATGAGATTTGAAAATATAATAATACCAAAACTTTTGAAATAAGTTTTGAAAAAGAAGAACAGAAGAATTACACCATTGATTTATTTTAGTTCCTATTTTTGTTAAACTACAAATCAATATGGTGATTCGATTAAATTTACTAAAAATAGTACAAGCACATTATATGATTTTATATCGTGATGGTGCCAGAGGGCCAGGCCATTCAAGGCCAGGATACCTCTCAATGCTGACAAGAATGCAGTAAAATATCAAGTATACCAACATCACGTGCATTTCTATTCGGTTGTGTTGTTTTAAGTTTGTAAATTATTAGTCAAAAGTGTAGTAGAAGTAGATTAGTAAGTACGTGTTTAGAAACTAGGTTCTTTAGGAAGTTACAGTTAGGTACAAAATTGTGTGTTGCATTTTCGGTCGGTCTACCCTTTCTTCCTCCCCATTCTACCAAACAAATCAAACAATGCTTCTACAACAAAACGAAAATAACCTACAGTTCTAAAAAGTTTTTTGATAGTATTAGTAAAACATTTTTGAACATTTGAAAGTAACCAACATGGGCAAATCGCAGGCGCCGGTGTCGGTGGAAGAACAAAACAACGCGCCCAACTTGGCCAGCGCCAAAGAAGCTAGAAAGAAGAGAAAACGTGGCGATTCTGTTGACATATCTATCCCCAAGTACGATTTCAATTTTTCAACATCAATATTTTATCTAACGAAACTGTTTCACATTTTTGATGTTGCAAAAGTTTCTAATTTTGTAAACGTATCAATTTTTGTAAATTTTCTAGATTGATGGAAAAGGCGCAGAAGGCCGGGCACAGAGTATTTTTAGTAAAAGTTCCAAACGCAATTTCTAGCGATGACCTTGCTAACTACGAGCTGCCTATAAAAAGCGGTTCTAAGAGTCAAGGAAAAAAGTGGGAGGCACGGTGTGAAAAGCTTTCCAAGGCACCCGAGGGACGATTTGTGTTGCCATTAGTACATGAAAGCAAAAACAGCAAACGGTTGAAGGCGAGCAAGAATAGACCAGAAGCGGTCATCACAATCACCCGAACGGACTAGTTGTTTATAGAGCCAATTTTTTACAGTGGTATTTCCGCACAAAACATCTCATTTTGAAGAAAACAGTTCATACACATTTGCAGTTTTGTTTCATGGTCGTCGTCGTGTTGCGTTTGTTCTCTGTCGTCAGTTTACCAGAGCAAAAAAAATGCCGTGTAGAAAAAAGTACGTAAAAAAAAGTAGTTGAGCCGAAAAATGATTTTTTCTTGATTTTGTTGTTTTTGTCGTCAGTTTGATAGTGCACGTTTTGTCGTCAGTTAAAGTAAATTTCTAAAGCTAAATTACAAATGAAAATCTAGGTTGAGAGTTAGAGAATGACAGTCACGTCAGAACATTCTCGCAAATGTCGTTTTCCGTTGTTTGATTTTTCCAAATGAGTTTAACAAGTAAAATCAAGTTTCTAAAATAATTTGCCAAGTTGCTCCACGCGCTCGTTCAGTGTTCAAGTTTTTGCTGCTTACATCCCGTGTTTTTTTTTTTCGCCAGAAATGATGTACTCTGTCAAAAATAATATTCTTACAATAATTCGTTCTAATACACATGCATTCCATACTCAAATCAATCAAAAATCAAAACCAATAAAATATTAAACAAACTGTAATCCATCAACGCCATAACTGGAAAATCTCTGAACCATTCCAACGCAAAAATGTAAATCTCACAATGGCAAAAAAACATAATTTTGTGAACAGATTACAAACAAGATAACAACAACTATCACAAACTATCAACCACAACTACTACTAGTAACTACTACTACGATTGCAGGCAGTTGAATACACTATCACATTAGAAACAATGTTCAAGATCAGTATTATTTTTACCAATGGCGTCGTCGGCGCCGACGCCAGTTTTTTCCTGCGACAACTTTTTGATTGCGCCACAAGAGATGGAAGGTGGGAAGAGAACAAGGACTTCGCAGCAATGGATCTGATGGGCCGAGCGATGCCTGTTCTAGATAAAATTGAGGACAGTTGGTTGTATGAGTCCTCATACGGTGAGGAACGAAAAGAACCTGATTTTGAATTTTTTTCAAAGATTATCTCGAAAGCTCCAAGGGGATCTCTCACACGCGAGTGGGGCTCAGAGTTGAAAACACTTCTATCAAACCTTGACGAATTTCGTGATTTTGTCTTGCGTGCTGCTGAAGAGCGTTTTGTACCGTTTTTTGATGCCATTGAAAACGGAGATGCAGAAACTGTCAAGACATTCATATCTAACAAGAATTATTCCCGAGTGTTGTACCCTCGCAACGTGGGCAGGAAAGACTTTGGCTCCCCGATTGTGAAAACTCTTGGCGTCTGCCAGTCCCTAGACGGGAAAGGGCCAATCCCTAGACGCATTCTTCAAGAAAGGATGCAAGAAAGGAAGAAGTATCACACCATGTTCTTCATTTTGCTTGAAACCGGTTTTGCATTGCCTAAAAATTTATCCAAGTATAACGCACCAATTGATTGGGCTCTGGACAACGGTGATTTCAAGCAAATGAACAAACTTGTCGAACTCGGATTTCCTCTTGATGCTGACAACGGCATGCAATTGGTGTATGAGTGGTACCAAAATCAGATGGACGCCAAGAAAATCCACTATCGTTGCCAGGGTCTATATTCTTTTGAATTCTACCAGACATACGTCGAAATTCTCAAATTTTTGGTTCCTCGTCTCAAACGCAGTAAACCATATGTTTTGCATTGGAAGCGTTGGTATCATGATGAAAAACAGTTTGATCATGTATTTCAAGAATGCATGATGGCGGCTGCGTTTGCTGACAACATGGATGATTTCAAATTTTTCATGAAAGCTAATATTACCTCAAAAGTTGACATGTTGCTTCCGTTTCTTGCAGTCGGGAAGCATTTCCCCAACTCAGCCATATCCAACCTTCCGATCATTGCAGCTGGGAAACATTTTAACAATTCTACGCTATATTTGTCTATGATCCTTAGTCAATATGGCTATGGCTGTGATCCCAATACAACAATGAAATCGGATGATGGTCATGAACCAACTATTTTGACGCTTGCTGTATCTGTTGGAAATCTTGAAAATGCTGATCTATTGATTGCAAGAGGCGCGACCATCGACAACCAAACCTTTGAAGGTGCAATGAAATTGCTCGAAAGTAATCCCGACCGCGCCGTTGAAATGTTCGACCTGTTGAACAAATCAGGTGCTGGCAAGTTCACTGAAGATCAAATTGCAAAATTCGAACAAGCCAGGCAACAGAAGTATGAGTCTGAGCAGGCTTACGTACACGCCGATCCTAGTCCTAGTAATGGGTATCCTCATGGGGCAGAGAGGGTGGCTGATAGTTTTCACCAAGAACAGGCCCCTGCGCAGGAGATGGACAATTCTGAGTGGATACGTTTAGATTGCCCTTATGGCAGTGGACAAGTTTTCTGGTGTAATGAAAGAACTGGAGTCTGTACGCCGATCGGTTTTGAAAAGCCTCCACATAACGATTGGGTTTATCAATCAAAAAATAACAAGAAATAAATAACAAAAACAAAAACAAATTATTCAAACCACCGACGAAAAATACGCTTATTTTTTCTAAAGATTTTTTAATTCGTCTACAATTATGCTACCTACAATCGATCCGCTTGCTCAAATGTGAATACAAATACATGATTGATTACATGTATAATTATTCGTAAACTACCACAGCTTTTGAATTCGCTACCATTTTGTCGTCAGAAGCATTTTCGTCAGTATGCAGAATTTCGTCGTGAGAAAGAATATAGTGTAATTACGTGAAAATCCAAACCCCCAGTGTTGACAGTCTACCGCCTAATTATGCTCGTTTTTGTGTTGTGCAAATAATGTTTCCTCTTCCCCTCTCATCCCTCAACTCAATTTGAAATTATCAAATCGCAAAACGAAAAAATCAACAATCCAATCTTGTTACCATCGTATACCATCGCGACGGTTTGATCGTCAAAAACCAATCAAAATCCTTGAAGAAATTACATTTTTCAATTTCCATCGTACCATTTTGATTTTTTCTACTTGTCGACTTTGATTTAGAATTTGTTCCCACATTGAACATCAAAACAAAATATTTCTTATCCTACCAATTTTAAGAACGTATAAAAGTACAAGCAAATAAAGTAAAACATGGCGTTGTTACGTCTCAACGTATACCCTTTCATCAATGGGGAGGTGGCCGGTGAGCCCCTAGCCGTCCTCGTCGATTCCTCTGCGAAACAAAGCGTATTCAGCTTACATCATCAACAAGAAATTTTTAAAATGAAACCTTCAACAAAAAAGTACGAGCAAACATTTTTTGGTTTTGGAAACGTATTGTTTTTTTTGTGTACAGCACCTTCTAGAGAAGTGTAAGAAGAAATGTCAGGAAACAGGTTTACAAGGGAACATTTCGCAACTTCTAGACGCTAAGAAAAAACCATTCAAGGCCGGGGCTCGTTTGGACAGCGTCTTCGGTACATTTTACACAAACATTTTTATTTTTCAGAAGACTTACAACCAACACATTTTTGTTTTGTAACGTTTTTTAGAACATAATGGAACAGCCTTCATGGTGTTGGAACAGAGCGCAGACTGGAAGAATCCCTGGGGAGAGGAAGCGCAAAAAGAACAGCCACGTAGATTTTACAATTTTTTCTTTATCAAAAAAATATTTTCATTAATACAAAACTGTATTTGAAAAACGTTTTTGTATATGTTTTCAGCGGTACAACAAGTGCGAGAAGAAAATCCAGTAGCAAGCGGCAGCGCCGAACCCGCCGAAGATAATGTCAAGGCTGATGAGGACATGGCTAGAAAATCAAAGGAAATGCAAGGTAAAAAAGTTCAACCAGACATTTTGTTACACCATAAAATTTTATTTGTACTCTCAAAATTTTTGTACTTTCATTTTTTAAATGTTTATAAATTTTGTAAAAAATGTAATCAGATTTTTTGCAGCATGACCAAGGTATTATCCAACAAGAAGACCTAGTGCCTGAAGATATGGGGCAGAAGATTAGGATCAACGTGACTGTACTTGTGGATGGTCAGCCGAAAGCGCCTAAGCTGTTGATCGCCGCCCACCCCCATGCCCATTACATGGTACACAAAAAATTGCCAACATCAAAATTTTGTCGATAGTCTTTTATTTTAAATTTTTGAAAGTTAACATTTTTTGTAAATGTAGTCGCTTATCGAAGAGTGTCGTAAGGGGTGTCAACGTAATAACATGCACGGCACTATCGACAAGGTCCTCGGCACGAATAGGCAGATGCTGCCTACGGATAAGCGCATTGAAGAATTCTTACGTACGCCAAACATTTTTTCTAACAAACATACAATTTGTTTTCATGTCTGTTCGTTTTTTGTATGTTTGATTTTAAAATGTTGTGTAAAAAATACAGAAGATGGAGATGAAATTTTTGCTCAGCTGACGATTATGGATGTGGAGTATGCGAAACCCTGGTCCAGTAGCAAGACCAAGGCCAAAAAAGAACAGGAATTCCCCCAGGAAAGTATACTTTTTTTACAAGTCGTTTTTCTCAACACTCTAACGTCGTAGCAAACATTTTTTTGTTAACCAGGTATGGATCAGAATCAAGCGTCGGGCAGCACTGAGATCCCAATCGCTTTGTCCAAATTCGCCAAGTCTCGCGAAGAAGAAAAAGAAGAAGATAGAAAAGAAGTTGAAGTACTTTTTTACAAGAAACTTTTCATAATTTTCATGTTTTTACGAATGAAATGGCTGTTTTGTAAGGCACGCGCAATGAGAGATATGAGAGATCCAAAAGGACCGAGTCAAGGCATTGCACCGGTCGTCCTCGCCATGGGCGATACCATGATGAACACACGAAAAGTATGTCTTTTATTGTTTATTTCTTTCAAAAACGATTACAAAAAAATGTTTTGCATAAAGTTTGATTTTTTGTAACAGCATAATCAACCAGGCCCACAAGAGGAGATGACTCAGATGATGGTCCAGGAACAATTTGTTGGCGATCACCCTACCCGCCCTGTACCTATTGATTTTTCTGTAAATATTCACAAAACACCGCCAAAAAGTAATGTTTTTACAATGTATTTTGTGTTTTGTAGGTTGTAACGGACACCTACACAAATGACTGGCTAGTCGACGGCCTCACTCCGAAGCTGCATGAATTTGTCATGAGCCGTTTCGACACCGCTATGATTACGCAACCCAAGTACAAAAACCTTCCACTTATTTTTTCCTACCAACAAAAATTATCACAAAAGTTTTTTTTGTGTAAAAAAAGATATGTGGCAGCGATTGGAAAGTTCGTATCTGCAAAATGGCCTTCCGCCAGCGGCGCTTTCGTCCCCATGTTGTTGAAGCCGCAGACCAGACTCGGCAGCGATCCTTCCCAGACCATGCCCGTTCAATATTGGCTTGGCAAAGGCCAACTTGTCGAGTAATCACAAACTCTCACGTCAACAAAAAATGTTTTGTGTGATTACTAATTAAAATTTGTGAATGTTGTTAAAAAATGTTTGGTCCAATGAATGAAACAGTTGTATTCCAAGCAGTATATAAGCATGTTAACAGTTTTGAGTAAGGGTGTTATATTTTTTAGTAGTACGGTGTATAGTAGCATATCGCAGTCACGACAAGTTCACCCATGGGAGGGGATTAAATCGCGAGCCTGTTGGGGCGGGCCATACACGTCATGGAGGTGTTGCGATCCTCTAACATCCCCACAAGGTGATGTCGACTGCTGGACTGATAACACGGTTAGTTATCAAAATTGTTGCCCTCCTGAAGAACGTCTGCCTACCGATGACGGCGAGCGGCAATGTTGGATAGACGCTAGACAAAATGCCGGTCACCAACATGAAGCAGTAACGTCGTCAGTAGCATTACTTCGTAGGTTTTGTTGTGGTACGCCTCATGCTCATGATTTATGTTGGGGGGATAGTCTACGCCGGGAGCAATGTTGCCTTCGTCTCCACCCTCTAGAACCTAATACTAACACAACCTGGATGGACACTGAAATTGCAAACGATCTAGGTGACTGGCACGCGCCTATAAATTGGAAAGAAAAGTTTGATATGTTCGAACAAAGGTACAAGGATAAGATTTGCCGTATTCGTTTTGTTGACAACGTAGTCAAAACTTGCGATGTAGAGTTGATAGATACGTTACGAGGTGGATCCAGGTCAGAACCAGCAATGCAACTAGAAGAAATCGTAAAAGCATTGGAAATCCTAGCCATTCCCCATCCTAGTACCGATAAGAGCGCCTTGCCTGAGGGGACTATAGATTTTTTTCTGTCAGCGCAAATCTGGGATGGGCAAGATTACGACCTTGAAGTACCTGTCTTTTCCAAGGCGAAGGCATGGTTTACAAAACGGTTGTTACGTATCCCATCTCATGAATTGTTTTCTAACATCATTACCCGCGTGGGCTGGACATTAGCAGAGGCAACGCAAAATTCAAACGTAGATGAAATCTGGAATAACCGTATAGAAAAAATATTTTGGAGGGGTGGCATGCGGTCGTATACCCAATGTACCTGTGGGGATGACGAATGGTACTTTGCGAAAACAAAAGATACTATGGTTACTAACGCTAGCAAAGAAGAATGTAAATGCCAGAATCATTTTCCCATCACCCTAGATAACTATCAACAACATAATCGCATTAGGCTTGTACAAGAATCTGAAAGATATCCTGATGAGGTAGACGCAAAATTTTCCTACATACCTGATACTTATTCGGATCTCAAGCCCATGCTAGATAAGTACATAGATAGTGGTGGGTTTTCGGGTTTTGAAGCGGCATTGAGGTTCAAGTATGTTATGTCAACAGATGGCAGTACGATAGATGATACTAGGTTTTATTGGTCTTTTTTGTCGGGGGCTGTGGTATTTAAACAAATGACGCCCCTCACGCCGGTAGGTATCCCGGCCTTGGAGCAATGGGTACATTACATTCCTGTTCGGGAAGATTTGGCGGACCTTCGCGCGAAGGTGATGTGGGCAAGGGCGAATGATCAAAAGGCAAAGGAAATAGCGCAGAATGGGTTCGATTTCGCATGGCGGCATTTTAGACAAGAGCCCTTGTTAAAATACTTTACAAAATTACTACACGCTTATGTAGACAGATTTCCGAGAGAAAACACGAAAGAAAACGAAGAATTGTAAAAAAGGTAGACGACTACAAAATTAGTACATACTACATACCAATTTGAAATTTCGTCTCAAGAAAAAATGCGTATGCGTCTTCCAATAATTTATCTTACGTGTTCTAAATTTTTGTTTGTTTTTATTTATAAAACAGGTTCCAAAAAACGGTAGAGACCTATCTCAAGCAGGTGGAAGCGCACATCGATCAAATGCGCAAAACCGAAAAAGCCCTCACGGTTCTTCTCGACAAGGGTGTTAAGAAGACAGAGCACATCAATGTTATGCTCCCTTACGCATACCAGTCTTGGCAGGAATCCGCCGGCCTCGTGTACATTCCTATTTCTCACAAACAAACATTTCTACAAATTTTTAAAATTTGTGTAGTATATACGTTGTTTTTGTATGTGTAGGCAAGAGGTAGAGTCCCCTATGTTTCCGAAAGTGGAAGGCACCCGCCCGTTGCTAATCGTCGACCTTGGCGGCCTGGGCAAGGACCTCGGCTTGGCAAAAGCTGTATTTTTTCAACAACTTTGAAAACATTTCTAATAACAAGAAAACTCGATATGAAAATGTTTTTTTGTAGAGCAAACATTTTTTTGTCATGTTGATAGGCGTTGAAGCAAGCGTGTGAAAAGTACTTGTATAGTAAGGAATACGTCAACATTATCGCCTACCAGGCTAAAGGTCCCAAGGCATTGTTTCCTACCATGGTCCCTCCCACGTACTCTTTAACAAAATTAAAATTTTGAAATGTTTTCAAACATTTTTTGTAGACATTTTGTCGTAAAAACGTTTTTTTGTGTAATTGTAGGAATCAAAATATGGATGTGATGTTGAAAGCGATCGACAACCTAGTAGCGAGAAGGGGTCGCATGCTTGAGGGCGTGGAACTAGCGTTGCAATTTAAGGAATGCGATTCTTGTTACATCGTCTCCGCTAGGGGCTGCGGCTACAAGGCCGATGATCTCGATAAGGTCGTTAGAGCAGTACGCGCCATGAATTCTAGGAATGTTTGCATTCATACGGTAGGCATTCGTGTAGACCCTATCATGGAATTATTGCTACGACGTATCGCCGATGGTAATAATGGCAAGATGACTATCAAACAATGGGACGAACCTGGTGCGGCTCTGACCGAAGCGGGTCCAAGTTCTAACCATCCCGATTGGCGCAACGCATTGGTACTTTTTACTAATTTTGAAAACAACAACAACAAAATTGAAAAGTATCTGGTACAAATTTTTGAATTCGTTATTTTGTATGCAAAAATAAGGTGAATGAGACGTCCAACAGAAATTGCGAATCTATGAGAGCACAGCGTTTAACTTTAGGTGGCCAAATCCGCATCGTACTTTTTTGTTTAACAATCTTGACAACAAAACTTTTACAATACATATTTTTGTTAACATACGCGTCGGTTTTATGTTTTTGCAAATCGTTTCAGGTGAGAGTGATGATGAAGGAGTTGGAGACAAAGATTGGGTTCTGGCGTGACGAGTGGACTTGCGCACAACGCTTCTTGCTACAGGAGGTATTGACAAAAATCAAAAACAAAACAAAAAACGTTTTTACAAATCAAAACCGTTAAATTGCATTGCAAATTTTGTTTCATATTCATTTCGTTTTGTATGTTTTTGTTATTTTGTTTAGGCGATTGATAAGGATGTGCGTAGGACGAAGACGCATTCAGATTCCCTCCGTACCGGGGGTGGCTACCTGTACAAGAACCGTACGAAAGCCCAGGGATTGGATACTATGTTCCAGCATAATAATTCCTTCCCATGGACACAGCATAGTGCTGGTGTGGCCGCGGGACCAAGGTTCCAGCCTGAGACTGTACCAGGTCAGGAAGATGTGCGTAAGGCAAGGTTGGAGAAAAGGAATTTTACATTCGTGCACGTAGATGGTGTTGGAGAGCATAAATCGCATACAATTTCGCGAAAATCGTGATTTTTTATTCTATAGTCGTCGAAATTTTGATTTAGTTAAAATCGGTTAGACATGACAAAATTTTCGAATCGCAATCTCAAAATCGTGTCAGCGCATCGCAAAGCAAATCGATTGACTTTCACCGTTACAGAATTTCGAAAAAGGTTTTAAAATTTCGTTTTGAAAGTCGTAAACCCTAAAAATTGACCTTAAACCCTAAAACCAAATCCATAAACCCTAAACCCTAAAGCCTATTTTTTAAACCCTAAACCCTAAAATGAAAGCCCCAACAACGTCAAAATCATTGTTTTTCGTTGTTTTTTCCTTTTCTCCTACGAAATTTTGGAAACACTACAGGTTACCCCCGCCCAAGGAGGATGCCCTCATTCCTGTCAACCGCGCGATGCGTAAGAGCATCAACAAAAAGTTCCATGAGGTCCAGGCCAAGAGGGAACGTCGCGCACGTCGTGCTCCTGGTGCTAGTCGCGTTGCCCAGATCTAGAACCTTCCGAAATTCATTTTAACCAGCATATTCCTTCAACAAATTTGTAAAATTGTAAAATACAGCTAGTTAATGCATATATTAAGGTCACGCGAATTCGTAATACATAAATTAAGAATCAAAATTAAGGATGATGCAAATGCAAGGCAATTTTTTCTATACATACATCATCGTTTGATAGTGATAAGTTCGTTGAAATTGAAAGTAGTATGTATGTGGTGTTTTGTTGTGTAAGTATGCAGAATATGCAAAGACACAATTTTCAAAGTTGTAGCCATAGATATCTGAGTTTCTGCCACACAAACAAAATAAAATCATGCAACCATCCTCGCCTGTCTCCTACCTGTCGACAACATTTTCTTTTTTTCTTTCTGACGCGACACATGTTCAACAAAAAACAAACTAAAATAACAAATAAAAACCGTCGCGTCAACAATTTGAAACAAAAATAAAAATCCCATCGGTATGTATATCTCTTTTTAACGTTTTGTATTTCACAATAATCAGATGAAAATCAACGTTATTGCCAGCAGTACATCGTGAATCATACATTCTGTAATTACGAATCCAAAAAAATAAAATATCCAAGAGCGACTTCGCGAATACGAGTCGCAAGCATAACATACCATAACTACGTGTAAAAGTAGAAGAAAAATAGGTATACAAAGGTTGTCATCATGAATGGTCCCTCCACCCCACCGAGTAAGATTAAATTTTCTTGACAACATCACAAAACAACGTAAACAGTGGTGTGGAAGTGTTTTTTTGTGGCATAGGTAAAGCTACGCTACCAAAAAAGGTTTCATTCGGGAGTGGCGCCAGCATGAACGGAACCCCCCTAAGAGACAACAACAAAGCCTTTCTTGCCAAACACTATGGCAAGGATTGGAAACCAGGCTTTCATCACTACAGTCTTTATGTCATTTGCTTTGCCGCTGTCTTGCTTTCCAAAAATCGTTTTTGATTGATTTTCGTGTTACAAAAATTGAAAACGTTAAACATTGTTTTGTAATTACGTAAAAACTAGAAACAAGTTCCCCCAAGAAAAAGAAAGAGTTCACTTTGGCGGATCGCTACTATGGCTTCATCAACAACTTTATGCACCTCTCTGAGTACGCAAACATTTTTGATTTTCCCCACACAGCATTTTTGTGATTTACATTTTTTTTGTAAATTGTGTTAAGGGATCAACGGCCGAAATTATTGGTGCAAGCGATTTTACCTCATATCCAACGTGCCTACGAAGAAGGGTTACAAACATTGATTGCTTGCATTAGCGGTGAGACCAATTCGACTCCCGAAGAACGACGCAATGCAGGTGCACTTCTCCTAGACTCCATGTACCAGGATCTCAACCTGGTCAAGCATCTTGCTGAAATGCCCCGCATCATGGACGTTGTTATGAACTTCGCATCTGTACTTTTTTTTCTTGACAACTTTTTGAAAATTGTGAAAACAAAATTTTGACTGTAAAGATTTGTAAGCTTTTTGCGTTGTTTTAGGTGGAAGGGTGTGATGACAGAGATGAGTGGATATACACAACATCCGATTTAACAATCGAAGAAATCGCTATCCAGATGTTACTCCTCCTTCACTCCAACTTTCTTGATTTCGTCAACTACGTCATGTAAGTTCTTAAAAACATCGTACGTTTGTACATATTATATAGTACAAATTTGATTTTGTAAAAAATGTAGTAAGTCGCGGCAAGTACAAGGCCGCGTTCCTAAACCTGGCGCGAAGGCCTGCTTGGACGTGCTCTCTGAGAAGATCAACGATTGGTAACACGTTGACCAAAATATTTTTGTTAATGTTTGAGTACGTACAATATAAAAACGTATGGTTTATACGTAAAATATAGGTCGCAAGCGCAGTTAGAGTCTGTTCCCGACGCGGAGTCTCAAGGAGTCATGAGGGAACCCATGTCCCGCGCCGTACAAAAATTTCTAATAATTACAATCTAAATAATATTTTGTTTTTGTTTTTACTAGTTTAGTAAGGGTTTTTGTTGTTATACAGGCATGTGATCAGGTGTGTGTAGCAATCGCCGCCTGCTGGCAGTGGCGCGGCCGCGACGGTAGCACCCCTGAACAGGATCTAGCCATGGTCAAATGCACTATCCAATGTAAGAAAATTTAATAAAATGTTTTGAAAAATACGTTGTTTTTGTTATGTTTGAAGTACAAAATGTTGTAAAAAAAATGTTTTCACAGGTTTGTACAGTTTCGTTCAAGAAGGTGTAGATGCGATTCAATCTCTTCTCGCTAGTCCACTAGGTCAAGTGCCGATTCAAGTGATCCAAGAATTCGCACCAGTAAGCTTCAAACATTTTTCTAACCACAACATCGATCGTTTTTTATGTGTTTTATGCTATATTTTGTTGTTTACAGCAAGTGATCCAAGAAGAGGGTGATGTCGCAGCAGAACTTGTAGGTCACTGTTGTAAAGTCCTGGCGCAGTTGTTCTTAAAGGCTAGTACGAAAGAGGTTGCCATCTTCTATGCCGGCTGTTCCGACCATCTCGTACATTTTTTAGAACACACATTTAAAAATGGAAATGTCGTACAAAACAATTGCAGTATTTTACATGTATATTGACATTTTTGTTGTAAATTTGTCAAACAGTTTACATTGATGAAGCATCCAAAATTTGCAGCGGCATCTTTTGACGATGAAATCCAACAGGAACTAGTTTGTCAAGTGACCTGGTTCTTTGCTACGAGTTCTGGTCTTGGGGGGTTGCTAGAACTTATGGGGTTCTGTTGTAAAAACTTTACGAACTCAAGTTTGATGCTGGAGGAAGGGTGTAAGACTATCTCAGGCATGGAAGATTCTTGGTGGCCCATGACGTTACCTGACAATTCTCCCAACCAAACCTACCTCCTACCAATGTTGAACCTCCTAAGAGATGTTTTGTCTAATCACCCGTTGAAAACCGAACAACGTCTACAAAAGAATGGTATCAAAGCCTTATCTAGGTTAGCAGGCTTGCCGGAGTGTAGTGATGAAATTGCCTTCTCGGCTGCGGAGATGATTTGGAATTGTACTAGGGCAGTCATCAACGAGCCCCAATCCGACATACTCAAATTTATCATGCAAGGCTTACATGAAGTATGCGTAGCAAAACCGCGAGTAGCTAGCGCCATGAACAAGGGTACCGAAATCTGGCCTATGCTTTGCCAAGTACTAACGGCAAATCGATCCTACGCTCCTGTATCTAGGCCGTGCTTTTGTCTTATTGGTTCTTTGTATGGTTGGGCTAAAATAGTTGAGTATGTAACAGAACACATTCAAGAAGCAGAAGTCCTCAAACCTGCCATGGAAGCGTTATTATTCTTCAAGGAGGAAGAGCCGAAACCTAGAATTCCCGCCTTGCAACTTTACGACCGCTACAACAAAGATGAATATTTCATGTTCGACCTCTTTGCCGTCCTATGGCCTGTTGAAAGCGAGAATGAAATCCAAAACCCCCTTACTATACCGTACAATCAAGAGGTTCTTACGGTCATTAAAAAATTCTTCGAATCTGACAATAACCATATCAAGGCGGCATTGAAGGACCCATACTATGGGCAATCTAGTTGGGTGTTTAACCGCTTACAATGCTGCCGGGTCATAACAGAATTCGCGACTCTGTAATCATACTACAAAACAAAATTCAAGTTTTAAACAATGTTTTGAGTAGAAGTTTGTTGTGTCAAAACAGGTTGGCAACGTCGACGCACAAGGATAAGCTCTCTGGATTACTCGACGAATTCCGAGATGACATCATCACTTCCGTAATTTTTTTTCTTAATCTTTCACTACCACAAATTTATAAATTTTTGTAGTTTTTCAGTATGTTGTGTGTTTTTTATAGGTGGATCAATTTTATCTCACCGGTTGTCACATGTCATACGAAAATACCGAGTTGGCCCTCCTCGCTCTCTGTTTGTCGAAAGGCCCCATGGCTATGATTCCATATGTAACATTTTTTCTTCGCAAACTTTTGCCAAACATTTTGAATTTTTTAAAACGTTTGATATTTTACGTAAAAACAGGTGGCAGAAGCATGGCAAGTGAATGTCTCCGCAGGCGTGGTCGTGGCAATTCTGCGCCTCGGCCTCTTCCAAGATGAAATGATGAAATTTGCCGAGCGAGTATTTTTTTCAAACAAAACATATTTTTTTCTTTGATTTCCTCGACGAATATGCATTTGTTTGCGTAATTTTTGTTAGGTATACACAAAAGAAGCGTTGTCAAGAGCAGCAACAGCTCGCGAACATTTCGAAGTGATAGCAGGTTTGTTGTCAGTCCACCAAACTCCAAATCCTATACATGCTGGGTCATAAAGCAAAATCTCAAAAAATAAAAATACAATAATCAATCTTATATGAGAATGCAAATGTACATCAGAATCTAGTTAATGCAATGTATTTGTAAAAGTAGTAAATTAGCTATCATAATTTTGTATTGGAATACAAAACGTATTATCATTAATCGCGAACTTTTCGTTGGAAAGTTGGTGTAAGTTGTGATGCAAAGTAATGTGATGTGATGGCTATAACAGAAAACGTGTGAGTGATAAAATCCTGCCACCAAACTAAGATTGTAATCAAAGACAGACTAACTATTTTGTGTATGCTTAAACTATATAAATTAATGTATTTTTTTGTGATATCTGTAAAAACCTAATACCTGCCTCGACAACCACTAATTCGACAATTTGCCACCTCTTTTACGATATGAAAAAAATGCGACAATGTAACAACAACAAACATTTTTTCTTTTTTGAAAACAATATCAACGAACTAAAACGAACCAACAATTTAAAAAGGAACAAGAACACCAATTCTCTTTCGCATTCCCTGCACACACAGCGCACGGTCAGCCACCAATCTCTCCATCACAATGTAACTTTTTCACCTTGCACAAAATCAAAATAAATTTCACAAAAATCAAAAGTTAAAAAATGTACAAAGTTCAACAAGAAAACAAAACCAAAAAACTTTTTTGATTAGTTTTTATGATGGTTTTGTGGTAAAATGTGATGTTTTTTGTAGGATGAAATTTTTGTCCGCCTCTCTCGTCGGCGTCGCCACGGCCGCCGACTGTAACCCCGCCATCGTTGAGATGGGCGGCATGATCAACAACATCGGTATTTGAAAAATGTACAGAAAACTGACATTTTTCACAATCAAAACAACAATTTCTATTTTTTGTTTAATGAAAGTTTGAATTTTGTAAAACAAGGTATGGACTCCGTGGATGAGTGCTGCGCCATCTCGTCCCTCTTCATTGTCCCCGTTGCCTTGACCGATCCCATGGTACTTCAAAAAACCTAACAAAAACCTTCAAAAATACGCATATTTTATGTATATTGTTTTGTTTTTAAAATTTTGTACAAGGGTTCGACTCTTTTCGGCGGTCCTCTCGTCCAGCAGGCTCCTTGCATGGGTTGCCCCTCTGGTCCCCTCGGCTTCAAAGAGGACGGCAGCGCTTGTTTGGTAATTTTCAAAACGTTTTTCTATGCAAAAACATGCACAAAATCAATATTTTTGCATGTTTTACAATTTTTCATTTTATGATTTTTGTAAAATACTAAAAACAGAAAGACCCGTCTTTCCTCGCGGCCTGGAACGCCGACCCAACCGTGGGCTCTCACGAATGCGGTAACACAAAATATCAAAATTTCTATGACCTGTCAACAAAAGTTTCTTTAAAGTTTACGTTTTGTACGTAAATATGATTTGTTTTTAGGTTGCAAGGCCGCCACCGCTGACGACTATCCGGGACAGGACACCGCCTGGCTGACCTGGTCTGGTTTCATGACTCAGGTAAGTCCTAACAAGAAAACAAAAATCAAAAAATGTTTGCACTTGATTTGTCTGTACAATTACATATGTTTCTGCATGTTTTTTGTGATTTTTAAAAAGTTGTCCGATGCCTGCGACAAGGAAAACCATGTCCCCAAGATGTTCCCCACCATCCACACTTTCATGCATGCCGGTAATTATTTCAAAGAACAAATTCAAAAAAATAAACATTCACAAAACGTCAAAATAATATTGTTTTGTAATGGTTTTTGATGTTTTGTAATTTTGTTTAGGTATTTTCGGTTGCTGCTTGAACGGTCCCGTGCACCACTCCTGCTCCGACCACATCAAGACAAAGAACGCCTTCCCCATGGTACGTTTTACAAACATCAAAATGTTAAAACAAAAACTCACAAAACACATCATTTTTATGCAGAAAAAATGTAATTGTTAATGTAGGTTGGTGGTTCTTTCGGTCAGGACTTCTGCACCAACCCCGACGTTGTGATGGATTCTCTCGGCCAAGGAATGTAACAATCTTTCAACTGTCATACAAAACGTCAAAAACACATCGTATAAATGAATGGTTTTGTAAAAATTCTAGGATGGCCCCCGCTGATGGCGCTTGGGGTTGGAACGTCGACTTCTGCGCTCAGGGTATCCAGCGCTTGCTCGAGGTAAAACTAAAAAAATATCAAAAAAAATCTTTTCATACATAATTAATTACTTGAAAACTTTCAGTTTTATGATAGATTTTTGTGTGTTTTTGTGGTAAAAAGGCTTGGGACGGCATCACCCCCGACCAGGTTGACGGCGTTATGCAACTCAACGACATCCTCGCCCCAGGTCAACATCTTAAAAAAGTTTTACAAGAAAATCAGCAACGTCAAAAATAATGTAAAACGCAAAATTTCGCGTTGTAATACAGCCAAAACAACCAAAATCGTTAATTTTTGATAAAATATTTTTTTCACTCGGCCGTTTTTCATTTGACCGTTTTGTAATGTTGACCAGGCTTCGTCGAATCCTACAGGGTGCAGTGGGCCACCGCCCCCTCCGACTCCGCCTACGCCGGCTACGTAAAATTTAAACAAAACTATCCAAAATCAAATGTTTTCAAGCAGTTTTTGTGATGCAAACATTTTTTGGTATGTAAAAAAAAAATCTAGGCCACCTCCGATAAGTCTCTCAAGGCCGCGTGCTTCAACGTCGGCGGCGTCGACTGCTCTAACAAGGCTCCCGCCGAAGAGTACTCTTGAAAAAAATTGAAAATCAACAAAAACTTACAAAATACTACGCTTTATGGTATTATTTGTATATGATCTGTTGTTTTTTTTGCAAATGGTTTTTAGGCCGGTTGTTGAGGAGACGCCCGAGGAGACCAGCAACGAGCAACCTGATGACACGTCTAACAACAACGCCGGCACTGGCAACAACGAAGGTAAACATTAAAAATCACACGATTTGTCGTAGTTTTTGTACATTTTTGTTAGCCAAACATTTTTTGAAAACGTTTCTGTAAACAAAAATTTTTAGATGATGGAAGTGTTGCGGTCACGTTGTCCATGCTGACCGCGATGTACGTCGGAATTGCCGCCTTTTTCTAAGCCTTTCGGCGACAAAAATTTCTTACAACAAAAATCTTGATACGCAAAAAGTTTAGTGAGGTGCGTTACCAATAATAAATGTACTTGAATTGAATAGTATTACAATCGTATACGCATTTTATAGCAATTATTATCGGCTTGTAACGCGCCTACTAACTTATCCATACTCTATATTTCAAAAACCATTTTCGCAATACAAAAACGTATACGGATGTATACTACTATATATGTCGACGAAAAGTTAGAACGTCATTACGAATTATCATTAGCATCATGACAAGAATGTAAATTTTGAAAAAATATTATTATCCCTGTAGTTAGCGTAGGACCGTAGCTCTAGCCATGTTTTTATTTCCAGTTCAAAAATTACAAGATCATTACAATATTAGTACGAAATATTACTAATTATATTATTGTCGTCGTAGCATGATCATCATTATTACAATAATACAATAATTTTCTTTTTCGCAAAACCATTTTCTTGTAGGGACAAGAAGAAATCATGTGAGATGTGTTTGTTGTAGATTGTGCGTAAAAATTTGTGTATTGTACTGCTTGGTTCACGCATCATTCATTTTGTCTTTCAAAACATTCCAAAACATTTCGACGTAAACTAAAACCGCAACGATTACGAAATGCGAAATATTAGGACAACAGGTTTTAAAACGTAATTTCAAGCAAATAGCACGTGCCAATAAAGGAATGTGCAAACACGACTCAAGAACGGGTTCTTCAACTACCCTATCTACTAGAACTACCACGCAACGTATTGAAAATATTCCCTCTACTATAAAACGTTGTAAACATAGCGATAATACCAGTATTTGTAGTGGCTTACAATAAAAAAGTAAGGCACTGGTAATTTTTTGTTTGGATTTTATTTCTGAGACATTAAAATTTTTAAGATACAAACTTTTTAAGCAGCAATCATATTTTTTGGAACCAACAACGTACTAGTACACAAGGACATCCAAATCTAGTACACAATTTTGTAACCACAACTGTAAATAAGCAACGTTTTTAAGTGAAACAAAGTCGTTTCAAAAATCAGAATTTCTAAGTAGATATTAGTACCAAAAAACAAGTAGCGAAGGGACAACAAACAAAATGAGTCACGGAACGGAAAGGGATTCGGCGCCAAGCTCGGTGGTGTCCGGTCCACCGCAGCAGCGGTTACTAGTAGTTGCCAACCGCCTGCCCATTACATTTAAGGTACATTCACCTTTGACAAAACCAAAATGTAAAAGTAAAAACCACAAAATACTGCCAATTTGCTTGTGTTTGTTTTGTTTTAAAAATAGACGCCGGATGATGAACCAAATAAAATCGTTGCTGTCCAGTCCTCTGGTGGACTCGTCTCTGCACTAAAAGCTCTAGGTGATGGTTTTGAGGAAACATGGATTGGTTGGCCCGGCATGGCGGTGGAGCCAGATGACGTGGAAAAACAGCAGCAAATGCGAGCGGCCCTCCCGCCAGGGTTTGTGCCTGTATTGTTAAGCGAGCAAGAGGTAAACAATTTCTACGTAGGTTATGCTAATTCTAGTTTATGGCCGTTATTGCATAATATGATACCGTATGCGAGGTTTAATAGGGAATGGTATGATGTATACCATACTGTAAATCAAATGTTTGCTGACAGGTAACATTTTCGAACCAAAATATAAAGTTTACGTATTTTTCATTGATTTTTAGTATTACTTTTTGTTTTTTGCGTTCAGTATTTTGGAGAATGCGAATGAGGGCGATTTGGTGTGGGTGCATGATTACCATTTGTTTCTGGTGCCGCGCATGGTACGATCATAATCATTTTATACGAATTTTCAAATTCCAGTTTTTTGGTTTGGTGTCATGTTGTTGTGATTGTGGGCACGGGCGCAATTTTCGAATCAAATTGGTTCGTATGCAATGAAATTCTATCCTGCGGGAAAGCATTCTATTTAGTTGAAAAAACAGGAATTTCATGCAACACGGAGAGAGAACCCCGCGACAAAATTTGCCGTTGGCGCGCGCGCTTTTCCAAAATCAATCAGCTACGAATATAATAAACGGCCTGCCAAGAATGTACACCCTCATCGTATGGTTTTCTTTGTGTGTACTGTTTTGTCATTTTGTCCGGCCAAACTAAACCAAGATCAAAGAGCGAAGACCCAACCTCAAAGTAGCCTTCTTCCTTCACACCCCCTGGCCCAGCTACGAAATCTTCCGCGTCCTCCCCGACATTGGCAAACTCGTCTTCGGCGTAGTAGCTAGCGATCTAATAGGCTTCCACACCTACAATTACCTACGCCACTTCCGCTCTACAGTAATGCGAGTACTAGGATACCAAACAGAAATCAGGCATATAGACCACCATGGGCAGCGAACGGAAACAGGTGTTTTTCCTATAGGCGTAAATTCTCAAGACATACAAGAAGCCATGGAGACACAAGAATTTAGAAATCATTTAGATGAGCTTACAAAACAGTTTGAAGGTAAAAGTCTTGTCCTATCCGTAGAACGCTTAGATTACAGTAAAGGCATACCTCAAAAGCTAAAAGCCATTGAGCAGTTCCTCAACGATGCCAAAGCTAAAAAAGCTGAGGCAGACGATACGGAAAATGAGAATCAACAATCTGGCAGGCCAGTTAGTTTCTTATCTCGTGTAGGTGCTAGTTTCAAGAATGTATTAGGGTTAGGTCAAAAGCACACAGCCATTTGGGATGCATCCAATACCGTCTTTGTGTTTATAGCAGTACCTTCAAGACTTGATGTAGAAGAGTATAGAAATATAGAAGAAGAAATCCATAAGGAAATGTCGAGTATTAACGGCATGTTCAGTGATTCATGCGGTAACGTTCCTTTAGTGTACATCCATAGGCCTATCCAACGGCCGGAACTAGCGGCTTTGTATGCAAGATCTGATGTATGCCTAGTAACGCCGTTGGTAGACGGTATGAATCTGGTGGCAAAGGAATTTTTGGTAGCGAAGCAGCGTGATGTCAGCAAGGTGGTACCTGGGACTGTCGTTTTATCTGGTGATTTCTCAAACTTTCGTTGCAACACAATATACAAAGTTACCATCGTTTTAAAGTAATTTTGTTGATTTTTTGTGTATCAGAATTTGCGGGCGCGGCACAAGAGATGTTTGATGCCTTTGTGGTGAATCCTTACGACGAGCAGGCGGTTGCTTCTGCTATTGCTGAAGTATGTTTTCTGCTCCAAAATATGTTTTGGCAATATTTTCAACAAAACCATACAAGAAACTGCTTTCAAAGTTTTGTAGTTTTTTATTTTTTGGGTATAGTGTTTGGAGATGCGGCCGGATGATAGGTGGATTGTGACGGACAACATGCGAGATTTCATTTTAGAGAATGATTCTACACGGTGGGCGGAGACGTTGCTGAAGCGGTTACAGGAGCCTATTAACCTTCCTGGGCGTTTGGCAAGGTAACATGAATATAATGCCTTTAAAACGGTGAATTGGTTTGTTTTTGGTTGCGTTGTGTGTTGTGTGTTGTGGGGGAACTTAGGGAGAAAGTTGAACAACGCCTGAAAGGACGTGGTTACATGTCTCACGATGGTGGAGTATTTAGTACGCTACACGAGGAATTGGAAAGTTGTGGAATTCGCGCAGACTATACGTAAGCAGTCATGATCAGGAAAGCCCTACTACTTAGACTTTCAAGGTCGGAAACAAAAATATGCCCCAATATGCAAGTTTGGCAAACCTTCATTGCTCGTTGTCGTATGTCTGAACGGCGGCTGCTGGAAATGCCGTTGCGAAAACGGATGCGGAGCCCAGAAAAACCTGCGATTTGTGATGGATTTTCCGCTAGCGATTGGCAATTTGCTTCCGTTAGCTCAGCGGCTCAGGCGCGGCGTTTCCAAAATATGAATTTCCATGCATTATTATCAGATCGGCATTTCTTATACTCAGCAGTTTGCTTTCCTCTTCCTTGAGTCATCCATGTTTTCATAAAACGAAGGTCCGCGTCCCAATTCGTAGAAACCCTTCCCTGGGAGGTCGCCTCCGAATTCCGTCAAGACGTCACCGGTAAGAAGATTTTATTCCTAGATTATGACGGTACACTGGCTGAACTAATAGACAAACCGGATGAAGCTGTACCGAGTAGAGAGATGGTCGACATCTTCCAAGCCCTCACACGCCGCGACGACCTCCACGTTGTTATCATATCTGGCAGAAGTAACGACCCAAAATTCATTCATTTTTGCATACAAACATTCAATTTAGTACACTAATGCTGTAATTTTATTTTCAAATTTTGTAAAAACTACAGAAAATGATTTCCTGGAAAGGCATCTGGGGCATTATTATTTTACGCTGGTTGCTGAGCATGGGTACATGATGAGACCAAGAACGGAATCTGTATGGAAACTTCTAAATCCGTTTGTAGATTTGAATTGGCGAGCGCAAGTACTACCAGTAATGGAATTTTTTCACAAGACCACTCCTGGCACGCATGTGGAGCACAAGACTGCATCGCTCGTTTGGCATTACAGTACATTTTTGATCAACATTATTTACAAAACATTGCAAATTCTTGTAGAAAGTTCAAGAAAAAACGTTTTTTACTTTGTATTGCAGGGCAGGCAGATCCAGAATTTGGCGAGTTCAAGGCGACAGAGCTGATGCATCTTCTCATGCAGTCGACTAGCAATTTACCTTGCGAAGTACTATCTTTACAACGTTTTTACTTACAAAACTAACAAAAAATTATGTTTTAAAAATCATGTTTTTTGTAAACAGGTAAGTCATGGGTCGAAAATTGTAGAGTGTGTAAGCATGCATGTCAAGAAGGGATTGGTAGTGGGTGCTTTTCTGAGGGAAGGGCATTATGATAGCATTCTTGTTGTTGGCGACGATCGGACCGACGAATCAATGTACATTTCCAACATAATATTTTATTATTTCACGACTTTTTTAAAACATTTTTGTTCATTTTAGAATGTTTTCGTGAAATTTGTAAAGGTTTCAAATGGCACCAAAAGAAGCGTATACGGTTAAGGTCGGACATGGGCAGACAGTCGCGCGGCACACGCTTGCGGCGCCTTCGGACGTTCGTGCTTTCTTGCGGTATTTTGAAAAATTTCTTACTTTTCTCTGTACAAAAAATTATGAAAGCAGTAAAGGTTATAATTTTTGTTGGTTTCAAGGGCGATATGTCATGACGATTTCCCAGAGGTAAATACCCCACCGCGGAGTGTCAGTCCCGCGCCTTCGATCCGCAGTCAGCCTCGTTCTACTTCTCACGCCGTACGATAAAAACATCAACGAAACAAAATTTTATTGCAATTTTGTTTTGTATTGGTTGCGTGTTTGAATGTTTTTAACAGCACGAGAATGCAGCGTCAAGAAATTCTCCCATGGGGCCCTCCAGAATCGACGTTTCCTTATCACCGGCATTGTCTAGAAAGACCAGCGATAGAAACGGTTTCTCTGCGCCTGGCACACCGTATTTTTCAACAATTTTCTTCACAAAAATGAAAATCAACATTTTACGGTATTACCGTAAAATGTTGATTTTCAGTTAAAATACCTGCGTTTTTTATGTTTTTAAAAATGTTGTAAACAGGGAAAAGTTGACTAATCTACAAGAACATTTTGGGACCCATGGGCCGGCACATGCGAGTGCGCTGAGTCAAGGTGTTAGGGAGGAGCCATTCGTCACTGGTGAAATGGGTACATTTTTTCATTTTCAAATTTTTACAAACAAACACGAAATGTAATGAGTTTTGAAGGTATTTTTTGTTATGTCTACATGCTAGATGTGTCACCTGCAGCAGCGGAGAAGACTGGGTATTCTAGTCCAGGTTACCTACATTCCCCTGTAGAAACTACACTACCATTTCCCAAGGACAGGCTTTCACCGCGAGTTGCGTCTGAGATGCGGCCCGGTGAATCGTTCAAAAGCTGTCTGGGAGATCCGAATGACGTGTTATTATCTAGAGGTACTAGAGGGGCGAGGGGCGCTAGTGAGAGTGCTACAGGAGTTATGAGGAATTCGTCAATAGAGGATGACCCGTTACTCTCAGCCCTGCCGGAACAGGAAGAATCGGACGAGGGGTCGCCCGTTAAGCACGCATAGTTCCTTGGCTATCCGTACGCTTTTTATTTCAAATATGCAAAGTACATTTCGAGCTTTTGCGAGGTTTGGTTTTGTGTATATGCGCTGTTGGAATCGTTTGTAAAACAATGCTGTCCAGTCGACCAATCGCCGCACACCGGCAAGACTCAGGTCCAAGGCGAGGTCTTCCGGTCCGGCGCTATCAGCCAAAGGACGTGCCTATGTCGTTCGAGAATCATCTTTCCGGGCTTGGTTTGATTTCGCGCCGCCGGCGCTTTTCCAACAGTTTTTAAAACGTCCATTTTCCTCGGCTGTCCTATATATTTGCTAGTTTTTTGACCTGATGCACGTCTGTAGTTTGTTTTCTTTGTTGTGCACAAGCACGCGTGAGGTCCGTAGTCATCTAGGCCACTATTTGAAATTTTGCCGTTTTGCTGACATCCAAGAAATCAAGAGTACCCACAGAGAAAATCATTTGAAGCATTTTCTGAAAGGCATGTGAATCACATTCTAATGTATTCTGCCACGTTTTAATCGTAGATAATATCACGAATTGACTAAACGAAAAAGGTTTCGCAGCTCAATGATGTACTAACAAAATGTCTGTCAATTTATATTAGATTTGAATGGTAAATACTAGTAATGAGACACGACTGTACCAAACCAATCGCAAATTACCAGTTTTGTTCCAACCATTTGCCATACCATGTTTTGTTTTTGCTGACTGTGTGGTGTTGGGCTCTTGTCACCTATTAGTCGTTGTAGCAGTAGCCAGATATCTTAGTTCACGTGTTCCTAGCCATAGTTTCCTTGTGTGCCAATCTATCCCGTGGTTCTAATGATTGATCCGATTTTCAAACAAAATGCGTGTTTATTTTTTGGTCTTTTCAAAACAACAACATCAAAAACACAAATTGTTAGTTGACCTAGTCAAACAATCTACAAATCACCTACCTTACAACTCCCAACATTAAATTAGTATCCTGCAAATTTACAAAACATCACAATTTGCCTTCACCAACCCCAAATTGAAATCCCCAACTTGAAATTTCCAAACTGAACTTAGTCGAATAAATTAGATATAATGTGGAAGAAGTTGAACAAAATTGTCGTCGCATTAGCTTTTGACAGCCATGCTTTTGCAGTTTGTCGCGGCAATGGTACAAGTACATTAGTAGTCAACAACAACACTCAAGACGATTGGGAGGAGTCCCTGGCCAGAAAACCTTCGCGTCAAGAAAGATTCCAACAATACGGTGACGTTTGTAAAGACAGGACTCACATTGTTTTCCACTATGAGCAACAACATGAAGCAGGATACATGGATTGGACCTATCCCAATTTTAAACAAATTCCTAAGGCGGACCCGAATCTAGATTATAATTGCATTACTATTATAGTTGATCCCGATGCGGGGGACGTGCCGGTGGAATTCCCAATGGCTGGATTAGTATCTAATAAGTATCAAAGAACCTCCGACCAGTTTATCAACATTATCGTACACCCTGGTTCTATCTTACAGTTTGACGGATCGGTCCGTTCCAACAACATCAACATTGGTACGACGTCTAGATTGGAAACCAAAATTAAAAAAACTGAAACTGTCAATAAAAAAACTTGAAACTGTCCATAAAAAATCTCCAAAAACGCATTTTTTAATGAAAATCGTGTTGTTAGTGTCGATTTTGATACTTGCTATTTTTAAGAAATTGGAATTTGTGATTTTCCGTCAAAAAATCTGAAATGATAATTTGAAAAAAATAGCAAGTATCAAAATCGACACTAACAACACGATTTTCATTAAAAAATGTGTTTTTGGAGATTTTTTATTGACAGTTTCAAGTTTTTTTATTGACAGTTTCCATTTTTTTATTTTTTGGTTTCCAATGTATCTTTCATCCGGCAGACATTTCCGGCCCTAATAGTGGAGTTATTTTTGAAAGTATCCTAGCTTGCCGTGGTCTAGCGCAAACAAGTCTAACAATCTATGCCGAAAATACTAGCATCGTAGAGTTTAGGTCTGGAATTGACATAGCAGCTACGGGGCGGGTGCCTTTTGATACGGATGTCGTCAATTTGTACGTAGAAAACAGTACAATTACTATCCTCCACCCTGATCCAGAAAACATTGAAGATAATAAAAATTCCTTGGCGGAATCGTATGTGCCGAATTTGAATATTCATAATATTGGCGGTGAAATCAACCTCAACACCGTCGTGAAAAAAGACCTCAACGTACTACTCATTTTCAAAACATTTATAAGCCACCAAACGCAGCATCTGAATATCATGTGTGAATTTCAAAAAAAAACATTTCTTTATTATTATGTCACATAATTTTTGTGTAAGGTAAAAAGTGACGGTGGGTCGGTGACGTTTATTGTGCCGCCTGTAAAGCACGGTAAAACGAAGGTCATCGAGCTGAATGGGGGGACGATTACCATTCCAACACCCGCACAACAAGATGGAACAAAATCGCCAGATGGTAGAGGCGAATAGATAACCAAATGGCGGTGAAATTATACCAAAACGTTCTACACCAAATCAAAACAATCTATCAATGATTTGTATCGTTACCTCCATCAAAAACTTACAAAAAACACAATTTTGAAATCATGAGAACGATGAAAAGGTGACGTCCATCCCAATTCTGCAATGAGAAGTTTTGGCATTTTGCGATCCCAGAAATATATCATCAGTTTTGACAATTTTGCCATCCAAGAAATGCTATCCCCCCGAAACAAAAAAAGGGTTGATGCCACGTCCTTGCGGTATATCACAATTTTCAATTTTGAAAGAGTCCAAGTTTTGATCCCATTTCACCATCCTCGTTTCTTGTCTGATTAAAAGAATGCATGTAGAAGTTGGCGTAGTTGTAAGTGAGTATTCGTAATTGACAATAATGTTTGTTCTGTGCGTTTCCATCCGGCCGGTTTCATTTCAACCATTAAAAATTCAAAATCTTCAAAACCCAACCAACACCATTATTTTTAAAACAATTTCAAAAATTCAAACAATTCAACATTAATGGAGGATTTAAAAATCTCGAACGTACTTACTACTGCTCAAAGTAATACTAAAAATCTGAAGAAGTCACAAGTGGCAAGTAGTTAAACATGCTGAAAGTAAACAAAAAAGTGGTCGGTGTGATGATGGCATTGGCCCACCCCGGCTTTGCCATTACCCGCTCAACCATCCCAAACAAAAATAACGCATCTCTCTCCTTGAAAGACGACCTGCACAATTTCTACAAAACGGCGCGTTTTTTCGCTACCAATCCGAATCTTAAGAAAAAATCGTATGACGACCGTCTGAACGAATATGCTTGTAACGAGAAGGATCACCTTCATATGACTATTGGCAAGGATGAAGATATTACTTACACCCAAAAGCCGCAAACTATTTCTTTCGACGAGTGGCGTCTTCTCAACCACCGTTGCATCACCATTGACGGTATGCGAAAATTTATCAACCAACCAAATTACAATGTTTGCTTTTGGTGTTACTATGCAAAGTCTTTTATGGCTTTTTATTGATTATTGATTGTGCATTTTTTTTGTTTTTTGTAAATAGTTGAGGAAGATGCGGGAGAGGTGAAAATGTCTAATGATGGGTTGCCTGAAGGGTTGAACCCCGACAGTTGGTTGAGTAACAGTAAAACAGCTGGGCATGAAGACAACATTACTAATGCCATCCATGTGATTGTGCCCAAAGGCGTATCATTAATTTTTGAACCGGGTATTACTTCCTACAATATTAACATCGATGTCCAAGATGCAAAAGTTGTTTTTCAAAACCGTATCGACACCATCAAAAAGCTTAATATTTACGCGGAAAATAGTTCGATTGAGTTCGAACAAGGAATCGACCTGATTGATATTCAAGATTTTTCTCAAAATGTTCAATTCGACATTTTTGCAGAGAATAGTACGCTAACGTTTCCCGCCCTTGTGGTGGATGATTTGGAAGGTCTTCCCACACTACCTGGGAAGAAACAGCTTATTCTAGACCATTCGCTCGCGCCCAACGTCAACATCCACAACATTGGCGGAATTATCGATTTTGACGCCGTCATCACGGGCAACCTCAACGTACAATTTAAACAGCCATAATGTATAAACAATACAAAAATACATGTCATCAACGCTTTTTGTCATCCATTTGATCAATGAATCATATGTTTATTTTCTGTCAGGTGAAAACAGAGGGCGGTAAGGTAAGATTCCCGACAAATCCTGTCTGTTACGATTGGCGCCAGCAAAATGCGGAATATGGTAACGTGAACATCATCAAATCTAAAGGTGGGCAGGTTGATTTCAATAATTTTCCTCATACAGAAGACACGAAGGGCGAACTCAAAGAAGGCGCGCTTGTGTGGTTTAACATCGCGGACGACACCGGCTACTCGCTTAATCGTCGATTCACCACCAGCAAGTAATTATTCACTTGATCGTAAAATTTGTTTAACAAGATCATTTGTCAATGTCATCATGTTTAAATTTTCTTGTTTATTTTCTTGTTATAATGAGGGGTGAGAAGTTTGAGATGGGAGGCGACATGAGTGGGATTGTGCACAAATGCATGGAATTTCAGCACAACCAAGAAGACGAAAACTATGAGAGACTCCGTGAAGTATATTGCGATGTGAAGGTCCACCACAACGGACTTGACCATGTATTTGTCAAAGTACCCAGTGAGCATCTACAAGTTGTCCCACCTTTCAATGGGCAATTCAACATCCACGACTTGGATTCCGTTTTACGCCAAGCAGAGCGTATTTTCGAATCCAACCCTAACCTCGAGCAAAAACCATACGACGAACGGCTTTACGGATATGCCTGCAACGATACGGACCATCTTCACATTACTATTGGAAAAGATAGTAAAACTACCTATTCCCAGGACCCACAAGTTGAAGTGTATGTTTTGCCGGAGAGCGGCAAGCAACACCCCTATCTGGACCACCGCTGCATCACCATCGATGGTAGATAACAACCAACAACTAAAAATCATTTTTCAATTTTGTAAAGTTTTAAACCATGCATTGTTTTTGATATTTTGTCAAATAATGTATTAGTTGAAGAAGGAGCAGGGAATGTGACTTTTCCCGGAATCAAAAGTGACCTCGACGACCCCAATTCAGATGTTCTGCAGGTGAGTAATCTGTTCGGGGCCGATCTACACGCCTGTGAGAATAATGTCATCAATGTGATTGTTCCAGACGGCGTCTCATTGACTTTTGACATTAACATTCAAGGTCACAACGTCAATATCGATGTGCATAATGGCAATTTGATTTTCCATCCCAACTGTTTTTTGATGGCGATCAAAAATCTAAACATCTACGCGGAAAACAGTAACGTAATTGACGCAAACATGGAAATGAATGATTCAAGAGATGGCAGAATGGGCCAATGTAACATTTTCTCTGAGAACAGTCAACTCACATTCCCTTCCTGGACTGACCTTCATTTATCAGGCAAGGAGAACATCATCCTAGATCGTGGTTCCGCGCCCAACGTAAACATCAGGAACATTGGAGGGACCATCGATTTCGACGCCGCCATCACACGCGACCTTAATGTAATTTTTCATACGCACAATAATAATACTCAGACTTGACAAAATTACTTTTGGACGGTTGTTGAGCTTTTGAATAATTCCCTATGTTTTAAAGTTTTTTCTATTTCGTGTAAGGTACGAACGGAGGGGGGCACGGTCAATTTCACGGCAAGCCCTATCTGCTACGATTATCGCCTAGACGGTAAGTCTGGTAACGTCAACGTGATCAAGTCTGACAATGGAGAAGTTATTTTCAACAATTTTCCGAATTATGAAGATACGAACGGGCAACATGAAGTTGGTGCTGTTGTGTGGTTCCATGGTACCACTAGTACAGGCGAAGACATCTATACAGAATACACAACCGACCAGTAATCGATCACAAAATTTATAACGTTTCCACAAGATAAATCATGTTGTTTTCGTTTCCATGTGTTTCAATTTTGTTTTTATAATAAGGGGAGAAAAGTTTGATGTCGGGAGTAATATCTCGGGAGGGATTATCCAAAGAGTCACGAAAGATGGGGATACAGTCTTCTGCGACGTGAAGGTCAACCATGGTGGAGTTGATCGTCTCTTCGTCAACGTGCCCAAGGAAAGCCTTTACGTTGTGCCGCCTTTCAAGGGAGAATTCGAAATCCACGAAGTGGAGTAAACAAATGAACCAAACCAAAAACAATAATTTAAAGTATGAGTAAGAATCGATTTTGATGATATGTTAAAGTTAAAACGTACAAAATGTTTTAGATTTTGAGATGATGTAAGTTTTGTAAGGCTACCATAAGATTATTTTTGAAGTAGATTCATTATTGATTATTGAAGGTTGTAGTGTTATTGTAGCGTGTGGAGCATCTTGTCAGCTACAGTTTCAAACAAATTATTATCTTTTGGTCCATTTCAATTCATCTGTGTGATCTGTACCCCTCAGTACAGAGTATATCTAAAACTCCACTAGTCTTGGAGAGATATTTTTACCTATAAAATATAATTATGAACACTCCGCCGCGTAAAAAACGGCGGCATGTAGAAACGCCTAAAAAAGATAGAGTGAGAGTACAAACAAAGCCGCCGGAAATTATTAGTAGATCCAATGTCGTGGATTTTTGCCAGGAGTGCCCTGACCAGCGGCGAACTATTACAGTTTCTAGAAAGAAGGTATGTAGAGACAGTAACTATCGTAATCTCGTAGGCAATTACGCTGCCAGGGTCGACCATTTTAACTATTTTCTTGGCCTTCGCCAAGGACTTTACGCGGGGTACACATAAATCGAATTATTATTCTTAAAAAAAAAACATTTCGAACAAGTTTCAATAATACATTTTTTTCTTTCGGTATTTTATTTTGTTTTGTTCATTGTAAGGTTCGGCGGCGAAAAAGTTTCGCCAGATTTAGTAGACAGGTTAGAAAATCACGAATACCAAGATAACCAATGTGATATCTGTGGTAAGCGGGTGTCATGCCTGTACGAAATTAGGTGTTCTAACAAAGGTGCAAAAATTCCCACATTGCGGCCTGAGGTGATCTACGCTAGTCGGAATTGTACTTTTTTTTCAACATGAACTCTCTAGGAAACTTTTTGAACGTCGTAATATTGATATTAGTTTGAAACATGTTGTGTTTGTTTTGATTGTGTAGGTGTGGAAAATATTTTCGGCAAAGGGATTTTGTCCAAGCGTCTCAAGGCTGACGAAGACAGAGCCAAGGCGCGCACCAAGAAAGACCCACAAGAAGCAATAAATCCTGGCGATGGTAGGGTAAAACTAGTAAAACGGTTGAATAGGCCCGCGCGGCACCGTCTAGATGGGAAGTTTGACGCCAGCCACGAAAAGCATCCTGGAAAATGGTTTTCCAGCGTTTTTGCCAAGAACAAGAAGTATTGCGAAAGCGTCCAAAAAGAATCGTTCTGGCAATTAGATCCCTCTACGCAAAAGTTTAGGGCTTTTCTAGACTATCACAAGAAGTACTATGTTGACCAAAATAACGTCGCGAGTGGCGGCGAAGATCTTGATAGTGTTTTTTCTAGGGATGGTTGTAAATATCCGGGCCGTACTTATTCTTACGTAGAGAGGGAAGATCCACAGTATGCAGCTTTTTGCTTTGTGAACGGTTTCATGAATAGCTATGGTAATCACTTTTGTGATTTCCTCGAGGCCCTCGGCTACCGGATGAAAAAGTGATTTCATGAAATCGAAACCCTTCTAATACCAATACGAAAATTTCTCATCCGCATATGCATACAAAAAGACTTTTGTGCGTTGTGTTGCGTTGTAAGCGGGCATATTGTTTGGTCAAAAGAATTGTGAGTATACTTTGAAATAGCGCTCGTTCAGCTGTCTCATCCTTATTCTACTTTTGTGTTCAGTATTTAGAAGTTGACGCATTTTCAAACAATTTAGTTGTACTAAAAACGGTAAGTTAAAGATTTTCGTGGAAATGAACAACGAATTATTCACAGCAGAACAAAATCTGAAAGGAGTAGAAGAACCTAGCATGACAGCGGAGGAATCAGCAAACACGTGTGTTCATGATGCCCCAGCTTCGCCTTCAAAGTATTTTTTCAATTGTTTTGACAAGTGCAATGGTTGTATTTATTTAGAAATTATTATTTTTGTTGAATACGTATGCGTTTTGTACAAAAAATGTGTAGGGGCCATGAAGAAGAAGTTGTTCGGCACACGCAATGGATGAATAATTTGATCGCGGAGAATGCTACACTAAGGTCTGAAAATGTTACGTTAAGGTCGGAGGTAATCGCATTGAAATCCGATATTTCTACAGGTGCTCTTGTAGAGTCTAATTTGATGGCGGAGCTAGAATCTTTAAAACAACTCAACGCGAACCTAATCCAACAGCTAGAAAACGCGCAAGAAACAAGCGACTCTCTGCAAACACCTCCGAGAAAAAGTCGCAAGATTAGCACGCCGGAAACTACTCGCAAAACCGATAGAATCGCTGACGAGGTGGAAGTAGCACCGGCCGACGATACTAAGCCAGACCGCCATATATTAGACGACATGTTTAGCCCAGGCGAGCTTTACGAAGGGCGATGGTTCTCTGACATCTCCAAAGAATTCCCGGAATACAGTAAGTCCACTCAGGCGCAAAAAATACCGAAAATGACTGACTCTATGAAAAAGTTCAGAGCCTACCTAGACTACCATGAAAAGTACTACGTCGACCAAAATAAAGCAGCTATCCCTAGTAGTGATGGTGAAGATCTTGATGGTGCTTTTTCCAGGGGGAAATATTCGGGTCGTACGTATTCGGGGATGGAGAGGTTAGATCCAGGTTACGCGGCCTATTGCTTCGTCGACGGAAAAATGAACACGCATGGCGAAAGATTCTGCGATTACTTGAAAAGTATTGGCTATACCAAGATCGAGACTGACTAAGTTGGTGCGTTTTCGTACAGTATATTTTTGATTTCGCAAACCTATTGTTTTATTGACGTAGCCATACGAAAAGTTTGTTGTTTGTTGTTTTGTGTTGTAAGTGTGCATATTGTTGTGGATCGGGCAAATTGCAAGTGGGTATATCATAAGTGTCATCCTCATTGATTCATGTGGTTCAGCATTTTCAATTTTTTTTATGTTAAAACGATTATTGTGTAATTATTTACTAGTATATTATTACCAAAGCGATTATTTGTTACCAATCTGTAATTCTGTAAAGTGTGCAAAGTATTTTCAAACTGTATCCTTATATTACCTTGCCTAACATAGTAGTTGAAGTTAGTTTTTTTTGGGGGGGTTATCGTTACGGGGCAAGCCAGTATAATACTATGGGCGACCGCCCTACACAAGGGCCACGCTTGTGGTTACGCGACTGTATAGTAGATTGCTACAAAGACCAAACCCGCGCCTTGCAAGTTTCTAGAAAAAAGGTATCATTTCAAAGCTTTTTAATTTTTCAAATTTTTAATATAAATTATCCCAAGGCGGTTTTCAATTTTTGTTGCTTGACGACCTTTGAAAAAACGTTGTGTTAGGTTGCGAAGGAGGGCCCCTACCGTGCACTAGTCGGTGATAACGCTGATAAAGTGCAGGATTTCAACTGGTACATCAAGTTAGCCGATGACCGATTCGCATCGTACTTTTTAATTTTTGAAACGGGTTTTCTTATTTTGTTTTGGCATTTTTTTTTCGATGTGTAAAAATTTTGGTTTTGTCAAAAATGTTTCAAAAACTTATAGGTTGGTGGGCAAAGGCGATGTAGAAGTTGACGAGGGCGAGATCGATAAGTTTGATAGCGAGCAGTACGAAAATAATAAATGTGACCTCTGCGGCCGGCGGTGTCATGTGCTCTATCAAGTTCGTTGCAGTGCTAAAGGCGGCGGTAGAAAACTCTTGCCTCAAGTCCTGTGGGTAAGTAGGCACTGCTTAGCAAACCTTTTTGGGAAAATTAAAAAGAGATTAGCCCGGCGATTTGTCCAAGATGAAAAAGCGGTGAAAGATAAAAAGCGAAAAAAGCAAGCAAATAAGGAGAATGAAGGGTCCCGCGCTAACACCGGCCGTGCAAGTGTTGGTAAATTTTCCAAAACCAAAAAACAAAAAATCAAGGTTTTTAAGTTTTGCGTTTGAACGTTTTTTTCAATTCGTTAAAAATTTTAGGTGGCAAGTTTACACAAAATTTGTTACGTTCCTTGGGTGGGGATGTCTCCGATATCGCTAGCGAAGATGAGGCGCCAGCGGGTTACAAATTTGGCGATAGTAGTAGCTCTAGTGGTGACAAAAGCGAAGCAGAATTCGAAAGTTGCGAATCAGAAAATGAAATTGACCTAGGTAGTAGTAGCGGCGATGAATTTACACCTAAAAATACGTATTCTTTCGATGCGTCCTCATCCAGTTATAGTAGCTCATCTGTTGTGCCAAAACAAGATACCAAAATACCACCTGCAAAGGATACGATGCCAGCATCTAGTAGTGCCAGTTCTAAACCAGAAGATCATAGGCCGAAGAATGAATATTCGTTTGATAAATCATCCTTTAGTTATTCTACAAGCGCCTCTAGTAGAGAAAAACCTAACGTAGACATGGATAAAGAGCCTACGCCCCCTCCCTCAGCCTACGAAATCTTCCGAGTACTTGAACTTTCAACAAACTTTATTTTGTACATTGTCATTTTTTTTGTAGCAAACATTTTTTCGATTTTGCTTAAAGGTAGCAGCAGAGCCGCGCCTCCGCGAGAAGGGTTATAAAGGTGAGCTAGCCGACGCGTGGCGGCGTCTCGATGATGATCAAAAAGCAAGGTATTTAAACCATTTTAACATCTTTCCTAAATGACATTTACGTTTTTTCTGTTTACATTTTTCAAAACCTTTTTCAATTTTGATGTTTTCAGGTTTGAACAAAAACGTGCGGATTTGTTGGAAGAATATAACATCAAAAAAGCGGAGTATGATAGAAAACATAATTCTAGTGGATCTGTTAGCGGTCAAGACAAAAAGGAGCCTTACAATTTCTTGACGTCTAGTTCCAGCTATAGTAGCACCGCGCCTACAAAACAAGACGATAGCTGTATGAAAAAGGAACCCCATGATTTTGATCTGCCTAGCACAAACGAATGTATAATTAATAACGACAATAGAGAAGTTGATGAGGGCGATAGCGGTGTAAAACAAGAGTCAGATAGTTCCATAGAGCCCTGTATAGAAATAAAGATGGAGTACGAAGCCCCTACGAATGATTTTCCTAAAAAGCGAAAACGTAGCGATGTCGATCCCCCGACTAAGAAGCAGAAGCAATGCCAATGGGATATTTTGCAATCGGGGCCGCATGCGGGTTTGACGTTTGAGCAAGCTTTAACTAGGTTCCCCCAATATGCGAATTGGATCGCCTCGAAGGTAAATTTTCATTGGTCACAAATTTGAAAATTTGCAATTTTATATTCTGTTCATATTTTTTCAATGTTTTTTAGGATGGGTTGAATTTCAAGGAACCGTCTTTGGGGTTGTTTTTTGTTTATTGTCGTGGCCGTCTTACATCAGCGCAATCCAGTACGTCCGTCCCGCAGCCTGCATCGCCTACCCAATCGGTAACTAGTATGCGAGTAGATGAGCCTACGCAAAGTCAAGGAGCGCCGCCGAGCCAGCCTGACCCGCCATTTCAGCAGAGCCAGCCTGAACCACTCCCCCATCATGGAGGTGGTACTGGAATTTTTAGTTTTGGAAAGTTTCGTGGCAAACCGTTTGACGAGGCGCCAGAGTACTACCGTACGTTTGCATACAACCTACCAGAATCCGAGGTGAAACTTCAAGGCATGAGGGATTATAGGACCTGGTTGCAAACTATTGGCTTCCGGCCCGTCCAGCCTCCCACTAGTAGAACGCCATACAGAACCGATACAACTTTTAGCCAAGTTTCGCCGCCCCGCACGCCTTTACCCAAATTTCCGGCGGGAAGTCAAACGTTTGTTCCTAACCCTAAACAAACCGACAGCAGGGTTAGTATTGGATCTGCGTCACGCACTCATAGTACGACCGATAGAAGCATGCCTAGCAAAACGTTTATTCCTAGTATGGGGGGTACGCAGCGGCCTAGTATGAGTAATACATATGCGAGCAGTGTTAGTCAACAAGTACCGACGTATCCACCACCAGCCCAGCAGTCTCAACCACAGCCAAAAATCCTGGCGGAGTTGCCCATCTTCAAGCAGGTACGATTCAACAAAAAATGAATTTGTTTTCATTGGAAATGTTTTGATTGCTATATTTTTTGTGTTAAGGTTGCGAAATCATCTAGCGCGTCGGGTGCCCAATCTGCCACTACCACCGCTACTACACCACGACCTTTTGTAAGTTTTACATACTAGTATATTTTTCTTTCGATTCGATGGCAAATAATTATTTTGTAATTTCAATTTTTTTGACAAGGTTCCGAACGTCAAACCTCAACAACCATTGGTTCCGGTCTCTAAGGCTGTGCAATCGCAAGTACGTTTCGACATCTTGCGAAAATATTTTTTGTTGATCATTTTTTTCGTTTCAAAGTTCAAGCATTTTAAATTTTTGTTTGTAACAAAGGTTCACAACGCGCCCCCACAGAGGCCAGCGCCCCCACCATTTGTTCCAGTTGCGAGACCTAGTGTTGTATTTTTTGACACAACGTAAAACGTTTGTTTAAACCAAATTTTGTGTTTTTTGTAAAACCAATTTTGTTTTTAAAAAGGTTCAAAACGCCCCAAAACAGCCTTTCGTTCCAGTAGCGAAGACGTCGGCCCCGGCCCCTCAACCTAAGGTATTTTTCCTAAACAAAACATTAAAACCCAACAAAATATTTTTCATCGAGTACAAACATTTTTGCAAACAAAAAAAAGGTACAGGTGCGCCTTTCAATGGGCAAGGCTCCGCCGCAGGTGGGCCAACCTAATGGACCGTCAAGTCAGGAACCTCGAACTAACGTATTTTCCAATATTCAAAAACCTAAAGTCAACAAAATATTTTTTTTTACGTCGAGTCCAAATATTTTTGTAAACACAAAACAGATACAGCCGCCTCTTCAGCCGTTCATTCCCGTGAGCAAGGTGCCACCACAAGTCAACAAGCATAGTCAACCGCCAGCTAGTCAAGAAGCCCAACCTAATGTATTTTTTAAGAAAAATCTATACAAGAAAGATCCATATTCAGCAAGATATTTTTCCAACGAATTCCAACAATTTTGCAAACAAAAAATAGGTGCAGCCGCCTCCTCAGCCATTCATACCCATGCAGAGATCTAACGTTCGCCCAAGTACATGTACCTACACTTCGGACGCGCCCGCAAGCCAGGAGGTAGGAACGCCATACCGTACTACTTTTAGCCAGCCGCAATCTGTTCGTACGCCTATGGGGCAAGGTTTAGATGATGTGTTTACCAAAGGCCAACACAAAGGCAAACGATACTCAGTGGTCGAACGCAGTGACAAGCGCTATGCGCAGTTCTGCTTCGATGGCGGCTACATGGGGTCCTTCTGCGACTATTTGCAGGATCTAGGCTACAAGAAGTCTGGCCAAAAGTAATGGATTCGTTTTTACCTTTTGACTCGATTGTGAATTAATTATACAAAAGCACGCCCATCCACGTTTATTCTGTAATAGTCTGTTGCGAAACTAGTGCGCGTAGTGAGTTTGTGCAGTGATAGTCTGAATTTAAAATGTGATAACTAGTCCCGTACAACGTAAGTTTTGGTAGTTTTTGTGTCAATGTGTCTTTTCAATCAAGTGGATTCAAAAAAGTTTGTTTGTGTCAATGTGTTACACGTGTCTGTTCGTGATTCTTTCTATCGGCCCCATACCATGTTGACAAAACCATTTTTTAAAAACAAACAACTTTTACAAACAGTACAAGTCTAGCGATTTCAACAAACTAAACGTAAACGTAATTTGTATAGTAAAACAACCAACAAATTGAACATGTCGAAGATTGTGACCTGCATCGCGGCCAGTATTGCTACAATTCCCACAAGCGGTCTGTCCCTAAATATGGAAGAAAGTAATGAAAATAACCTAGAAGAAGGTAATGCAGGACTCCACCAGCGCCGACCTCAACGCGCACCATCACCACCAGTACATTATTTCATTTTCAAAACTAGCTAACTACAAAACTACACTGTTGTACCAATTTTGCATAAGTTTGAATGTGTTTTTACCGTTTTTAATGTAAATATATTTTGTAGGCCGATGATATCCAAACTGATGAAACTCTCGCAGTGCCAGAGTCTTTCCTTCAACTGGTCACCTTCAATTCCCCGTATAACATGCGTTATTTCGCAGTGTTTCTGGTGTTTTTGCTAGTCTCCGCATGGGATGAGTCTGAAAAAAATGGATGCCCCGCAGACTATTCTATTTCTCAATCTAAAGACGAGATGCGTTATTTCATCACCAACGGAATGATTGGCTCTGTTTTCGCTTGGTTTGCGTTCTCTACCACATTTGAAAGTCAACGTGCACGAGCGAACAATGTGCACCTCCCTTCTGATTTTCGTTGGATGGCTAAATATTGTGCATATGCATCAGCAAGTTTTGTACATGTATTGTTGGCAGCCTTCCTAACCAATTTTTGTTTCTTCAAGTTGGATCACGTTCAATTGAGCCAAATGTATGCTGAATATATGAAAACTCACTTATCCATGTTCGCCGACAACGAACATCATGGCCCGATGGAATTGACGCCGCGTGCGACGTATGTCCCGTTAACCGTAGACAATTCCTAAATGGACTTGAATGCCAACGAGCCCGCCGAACCAATACAAACGTTTTGATTCGACATGTCTGAGAAAAAATTGTACAATTGTTTAAAATTAATACAAGATGTCATTTTGTTTATTTGTGTGAAATTGTAAGTAGCAAATAGTGTCAGAAGTGTAGTAGTTCGAAAGTTGTGTGGAATTCTTTTGAGTGATGTGAGGAATTTTTCTGATAGTTTAGTTGGAAATATTTTTCGTATGTGGAATTTCTAGTCTTCGTCAGTAGATGGAATATTTTGTAGACCATATGTTTGCATTTGGGTACCGTTTTTTAGAGATATCTCAAAACGTTTTCGTTGGGTGTGATCGACCCCGCATGCGTCTATATTTTTCGCTTGCAGAATATTCCATTTGTCAGAAGCGAAAAATGTAAACGTTCCATCGCCAAATTTTTCGTTTGTCCATTATCAACACTGTGGCAAGCGAAAATATGGTTCGTCCGAATGTTGAAAAACGTTGAAAAGACGCAACCCAAAACCAAATCAAAAAATGGTGCAAGCGCGTGGTGCGCGTCGTACCAAAAAAAACTAATCTACGAAGAATTCCAACTACTACCTGACAAAAAACATAAAACATTTTTCCATCTAGACTATTCCAAAATTGATTCCACACGAATTTCCAACTAACTACAAATCTCAAATCGAACTTATTCCTCACAAAATTCTGCACAAAATCTAAAAAACCGTACCAACTAAACTGTTACAAAAAAAGATTTGGACATGGACAAGACATGCAACTAACACGAACAATTGATGGGGCATGGATTTCAAAAGAAAAAAAGGAAAATAAATACAGAATTACTGTATTACTGTAGAAAGAATGAGATGTTAGATGTTAGAAATCACTATCACTAACACTAGAAGGAATTGTGCGTTTACAAAAGACACGTTTTTATCTTACGAACAAAAATTGTAAAAATGAAAAACGAATCGTTTGCAGAACAAACAACCCAAGAAAATATTCATAAAAATGTAGATCCTTCCTTTCACCGACAAAAAACAGTTTTTTTCTAAATTTCTCAAAAATGAAAAAACGATCAATTGTCGGCAAAAAAAAGAACCTACAAAAATATTATAAATCATAAAAAAACTTTTGTTGTATAATACTTTCAGAAAATAAAAATGTTAGAACAAGAACGACGGCCTCTGCAATTAACCGATAAAGCCTTCAAAAATGAAGAAATGATCGATCATGAGACGGGGTGACGTTGTGTTCTGCATAAAAAATAATGATTATCATATTGTTGTATGTCAAAATAAAATTTGTTTCTTCTTTACTTCTTTATTGCTAACTGCTACGACTAGAAAAATGTTGTTATTATACGAGAAAATAGATAAAAATATAAATGTATGGTGATTGAATTCAAAAAAGGCTGTCGTTACAAACGCATGTGTGTCTAAAAAAATGTGTAAATCTCTTGATAATATTCTGCAAACGAAGACTGTTTTCGAATTTCTTAATTAACGTTGTACTGTTTTAATTTGACTTTTAAGCAAGAAAATTGTGAATTTAGGTAATTTGTATTAATTTGGATGTTGTATTCGTACTGTGAAGCACTTCAAAAATGCATGAAAACATTTTAAAATTTTGTATCATCTTAAAAAATGTCATTAAAAAATATTTGGCCTTTTGCAAAAATATTACTACATTTACAAAATAAATGTTACTTTAAAGAATCGAATTAAGATTCGAAATATTATGTTCTGTGCAAAACGATTCTTAAATCACTTGTAGTAAAATAATGCAAAATCACCGCTAAAACTATGAATTATGTAAGGTCATGATGTAATAAAATTTAAAAACTAAACAAGGAATATTAGAGAAATACACAAAACACACGTACTTTTTAGGTATTTACTGGTGAAATAATTTACTTATTAATTGTTGTAAGTCGTCGTGACAAAAAAATCTCAACACCAAAAAATATTTCTGACTTGCAACTTTTTTAAAAATGGTTTGGTTTTAAGCTGCATTTAGCGCCAGTATCGCCACGTCGTAACCTCGGTGCCTTTGCCACGGCCTACGCAAAATGTTTGTAAAACAAAAAATTGTCAACAAAAGAAAACAAATGTGTATTAAAAGTTGAAACAAAAATGAGTTGAGTTGATACGAAAATTGTAATTTTACTGCAGAAAATAAAGTAAAAACGTACCACCGGGCTCGTCCAAAAGAGCGATGCCACGGATGCGCAAATCCTCGCGAAGGCGGTCTGCCTCCTTAAAATTGCAGGCCTTACGCGCAAGATTGCCTTTACAAAAATGAGCAAAATAAAAATAAAAAATCACGAAAATAAATTTTCGTACAAGCAAACTGTTAAGAATTTGCTTAAATCTACGTAAAAACGTACGTTTCTCGATCATGCCGACGATCTCCTCCTCACTTGGATAATTGCCTTCATCGTTCTCGGGGCGAGGGGGCGACTTCCAGGTCTTACCGTTTGACAAATTTCCGGTGCGGCCTAAACATCAAAACAACATCAAAAACAAGGTGTTTATCAACGAAAATATTGCAAAACAATGATTTTGGTTGATCAAAGAATGTGACATACAAAATCTACCTCCATCTTGAGGGATGTTGGAATCGAGAGCGGCGATGTTCTTGAGGCCATCACTCGCCTTGAACAAAAATCACAAGTCAACAAAAAACAGCAAAACATGCATACTTTTGCATACTTTTTCAAGTTTTTGTAAAGAAATGTTTTTGAAATCGTAAAAATGTGAAAGCGTACCTTGCGAGAGCGGCGGGCCACAGGAGTCTTGCCGTTGGGAGAGGTCTCGCGACAGATGATACGCAACTGGGGGCTCGGCATGGAGTTCTCCTGGCAGTACCTAAAAACAAATTTTTGAAAAAAAAAACGTTTTCGTCTGTTTTTGGTACAAAAAAAATAGAAATGCGTGAAAATACGTGCTGTAGTCGTCGTAGACGTCGGTGAGGAGCTGGCGAACCATGCTGATGCAGGTGGAATAAGATTCGGCATCTTTGCAGGACACGCACAAATGGAGCGGCTCACTTGACTCAACCTAGATCAAAAAACAATTTTATACTTTTGACATAAAAAACATTTTTGGAAATTTAGAAATCAACAAGAATGTAAGAAATAAAGCAAAAATCCATTAGGTTTTACATCGGAGGATACCTGGGCGGCGCCTTCCAAATAGCCGGAGCCTTGGCCGCGGAGACGGAGCTTGGCATCACACTGACGAACGATACCTAAGTTACAAATCAAAAAATTATAAGTACTAAAAGAAAAAGTACACAAAACATCGAGGCATACTGTAAATTGTATGAAAATGGTGGGTACGTTTCATGTTGAGGCCTTTGTTGCCGATGATGCGGCGAGCGACGCGGAACTGCTCATCATTGGCGATGCCAATATCAAAGCGGCAGCAGAACTTTTGCAAACCAGACTGAGCATCAATACAGAAAATATCAAAAAACGGTACAAAACATTTTTTTACAAAAGAAAAACTTTCGTTTGAACTTGTTTTTAAGTGTTTACAGCATCGTCCTCGACCATGACGTTCGTATCGATCTGGCCGGGTTTCTGGGGGCCACGACTTTGGTTGTCATCATTAGGCTAATATTTTTTTACAAAACCGAAACCATCAAAAACTATACCAAAACATGAAAAAAAGTTGTTTTTGTGTTGTAAAATGTTAATGTTTCTACCTGGTTGATTTGTTGTTGCTGTTGGTTAAACGGAGACACCATACCGGCTTGGGGCGACATCAAGTTGAATCCACCCTGGTTCGTTGGGGTGAAGATGTAGGGACCGTTGATCCTGTTATATTTTACCACAAAAACACATGAAAAAAAAAATTCACAAAAGATTTCGTTGAAGAATGAATGGTAAAAATGTAATTACATGCCAACGGGGCTCTGCATCGATGGAGGAGGATTTTCGCCATCAGCCCAAGAGACACGTAGAGATCCCTATACACAAAACATGTAGGCTTAAAACTTTTGTATGCAACAAAAACAACATCAAAACGTACATACAAAATAACAAAAATGTTACCT
>JACLAD010016674.1_pt1 | contig 54548 bp, 45 predicted proteins | sample 8027901 | NCBI WGS metagenome assembly JACLAD01 (sample SAMN15725071, study PRJNA655200) | protist metagenome | isolation source: fluorescence activated cell sorting (FACS) single amplified genomes of... | place: Spain: Blaines Bay Microbial Observatory, Mediterranean Sea | collected 2016-07-05 | reverse complement strand
TTCCTGAGAATTTAGACCAAGGCGATCCATACGCTTCTACCGCAGCTTCAGTATTAGGTGTGGCAATAAGTTCAATATTTTGGTCGAATTTCACAAAGCCCGACGCTTTCATCTGATCGATACGGGCGCGGCTAATGGTTTTTGAAGCACCGAATCGCAAGTAGCGATTTTCGTTAAGCTCGACGCTAACATTAAGGCTTGGTAAAAAATGAGAGTAGTCGTCTCCGTCAGTAATGATGCAGTCTGCATCAACAACTTGGTTACCATCTTCGTCACACACCGCAAAGTTGTCGCCAACGATACCGATGAAGCCGGTTGAACTTTGGTCTGTTTGAACATATTGGGCGCCCACATTACCTTTGACATTGAAGCCCTGGACCTCTGTTTCGAAATCGAGCTGGGCGTAAAGCGTGGTCACTTCTTCGTCAATGGTGTAGCTATCACCTAATCGGTCTGGCTCTAGAAGGCCCGCATCATTTAAGGTGTATTCGCCGTCGTTATAAGGGGCAAAGCCGTCGTAAGCGACAACGTACCCCATACCTGCCCATGTGAGGTCGGCTAAACCGTTGTATAGATATTGAGATGGAGTGGCCTCGGAGAATGGGTAAGACGACGCGGTTGCAAAAAAGCCTTTATTATCTTTTGCTTTGCTCCGGTCGCTGTAGTTAACGCCCGCGGTAAGTGTATTGAAGATACCCCAGTCAACATAGCCTACAGCTTCAAAGCGTGCCGTAGTTAACTCTTCTTCAAAGTCAGCAAAATTTAAGAAGCCATCTTGTGCGTTGAAGTAACTGTAAGGCTGACCGTTTGCCTGTAAAACATCGGAGGCAAACTGGTCGGCAATATTTGCCATTCCGCCACCCCATACTTGCGGCCCCGCTAACTGTAATAGTGCGGGATCTGAAAATGCATCAAGTCCACTGCTATCAGTAAAATAAATGCCGTCGGCACTCATTTGAAATTGGCGCGAACCCAGTTCGTCGTTGGTAAGCGCGCCAGAGCGTGCTAAACCTGCATAAGATTCCCCGCGCAAATCTCGTTTGCTTGATTCACTATCGGCTACATCAAGCGAAACTGACCAGTCGTCGTTAACATCATATCTAATATTCAAGCCAAAAGTTTGAAGTTCACCGTCTTTTTGCGCAGGGTCAGTACGCAAAACCGGGTTGGCGTTAATTTGTGTGCCTGTGCTATTAACGCCACTACCACTTACGTTCGCCGCTGCAAAGGGTTCGATAAACCCGCGGATAACACCTGAGTCTGAATAATCGATATCGAGTGCATCAAACACGATATCTAATCTATCTGTCGGACGCCATTGGAGTATGGCTGAAATGGTATCTCGTTCAAGCACGCGGCTTATGGCCTGGGTGTCGAGCCCAAAGGGAAGTATTTGACCGTCATCGTTTTCCCCGTAACCCCATACGCCGTATTTTCTTTCATTTCTGGGTGACTCTGTCGACGCTATGGCGAGGGCTAGGCCAACGGTGTCATCGGCAAATTTTTCAACAAAAGACAGAGCGAAGCGGTTGCCACTGTTATCAAACTCAGGGTTATCTGAATCATTACCACCAAGTTCGTATACGCCGGTAACGGTAAGGGTTTCTTGTGCAGCTAACGGACGCACGGTTTGTAAATCTACAGTACCACCAATACCTTGGACGATAAGCGATGCATCTGACGTTTTATAGATGGTTGCGCCGGTCATGATTTCGGCAGGATAAAGGTCATATTCAACGCCGCGATTATCACCTATACCGATTAGCTCTCGCCCATTAAGAGAGGTACCCGTAAAATCTTCTTTGAATCCGCGAACCGAAATACCTGATGTTCTACCGCCCACACGTTCACCGGATAAGCCTGGCAAGCGAGCAAGTGATTCTGCAATCGATGAGTCGGGTAATTTACCGATATCTTCCGCTGATATGGCCTCTACTATCGAGTCATTATCCATTTTTACAGCCTGCGCTCGCATCAACGAGCCTCGAATACCGGAAACTTGAATAACTTCCACCTCTGCATCTTCGGATGTCTCTTGTGCGCTTACGGCGCCGCTATGCAAAGCTGCTGTGATGGAAAGCGCAATTAACGCTGGTTTGAATGTGTCAGAATGCGTCATGTGTGTGTCCTTGCTGAGTGTGTTAACCAAAAGTTTGTTATTTACAGCAGTTTAACAGTAGTCGGTGTTTGTACTTGGCGCAAGTGTTCCTTAATGCTTTAAGTCAGGTCTGTGTCGCGTGCTTTTATAAGAAAACTAAATAGGGTGTTGTGAAAGGTTTGTTAAAGTACCAGCCCTATTACGTCGCTTTTGGGACTATCAACAATTGGTGCTAAGTTGAAAGAAATTTAGATGACGTAGGCTAAAAGGTTATTAGCCTACGAAAGAAGATTTAAAATAAGTATGCTTACTTAAATGTATGTTTACTCATCCCAAACTAGCGCTTTAAAATGTTTTCTGCACATAGACTCGTACGTGTCATTACCGCCAATTTGAACTTGGTCGCCATTTTTAACTGCATTACCATTTTCATCTAACCTGACTACAAAGTTAGCTTTTCGGCCGCAGTGACAAACGGTTTTCAATTCGAACAGTTTGTCAGCCCAAGCAAGCAGGTAATGGCTGCCTTCAAAGGTTTCCCCTAAAAAGTCAGTTCTCAGGCCGTAAGCAAGTACTGGAACGTCCAATTCATCGACTGCTTCTACGAGCTGCCTGACTTGCGCCTTTGTTAAAAACTGTGCTTCATCTATAAACACACAATCCGGTTTACGCTTTTCACAGTCTAGTCGAATTGACGTGAACAGGTCGTCGTCTTTCGAATACAGCTTGGCGTCGGCCTGAAGCCCAATTCGAGAGGTGACTTTTCCCACACCGTAACGGTCGTCTAGCGCTGCAGTGTATATGATAGAGTGCATACCGCGTTCGCGATAGTTGTATGCTGATTGAAGAAGCGATGTCGATTTCCCCGCGTTCATCGCAGAGTAGTAAAAATAAAGTTGCGCCATGGTGGTTAGTAGTTTTCGTTATACCAAGAAATAAAATCGTGAGCATTCATAGGTTTGGCGAAGTAAAAACCTTGCAAATAGTCGGTACCGAGGCGAGCGAGGTGCTGCCTTTGCTCGTCGGTTTCTATGCCCTCTGCTATAGTTTTACAGCCAAACTCTTTTGCCATTAAAAGTGTAGCCCGTATTATGGTATCACTCTCTTCAGAGCTATTCTGTACAAAAGAGCGATCTATTTTTATAAAGTCAAATGGTATCGACTGAAGTCGGCTTAACGAAGAATACCCGGTACCAAAATCGTCAATAGATATCTTTACATTGCGCTTAACAAGGTCGCTTACTCTTCTGCTCACGACATTCTTATCGATGGCAAATACACTTTCAGTTACCTCTAAATGCAGTCGCTCTGGTGATACTTTCGTAGATAAGAGGACATTGTCTAGTGATTTGAAAAAACTGTCGTCGAGCAGCTGTGCGACCGATACATTAACCGATATTGCTAGCTCTTGATTAAGCTGCCAGTGAGATAAGTCGATAAGTGCTCTGTTCAATACCCACGCACCAATCTCTGGCATCAAGCCGCTTCGTTCAGCAAGTGGTATAAAAACGGTGGGAGGAATCTTCTCGTTGTCACATGTCCACCGTAACAGCGCCTCAACCGACGATAGCGCGTTAGTGCTAACGTCAATAATAGGCTGATAATGAACCGCAAGCTCTCCTTTATCTATCGCAGAGCGAAGGCGCTCGCATAAACGCTGCTCTATTTTTATCTCTTTGTGCAAGGCTTCACTAAACACGCCTATTGACCCACGTTGCTTTCGCTTTTGGTCATACATAGTGAGATCGGCTTGCTGTATTAATGCTAAGGCGGTATCTCCATGGTCGGGGAACATGGCAATACCAATGGTGGCATCTAGCGTTATTTGATTGTCGTTTGCAACAATAGGAACGGTAACGCCGCTTCGCATGGCATGTGCAACGGCTTTTGCCGTGTCTACGTTGGCGTAGGGAATGACAGCAACAAATTCGTCACCGCCCCAACGTCCTAAGTGATTGTCTTCGGTATAGTTACGCAGCCGTTTGGCAATTTCTGCTAGCACGATATCACCTATTTTGTGACCTAGGCTGTCATTTACCTGTTTAAAACCGTCTAAATCAATAAAAAGAACGGCTAGCGAGTTTTCCAGTGCGCGAGTGGTATCGATAAGTTTATTTAAGTGCTTTAAAAAACCATTTCTGTTAAGTAAGTCAGTGAGGGGATCTCTGTTTGAAAGTCGGTAAAGCTCCGCCGTTCTGCGCTCCACCTCTGCTTCAAGGTTTATATTTGAGGCATCGAGTTTTTGATTAGAGGCAATAAGTAACTGATTAACTTTTTCGGTTTCACTACGTTCAACTTTCATTTGCTCCACTAAACTATTGTTTTTAGCTTTGAGGTGCAACGTGTTAATAAAAAACTTGTGGTAGCGAAATGCGCTGGTAAAGATGCCAAGCCAAAAGACCAGCCCAAGAACCCCTAAAATAAAAAACTTCTCGCTTTCATCGAGAAGAGCGCATAAAGACATAGGCACGAGTAGGGCGGTAGAATAAAAGCCGACCAAGTTTTTATTAGGTGAAAGAACGGTCCCGGCGCCACCCGCCATAGCAGTCAGTACCACCATAGTTGCCGCCAGTTCAGTGGTAGACATGGCGTTGTAAAAGCTAACAGAGTAAATCGCCCACAAGCTGCCGGTGACATATAAGCCAGCAGCAAATCGTATTAACGCTGGACGTGGGCGGTAAGCCCTGCCTGCTAGGTTTATTCGCCAATAAATCGAATCTATTAACCGCGCAAGGCAAACGCCTACCATAATTACCCATAGCTGGAACTTTTGGTGAAACGCAGCGGGAGATTCACTTTCAAAGAAAAAGACAAGGCCAGAAAAGGCAAATATAGTCATCAAAAAACCGACGAAACTGTTGCCTATTAACATGTCTGTGGTGTCGCGTTCTATTTCAACCTTAGGGATTGATTCTTGATTAGTGTTCAACCAGTGTAACCTTCGCACATTTTGTTGTTGTTCCATTTTATTTACTTCAGAACTCTCGCTAGGGCAAACACGTGACCTTGAGTGCCTACCTGTCATTTAGCATAGGCTAAATATAGTACGTTTTCTGTGTTTGAATGTGTATGGGACCATAGTTCAAATTGGTTTATCGAAATTAGCACGCGTTTATTTGCCATCATTAATTCTTCTTAATCGATAATGAAGAAGCCGCTAGCATCGTATTACTCTTTACTAAACAAGCATTTTACTTTTATTTTTGTTACCGCAGAATTGCTCTAAATCAATTAATACAATAAAAGTTTTTCACAGGATGTTTACAATGTTGTTTTTTTGTTATAGATTCTTAATCGATTAAGTATGTTTGTGTTGCCACCAACCCTAGTAGTTAGGGGAAGCGGCTACTTAGGATTTAACAACTCCAACACATTGCCGGAGAAAATATGAAAAAACATCACACACTCAACGCACTGACACTTGCCGTTTGTACTGCGCTTTCTGGGTCAGTTATCGCTCAAGACGCTGCGACAGCAGATTCTGAAGCCAAATCTAAAGAAAAATTTGAGCAAATCGTGGTAACTGCAGCGCCAGGCGGTGCGACTATGCAGGAAGCTAGTGTATCGGTTAGCGCATTTGACGAAGAAGATATTTTAAAGCTTGCTCCTCGCTCTACTGCTGAAGTATTCCGTGCGCTTCCTGGTATCCGCGCAGAGTCATCTGGTGGTGGCGGTAATGCAAACATCACCATCCGTGGTATTCCGCTAGCGACAGGTGGTTCTAAATTCTTGCAAATTCACGAAGATGGCTTGCCTGTTTTAGAGTACGGTGACATCAACTTCGGTAATGCTGACAACTTTTTACGTTACGACTGGTCGGTAGCTAACGTAGAAGCAGTGCGCGGTGGTTCTGCATCTACGTTTGCGAGTAACTCACCAGGTGGTGTTATCAACTTAATCAGTAATACTGGTGAAGTTGGCGGCGGTGCTATCGGTACTTCATTCGGTGTTGATTACGAAGAGTTTCGCTTAGATTTTCGCTACGGCGGTGAAATCAACGACGATCTTTACTATCACATCGCCGGTTTTGCCCGCGGCGGCGAAGGCCCTCGTGAGACGGGATATAACGGTGATCAAGGTGGCCAGATTAAATTCAACATCACTAAGATGTTAGATAACGGGCATATCCGTTTCTTCTATAAAAACCTTGATGACAAAGTGTCAACATACTTACCTTCACCTGTGCTAGTAAAAGGTGACGGCGAGTACGGCCCTGTGCCAGGGTATGATGCAAGCTCACAAGCACTAAACTCTGCATACAACACAAATATTTCTACTTTTGACAGCTATGGCAACCCTGAGAACCGTGATGTTCGTGACGGCATTGAGTCAAAAGTAAACTCATTTGGTGTAGAGGTTGATTTAGAAGTTGCTGAAAACTTGTTTTTGTTAAACAAGTTCCGTATTTCAGATATCTCGGGTGGCTTTATCGCGCCATTCACCGACGGTTTCCCAGCAGGTCCAGGTGACGTATCAAACTTCGCTTCAGCGCTTTGTAGTGGTGCAACAGATGGCGATGGAAACGCGCTTAACTGTGATAGCACCAGCGTTGTACTTGCTAACGGCCCAGGCGCAGGTGAGACTTACACAGGTCAGGCGTTCACAAACTTACAGTTTGATACGCGCATTAATGACTTAGGTAACATGATTAACGACTTTAGCTTGCGTAAAGAGTTTGATAACGGTATCGACCTAACTGTGGGTTATTACTACTCAAACCAAGATATCGCGACAAGCTGGTCTAGCTGGCAGACATTTATCCAAACCCTTGATGGTGACAATTCACAGCTTCTAACTATCACTGACGCAGATGGCGTTGAGCTTGTGTCAGATGGTTTACTGTCTGCAAGTTTCCTTTCTTGGGAATGGGATTTAAATTACGTAACGAAAGCCCCTTACATGAACGTTGGTTTCGAGCTGTCTGATAACATCTTGATTGATGCGTCGGTACGTCACGATACAACAGAAGCCTCGGGTGAGCTAATTAGTTCATGCTGTGGTGGTAATGCGGACTTTGACTTAAACGGTAACGGGGTTATTGAGCAAATTGAAGATGCATCGGCAACGAACAGTGGCTTTATTAGTGGCGGCGTGATTAACCTTAACCGCGCTGGCGCAGCATCACAAATCGTAGATTACAGTGCTAACAATACGTCTTACTCTATTGGTGGCTCTTACTTGCTAAGCGATAGCCAAACCTTCTTTGCTCGTTACTCAAAAGGTGGCCGTGCTATTGCTGACCGTCTACTGCAAATTGGCGGTACGTTGAATGCTGACGGTAGCCTTACCAGTACAACGTCGGGTTACGATACAACCAAACAGTTTGAAATTGGCTACAAGTACGGTACGTCAGACCTAATGATTAACGCAACGTTATTCGATACGGTTACAGAAGATACCCAAGCAGAAGTAACCAGCGGCCTTACGTTCATGCGCGAGTACGAAGCGACTGGTCTTGAATTTGAAGGTCGTTGGAATGCAACGGATAACTTCGTAATGTCAGGTAACCTTACGTGGACCGATGCTGAAATTAGCGACGATGTGAATAATCCAGCGCTAGTAGGGAACACGCCTCGCCGTCAAGCCGACTGGATTTGGACAATCACACCTGAGTACGTAACTGACACATGGTCTGTTGGTGCATCACTACAAGGCTCTACAGAGTACTATGTACAGGATAACAACGACCTTAAACAAGAAGGCTATACCCTTGTAAACCTGTTTGCTACTTATTGGGTTAATGATCAGTTCTCGGTTTCACTTAACATGAACAATGCAACTGATGAATTTATCATCACTGAGTCAGAAGAAGGTTCAGCGGAAGTAGGTAGTTATGTTCGTGCTCGCCCTCTAAACGGCCGTACAACAGTACTATCACTTAAGTACATGTTCGACTAATATCGAGTGATTCAGCGTAAAGACGCGCTGATACGCAGAGATTAAAAATGCCCACATTCTATGTGGGCATTTTTTTACTTTATTCAGTTTATTCAGTGTCTAATAATGCAAGCTGCTTGGCTATAGATGCCGACAAGTCATCGACTAAATGGGCGTGCTTTTTGTTGATTACGTGTACTAATTCGTGTTTAACAAGCGGAATATACTCAATGCCTGACTGTTCAAAAATCGCTTTTTCAGAGAAGTCACTGGGCATAATGGCATAATCAAAGCGACCATTGAGTAATAAACCAATGACATGATTAAAGTCATCGAACTCAAAGATATTCGCATTCAACTCGCCCGGTTTGGCTCGCATATTAATAAAAAAGCGAGTGGTTGCAGCAATGGCCTTATCAGGGTTTTGAATGATGTCTTTATTACATTCTGCCCCGCGAATACATAAAAGAAACGATGCTCCGTGAGAGAGTGCCGGCGGTACAATCACAATCTTGTTATCCGCTTGACTCACAACATCATAGCGAATGACATCCGCATCTGTCATGCCTTCGTTTAGTAGATGGAGGCCTCTTTCACCCCCTACAGTTTCAAACACTATCTCAATACCAATATCGCGATAAGCTCTTTCGATAAGCGGCTTATAAAAACTATTAACCCGGGGATGATTGAGGTGTCCTACAACGTATTTTTCCTTCTTACTTCATGGCTTAGCGTGCCGGGCTCACCAACGACTTCTGCATGTGATAGGGGAGAGAGTGGTAAAAGAAAAATTAAGTGTAAAACACCGTTTTTGAGAGTTGTGAGTGTTGTCTCCACTACCTAAACCTTGGAATAAGAATATTTCGGTAGCCTAATGGTAGAGCAGAAACTATACAATATAAAGAGGGGGTTACTTCTTGTAAATAAAAAAGCCCCATCGAAGGATGGGGCTTTACAGGTATGTAACGCTTGGTCTTAACTCGGCGTTTATGCCGCGCTTTGACCGCCGTCAATCGCTTTAAGCGTTTGTGATGCTGGAACAAGTTCCATATCAAACGTGTATTCGTCAACGCGAACCGCTAACTTGCGCTTTTCGTTGTAGTCGTGAAGCTTAGCCGCCTCATCAGCGGTAACCACGCCTTTTTCTTGAAGCTTATTAAGCGCATGTTCAAATGAGATGAACGGCACAACAGGCTCTTTGCGCAGTGCTTTTTGCACTTTACCAAGAAGATGCGCAACCGCGTGCTTCGCTTTAAACGCTTGCTCATTAATGTCGTTACCGTCTCCAGGGCATGCGCGAACAAGGTGCGTAAGCTGGTCTTTCACGCTGTTATCTTGCATAGATGCAATTGAAAGCTCACGTACTAGGTCGTCGCTAATACCTGCAACACTGTTGGTGTAAGTGTTGGTAAGTAGGCGCATTAGACCACGTGTTGCCGTGTTCGGGAAATTGTTGATGAAGTTAACAATTGCCTGATCAGCTTGTTGTAAAGACCATTGCATAGCGTACTCGAAGTACGGTAGTGCAAGTTTTCTATCTTCAATACGCTGCTCGTAGAAACGAATCGCGGCCATTGCACCGTATAGGTAGCTCATTACGTCACCTAGACGTGCAGATAAAAGCTCAGCTTTCTTAAGGTCACCGCCTAGTACCGCAAGCGATAGGTCAGCTAGTGGTGCTAGCTTCGCTGAGATGCTGTTTACACGCTTTTCGTACTTGCGTACTTCAGGTAGTGCAGACTCACTCTCGCGTAGGAAAGGAAGGTAGCCTTTACCTAGGCTGCGGAACGCATTTTTAACACTAAAGCCAACCGTTTTACGAAGTACCTTGTTGAACTCAGCATCCGCAGAACTCTCGTTGCTGTGGATTAGGTCAACCATATCTTTCAGGTAAGGGTGACAACGCATTGCACCTTGACCGAAGATCATAAGGTTACGGGTTAGAATGTTTGCACCTTCTACCGTAATCGCAATTGGAAGTGCAGAGTAACCGCCGGCCAACGTATTTTGAGGGCCGCGCTGAATCGCTTTACCTGCTTGGATATCCATTGCCGAGTTCATCACGTCACGACCAAGTTCAGTCATGTGGTATTTGGCAATAGCCGTAACAACAGATGGCTTAACGCCTAGGCCTAAGCCTTCAGTTGTTAGTACACGCATTGCTTCAAGTAAGAATGTCTTACCTGCAATGTCAGCCATTTTCTCTTGTATACCTTCGAAGCGACCAATGGGAAGGCCAAACTGCTCACGTACGAATGAATACTCAACCGTGCCTTTAAACGCAGCCTGTGCGGTAGCTACACCCATTGCTGGAAGTGAAATACCACGACCTGCACCTAGGCAGCTAACCAGCATCTGCCAGCCACGACCGATGTTCTTCTGACCACCAATGATAAAGTCCATTGGAATGAACACGTCTTGACCACGAGTAGTACCGTTGTAGAAACGCACACCCATTGGGTCGTGGCGGTTACCTAGCTCAACACCTGGGTGAGACTTAGGTAGAAGGGCACAAGTAATGCCTAGCTCTAGCTTGTCGCCAAGAAGTTGGTCTGGATCGAATACTTTAAATGCAAGGCCAAGTACGGTTGCAATCGGAGCAAGCGTGATATAGCGCTTGTCCCAGCTTACGCGAAGACCAAGTACTTCTTCACCGTTAAACTCGCCTTTAGTCACGATTGCCGCGTCAGGGATAGCACCTGCGTCTGAACCTGCCTCTGGGCTTGTTAGTGCAAAGCACGGAATGTCGCGGCCATCAGCAAGACGTGGTAACCAGTAGTCTTGTTGCTCTGACGTACCGTAATGCATTAGAAGCTCGCCCGGACCTAATGAATTAGGCACCATAACCGTTACAGCGATTGCGCCGCTTTTCGCTGCGATTGTTGCAACGATTGTCGAATTTGCATACGGGCTGAACTCAAGACCACCAAATTTCTTTGGAATGATCATAGAGAAGAAACGGTTCTTACCTAGAAAATCTAACACTTCCTGAGGAATGTGCTTGCCGTTACCTAGTTCGAAGTCATCGATCATGTTCAGTAGCTCAGCTACTGGACCATCCATGAATGCTTGTTCATCTGCGCTCAGTTTTGCCTGAGGGATATCGCGTAACGCCTGCATGTCAGGCTTACCCTGATAAATAGAAGATTCAATCCACACGTCACCCGCGTCTAGGGCTTCTTGTTCTGTGACTGAAATTGGGGGTAATACTTTTTTTAAGCTAGTTCTGATACTCATAATAACTCATCCGCTCATCTGACCAGTTGTGTGGGTTTATAATACGCCTAATTTGAAAAAGATCAAATTTTGTAAAATAGTTAATTATTTCATGGTCTTAATGGTAAGCCAGCTATTTTATACATACGGATTTGATAAACAATTGATTAACATTGCTGATATTTAATAGTTAAAAGCCTTCTGAGATCGGGTTCAGCAGAGACGCTAACTGGTGTTTTTGATGTGTTTTAAACCAAACGATTACGCTTCTTTACATTTAAATTGTTGCTGTTGTCTTTTATAGTTAGCGTTCTTAAACAAGGAGATGTAACAAACATGCGCAGCTTTTCAAAAATATTCGCAAAACTTTTCATCGGCAGTGCAGCAATAGCAGGCGCATTCTGTTCTGGTTTAGTGTCAGCCAACGTTAACGGCTATGCTGTGGCGAATATTGGCTATGGAAATGTTGATACACAAATAGATAGTGAAGCCGATGTGAGCTATTCCGCTGCGCTAGGGTATCGCTTCCACCGTCAGTGGTATGTCGAGGGCGGCTACATTTCGCTTATTGATGCAGATACCGACGAACAATCGTTATCGAGCAAGGGGCCGTATTTAGCCCTATTAGGGAAAGCAAGTAGCCCGAAAGGCGAGCTTTATTACAAGCTGGGTGTTGCAAGTGTAGATATTGAGCAGGTGTCGATAAATAGTTCTGCCTGTGGTACTGAAGCGTTGGCGTGCGGCTACGATGATACTATTGTGGCGGGTTTAGCTGGGTTAGGTTTCGACTACTATGTAGGAATGAAGTCGATGTTGCGGGTTGAATATACTTACTTCGGTGGTAAAGACGACTTTTCTGCACACATCGTAAATTTAGGCTTTAGATATAACTTTTAATGCGGACGCTATGCCTTGAATAGAGATCAAATGCGGCTAATTTTTCGATAGTAATTCGCAGATGGCGGCGTGTTCTTATCAGTGTGCAAGGGGATAGCACAAATGTGATTGCTTACTCTTATTAGCGGGAAACAGGCATAAATTCAAAGTACGTCAAACAAATCCAAAACCTATTATTCCATGTAAAAATAGGTAAATTCATAACAACGGATTTACAATGAAAAACGAATTAGACAGCAAGTTCCTACTTCAGGTTTTCGACAAGATTCGCCAGCATGGCGCGAAAGAAAACGAGCAGTATAAACTTAACGGTATTACCGCGTTTACTGACCATGACGGCTATACGCTATTTATTGAAGACGTAAATGTGAAACTGCAGTTTGGCTTTCATAATCAATATCACTTTGATTATGACTCGAAAGATAAATATGAGTCTTTCGAGAAAAAGTTAAAAGAGATAGATAAAGAATATTAAACGCCACAGTGACTGTCTTTGACTGACGCAAGTGGGGAGCGTCAATGCCACTTGCGTTAATACACCGCTTTTAGTTTGCGCCTGAGTTTATCGCAAGCGTATTGGCGCTTGTCTGGCGTTATTAGCCCCCGAAAAAAGCTTCTGCTACAATGCCGCCCAATTCAGTTCAAAGGATATAGACATTGGCAGCGGCAATCAAAGCTCCTAAGTTTAAACTGTCATTTCTGGGCCCTAAGTTTTGGCCCGTATGGCTAGGTGTATTCATACTTTATATGATTACATGGTTACCTCTACCTGTGATCCGCGCTATTGGTGGAGGCACAGGAAAGCTTATTGCGCTTATTGTGCCTAAACGAGCAAAAGTCGCGAAGCGAAATCTTGCCCTTTGGAATCCGTCGCTTAACGAAAGCGATATTGACGCTTTGTGTAAAGAAAACATACGCCGTACCGGTATGGCATTATTTGAAACTGCCATGGGCTGGTGGTGGCCTAGCTGGCGAGTAAAGCGTGCCATTGAGATTGAAGGCACCGAGCACGTGGAAGCGGCATTGGCTGGTGGGAAGGGGGTTTTCGGTATGGCGCTGCATAATATGAATTTGGAGTTCGCCTGCAGAGGCATTGGTTTTTATCATCCAAGTATCGCTTTTTACAGGAAGCACAATAACCCGTTGGTTGATTACCTTCAGTATCACGGTCGTAACCGTTCTAACAAATACATGATAGATAAGCGCAACGCCAAGGCGCTGCTTGCTGCGTTAGATGATAAAGAGCTGTGTTTGTATTTACCCGACCAGGATTACGGCCCTAAACAAAGCATATTTGTACCTTTTGGCGGTGTAAAAGACACCGCCACAACAACGGCAACGTTAATGTTCATTAGGCGTAGCCATTCAGAGCCAATGATTATTACCTCACAGTACACAAAACGCGGGTACAAAATAAAAATCTATCCACCGCTCTCTGAGCTAGGTGAAATGGAAGATACTGAAGCATTAACGCTGCTCAATAAGCATGTTGATGCCGCAGTGAAAGAGCAACCTGAGAGCTACTTATGGATGCACAAGCGTTTTAAAACTAGGCCAGCAGATAATCCTGAGTCCCTTTATAAATCGTTATAAATAATGGTTGTACGTACAAAGGCTGAAAGACAGCACTATGCAATTGCCGCAAAATTAGATAAATAGAATAATGGGCTTCTCGGGTATAGGTAGACTAGAATAACAAGAACAACATAAAGACGTGGTTATCACTTTTTTTTACTGCGTTTCTGTTTTTGATGCGGCATTTTGGTAGGTTATGGGACAGACAAGTTATTCAAGTTCGTCATTTTGGGCGAAACAAATTGGTATTGCGGTTGTGCTTGTCATTGCTGCTGGTGTGCTTATTTACATGATACAAAACCAAGAGCAAGCCCCTGCTCCTGAATCGCAAAAAGAGGAAAAGTCGGTATCTAAAGGGCTCAGCGAGTTCTATCGCGACTTTAGAATGTCGGCCACCGATCCTCAAGAAGACGCGCAAGGTGATTTTGTCATTGATGTTGCAGGCGTCGACCCAAATTTAGATAGCAAATTGGCGAACATGTCGAGCCAAACACGGCCTGTTGGAAAAAACTGGACGGGTGAACATAAATACCGCACGTTCAAAGAGGGCAATACACTTCGCGAGGCAATCTCACAGTATGCCCAGGCAGAAGGGATGCAGGTGATATGGAATTTAGAGCAAGACTTTGTTATCAAGCATCAGTTTCAACTAGACAATACGGTGTCAGGGTCGCTAGCGAAAATTGCCAGCGCCATTGATAGCAGCTTTGAAGGCGAAGTAAAAGCTTACTTATGTGCGGGGCAACGCTCACTTGTTGTCACCGCAGAAGAAACCGAGTTCCTCTCTACTAAGTGTCGCTTGGTTACTGGTTAAGGGGAAGGCTCAAGTACACTAGCCGGTTTGATTTTGGTACTGAATTCACACCGCTATCGCTTAAGGCGATAGCGGCTTGTTTTCCTTCATTATTGTTCCCTTACACTCTTGCTTCCTTCCTCGCCCCAAAACCGGCTTTCATACGACTAATAGCTTTATTCGCTGCATGTGCCAAAGAGAGTGTCCCAATGCTGTCTAACCTGCTCACGTATAGCGTCTAACTCTTCGCTTTGGTCGGCGTATTTAGTGTCTGCAAGGGTTAAATGATGATATTGCTCTCGCAGTTTTAAATACGCTCTTTGCAGCTTACTCGCCGTAGATGGGTCGATAATACGGGCTTTAACCGCAGTATCAAAAATGCGAAGGTTGTCCGGGTAGGTCGTCATGCTATCTGCCGACTGCGCGTTGGCCAACACTAAATACTGCGCCATAAATTCAATGTCGGTAATACCGCCTACACATTGCTTTAAGTCGACTTTGTCATTGTTTTTAGAAAGCAGGTGTTCGCGCATTTTTAAGCGCATTTTGCATACGTCTGTCGCCAGTGATTTTGAGTCTCTTACTTGGCTCAATATTGTATGTCGAACTCGAGTAAAATCTTTTAGCAATCCAACATCGCCGCATATTGCTCTTGCTCTAACTAGTGCCTGGTGCTCCCACGTCCACGCTTCTTCGGTTTGGTACTTCTCAAAGCCATCTATATGGCAACAAAGCAAACCGGCGTTGCCGGAGGGACGCAGGCGCAAATCGGTTTCATAAAGTTGGCCAAACAGGGTTTTCGTGTTGAGTAAATGCATAATGCGCTGCGCTAATTTGATATAAAACTGCTGCGCTTCAAGTGACTTATTACCGTCGGTGCTAATACCCCGAGGGGCGTTGTGTAAAAAGACCAGATCTAAGTCCGAGCCATACCCGAGTTCATAACCACCAAGCTTGCCATACCCTATGACCGCAAAGCCTTTGTCGTTACCTTCAAGGTGTGACGGCACACCATAGCGTTGGCGCATTTGCATCCACGCAGCATTTACTACGTGTTCAAGTATCACTTCAGCCAGAACGGTAAGCTTATCGCTGACATTATTTACCGGGAGCGACTCGCTTATATCACTGGCTGCAATACGCAGTTGCTGGCAGAGCTTGAACTGGCGCAGCCCGTCCATAAGCATTTCAACGTCATCTTGCTCTATGCGCAGCATGGTTTCGCGCAGTTCAAGCTGGTATTCCTTTTTGCTGGTATGAATATCGGTATTTTGTTGACCTAAATACAAAGGCGTCAACAATTCATCAAGCAGCAATGGGAAGCGTTTGATTTCTTGCGCAATCCAGTCACTTCGCTCGCAAAGCTTAACCAGCTGCTTAAGTACATCTGGGTTTTCGAGTAAAAGGTCGAGGTAAGTGGTACGCCCAGTGATGGCTTCAATCACGCCCAGTAAACGCTTTAAGACCTGCGAGATGTGATTGGGATGTTGATTTACCAGCACGTACAAAATCTCGGGAAGCAGTTTGTTTAACGTATCTTCTCCTTTTTGACCGATTCGATAGTTACGCTGTTTGTCTTTAAACGCGACAAGAATTGGATAAACGCCTGTAATGTCCTTGCTAGATAAATGCTCGCTAAAGGTCTCTGCAAATTCTTCCTCTTGCAAAGAAAGCCGCCAAGCATCTTGGCATGCAATAAAAAGCTGATCTTCGTCGGAATGGCTGTCTTGTGATTCCTCCACAAGTTCATTGAAGTGACCGTGAATGCGCGCCATGGTTGCATCTAGCTGGTTTAAAAAAGTGCTATAGGAATCAAAACCCATTACCTCAATCAAGGCGGCCTGCTGCCATGCGCTATCTGGCAAGGTTTGAGTTTGCCGGTCTTGGCACTGCTGAAGGGTGTGCTCTACTTTTCTAAGGAAAAGGTAGTCGTGTTTCAGCTGTTCTGTTACATCCTTTTCCACAATATCTAGCTCAGTCAGCGCGTCTAACGTGCGCAGTAAAGACTTACTTTGTAGAGCTGGCTCTCTACCGCCATGAATCAGTTGGAAGCTTTGGGCAAAAAACTCCACTTCACGAATGCCGCCAGCACCCAGCTTGATATTATTGTTAAGACGGCGTCGGCGAATCTCGGTCGCTATCAACTTTTTCATATTGCGAAGGGCATCAAGGGTGGTGAAGTCGAGGTAACGCCTGAAGGTGAAGGGGTGTAAAATACTATTTAGCCATTTTACATCTTCAGAGTTGTCGTCGTTGATCACCCGGGCCTTTACCATAGCAAAGCGTTCCCAGTGGCGCCCTTGGTCCTGGTAGTAGTCTTCAAGTGCAGCGAAGTGCATTACCAGTGGGCCTGAATCTCCAAACGGGCGAAGGCGCATATCAACCCGGTAAACCTGTCCATCGTTAGTAATTTTGTTCAGCGCTTGAATAAGCTTTTGCGCTAGTTTAGTGAAAAACTGTTGGTGCTCTATGCTCTTTCGACCGCCTTGGGTTTCACCTTTTTCAGGGTAGCTAAAAATTAAGTCGATGTCTGACGAGAAATTCAGTTCCTTTCCGCCTAGCTTGCCCATGCCTAAAATATACATGTGCATATCTTCGCCGTTGTTTTGTGGCGTGCCATAGCGAATGGCTAAATGTTGATAAATCCAGTGGTATGCGCCCGTAAGTAACACATCTGCCAACGCTGAAACCCGTTCTAATGATATGCTGATATCCTGTTTGTTTAACACATCAAGAAAGGTAACGCGGGCCATTTCTTGATTTCTGTATTCACGTAATGCTTTTAAAAGGTCATCTTCAGTTTTTACGGTTTCAAGCGTTATATCGAGCGCAGAGCGATACATCGCCACCCAGGGAGAGGATACTTCTCTGTCGACATTTTTTTGCAACTGGTCATCGCTATCTTGATCGTTTGTTTGCTCAACTGTTTGCTCAACAATACGGGAAATAAAGGAAGGCTTTTGTATAAGGGTTTCAGCTAGGAAAGTAGAACGGGCAAACGCGGTTAACAGCACGTCATGATGTTGCTTTGCTATGGCTTTGTCGTCGTCGGTAAGTGCAGGTGCTGTTAAGAACTGCTGCCAGTACTTTTCTGCTTGTTCTACGTTTGTCATGCTATTTTCGTTGTCTGTTGGCATAATACTCGCGTCTTTTGATGATACTCTCATTTTTAAGATAAACCCGCGTTGAATTGGTTTATATACCCATTTTAAAACGCAAGAGTTCAAGGTTTGATAGCGTTGAGGTTTTTAACCACAAGCGCAATGTTATCAGGCCCTTATTAAAATAAATCTGAACAAGTTCGTTGTCGTCTTTGTACAAGTTTGTAATAGATGGAAGCTGTTTATTTGAATGCCGCTGTTTTTGCAGCACTAACGCAATACAAATAATCAGCATGGAGCTTTGTGTGTTCAAGGAGCAAAGATAACGTGGAAGCCTTAGTAAAACTAGTACCGCTAACCCGAGAGCTATTAATTTACCTTGCCATGGATGTGGCAATAGCGTTACTGCTTCTAATGATTATGAAGTGGCTTACTGGTGCATTTAGGCAGTTTTCAGTAACAGAAGAGTTGGGTGTTAAGGACAACTTTGCCTTTGGTATTAGTGTTGCAGGAGGCATGCTTTCACTGTGCATTGTACTAAGTTCCGTAGTGGGGCGGCATATTGGGCAAGGCTATAAAGAAGCCGCTATCGGCATGGTGACATTCGGGGTCGTGGGAATTTTGCTGGTGAAATTTGGCCGTTTCGCCCACGATAAACTTGTATTAAACAAAGTTGATACTCACGCAATGATAGCTGAACGCAGCGTCAGTGTTGCGCTTGTCGATGCTGCCAGTTTAGTCGCCAGTGCCATTGTTTTACGTAACATCATGGTATGGGTAGACGGTAGCGATATGAATGCACTTATTGCGATTGTTACCGGTTTTACCGTAGTGCTTACCATGCTACTCGTGATGACCCGTATCTTAGAATTCAGATATGCAAGAGATAACCAAAATGACTCTTTCCAAGGGGCGCTTGAAAAAGGGCAGTTAGCGCTTGCTATCGAACATACGGGCAACTTGCTTGGCACCGCAATGATCGTGTCGGCAGCTAAAAATCTACTGGTTTATAACCCATCTGGGTATGTGAGCAATGTAACTGGTTGGCTTATTGTTAGCGTTGGACTCGCAATCGCACTTCATATACTGGTGTTAGCCAGCAAAAAAATTATTTTGTTTGGTATGAACTTCCGCCAAGAAGTTGATCAGCAGCACAATGTAGGGGTGGCAGCTCTAGGGTTTACGCTTAGCATTGGTAATGCCATGATCATAAATGGCGTATTGGGCGGGTAGAGACTCACACGTCAAATTGCGACTTTATACACGGCAATTCATTGAGCTGGCCTTTATTGATAATGTTATCTTTTTGAAGGCGGCTCATTTTCTTCACAGCGTATTCAAGTTTTGACGCTTCAGACTTGTTTGCGACCTCAAATACCGCCTTAAACACCAAGGGCGATTTACCTTTAAGCGCTTTCGCACCGCCTTTTAATTCACCTCTGTGCTGCGCTATACGGCGTTTTGGTTCTGTAGTTATTCCTGTATAAAGTTGCCCAAGTTTGTTCTCTATTAAATAGAGGTACCATTGGGTATTTATGCTTCCTTGGTGTGTGCTGCCTGCCTTGGCTGTTATACTCTGTGCCAATGTTTTCAATATCTAAAAAGTTATTCTCAGCATGATATTACCAGATTTTACTAAAGCGAAGGTGCTTATTGTTGGCGACCTGATGTTAGACCGTTACTGGAGCGGTGGCGCTGGGCGAATCTCACCAGAAGCGCCAGTACCTGTGGTAAACGTTAGTGGTTCTGAAGATAGGGCTGGAGGAGCGGCGAACGTTGCGGTGAATGCAGCAACATTGGGCGCAAACGTAACCTTGCTGGGGATGTGTGGCGATGACGAGAATGCAAAAATTCTTAAAGAGCGTTTGCAAACTCACGATATTGATTGTCAGTTTTTTACAGTAGATGGCTTCGATACCATCACCAAACTTCGTGTCATGAGTAGGAATCAGCAGCTGCTGCGTTTAGATTTTGAAAAAAGCTTTGCTCACACTGATAAATCAGAACTTGAGCACGCATACGAGTTAGCCTTAGATGATGCGGATGTCGTTATTCTGAGTGACTATGCAAAAGGTTGTTTGAGCAACCCTGAAGTACTCATTGAAAAAGCGCGAAGCAAAAATAAGCGCGTGGTGGTAGACCCCAAAGGCAGCGACTTTGGTAAGTACGCTGGCGCCACATTAGTTACTCCTAATTTGGATGAGCTTCGCGGTATTGTGGGTGAAATAGAAAGCGAGCAGATATTAGTAGAAAAAGCACTGTCGTTAAAAGAAACGTTAGATTTAAGCGCGCTGTTGGTTACTCGTTCAGAAGATGGCATGACCTTATTTGACGGCGATAACACCGAGTTTCACCTGCCAGCAAAGGCGAAAGAGGTTTACGATGTTACAGGCGCTGGCGATACAGTGGTATCGATGTTGGCAGTGGCAATTGCATGTAACTTGCCCCTTCAGGCGGCTTGCGTGCTTGCTAACTTAGCGGCAAGTGTAGTGGTTGGAAAGCTGGGCACATCTGCCGTCACTAATACTGAACTGGCTTTGGCGTTAGGTGAGCAGTCTGTGCATCTTGATGGCGGTGTAATGACAGAAGACCAACTAGAAATTGCCCTTAAGGCAGCGAAAGCGTGTGGTGATGACCAACGGGTGTTTTGATATTTTGCACTCTGGTCACGTTGCCTATCTAGAAGAAGCGGCGCAGCTTGGTGACCGACTAATTGTTGCGGTAAATACCGATGAGTCGGTAACGAAGTTAAAAGATCCGGGGCGACCGGTAAATAATGTTAACCGCCGCATGGCAGTGCTTGCAGGCTTGAGCGCCGTAGACTGGGTGGTTCCGTTTGAGGAAGATACCCCCCCCAGCGTGCTATAGCCCGTTTACTGCCAGACGTGTTAGTGAAAGGCGGCGATTATACAATTGAAGAGATAGCGGGAGGCACTGAAGTCATGGAAAACGGTGGCCAAGTCAAAGTACTCACGTTTGAAGACGGCGTGTCTACAACAGGTATTATTGAGCGAATTACTCAAAATAAACTGCGTTAGCGCTTCGTTTAATCATTAGCGGAGATAATACTTCGAGAACGGCGCGTTGTTGGTTACTATGTGTGTAATCAACACAGGTCGAAAACAGCGCGCTGTTAAAAACCAATATTACGTTTGTTTTTTTGAACGCACATTCTTTAATGGAATAACGGTAAATTGCATGTACGAAAGTTATTATGGACTAAACTCGAAACCGTTTCAGTTAACCCCAGACCCTGAATTTTTCTTCGCCAGTAAGTGGCACAAGCGCGCCATGTCTTACTTGCAGTATGGCCTTTCTCAGGCTGAGGGATTTATTGTTATTACTGGTGGAATTGGCACGGGAAAAACCACCGTAGCCAACAGTTTACTTGAAGAAATTGAAGACGACATTGCTGCTGCGCAAATCGTAACGCCAAAGCTCTCGCCCGATGAACTGGTGAAAATGGTGGCGTCTAAATTTGATATTCCTACGGAAGGGCGTTCTAAAGCCGATATTTTAAAAGCGCTTGAGCTATTTTTATACGACCTCAACAAAGCAGGGCGCCGCGCTTTACTGCTTGTGGATGAGGCACAAAACCTTCCCTTAGAAACAATTGAAGAGCTTAGAATGTTGAGCAACTTTCAGCTTAACGGTAAGCCGCTTATTCAAAGTTTCTTGCTAGGGCAGGAAGAGCTTCAGCCTATATTACGTGCGCCAAATATGGAACAGTTTAGGCAGCGTATCGTGGCGTCTTGTCATTTGGCACCGCTTTCATTAGAAGAGTGTAAAGAATATATCGAGTACCGCTTACATCATGCAGGGTGGAATGGAACTGCCCTATTTAGCGACGAAGCGTTGGAACGCATTCATATGTTCTCTCGTGGCATACCTCGTAAAATTAATACCCTTATGGATAGGGTGATGCTTTATGGTTTTCTTGAGGAGCTTGAGAGCTTCGACGCCGATGCGGTAAACGAAGTTATCGAAGAAGTGAAAGCCGAAATGTTCGAGCCTGATAAAACCGGCGCGGAAGTTACCGAGCATATGGGCTTTGCCGATCATCCTGAGAGCCAAACTATCATGACGCCGAAAGGCAATGTTATTCGCGATACCAAATACTACTTGGATATGCTGGCAGAACTCGTAGACGCGCTAGACGACGCTATTTCGCAGAAAGTAAAAATGACGCAGTACGTGGATAAACTTATGAAGAAGAAGTTTAAGACCTATGTACGGCTTAAGGGCGATGATAAGAAAGACATCGATTAACTCGAAACTTTGCGATAAATCAGAAATAGCAATATTGCTTGTTGCCACTAACCTAAAATCGCAGGCCTAATAGATAGATGAACATTTTAAACTTCATAGTAGTTTAGTTGTTAATTTGGCCACTTGAATTGCGCGCTCCATTCCTATTCGTAAATGAATATGTAAATGATAGCTGTATTCTTCGCTCTTTAAGCCCTATAGCCTCTTCTACTAAAGTATTGTTGTCACGCTCTATATAATAAAACCCAAAGTTGGCTGATAAGGGGGAGCGAAAAGTGTGTTGAAAGACTATGGAGCCGTTGATGTTTTCGCTCTCTCCGTCAAGTCCAACAGTACTCTTTAAGTTATTTTCAACTTTTGCATAGGTAAGAGAAAGGTTAAGTTTTGTTCTTACTCCTAGGCGGTGGGATAAGCTTGTTCCATACGACATTGTTCGAGTTTGACGGCCAGTATCCACTGAAGAGTCAAGTGAATATCGAGTGTTGAATGACAAGTTTGTTACACGACCTTGTAGCCCGACCTGCCCTATTAAAGACTCTCTGTTTATTACAGCCTCTGATATTTCATAGTTCGGAGCGAGAAAATCGACAAACTGTTCTCCTGCCTTTAAATCGTAATCTAAACTTGCAGGTTGAAAGCACGATGAAATGTCTGAACTTCCTTGTTGACAGACAAACAACCCTAAGCTCTCAGGTGAAGATATCAGCCTAGAGTAGCTAGTGACTGAATCATTATAGTTTATTCGAGCCCTTAATCGCCGAGTATTATAATTTAGAGAAAATTGCCCCGTTTTTCCTGTTGAGCGACGGGTATAATTTGCGCTTACATTACTTCTTGTAGACAGAGCCCAGCGAAGTTCGCTACTTAGAAAATAATCATCCTCATTGATATCTTCGTCATCGGCGAGTTCTACATTTATATCTGGATCAATTTGTCTATTAATTGCTACACGCAAAAACCTTTGGTTATTTTGACGGTAAGTAATACCTGCACCAAAACTGTAAAATTCCTGAGTAGTCACGCCGTTACTTTCACTTTCGTATTGATATGCATCATGAAGTGTTGTAACGAAGACGCCAAAATCATCGATAACATTGATCTCTGCATTGGCAACGTAATTTCGCGTCATAAAATCGCTCTGCGAACTTTCACCGCGTTCAGTTTCTATGTAACTACCTGAAACATTCCAAATAAATCCATATTCTGTAGCGTTACTTTGAGCATTGCCTGATAGGGAATAGTTATTGTCTTCCAGCCTATCAGTTCCTTGCTCAGATTGATCTGTTTCGGTAAGTGAGTAGCGCGCTGTACCATTAGCTACAAACTTTCGGTTTTTTTGTGTTTGCATCGATGCGGCGACACTATTAGTCCTGGTCTTCACAAGAGAGTCGGAATTGTTGATAAAGTCAGATGTTAAAAAGTTTAGCGCATTTCCGTCTCTGTAAGTAAAACCGCCATCGACACTAAGGAAAAGAAAGTTTTCAATCATTTCCGCCCGAGAGGTATACTTATAACTACCAAAGGTATTGCGCTGAGTATTCAATGCTTCACTGTTATCCCGCTCAAGATAGGTCGCACGAGCATTAATCGACGCATTTATACGAGCGCTTTGATAACTAATTGACAGGGTCGGATTTAACTGACCGACAGTTTCATCCGAGCGTATCTCGTTGTCGTCACTTTCCCTATAAATAGCGTCTGCAGTAATGCTAGACGTTATCCTTGTCTCCGAAGCAACGACATGAGGTATGAACGCTAATGAAGTTAAAATAATTAAAGATGCATGGCACGCAGATGCTTTATGCTTTCTAATCATTTCGTTCGGCATAGTAATATCCATAATATCCATTTAGCAAACTACTGTCGACGGACTTATTAACAACGAAACCAACAGCCATCTCAGGGTTTAACCTTTCAATTGAAAATTTTATATCATTTAACTTCGAACGGCCTTCCTCCACAACAACCACCGCTTGCCCAGCGAAATTAGCAAGCACTGCCGACTCGGTGATGCCAATAAGTGGTGGCGTATCAATAATCACTACGCGGTCTTTATAACGGTTGGCAAATTCATCAACCGTATCGTGCATCCTTTGGCTAGCTAATAGTTCAGTGGTTCTATGATCGTATTTACCTGCAGGTATAATTTTAAGTGTATCTATATTTGTAGGGTAAAGAACATCTGAAACTTCTTCGACTTCGCCCATCAAATACTCCATTAATCCTTTACGTCTCTCGAGGCCAAGAGTTCGCAGCACATTGGGCTTAAGCACATCTGCGTCCACTAGAAGTACGGTTTTGTCCTGCTCAGATGCGATACTCAACGCCAGGTTTGCTGCAGTGAATGTTTTGCCTTCCGAAGGGCGACCGCTGGTCACCATAATGACATTACTATTACTCAGCGTCTTTGAGATTGGGCCGAACGCGTTTGCCAATAGCTTTCGTTTTATCTCTCGATACTCTTCATTAATTTGCTTTCGTTGACCTGTCGTTGATACAAAGCCTCTTTCTTCAAGCTGTTCAAAATTGAGCTTGAATTTGTGTTTTTGCTTGATACCAGATGGCTCTGAACCTTCCTTTTTTGCCAAATCTACCTTTTGATTGAGTTCAGGTACTTCATTCACCTCAGGCTCTGGAGAATTATTTTTTGGGTCCGTTTGTTTTTGTGCGGCTTGCTTTTGTAGCGCTTTTTCTATTGTGTTCTTCACTAAAATAACCCCTGTAAGAACGACTTATTTGTTATGTCAATCGCAACAACCGTAGCAAACATCAAAAGTATAAGGCCCGTTGACACAGAAAAAACAAGTACTTTTATACGGTTGCGTCCTTTTACTTTGTCTATTTCCAAGTGGCCTACCACACCTAACACAGGGCAATCGGTAACCGATTTGAGTTGCGAAGCTCGAAACAGAACTGGAGATAATTGACTAATTAAAAACGCTACGCCCAAGCCAGAAGCAAATCCCAAAAACAAGACCATTACATATTGAATAATTCGTTTGGGTCCAGCAGGTTTAGTAGGTAATTTTGGGGGTTGTAAAATTTTGAATTGTATATCTTCGCCGCTTAACTCTGCTCTTTTCGCTAGTTCCGCAGACTCTTTACGTGCCAAAAGTGAGTTGTATTTGGATTTTAGAATACCATAGTCACGATTAAGCGCTGTCGATTCCGCTTCTATCTGTGGCACAAGATCTATTTTAGACTGGAGCTCTAAAATACGTGAAGCAATATCGTCTCGCTGAACTAATTGCGAAGCAAGTTGGCTTTCTAGTTTCGACATCTCTAAGCTCAGGTCTCTACTGAGTGCATTTAGTTGCACTGGCTCTTCGCCTGATTCCCGAACTAATGCTTTAATTTCTTCCGAACGACGCGTCTCTAGTGCTTCAATTAGCGCTTTAGTTTCAATTACATCGGGGTGCTGCTCGGTGAATCTTAAAGAAAGTTCATCAAGTTTTTGCTCTAGACTTCGAATTCTAGAGTCGTAGCGCGTAGACAGGCCGGAGTTTTCCGAATTGCCACTTGAAAGCTGAGTTTTTGCATTAGCGAGTTGCTTGGAAAAGGCTTCTAGCTTTTTCTTTGTTTGCTTTATTTCTAGCTCTATTGTAGAAAGCCGACTTTTCTCGTTCGCTAAACGAGAGTAGAAAGACCCCTGAACAGGCAATATATCAGCGTAATTCCTTTTGAAATCCGCAAGCCGCTGTTCAGACTCCATGAGACGGTTTTCATATTCCGCAATTTCATTGTCAATAAATCGCTCTGCATTATCGGAATTTCGTCTATTGTCCCCGAGAGCTCCCTCTACAAAAAGGTTAAGAGTTTCCTGCACGACACGGTGCGCCACTGCCGGATTTCTGTTATTGTAAGAGATCCTATAAATATTATCCCTAGAGGTGCTTCTTAGCTGAATCTGATTTTTCAGTCTATTAACAAGGGAATCAAATTGCGCATCGGATTTTGTGGTTAAGTCAAGATCTGAATTTCTTGCGATTTTCGCGACATTTTCAGGTGTGAAAAATGTTTTTGCCATCAACCTAATCTCCTGAGCCTTGTTGGTCTGGATGGCTAACCCGCGGAGCAAGGGTTGTAACATAGAGCGAGTGTCGACATGAACGGTTGCGCTAGACGCATAATAATCAGGCTGATTAGCGACGTATAAAAAACCAGCCGGACATATAAGCCAACTAAAAATTAATACGTAACGCTTCTTTATCCAAATTCCCTTGAGATAGTCGGAAGCTAGGGTTATAAGTGACTGTAATTCCTGCATTACTACTACATCTAACCCCTAAAACCACGCTTCTGGAATGATGACAATATCGCCCGGGAGCATATCAACGTTTTCCTTGATATCACCATCACGAATTAAGTCGTCAATATTCAATTCAAAAACTTTCTTTTCGCCGTTTATTACACGGATCAGTTTCGCATCGTTGCCGTCGGCGAAATTTGTTAGTCCACCAACTGATATCATAAGATCGAGCAACGTCATATGCTCAGTGTAATTTACCGCTCGTGGTTTAGCCGCTTCACCGATAACACGAACCTGCTCGCTTAAAGGACCTGAGAAATTACCTACACTCACTGTTACTCGAGGAGAGTTTACGTAGGTGGACAATACTTCTTCTATTTCTCGAGCGAGCATAGTGGGCGTTCTACCAGCCACATCTAAGTCTTCAACGAGTGCGGTCGTAACCTTCCCATCAGGGCGAACGACAACTTGTGCTGACAATTCAGGGTTACGCCAAACAAAAATATTTAACCTATCACCGGGACCAATCAAGTATTGGTAATCATCAACGTCTGTAGTCAAAGATGCTCGGGTGGTTGCCTCAGGCAAAACTCCCGTGTTACTGCATCCATATAAGCAAATTAGTGAAAGTATTGCGCAACTAGCTATTCGTATTTTAAAAGAGAACATAAGAGATCATCCTACACTCATTATGGTTGAATTATGGCTTTTGTCGTTTACCCTACGGTAATAGTCACTATAATGCCAATAACAATTCTAGTCTATTGTAATAAATCCATTTATGATGGAAGGAACGCTGAAGTTTTGGGGGGGCCAGGGGTGGCAGGAAGTAAGCGCAATCAAAATAAACGCTCGAACATACTTGTAATAACCGAGGCGTTGCTCATAGCCTACATGGGGTATATTTCTCACTTCATTCTCACTCAGATCGGATTGTCGGTCAGTGTGTCTGTGGAGAAATTAATTATCAATGTGGGCATGTTGACCGTTTCTATTTTACTTTGCTCATTGTCCGTAGGGCTTTATGAAGCAAAATTAAGAGAAACGTTTAGAGGTATTATCCGCCGCATTTTCGTAAGCGTCGGACTAAGTTACTTTTTAGTTGAGGTTCTTACGCGAGCTTTTTTTGACGAGCTGGTTATGGATTCTTATTTTTTGCCAGCGTCAGTGTGCTCAATAATTATAACACTTGTCGTCTTTAGGTATTTTACAAATCGGTTAGGCTTACTTGGACTTGGTAAAGTTCGAATATTAGTGCTAGGGGCGGGTGAGAGAGCTTCCATTATTGAAAAGCGTATGCGTAGAGACGTGGACAGAATAGGTTTTGATTTAGTCGGCTTTATCCCTATTCCCGGAGACAACAGAGAGGATGGAATAAGAAAGGAGAACATTATTCACCTCATAGTAAACGAGAACTTCCAAAAGTTTATCGCAGATAATGATATCGAGGAGATTGTTATCGCTTGTGATCAACGAAGAGGCACACTGCCCGTAGAAGTCTTATTCGAGTGCAGGCTTCGAGGAATAGAAGTTACTGAACTGCTTGACTTTATGGAGCGAGAAACAGGGCAAATCGTTGTTAATTTAATGTACCCTAGTTGGGTAATCTACTCTAATGGCTTTCAAAGTCAGAACTATTTGCGTGACGCGCTTGATTACACGCTCAACTGCTTTCTTGCACTCATAATATTTTCGCTTGTATGGCCTATTATGCTATTCACTGCTTTTATTATTTATTGTGACGATGGAAGACGAACCGGTGTATCAGTGTTTTATAAACAAGAGCGCGTAGGTCTTAATGGTAAGTTATTCAAAATTATTAAGTTCCGTAGTATGAGACCAGATGCTGAAAAAGATGGTGCAAAATGGGCAAGTAAAAATGACGATCGAGTGACACGTATTGGACATTTTATGCGAAAATACCGAATAGATGAGCTGCCTCAGTTATTGAATGTTTTTAAAGGTGAAATGGCGTTCATTGGACCTCGTCCAGAAAGACCTCAGTTTGTTGAACAGCTCGTCAGAGAAGTGCCTTATTACAATCAACGACACAATGTTAAGCCGGGTTTGGCCGGATGGGCACAGTTAAATTATCCCTACGGTGCCAGTGTAGAAGATTCCATGGAAAAGCTTAAATTTGACTTGTACTACGTTAAACATCAGAGCTTGCTACTAGATATACTTATTTTAATTCGCACAGTGGAAGTTGTGTTATTCGGCAAAGGACGATAATTATGAAGGCGAAGGGTCGTCTCAATGCTATGACCGTGGATGTAGAAGACTACTTCCAAGTGTCAGCGTTTGAAAATGTTTTCACTCAGAAAGAGTGGGACAAAGCTCCTTTAAGGGTTGACCACAACACAAACCGACTACTAGACCTATTCGCAGAACATGAAGTAAAAGCCACGTTTTTTACGTTGGCGTGGGTGGCACAAAAATGCCCTTCTCTGATAAAGCGAATTGTTAGCGAAGGCCACGAGTTGGCAAGTCACGGCCTTGCTCATAGGAGGGTGACAACAATGTCGCCCGAGGAGTTTAGAAAAGATGCCAGCGAAAGTAAGACTATTTTAGAGGATATTGGTGGGGTCGCAATTAATGGTTATCGCGCACCAAGCTTTTCCATTAACAGTGACAACGAGTGGGCTTTCGAGATAGTAAAAGAAGCGGGGTTCTTATATTCGTCAAGCACTTACCCAATTGAGCATGATTTGTACGGTGTACCTGATTGGCCTCGGTTTAAATACCAACGCATAGAGGGGCTTTGGGAGCTGCCCATTCCTACAATAAGGAAATCTGGGAAAAATGTTGGTATAGGGGGAGGTGGTTTTTTCCGTCTTTATCCTTACTGGTACTCGAAGAAACGTATAGACACGTTCTTTGCTTCTGAATCAGCGCCATACAATTTTTATTTCCACCCGTGGGAAATAGACCAGCAACACCCTCAAGTGAAAGGGGCACAACTTAAGTCCAAATTCCGACATTTTGTAAATCTTAAAAAAATGGAGTCGAAAATCGTTCGCCTGTTGGAAGACTACAACTGGACAACAATGAGCTCGGCTTACGATATTAGAACCGTGTAGTGGTATAACTAATGGATAAGAGAATGGGCAAGGAATTTGGCATAGTACTACTTTCAATGCTGTTGCTGTGGTTGGCTTTTTTCTGGCAAGGCGTTGTCACGGCTATTGATATATGGTGGGGAAATGAAATTTTTAATCACTGCTTTTTCGTTTTGCCTACCACTGCCTATCTTATCTATTTAAAACAAGACTCGCTGTTTTCTAACAATATAAAGCCTACGTTACTCCCACTGTTTGCCATTGTTCCTTTATGTGTTCTCTATGTTGTCGGACGCGTTGGCGATATTCAGCTTTTCATGCACATTGCAACGTTTACGCTTTTGCCTGTACTGATATGGACAATCATTGGACACAATGCTGCTAAAAGTATTTTGTTTCCCCTCGTATTTTTGCTGTTTGCAATCCCCGTTGGAGAGCAATTAATTCCGTTTCTACAGGAAATAACGGCCGACGGCTCGGTAGCGTTGCTAAAAATGGTGGGCGTCCCACTTTATAGAAATGGCTTGTATATTGAGATCCCAGCAGGGCGTTTTTTAGTTGCTGAAGCATGTTCTGGCGTTAGCTTCTTCATAGTAAGTATTGTAATAGGCTCGCTCTTTTCTTATTTAAGCTTTGTGTCACCTACCAAAAAAGTTGTTTTTGTTACAATTTCAGTGTTTTTACCTGTAGTCGCAAATATTATCAGAGTCTTCGGCATTATTTACATCGCACACAAAACTGATATGGAGTATGCGGCCGGTGCGGATCACCTTATTTATGGCTGGTTTTTCTTTGCCTTTGTGATTATGTGCCTGTTAGGTATTGGTGAGTTACTTCGTGATAAGGGCGTGGAGAATGAACACCTTAGTCAGATGCAGCGTGGCAACATACAGTTAAATACTAAAAAAGTGGCGTTAGTTTATCTTGTATTGATTATTTTTGGTGTATGGTCTTGGTCTTATTCATTGTATAAAACTGAAAATACTACCCGTGCCTTTAATACGAAAGACATTGCGAACCTTAAAGCGTGTGATGATGAACCGCTATATTGGCAACCAAAAATTGAAAATGCCGATAAACAGGTAAGGCAGCAATATATACTTGATAGCCAATGCCAAGCCGTATTAGTACAAGCTGAATTCCATCGCTTTGACAGTGAACTAGTCAGTGGCCTAAATCTTCTTTATGTAGAAAAAGAATGGTCTCTAGTACGCACAGACACTGAGATTTTAGTCTCAGATGAGGTGGCTCATAAAGTACCTGTATTGTACCTAACGTCGCCTCATGAAAAGAAAATAAAGGTAGCAAGATGGTATGAAGTAAATGGGAAAGTACTAACGTCTACGATAAAAGCAAAATTATATGTCACTTACTTAAAAATGACGCGTCAATATGATGGGGGGCAACTACTTATAATGGCAGTGCCCTACACATTAGATATGTCTACATTGCAAATTACCGAGAGTTATGAATAAAACATTAGTGCTTACTGAGAACTTTCCTCCGGTAGAGGGCGGAAGTGGCCGCTGGTTTTGGGAGCTATATTCTAGATTGCCAGGCTCTCAGGTTATTGTAGCAACAAACAATGCCACTCAACACATTACGCCTCCCGCCAACGGCATGGTTATTGAACGCCTACCGTTACAAAGTGCCGAGTGGGGCATCAAAAGTGTTACGGGTCTCACATTTTATGCCAAAAGTGTTACTCGTATTATCAAGCTAATAAAAAAGCACAATATTAAAGAAATACATTGTGGGCGCGTTATACACGAAGGCGTTATCGCTTGGCTTGCCTCGAAAGTTACAGGGGTTAAGGTTGTGTGTTACGTACATGGAGAAGATGTAGAAGTTGCCGCGGTTAGTCGTGAACACAGCCTGCTGGTAAAGCAGGTCTTCAAGCGCAGCCACACGCTTATTTGTAATAGCGAAAACAGCAAAGCACTGGTACAACGTTTGAATTTTGCTGACGCTGAAAAATGTGTGGTCTTGCATCCGGGGTTTGATGCTGAACACTTTCAACCTGTTTCGCGAGACGATCAGGTTCGAAAAGCATTTGGCTGGGAAGATAAGTTTTCAGTTATTACGGTAGGGCGTTTACAGCGCAGAAAGGGGCAAGATTATTTTATTCAGGCTATGCCAGAATTATTAAAGCGTTTTCCGACGCTACATTACACAGTGATAGGGCGGGGCGAACTTGAGCAGGAACTGAGAGAGCAGATTAGCGCGCTGGGTTTATCTGACCATGTACAAGTGGTTACCGATGCCGACGACGACAAAATGGCAGCTATGTATCAGCAGTGTGATGTATTTATATTACCTAACAGGACCATTGGAGGAGATATAGAAGGCTTCGGCATGGTGCTACTAGAGGCTCAGGCTTGCGGAAAGTATGTGGTAGCGGGTAATTCTGGTGGAACAAAAGAAACCATGCGCGTTGGAGAAACGGGGTTCGTTATAGATTGTAGTTCGCCTAGCGCTATTGTAGACGGTTTCTCTGTGGTTATGCAGAAGCTTCCAAGTTTGACTATGTCGCCCAGCGAGTTTGTTAAGAGCACGTTTTCCTGGGATGTTCATGTAGCAAAAGCAAGGGCGCTGTTTGACCGCTTCGCTAACTAAGAAAACGCTGGTCAGTTCTGCGTTTTCAAGTGCTGCTCAGGTAATTAGCAAGCTATTGGGCTTGCTAAGTACTTTAGTTGTTGCGCGTGTTCTCACTCCTGATGTCTTTGCCTTGGCGGCCATTCTTTCTATTACGCTTTACTTTGTTGATGTATTAGGCGATGTAGCCAGTGAAACTTACATATTGCAGAAAAAGCGTGTTTCGTTTTTAGATATTCAAAGCGCGTGGACATTAAATTTAGCCATTAAGATATGTTGCTGCTTGTTGCTTGTCTGTCTCGCGCCATTTGCCGCCCGTTTCTTTGAACAGCCTTCGCTAACAACGCCATTACAAGTGGCTACTTTGGTGCTTCCACTAAAAGCACTGTGTTCTGTCTACTTCCTTAAGCTTAAAAGACACCTTAAATATGGCTTATTAACCTTGGCCACATTTGCTGAGCGGGTTGTCGCTACCGTTCTTCTTGTTTCCTCTGCATTACTTTTCGAAAGCGTTTGGGCGTTTGTTGTTGCTGATATAGGCGGGGCATTTACATTAATGGTGATCAGCCATGCGTTATCGCAGCAACGTCCGGTGCTTACGCTTGCAAATGTGGCCGAACAGTGGGCGTTTTCAAAATGGCTCATAGGAAAACAAATTGCCGGTTATTTGCGTTCTCAACTTGATACGTTGCTTGTTGCTAAGTTTTTTTCTCCAACGATAACAGGGCATTATTACATGGCACGAGATGTGGCTATGTTACCCGGAAGGTTTTTATTGGGGCCTGCCATTGAACCTCTTATTGCCTCGTTTAGAAATGAAAAATTGAAACGTCAGGCCTTATTAGAAAACGTTGCGCTTAGCTACTGCGTTGCACTACTTATTGCTTCTCCCATAGCCATATTTGTCGCATATTTTGCCGATGTGGTTGTTTTAACGTTACTTGGGCCGCAGTGGGATATGGCAGCCGAGTATCTGCCTTCGCTTATTTTTTTGTTCTTTTATTGGGTTATTTTACAAGTAACTGAGCAGGGCCTGATTGCACGCGGTAAAGTGAGTTTTCTGTTCTATTTCGATGTGTTCTCTTTGTTGTTTATTGCATCTGCGCTACTCACATCGCTTGCGGCTCATACTGATATTTTATTACTCATAGAAGTGCGTATAGCGGCGGGCTTTTTTCTAACGGGTAGTGCAATGGGGGTTTTGTTTAGCAATCAATGGAAAATGCTGTACGGCGTAATGATTAATCTAATGGCCTTTTTCGCCATTAGTTTATTTTCCGCAGAGGTAGCATTTAAACTTGGCGGTATGTTGGGCATAGCGTCGGCGCCACTGAAATTGTTGGTTGTCGGCTTGGTGTTTGGCGCTACATATTTACCCTGCATACTACTTTATGTGATAAAGCTGTCTCACAAAGACTATCGCGGCCCGCTTATTTTTATTTTCCAAGAAGCGTGGACCACATTGAGCGCTTTTCGTCGCTAAGTGTTAGTTGCGCATTTTCTGCAACGGTGCCCGAAGCGCCATTTCGTTGTTTAATAGCACCTAATACTACGTTGTTTCTTATTTCTACGCTGTGAGTGAAACCAAACCGGTATTCAATGGCATTAGGATAGCCTGAGTGAAGCAGTACTGTATTACTAAGTACTTTAGTACCCTTAGCGCTTTCTAGCACTATTCCTGCATCTTTGTAAGGGTGCCCTTTGTTATTGTGAAAAATAATGTTGTTTTCAATAATTCCCCCAATATGCTCGTTATCAACGTTTCCTAAACCAAATCCTATGCCTCGGTCGCTGTTAATAATCGTATTATTTCGCACTATTGTATTGTGAGAGTTGCGCCAAAAGTGAATAGCGTGTTCGGCAATGTGCTCTGAGGGGCTGGCGATGTTCTCGAAATGGTTGTTTTCCACTACCCAGTTTTTAGCGCGATGTGCATCTATTCCACCAATATAATAATTGGGGCCTACCGTTGCCGAGTATGAAAAGCGGGAATTGCTGATTTTACCGTTGTGCGAATAAGGCGAGTCTGGGTTAGGGCTGGCGCTTACTTTAAGAAGCTGCTCGTAACTGTCGCGAAGTATGCTGTTCGTTAACGTGAAATTGTCAGCGCCCAGTTCGGCTCTTATCTGTATTAGGTGGTTAGCACTTTGCTCTAAGGTTACCCCTGTAAGGGTAAAATCATCAGCGTGCACATCAATGAGAATTTCGTCGCCACCATTTTCCGATGCTGGGCGCATTCCATTGCCTCTAAAAACAACGTCTTCAGGCGAGCCAGATGCGCCGGCAATAGTCACGTTGTCTGCTTTTATTTGTAGCCGATAGTTAAGCTTGTAAACGCCAGGCTCAACAATAATGTGCGAATTAGGGCGTGTAATTGCTCTTGCCAGTGCATCAATACTGTCAACGGTGATCGCTGCCAGTGCGTGAACGTGTATCAAACTTAGCAAAGCAAAAGTAACGAGACGCATGATCATTTCCTCATTTTTATGATAGTTGCAGGGTTTCCCGCAACAATGGCGAAATCAGGAATGTCTTTTGTGACTACTGCGCCCGCTGCCACAACACATTTTTTTCCTACGTTAGCCATAATAATAGCACCGTTTCCAGCCCACGTGTCTTCACCAAGGGTAATCGGTTGAAAATGGCCGCCTTGTTCTCTAATAGGTTTATCTAAATCGTCAAAATTGTGTTGTTGCTTTCCACTTAAAATGTGCACGCCACTGCCCAATAAACAGTCTTTTTCTATTACGCATGCACCAATATTGCACTGAGGGCCAATATAAACGCCTTGCTTAATCACGGTATTTTTTTGGCTAAGTAAAGTAGCAAACCCAATATAGGAATCTTGAGAAAAACCCGTCAGCGTTATTCGATAAAACGCACCTCGTAGGAAGTTACCTGACTTGCCTGGAAACAGGCTTAAAAATTGGCTGAATGCAGCAAAGCAATTGTCAGACGAGACTATATTCAGCACGAAGTAAAGAACAATCAGCGGGCTTACGGCGATGATAGCGATAAGGTGAATACACTTTTTCAGTACAGATTTCATTGTTGGTGCCTGTTTTCGGTAAGGGCGTTGAAAAACGGCGCCATCTTACTTTCCCACGAGTAGTGTTCTAATATGGTTTTTCTGGCGTTTAAAGACAATTGCTCGGCCAGCGCCGAAGAACGTAACGTATCGATAAGCGCAGCGGCAAACTCGTCAGCATGACGTGCAATAAGTACATTCTCTTCATTTTCACAAAGTATACCCTCTGCGCCCATTGGCGTAGTAATAACGGGCAAACCACAAGACATTGCCTGTAATACCTTATTTTGCACACCGCGAGCAATTTGAAATGGGGCGACAAAAGCGCTTGCCTTGTGGAAGTAAGGCATGATGTCATCAACAAAGCCTGTTACTTCAATACTTGGATGTTCCGCCAGCTTTTTTACTGTTTCTGCGGGGTTCATACCGGCAATCGTAAATGTTGCATCGGGAAAGCGAGAGAGTACCGTTGGCCATATTTCTTTGGTAAACCAAATAACCGCGTCTATATTTGGTTTGTAATCCATAACGCCAGTGAAGAGTACGTTGTTACCTACCGCCTGTTGTTTATCTTCACCGGCATTGGGAGTGAATACATGTGCGTCGATCCCGTTGCCCAGTTCCACAACATTTTGCGAACGTGTCACCGTTTTATTGAACACCGCAATTTCAGCTTTGGCGATTAAAAATACCTTGTCTGCGATATCAACACACTTTTTTTCTAGCTGCCTTACCAAGTGCGCTTCTCGCTTGTATAGCACGCGCATTGGCCACTGACTTTGGTTTGCATACTGTTGCCACTTGTCTGAATCAACATCCATAAAATCGATGAGAATTGCGGGTAGCGTTGAACTATGCGTGGCGTTGTTCTTTTGTAACGCTAATGCATAAGGATAAAGGCTTGAAGCGGTGAACAGCACAGCACAATAACGGTTTTCGGCAACGTGCTGAACAAGCCACTCTTGCAGTTGCTTATTAAAGAAGTTGGCTTCAGATAGTGACTTAGCACTTACTAACCCTTTAAACAGACGCAACCACTTAGGTTCCTTATGTAAAAAACCTTGTGTATTCCCATTTATTTTAGTGCCCAGCTCCTTCAAGTGTTGTTGGTCTTGCGTATCTTCCAAAGAACAACTTACGTCGACATCAAAGCCCTTATTCATTAAACACTTTAGTTGATGATACGTTCGTATTTTCTCCCCTTTATTGGGAGGGTAGGGGACGCGTTGACTAATTACTAAAATCCGTTTGCTCAAGACCTAACACTCTGCTAATCGAGATAAAAAGTAAGTCTACATGTTGGAATCGCATGATTGAAGTACAAATAAAAACGAATGCCACAAACGGTTAAGGTTGCCGCAATTGCCCCCCATTTGGGTTATTACTATTTTGCGCTTGCTCAATAAAGAGTAAATCTGTCAAACTAGCTAAAAAGCCCATTTATTAATTATGGAGAAGGACGCCCGTGAAGCTGATTGTACAAATTCCTTGTTACAACGAAGAGCATACACTCCCGGAAACTTATAATGACATTCCACGAGAGATAGATGGTGTTGATAAGGTTGAGATCATGATCATTGATGATGGATCGACAGACCGAACAATTGAGGTGGCGAAATCCCTTGGTGTAGACCATATCATTCGCAACAAAAATAACCGTGGGCTAGCACGTACTTTCAGAAAAGGTATTGATGAATGTTTAAAGCTAGGTGCTGATATTATTGTAAACACCGACGGTGACAACCAATATGCAGGCTGGGACATTCCGAAACTTATAAAGCCCATTTTGGAAGAAAAGGCTGATGTGGTTGTCGGCGACAGGAAAACGCAGGACATAAACCATTTCTCACCCCTAAAGAAATTACTTCAGCGACTTGGTAGTTACGTTGTTAAAAAGGTGTCGGGCGTACAAGTTCCAGACGCAGTAAGTGGTTTTCGCGCTTACAGCAGAGAAGCAGCGCTACAGCTAAACATTATTAGCCCATTTAGCTATACCATTGAAGCCCTAATTCAATCGGGTAAAAAACACATGGCGGTAACGCATGTACCCGTTGAGACTAACGCTAAAACTCGCGAGTCTAGGCTTTTCACAAGCATTCCCAAGTTTATTGAGCGACAAGTAACAACGATAGTGCGCATGTACACCATGTATCAACCTTTGCGCGTATTCGTTCTAATTGGTGGCGCTATTACGATAGTGGGCCTCATTCCTATAATACGCTTTCTTATTTACTACTTTATTGGGGAAGGCGATGGACATATTCAATCGTTAATTTTGGGCAGTGTAGTTTCCTTGTTGGGAGCGTTTACATTTCTTATTGCGTTAGTTGCTGACTTAATTAACTTTAATAGACAATTAATAGAGCAAACGTTGGAAAAAGTTCGCCGCATAGAATTAGAGCTTCATAAGCAAAAAGGTGATCGTGAGTAATGAATCCTTTGTTTTGGGGAACATTTGACTTAGGTAAACCTCGAGTTCGAATTTTATTGCAAGGCTTAAAGGAAAATGGAATTGCTCCTACAATAATCCATAAAGATATATGGGGAGATGTAGAAGACAAGAGCCAAGTAAAAAGCAGTAAGGACAAATTGGTAAAAATAGGCCGTTTTCTTTTGGCTTATCCAATTTTAATTTGTCGTTATCTTTTTGCACCCAAGCACGATGTAGTGGTAATAAGTTACCTTGGCCATTTCGACGTAATACTTGTTTGGTTGTTCGCTAAAGCACGGCGAAAGAAGATAGTGTGGGACGCCTTTCTCTCGCTCTACAACACCGTGGTTGAAGACCGTAAAATGGTGTCTAAAGGTAGTATTGTCGCTAAATTACTTTACGCATTAGAGTGGCTTGCTTGCAGAGCAGCCGACACCATTGTGCTAGATACACATGCCCATGGCGAGTATTTTGTTAGCACCTTTAACGTACCAAGAGAAAAGGTAAAAACAGCTTTTGTAGGTGCCGAGCTTGAGAAGTTTCCAACAACAAGTCACAAGCAAGCCAGTGGAAATACGGCGCCAAACGTTCTTTTTTACGGCCAGTTCATTCCACTGCATGGTATATCTGTTATTCATGATGCGGCATTGCTTTTACGTAATGAAAACATTAACTGGACAATAATTGGCGAAGGGCAAATGGCTAGTGCATTTGCTGAAGCATTAGAAAAAAAGCCGTTAAGTAAGCTGAATTGGATAAAATGGGTTCAATACGAAGAGTTAGTGTCTCAAATTCATAATGCAGATATTTGTTTAGGCATTTTTGGCGATACAGAAAAGGCTTCTCGTGTTATACCCAATAAAGTTTTCCAAATTATTAGTTCGGGTGTTCCTCTTGTTACTATGGACTCTCCGGCGATAAGAGAAATCTTCACAGAACCACGGCCTGGGGTAAAATTATGCAAAGCTGGAAATGCAGAAGATCTGGCCGAAAAAATATTGCAGATGAGGGATGAGTTAACGTCATTGACGTTGCCGGTGAATGAATCATTACGAGATACTATATCGCCGTTATCTATTGGAAAAGCAATGAAGCGCATTTGTACAGACACAATACATGGAAAACGTTAAGCCGAAAATTTTGGTCGTGTCTCCGACCTTTCCACTGCCTTTAGTGGCGGGTGGAAAAATTCGCATATTCAATTTGTTGAAAGAGCTGAGCAACAGTTACGAAGTTACGTTGCTGTCGTTATTTGAAACGGGAGCCGATTCAAAAGAATATTTGAGTCAACTTGAATTTTTATCACACGTAGAGCTTGTTCCTATTTCACAATCTAAACTGTCGCAGATAAAGCGCCTGTTAAGATATTCTTTTCATTGGCTTTTAGGAACGCCAGCAGAAGTACTCATTAAAAAGTCACCGGCACTCGCGGCCAAATTAAATGCACTTGTAGAGCGTGAAACGTTTTCGCTAGTTCAGTTTGAATATATACAAACTGCACAGTATTTAACCGAAAACATTCGCAATAAGTGCCGCACTGCGTTGGTCGCGCACGATATTTCGTTTATATCTCAACAGCGCAAAGCTGATATTGCCAAAGGGTTAGCGAAACTCTTTTGGTCAAGAGAAGCGGCGTTAATGAACCGATATGAGCGGGATAATTGGGCTAAGTTCAACAGTATTTACACAATGTCTGAGGTAGACGTTGACTATATGGGCTCGCCTGAGACTGCAAGTATTACAGAGGTTATTCCCAACGGTGTAGATACGAGAAATCTTGAATACAAATTACGTGACAGTGACAGGTCGATTGTGTTCGTTGGATGGATGAGGCACTTGCCTAACAGAGACGCAATTAGCTGGTTTGTAGATGAGATTTGGCCAAAGATAAAAGAATCAGACAAATCGGTAACCTTAAAAATAGTGGGTAAGGGGCTACCCACTGAAATTGTGCAAAAGGTAAATGCCGATAACGCGATAAACTATCTTGGTTACGTTGACGATATTTATGATGTTGTTCAAGGCTCGACGTTGTCTGTAGTGCCCATTCGAATTGGTTCTGGTTCTCGTCTCAAAATTTTAGAATCTATGGCGCTTGGCACGCCTGTTGTGTCTACAACGATAGGCTGTGAGGGAATACAAGCGTCAAGTGACGAGGTGAGGCTAGTAGATGAACCAAACAAATTTGCCGCTGAAGTATTGGCCTTATTAGATAACGAAGAAGAACGAAAGAAACTAAGTGTTAATGCAAGAGCGCTTGTTGAAAGACGTTATGGATGGGAGTCGATAGGCAGAAGAGCAAGTGAACTTATACAACAAACAATCGAGCGTTAGCATGGCGGCAAATATTTGGGTTGTTATTGTTAATTATCACAGCCAGCATTTAGTTATTAAGTGTATTGACTCGTTAAAAGAGTACTCGTCGAACAACCTAAACTTTGTGGTGGTTGACAATAGTGAGCAACCCGATACAAGTGAACTTGTTAACTTTCATCAAGATGTTGTTATTGAGCGGCCGGTAGCAAATGGAGGCTTTGCTGCGGGGTGTAATTTAGGCATGAAGTGCGCGTTAGCCCGCGATGCTGACTATGTTTTGCTTATTAACCCTGACACCTACGTTACAGAAGATATAATAACCCCGCTAATTAATACACTGAGCGAAAGTGACGATGTTGGCATAGCTTCTCCTACAATTTATTTTAGCGAGCCTAAAGACAAAATATGGATGGCGGGTGCAAGTTGCAATTGGTGGACAGGTGGCCCCAAACATATTTATTCATCTGCGTTGATGGAACACAACGGAGCAGTAGATGTTCCGTTTGTATCAGGTTGCGCAATGATGATAAAAAAAGCCGTACTTGAAAGCGCAGGATTAATGGACGAACGCTACTTTCTGTATTTTGAAGACGCTGACTATTGCGAAAAAGTAAAAGCTAATGGATGGCGAATTGTATTTTTACCAAATGCCACTTTGTATCATGCAGTTTCAAGTACAACTGGTTTTCAAAGCAAAAACTACGTTTATTATTTTTCGAGAAACCGACTGTGGTTTTTGAGAAGATGGGCGCCTCGTGTTGCTTACATATACTACTTACTGTTTACGGTTTTAATTAAATTGCCTGGCGCTGTTATTATTTTTGCTTTACTTCGCCAAAAACCCTCATTGTGTAACGCCTTTTTTAAGGGCTTTATAGACGCATTTAGAAAACCAAAGAGGCATGCGCAATGACAAATGTGTCAATTATTCTGCCTACGTACAATAGAGCCTCTACAATAGGGCGCGCTATAGAAAGCGTATTAAATCAAACTTACGCCGATTTTGAGTTGCTAATTATAGACGATGGCTCTACAGACGATACTGAATTGGTTGTAGCACAGTATCTTAACGACACTAGGGTTAAATATTATAAACGAGAGAACCAAGGCGCGTCTGCGGCTCGCAATTTTGGCATAAGTGAAGGGATTGGCGATTATGTGGCGTTTCAAGACAGTGATGATGAATGGCTTGAAAACAAACTAGAATGTCAAATTAACGCCTTTGCCGACTGTGCTGAGAGCGTATGTATGGTGTATGGCGATTTACTTCGAATTGACAGTGCTGGAAATGAAGAGGTGAGACATTCACCTGATGTAAAAGGGGATGCGTTGTTTAACCCCAATACTAAAGAGTTCAATGTGTTTGGTATTGGTATTCAAACCTGTTTAATTAAACGGCAAGCCTTAAACGAAGCGGGCGTGTTTGATACTGCGTTGCCAAGGTTTATTGATTTAGAGCTTTTTATTCGTTTGTCGAGAGTTGGCGAATTTCTAAGGCTTCCGTATCCAGTTGTACGATACTACGAAATGCCCGGCATTTCGACTAACCCGCTAAATGCTGCTATTGCGCGTTTAAAAATAATTGATAAGTACAGCGAAGAAGCCAAACAAAAGCCGAATGAACTGGCATTTCAGTATTTGCAAGTAGCCGGTTGCTACTGGAAAACTCCCCATCACGATAAAAAGAAAAAGTATGCGCACAAAGTTTTGGAAACGAAAAACGCAGACTTTTCTTTGAAGCTTAAGGCATTTTTGCTTTTGTGCGTGCCACGCGCGTTAGGCAAAAGGCTTTTAGGACGATAAGCCACTCCCTATAGAGAAGAACTAATAAATATACAGTTAGCAATCAAATATGAATTTAAGAAGTCTGCTAAAAGGTGTAGGTGTGATGCAGCACGTTCTATGTCTTAGAAAACAATAAAAGATTTGGGGAGAAGGGTGAATTGAACGCAAAAGTGGGTGTAATAATTCCGCACTATAATGATGCAGAACGACTTTCTAAGTGCTTAGCCGCACTTGAGAAACAAGATTTTCCAAAGGGGCAATTTATTGTTGTTGTTGTTGACAATGGTAGTGAAAATTTACCGGTAATCTCCGATGTTTTGACCGTTAAAACTATGCTGTTGGTTGAGTCTAAGCCAGGGTCTTATAGTGCGAGGAACAAAGGAATTGGGGCTGTTGAGTGTGAAATTTACGCGTTTACTGATTCAGATTGCATTCCTTGTGATAGATGGTTGTCTTCGGCTGTTTCACGGTTAGAGGAAGATGGCCAAGATGCAGTTTGTGGCCCAATAGAACTATTTCCACAAAACAATGAATCTCCAAATTTCATAGAACTGATAGAGCTTGACTTTGGTTTCCCTCAGCTGAGGTATTTGAAAGAGCAAAAATTTGCCCCAACAGCTAATCTAATTGCTAAGGCAAGCGCCTTTAATGTTGTCGGTCCATTTAACGATACTTTGTTATCAGGTGGTGATGAAGATTGGGGGATACGGCTCCACAGCAAAGGTTTAAAGATAGATTACGAGCCAAAGGCAACGGTGTTACATCCTGCACGTCATAGCATCAAACAGTATTTAACTAAAACACGTCGTGTGGTGCACGGAAAATGGAAAAAATACCAAGAGTCCAATGTTGGTAACTATACATTTGTAAGCACATTCAAATTCTTACTGCCACCTCAAAAAGACATTAGACGGATATTCACTAATAACCGAGCAGTACCACTGCGTACGAAACTTCTAGCATCATTATTTCTTTATCTAAACAGTTTATACATTTTTTATGTTTTTACGAAAGCCCGGATATCGAAGGATTTTGTAATGGAGAGAAATTGATTGGCCAAATCAGCAAATGAATTTGGGTCTGCTAGCGGTTGCCTTAGGATTCCAACTTTTTTGAGTCAGGAATATGAACAGAATTCTTAAAAAAATAAAATAACGATCAACTAGCTCAAATGCTCTATTTATGCGCTTGTGGCTTAGCCCGTTTCTAAAAGCATTTCGGAATCGGCAGACTCAAACCCCGTCGTCTTTCTTAGGAGAATTGTGCCATTATTGATGACAATAGTTTGAGTGCGGTTGAAAGGTCACGTTCCATTTGGGAACAACTTTTTCTTGATAGTTGCTCATACCCTAAATTAACAGGAAAGTGCTCAACATAAACGCCGTAGAGAAGCTCTCAAGAATGTAGCGAATAGACTAATATTAATGTAACCTTTCATTTTAATATTGAATATATCAACGTTCTTTGTTAGCTGACGATCATATTAATTATTGCCGGTATTAAACTGAGCGATTTGAATTTCTTAACAATTTTGCATCGATTCGAACTGATTTTTTCACACCCGATAAACCACAGAGTAAAGTCCTTTTTTGAAAGGGCTAGTTCGTTCCGGTTGGGTTTTTTATGTTATTTAACATGGAGGTACGCAACGTGTTTGATGTATCTGTTGTAATTCCCGTCTTTAATGACCGCAAGGCTATACAACTTACATTAGATGCACTTCGGCATCAAACCGCTGGGCAAAGTAAGTTCGAAATTATTGTTGTAGATAACGGCTCTACTGACGGCGCTGCAGAATGGTTAGAGCAACAGAGTGATATTACCTTTCTTAAGGAGCATAGCTACCTTAACAGTCCATACTCTTGCCGCAACCGAGGAATAGAAGTTGCGTCGGGTGAATATATTGCTTTGTTAGATTCGACTTGCATTCCTGCTCAAAATTGGGTTGAAGCTGGGCTAAATTTCATTAAGCAGAATAACTGCGAACTTTTCGGCGGTGACGTAAAATTTAACTGTGAAAAACATAAGACAGCTGCAAAACTTTACGATTCTGTGATGAATGTGCAAATGGAGCAAGCTATTAAAACAAAACAAGAAGCCAAAACAGCCAATCTGTGGGTGAAAAAAGAGCTTTTTAATACACTAGGTCCATTTAATGAAGGTGTTCGATCTGGTGAAGATGTGCGCTGGTCCTCCTTTGCTGCTGCTAATGGCTCACCGCTATTGTTTGCGCCGCAGTGCGTTGTGTATAAATTTGCCCGTGGTTTTAGGGCTCTGATAAAAAAACATTACCGTATTGGCAAAGGGCAAATATTACGTTGGCATAAAGAAGAACACCTTAAGACTAAATTTCGCCAGGCTTTGCTTGGGTTAAAGCCCGTAAACCCCAAAGAAATGAGAGTGCTGATTGCAAAAAACGATGACTTTGAGTATTCAACGTTTTTGGCCGTGAAGTTGTATGTTGTTAGATACTTTGCGTTAGCATCTACAGTTTTAGGAAACCTTATCGGACTTATTGAAACGAGAGAGTTAAGAAAAAATGGACATTAATAGCTGCGTTTTGGAATTAGCTGCAAAGGCGCTTGCAACGCTTGAAGAGTATGGATATATGCCAGGTGGACATAACGGACCGTACTACGATGAGGAAACGCCTGTTAGAAATACAGCACACTGGATTACTATTTTCAGGTATTGCTTTAACCAAACTCAACAAGACAAGTACAAAGACGCAGTTATAAAGTGCACGGCATATCTACTTTCAGACGCTGCTCGACCAATGGGGAAAACATTTTTCTGTCGCTCTAATCCAAAGAAAGACTTTTCTAACGGCACTATTGGACAAGCCTGGGCCATAGAAGGCCTTGTAAGTGCCTACAAGCTTTTGAAAGATGAAGAATTACTAGACTTAGCTGAACACGTATTCTTATTGCATCCATTTGAAGCGAAAAAGAAGGTGTGGAAAGTGGTGAATGTAGATGGAAGCCATAGCGCTATTGATATGACATACAACCACCAACTGTGGTTTGCTGCTGCTGGCTACATGCTAATAGCGTGTAGAAAAAACGAACTAATTAAAAAGCAATGCGATGCATTCATTGATGCACAAGATGTACTGCTGCGAACTTATTCAAACGGATTAATTAAGCACCCGCTTTTGTTTTTAGACTCGCTTGGTCGAATGTTTAAGCACCCGTTAAATAACGCAAAAGCGATTAAAACAAGAATAATTAAGGGTAAAGATACGCGATATAAAGAAAACGGGTATCACATGTTTAATCTTTACGCGTTTGCTCTGATAAAAGAAAGTGGTGCTAATTTACCAATATTTCAATCTGAGAAGTTTAAAAAATCTTTGTTATATTGCTTTAGTGAAGAAATATCTGATTGGTTGGAGAAAACGTCATTTGATAGAGACGTGCACAAGATGCCCAATGTAAAACACACGGAGCCAAATATTTACGGGTACGCATACAACCCGCCAGGTTTCGAATTGCCATTTATTTACAAAGCGTTTCAATCGCAGTTGCCCAATTATCAGGATTTAACTGACAGAACTTTGCGAAAGCAGCTTGAGCTAACGTTTACGCAGCACTCTTTGTTGGAAACAAAATCTACGGAAGACGAGGCAACACTGCAAGCCCGAGTTTACGAACTCGTAAATTCGCTGTGACTTTATCTTCTCTAGCTGGAAATGAAAGAATATCGAAAGAAGTGTGCTCATGTGCACCTAACGGAAAACTTAGGGGACATGCAGTTAAACGAAGCTTTTGAGTTTTTCGATAATAGCGTCGTTTCCGTAAAGCTTTTCTATAAGTCTAGAATGTTCAGACGTTACTGGTTTAACTTGATTAATTTCTCGCGTAATTGCTGTGAAGTCAGGAAGCAAATTAATGGGTAAACCAGCTTCTACAAGCTCTTTAGTAAAATTATTTTCGGTTGCTAGGATGGAGCACCTATAAGAAAGGGCGTGAATGACTACACCAGAGGCCAGCATGCTTTGGCCTTTGTTAGAAACCACAACGCATGACGTTCGTTTTAACAGCTGGTCTAACTCCTCGTTGGATATAAAGTTCGCATTGAAGGTTACTTTTGTAAGTTCACGTTTAGCAATAATTCCTTTAATTGTGTTTTCATATTTAACACTTTCGGGCTTTCCAGCAATTAACAAAGGCGCGCCCTGCGGCCAGTGCTCTAAAACACGGTCTATTTGCTTATATTTCATCAATTTGCCAAAAATTAAAAAAGGAATATCTCTTGGCATCTCATTGCTGCTTTCTGTCACCTTGTATAGTGGGTGCGGAATATAGTCATACTTATTATTTATCTCTGCAAAGCGAGAAGAATGAACTAGTTTTACTTCAGAGAACCGCTTTATAAGAAAGAGCATTATCCGATAATAAACTTTTGAAATTAAGGGAACCTCATTGAAGTCGTGCGGCTTATAATTATGTTTTATCCAGACAATTTTTGCTCCCGAGAATTTTGCGGCCAGCAGGGCTAAAAGAGCTTCACGAAACCGTTGAGTTGAGAACCTCCAATGTCTCCTACATACCCTATCTTCAATCCATGAAAACAATACGGTACTTTCTTTTTTGTCCTTGTCATTTCGAAATTCTGAAATACCTTTCACCTCAAACCCTGCAGCGGTTAACAGTGATTTAAGGTTGAGAAGATATTCGTTAGACATAATATCTTCTGGGTATACATACAGACTTCTTCTTTTTTCTTCCATTTCTTCTACTGTCCTTTTTTCCATTCATTTGGCTATTGAATCGTTACTTCTTGTTGACAGTAGCTTTGATACAACCACAAAGTGAATTCGAAAAATATTATTGTTATAAAGTAGATAACCCACCGAAAGCCATGAAGGCTTTAAAGTACATGTGAATATAAATATGACAATCAAAGCTTCAGTTCCATCTCTGAACCTGTCATTATTAATAGTCTATTAGATAACAAAAAGACGGTCTTTGGAATAAGTGTGGAAAAAGATTTTTCTCTATTTTTGACTTACTTCAGGCTCTAAGTATCGTTTAAATACCTGCATTATCGCTATGTTTTTATTTTACTCCCAGAAACTACGAGCGCTATAGTCAATGTCAATCAAGAAAAAGTCGTTCATCAGCTTATTATGGTTTTTTGTCGGTAATAGCTTTACTCAAGCTGTTTCTCTTGCTGTTTTTCTATATCTCGCAAGGATCATAGATGTTGAAGAGTTCGGTATAGTCACATTTGCATTCTTAATTCTAGAATTTTTAAATACGTTTCTAAATGTTGGCGTAACGCCAAACTTAATTCGGCGAAAAATATGGGATGATACTTTTTCATCTAGTGCACATTGGATGTTGTTAGGTTTAGCAGTAGTTCTTTCGACTTTTTGTGTAGCAATATTAGCCCCGTTGATAGATTACTTTGTCAACTCAAGTACTGCAGAGATTCTATCTGTATTGGCATTTTTACCAATTTTGAATGCCTCGCGTATGGTTCATACTGCGAAAATGAGAAGGGATTATAGAACCAAAAATATAGTGCTTGTCGAATCATTAGGAACTTTCGCATTTGGTGCAATTGCACTTACATTAGCATTCAGAGGGCATGGAGCATGGTCACTTGCTTATGGAAGAATAGCTCAAACAGTAATTGTTACCTTCGGTCTGGTTTGGTCATCCGATTTCAAAGTTCGATACAGTCTAAGTAAAAGCGACATCCAAGAGAATCTGAGATTCGGGTTACCTTTGTTTTATGTCGGCTTACTCGGTTTTGTTAGCAATCGCTCCTCTCACTTTCTTGTTGGAGTCGTGTTAGGTCCTGCAGCTTTCGCGTTCTATTCATTAGCAAGAAGAATTTTTCAAATTGTGATAGAGCTCACGTTTCAACCTGTCAATCGGGTTTTGGTTTCTACATTTTCCGAAGGAACTGATGCACAGTCATACGATGCTTATTATAGGGTAGTGAGGTTAGCGGCGTTCTCGCTCGCACCTGTATTTTTAGCAATAGGCGCATTAGCAGACCCATTTTTTATACTAATCATTGGCGATAAGTGGGCTAAATCTATAGAGTTAATGCAAATTTTAGCTTTTCTTATTGTAACTCCTGTTTATGGTTATTTTTATCCCACCCTTCTAATTTCTAAGGGGTTGACCACTGAAGCCGCCAAGCTAAAAACAATAAACCTTGCTATTGGGCTTGGTACTCCTGCTGCCTTTGTCTACTTCGGAATTGAAGCTTTAGTAGTTGCTATTGTTATTTCAAATTGTATGTTAGGTTTTTTGTGCTTTAAGTACACTAAAAAATACTTAGATATTTCTGGTAAACGTATAATTAACCAAGTAGCACCATTTTACCTTTCTGCGCTGTTTATGTATTTGGTTTCTAGAGTTTGCGTGGAACATTTTGATTCGCACGAGATTGAATATTTAGCGCTGTATATTGTAATTACGATCAGCGCCTACTTTTTACCGTTGTTGACACTCTTTAAAAAACAATTTTGGGAGGTTGTAAAAGAGGTAAAAAGTTTAAATTTATAGAGGCACATTAGAGCGCGTCAGTCTTACGTTTTTCTATTCGAGTTTCTGAAACGCAACCAATAAAAGGCAAATGTGTCAGACAGCATCAAATATAAACGTTATTGTGACTAAGGAGTTGACTTAAACCTTCGTTGCCATATTATTCTACAAAGTGAAATGTAGGATCAAAAAGAGATCTAAAATTTGCTGTTCACTCTGCCAATAATTGAGGTGAGTAGGTTGTTAATGGCTAATTTCATTAATGTAAATTCAACAATAATAGCAAGTTTAAGTTACCTAAGGACCGTTTTAAGTGCACAAATTGAAATCTTTACTCATTTGGCTTTTGACTAAGTATGCGCACAGTTTTTTTTCCAATAAAACTGTTTATGTCTTTAGCGGTGTGAGGAGAAGTGGCAATCATGCTTGCATAAGTTGGATAAATAATGCTCTAGCGGGTGAAGATGACGAATTGATCCGAGTTTCTCATAAAGTGTATTGGTCGAAAAAAAGTGAGGTACTGCACTTGAATGAGACTAATTTTCTTGACCCAATAAGTTACATACAATTTCTCAGACGGAACAAACAAAGGATAAATCAAGCTAAGGTAATTTTTTTATCACTAGAAGACTATTGCCCAAACGGAGAAGACGACTTATATTCAGCAAGAGGAGCGAGGTTTGTCTATATCACCAGAGGCTTGCTCTCAACAGTATCATCACGAATCGCTTATAATGTCAAAAGGGCACAAAATGGAATCGACCGAGGTGATGTTCACGTCGATCAAACTTTGTTTTCGATTATCAAAAAAACTAAAAATCGTCAACCGTTGTGGGTTTTTGAAAATTGGAGTGATGACCCAATTTGGAGAGAATCCTTTTTAAGACATTTAGGACTTTCAAGTGACATTTCCCCGAAAATGACTGACCACGGTGGTGGAAGCTCGTTTCATGGCAAGAATAAAAAATCAACTAAAGCCATGACGGATGATGATCGTTGGTTAAGCATAATTTGGCCAGAAAGAGTAAAAGAGTTAGTGTTGGAAAATAAAGAATTATTGACTCAAGAAGAGATAAAATTTTTAGATAAGTGGTAGGATAAAATTATTGGTTTTTAACGCGGTCTCTCAATGAAGAAAACGTTTGGCCAATAAGGCTGTTTATTAAAAAAGATATAGCAATGGTAATTACTAACGAGACGCTAAGTACTAAGAAGCCACTAAAATTAAGTCCCCGTGTTGGAACATCAAAAATAATGAAAGAAGTCAACAACGCACATTGCCAATGCATTAAATAAATCGGATAGCTCAAATCTCCTATGAAGCGGTCAACTATTTCTAGAGAAATACTTTTTTCCATTGTAAAGTAGTGTAATTACAACATGACTTGCTAAAACCATATTTAAACATTTAGACAGCTCTAAGAAAACCTGTTTACTTTCTGAATGGTATTCAAATGAGTTCATTTGTATGTAAACTGCGAATATACCATTTAGGCTGTACATGGTCATTGCGATTACAGGATCATTTATGCGCAAAGTTACGACCGTATTAGATATTACGTCTTTGTAAAAGTATAGCAATGCTCCAATAGAAAAGGGCAATGATGCAGCCAAAAAATTGCTATATCGTGCCGAATTTGAGAGCTCTAAGTAATAGGTTAAGAGGTAGTACATTACGGATAGGCCAAACCATATCCAAGTCAGTTTTGTGCTTTTCGATATTCCAAGCCCGATAACCAAGTAGAAAGCGATTTCTATCGTGAGAGCCCAAGTTGGTGGTGAAAGTCGTGGCGATATTTCCCAAGGCGTCCATGCTGGGAATATCATGGTAAAATTAAAAATTGACTCGCTTAATGATGTTGGGATTGAAAGTGCATCTTTGAATTGCGAAGAGTACTCACTACCCGTCACCCAAATCAAGAAGATAGTTAAAGTAACAACAATCCAATAAGTTGGATATAGCCGCAAAAATCTGTTGACAGCATATCTCTTTACACCTCCAAGTGTGTAACCATATGTCTTGTGCATTATCGTGGTCATTAGGAATCCGCTTAGAATAAAGAAAGCGAACACAGCGTATTTCCCAATGACTGGGACTTCAACTATATGATAAATCACTACCCAAACGGCAAGGTATGTTCTGAAAAAGCCAAACAAAATGATGTATCCTCGTCTCAGAGACTTCGCTCAAGGTTAAAATAACGTGTCCAATGGGATGGACTCCTCCTCAACTTGAATTGTTGTCCTTTTTTTGGTCAATATGGTGATGGTGAGTTACCAGCATTCAAATTAGGAGAAGCCCATGGGCCAGATTACTCGAGTCGGTGTTGATATTGCAAAGTCCGTTTTTCATGTGCACGCGGTGGATAGGTTTGGTGAACGGCAGTGGAAAGGAAAATACTGTCGAACAAAGTGGTTGGATGCTATTGAGAACAAGGTCCCTAAAGGGACTGAAATTGCAATGGAAGCCTGTGGTTCATCTCACTATTGGGGGCGAGAATTACAAAAACGAGGTTTTAAAGTCAAAATCATTCATGCGCAATTTGTTAAGCCTTACGTAAAAAGTAATAAGAATGATGCGATTGATGCAGAGGCAATATGTGAGGCTATGAGTCGGCCGAACATGCGCTTTGTAAGTGTGAAATCAAGTAAGCAACAAGACATACAATCTATACACCGTATCAGGGACAAGTTGATGGTTCAAAAAGCATCCAAAGCAAATCAGATACGAGGACTGGTAAGCGAATATGGGCTAGTTGCGCCAGTGGGTATCAACAAACTGAGAGAAGCCATCCCCCTGTGGCTGGAAGATGCAGAAAATGGTTTGTCGGCGCTTTTTCGCTTGTTGCTACGTGATTTGTTTGATGACTTAAGGCAGCTCCAAGAGCGAGTCGATACGCTCGACACGCTTATTGAGAAAGAAGTCAAAAATGACCCTGTCGCACGTTCGCTACTTCAGTTACGGGGTATTGGTATCCTGTGTGCCAGCGCATTGTCTTGCGCTATTGGTGATGCGAAAGGATACCGTAAAGGTAGGGATTTTGCTGCTTCTATTGGTTTAACGCCGAGGCAACACAGTACCGGCGGCAAGCCTAGGTTACTTGGCATCAGTAAGCGAGGCGATGGTTACTTAAGAAAACTACTTGTTCATGGTGCACGGTCAGTCATCCGGCATGCTCATCGGCATGATGATAATTTAAGTAAATGGATTGAAAAGCTCTGCGCATACAAGCACGTTAATACGGTAACTGTAGCGTTAGCTAATAAAACAGCGCGTGCAGCTTGGGCTATGGTAAATACAAACGAAAGTTATGACCCAGAGTTGATAGCAAGCGCTTAAGCTTAAACGAATTAAGAAATACGAAAAGTTTTCATCCCAATTGCAAAGTAAGATGTGAGATGGCTAACAGGTTAGACCGACACTTGAAAAACCTTACCCGGACGAAGAGCCTTTAAGCTCGTGTGTCCGTTCAGGAGCAAGTGTGCGAATAGCCCATAGAGGTTCGATGCAGTAAAAGAAAATGCATCATTAAGAAACCCGGATACACGTTGGCAATCATACCCAAAGTTATCGAACAAATTACTTGCAAAAGAGGAGGAGTCCATACACGTCCGGTAATCCCCACGTTCAATTCATAAGTCAGCTACGGCATGGTGTTCTCTTTTTGTTAAGGAGAATGACCATGCCGCAATATCAACGAAGAGAAGTGCAAGACTGGCTCAACTTATTCGAGCAGCAAAAGCAAAGCGGGCTCACCGCGGTGGAGTTTTGTCGCCAACAGCAGATTAATGTTCAAACTTACTACACCAGGCGTCGTGATATTCGGTTACAGCGAACAAGCAGCAAGTTTGTTCAGGTGAAACGTGAAGTCACGAAGGTTGAATCCTACACCGAAGCAATGGGTGGCGAACTTCTCCTGCAACTTGGAAATGCTCAACTTAGCGTGCCAATCAATATTAACCCTCACTGGATTGCTACCGTAATGAAGGCATTGTCCGAATGAAGATGTTCGTAGAGCCTGCTGACATTTACCTGTACATGGATATCGTCGATTTCCGCAAATCGATAAATGGCTTAATTGTCGTTGTTGAGTAAGCGATCAATATAGGCCGTCTTCCCCAGATTTAGCTACTCCGTAAAATAGCCTCCGTAGATTTTACTAACGGAGACTTTACTGATGGCAACAAAAAGACGTACACGTGAGCAATGGCAAAGATTGGTTGACAAGCAAGCAGCAAGCGAGCTGACAGTCAGTGAATTTTGTGCACAGCATGCGTTAACAGTATCAAATTTTTATCTGTGGCGTAAAAAGCTGAGCGATGATAGTCAACCGTTTGCGCAGCAGGATAACTGGCTTGCTTTTGATATGCCAGCGAGCGGAAACCAGAGTATAGATTCAGCGTGGGAGATAGAACTGGTATTACCCGGTGGTGTGGTGCTGCGGATGAACCGAGCCGTCTGATGTTACCCTTATCTAATGGGCGTATTTGGTTGTACACCGGCAATGCCGATATGCGCAAACAGTTTGATGGGTTGGCAGCGCTGGTACAGAGCAAGTTGGGCATGCAGGCGCATTGTGGTGACTGGTTTGTGTTTATCAATAAGCGCCGTACTCAGCTGAAGGTGTTGTATTACTACCAGGGCGGTTATTGTTTGTGGAGCAAACGGTTAGAAAAAGGCACCTTCGCTAACGTGTCTGACGGCAACACCAAAACACCACTCAACAGTGCCCAGTTACAGTGTTTGATTGATGGGATTTACTGGCAAAAAGACAAACAAAACAGGCGATTTAATTAACTGATTTTGTTATAATTTAGCCCATGAAAACACGCTCTATTAGTCACCTTTCACCGTCTGAAATTGAGGCTGCCTTTGCTCATCAAGCCGATGAAATTGCGCAACTCAAGCAGCAACTCGACTGGCTTAAACGTCAGTTGTTCGGGCGTAAGTCTGAAAAGGTGTTAGCGGATAATCCGGCGCAGAGCAGTTTGTTTGATGAGGGGGAAACCCTCACCTTACCGGCAGAAACAAAACCGGTGAAGGCACATACTCGTTCCTCACAAAAGCTACGTCGCGACTCGGATGTTAATGATGATGGCCTGCGCTTTGATGAGACGGTGCCGCAACAGATTATTGATATACCTGCGCCAGAATTACAGGGGGCGGATGCCGACCAGTATGAATTAGTGGATACCAAAGAAACCTGTCGCTTAGCACAACAGCCTGGCAGTTATGTGGTATTGAGATTCCGTCGACAGGTCGTGCGTCATAAAACCACGCAAACCATTAAGGATACCCCAGCGCCAGGCAATGTGCTGGAAGGCTGTTACTGCGATGTCTCACTGCTCGCCGGACTGATGGTTGATAAAGCGGTGTATCACTTACCGCTTCACCGCCAACATCAACGGATGCTGGATAGCGGTATTACCCTTAGCCGGGCCACCTTAATCAACTGGATACAAAAAGGCATTGAGCTGCTTCGACCCATCGCCAAAGCCCAGTGGCAACACATTCTGCAAAGTAAAATACTGGCCATGGATGAAGTGCCCATTAAAGCAGGTCGCACTAAAGGCGCTGGCCGAAAACTCGGACACATGAAACAAACCTACTTCTGGCCCCTGTACGGTGACAGTGATGAAGTGGCGTTTACCTGGAGTAACAGCCGGGGTATGTTGCATGCCCAAGCACAGTTACAGGACTTTACCGGCACCTTGCTCACCGATGGTTATGCCGCCTACACCAAAACGGTTGAACAATTAAATCAATACGAACAACAGATTGTGCATGCAGCCTGTTGGGTACACATGCGCAGGGGCTTTGAAAAAGCCCTCGACAGTGAGCCGCACACCGCGCAGCAGGCACTGGATATCATCGCCACGCTTTACCGGCATGAAAAACACATCAGGCATAAACAATTAGACCTAGCCGATATCCATGCTTACCGGAAACAACACAGCGAGCCACTCGTTACTGACTTCTTCCGGTGGGTCTATCAACAGCGACAACGCACTGATTTACTGCCCACATCTCCCTTCGCCAAGGCACTCCATTATGCGCATGAGCGAGAAAGCCAACTCAAAGTGTTCCTGGGTAACCCCGCCTTACCCATGGATACCAATCATCTTGAGCGGGCACTGCGTGTTATTCCCATGGGGAGAAAAAACTATTTGTTCTGCTGGTCTGAACTTGGCGCTGAACAACTGGGCATACTGCAAAGCCTGATGGTGACTTGCCGCCTGCAAGGCGTTAATCCCTACCATTATCTGGTGGATGTATTACAACGCGTGGCATTACATCCGGCCAGGGACGTAATCGACCTCACGCCGCGGCTCTGGAAACAAAAATACAATCAAAACAGGTTAGTCAGCGATGTCAAAATACTCACTTCCCAACACTAAAATCTCAGCCACAATTATGGAGTTCGGTAAAGGAGTGTTAAATGCACTCCCTGCTGATTACAGCCAGGCAGAAATGGAAGATGCTATGCTGACGATAATAACCGTGTGGAATGCCATTGTATTGGACACTTGGCACAACACAGACAAAAATGAAAAAATGGTGCTTGATGCACTCTCTCAAGCGCCTAAAGAAGGACAACTTCAAGTAAAACGATTGATAAAAAGAAAGAAGACCAAGTTTAGCGATGATATCCGCGCGGTTGGAGATCACTGGATAAGAGAAGAGCAAGGGGACTTTATCTTCGGCTGTGAAGCACGGTTAGATATAGAACGCATCTCCTTAAACGAAGATAG
>JACLAD010013603.1_pt1 | contig 54569 bp, 49 predicted proteins | sample 8027901 | NCBI WGS metagenome assembly JACLAD01 (sample SAMN15725071, study PRJNA655200) | protist metagenome | isolation source: fluorescence activated cell sorting (FACS) single amplified genomes of... | place: Spain: Blaines Bay Microbial Observatory, Mediterranean Sea | collected 2016-07-05 | reverse complement strand
AAGCTGTAATTGGTCACATTAGCCAAATCAATCCGGTTGCTGGTTCCGACTGGTTGGCTCGTGTTGTGATAGAGCATGTAGGCCTCGGCTCGGGTGGAGCCACTCCAACTGACGCTGATGGACTCAACCCCGGGAGTTGCTTGAATACTTGGTGTCGCTGGTACCGGTTCTTTAATGACTGGAGTCGAATCGCAGGAGATCGGGCTGGCATCACATGGATCGGGTGTCTCAAGTATGCAGCCGGTGGTGGTTAGCGCTACGGTGAGGAGGGTGATGAGCCATTTCATGATCTGTCCCCGTTGTTGGGTGCCAAGTTGAACCAAAGGGTCGATGCGAATTGAATCTGTTTGTTATGAAAATACTTAAATGTCTTAAATATGAAACACTTTAGTCAGACTATAATTTACAACGAATTATTTGTGGAGGAGGACTGGGGGAGAAGCAGTACAATTTATTTTGGTGATCTTCAGAAACGGTTCTGCTGAATTGAGAAGAATGTTGCTGGAACTGCGGTCAGCGTCAGGAATTTTGGCAAAAAAAGCACCTGACTTGGGCCTAAATTTTTTTGCCATAGATGATTATGATCCAGAGAGAATGCCTCTATCCTTAAGAGATTAAATTTGGTTTGGTAATCATATTTAGATCAGGCAACCCCCAACACCAGGATCGAAATCTCCACTTCCATTAGGGTCTCGAGACATAAATTGATGATTTGATGATTGCTGATCATTCATTTTTATCGACTCCGGATGATAAATATCGATTATCTATAATATTTGGATTTATGCTTGAAATGAAAAATTACACGTCAAGCAGCTGTGGCGAAAAAAAACTGAATATACACTTTTTACTCAAAGCTGTTCGGAGAATTTGATTTTTTCAATAATATTCCCGATTAGAGTGGTTGGAGTTACAAAGGATGCTTTTGGCGCCGTTAATTACCATGGCAATTTTGCAGGTAGAATCACACGAACTTAGGGGAGGAATCAGCAATGAAATATAGAGTACTTGGCAAAACAGGTTATGAAGTGAGCGCAGTTTCAATGGGCTGCTGGGGCATCGGTGGGCAATGGGGCCCCATTGAAGAAGCGCAAGCGATCCAAACTGTTGATGCTGCCTTTGATGCCGGTGTTAATTTATTTGACACAGCGGATTCCTATGGGCTAGGGCAGAGCGAGTTCTACACTGGCAAGGCCTTGAAGAACAAACGTGACAAAGTCTTGATTGCCACCAAGGTTGGCAATTGGGGCCGAAGAATCGGTGATCCAATTGGCTTGAAAAGCATTCACAGCATCATCAATTGTTGCCACGCCAGCTTGTATCGACTCGGTACGGACTACATTGATCTTTATCAGTGTCATGTGGGCACTCCAGAAAATCCTGAAATTTTTGTAGAGGCTTTCGAGCTGTTGAAGCAACAGGGGAAGATTCGCCACTATGCCATTTCAACCAATGATCTGGCTTCCCTGAAAGCGGTCAATGTAGAAGGTAACTGTGCGGCTTGTCAGATCGACTACTCCCTTTTGAGCAGAAGCGCAGAAAAGGACATTCTGCCCTACTGCCTGGAAAACAATATCGGTGTGCTGTTGCGAGGTCCAATCGCTCAGGGCTTGCTCGCAGACAAATTCTCTGCAGACACCCGGTTTACGGATTCAGTGAGGCTGAAATGGAATCCGGATGGTAATCAACGTGAAAAATTCTTGAGAGAACTTGGCCGAGTCAGTCAACTACGACAATTCGTTACCGCAGAGAGAAGTATGCTGGACTTAGCGCTGCAGTTTGTCTTGGCCAATCCAGCTGTCACCTGTCCCATTCCAGGAATGAAATCCCCTGAACAGGCGAGACTGAATGTATTGGCAGTTGACCAGGAGTTAGACGCCGATACACTCAGGAAAATTGATGAAATCTGTCCTCCAGAGACCTGAAAGGATCTTTCAAAAACTACGCTGACGGAGGATTTCGTTGCGAGCGTCCCGACTCATTGGAGAGACGCTTTTTAGCCAGAATTCTTCGTAGGATTCTGGGGCCAGTTGCTGCCAGAGATAAAAAGGAAGGATCAGGCAGATGAAGATAAGGGAAACCAGCCACAGGGCTCGCAAAAGGTCGCGCAAAGCAAACTCTCCGATGGGAAGGTCGCTCAAGGAATTTCAAGGGGCTTTAGGCTTCAATCAGCAGGTTGCTTCAATCAAGTAGGGACCAGGTGTAGAGAGCCCATGACTCATCGCCCGGTGAAGTTCTTCGGCTGTTTCCACCCGTACGCCATCCACTCCCATTCCACGGGCCATTTCCACCCAATTCAAGTGGGGATTCTCCAAGTCAAACAGTCGTCGGGTATTCTTTCCAGGTTGTGCTCCGACGTTACGAAGTTCCCCATGGAGAATAGCATAGCTACGATTGGCGTAGATCACTGTTGTGACATTGAGTTGCTCCCGGGCCTGCGTCCATAGTGACTGGAGGGTATACATCGCACTGCCATCCCCAGATAGGCTGAGAACAGGACGGTCCCGGCAGGCTACTGCAGCTCCTGTCGCTAAGGGCATTCCCTGACCGATGGACCCTCCCGTAATAAAAAGCCAGTCGTGCGGTGGGCATCCCTTGGTAAAATCCAAAAGATTTCGACCCATACTGATTGACTCATCGCTGACGATGGCCCCTTCCGGTAGGACGTTGGCGACTACCGCTGAGATCGTATCGCTATCCAGCTTTCCAGCTGGCATCTCAGGGAGGTCGGATGGCTGGCACTGAATTTCAGCATTTTCTGCACCCAGCATCTTTGCAAGATCGACGAGCGCTTGTGGGCCGTCCTCGGGCACTGTCGCTAATGTATGGATCTGACAATCCTCTGACAGCAGCAGGCTGGGCTTGTTTGGGTAAGCAAAGAAGGCGACCGGAGGCTTGGTGTTGACTAAGATCGCATGCTTGAAGCGCTTGGTCGCCGCAAGAGCAACATCGACCACGTACGGCATACGAGGAACGTGGACCCGTCCTGCCCCTCTTTGAGTGCGAGCGGAAGCAAACTCTGTCATCAGTCCGACTCCGCAGTGACTTGCCAGCTTCCCTACCCACTCCAGTGAAGGTTCTCGTAAGGTCTTTCCACCCAAGAGGATCAAGACGTCTTCTTCTTCACGAATGATCCGTGCACAGTGTTCCAGTGCTTTCTTGGATACTTTCTTGGGAGCAGAGATGGTAGGGACTGGAGGGGCTTGCTTAAATTCACCAGCATCCTGCCAGGCAGCATCAGCTGGAAGGATCAGTGAGGCGATGCAGCCTGGGGCACTTTGTGATTCTGCGATGGCTTGGGCAGTAGTAGTCGCGACCTCTTTTGGAACACGAGCGGTTTTTACCCAATCCGACATGGGCCGCGCGATCCCCTCAATATCTGCATTCAGCGGAGCATCGTGCTCGATGTGGTAGGTAGCGTGTTCCCCGATGACGTTGACCATCGGCGTGTGCGCTTTACGAGCATTGTGAATATTGGAAAGCCCGTTCGCCAATCCTGGTCCCGTGTGTAGCAAGGTGGCTGCTGGCTCATCTTTCATCCTGGCGTAGCCGTCTGCAGCCCCTGTAACCACTCCCTCAAAAAGCCCCAAGACACATTCCAGGCCCTCTACCCGATCCAAGGCCGCACAGAAGTGCATCTCCGAGGTGCCTGGATTCGCAAAGCAAACCTTGATACCCCCAGCAACTAGGGTTCGGATCAGTTGTTCCGCACCATTCATGAAGACCTCCCACTTGGTTAATCAGAAAGATAAAGTCGTAAGACCTGCCGTCGGACTATTGGATCTGCAAATCGGTAAACCGCACGGTCCATCAAATAGTGAGCAAATCCGCTCGCAAAAGCCAGCCCCAGACACAATGTCAGCCAGTTGGACTCCACCAACATAGTTTGCCAGCCGGGAATCCATTCTGCTGCAAGGCCATTCGAGAAATCAACTGAATCAATTTCCAGAAACGGTACCGCGACAATAGTCAATAACACCCAGATACCAACGATTCTCCAACCGGAATGATTCTTGGGAGAGTCCATGGAGCGAGCGTGTCCCGCAATACCCACTGCGACCAGCCAATGCTGCATGCTGATCAGTACCAGAAACGCAAGCGGAGAAATCCACCAAGCAGCATTGGCAAGTAACAGCAGGCTTAGTAAGTAGGCTTGATAGGCCGGCGAGCCGTTTTGCACTGTCAACTTGCGCCAAGCCATTAAAGAAACCAAACACACCGTTCCCCGCAGGAGCCATATACTAGCTGAATCAGATGGTAGCCAAGAAAAGGTCAATAGCCCCTCCTGCTGCAGCCAAGTCGTACCCTGAACCAATTCTCCCAGCCATGGGAGGACGCCTCCCAACAGCAAACACCAATTTCGCTGCTGTGAACTCGACAGTTCTTGTTGCCTTGGATTGCGTAGCTGATAGAGCCGCAGCACTCCGTAGTGCTGAATTGCAAAGTGGTAGAGCGCCCAGGCATAGTCGATGACTGCCAGAACCAAGATTTTTTCCACCAGTGTCCAAGTCGGCCAAGGACTATAAAGCCAGGTGAAGACAGACAGAGTCACCAAAATGGGGACACCCAAAAAGCGCAGGGGCTGAGCTTGGCGTACAGAAGAATAACTTGGGGAAGTGAAAGCCAGCAGGAGAGAACTGAAGCGGTGCGTGAGCCAGAACAACAATGTGCAGAGCAGAAAGAAGGTTTCTAGTCCTTCTCCCCAATCCAGCAAGATGACCAATGGCAATAGCCACAACCCACAGAGCAGCCAGGTAAAATCCCAAGTTGGATTTCTCAGGAAGCCAAAAGCAGCTGGCTGCTCCAACAATCTGATGTTGGTTTGGTAGGGAATCGCTCTAACGAAACGATTCTTCAAAACATCAATCAAACAATACTCTTACCAGTGCCCTGTGTTTTCCATACTCGACCAGGGTTCAGCAGGAGAAAGGGCCTCTCCCGCCTGGAGCAGTTCAATCGAAACGTTATCGGGAGAACGAACAAAAGCCATGCGTCCACAGCGAGGAGGTCGATTGATCAAGACGCCGTTGTCCATCAATTCCTGGCACTTGTCATAAATATTTTCAACCTGATAGGCCAGGTGTCCAAAGTGTCGACTGTCATTGGGCAAGCCCTCGTCACCATCCCAGTTGTAGGTCAGCTCAATCTGAGCTTCTTCTTGGCCTTCTAGAGCAAGGAAAACAAGAGTATAACGGCCCGCTTCGCTGTCACGTCGTCGAACTTCCTGTAGACCGAGCAGCTTGTAAAAGGCAACGGATTCATCGAGATCCTTCACTCGAAGCATGGTGTGCAGATAGCGCATGGAAACATCTCCTGTTCAATTATGGACCAATAAACTGGTCGTGGTTTTTCAGATAAGTTGGGTGGCAACCGGCAATCGGCGAATTCGTTTTCCAGTTGCAGTGTAGATGGCGTTACAGAGCGCAGGAGCAATCGGTGGCACTCCTGGTTCCCCAACCCCACCTGGAGCTTCATCATTTTCGATGATACTCACAAATACTTCGGGAGACTCCGAAAGGCGAGCGACCCGATAATCATGGAAGTTGCTGTTGGCCACAGCCCCATCCTTCAAGGAAATTTGTTCGTAGAGAGCAGCAGAGAGCCCGAAGACCACTGCTCCCTCCAATTGCTGGCGGATGATGTTGGGGTTGACGTATCGTCCGCTGTCAATCGCACAATGAACTTTATGAACACGAACGGTGCCTGCGTCAACAGAAACTTCAACAACCTGGGCAACAATACTTTTAAAGGACTCATGGAGAGCGATGCCTCTGGCATGCCCCTCTGGCAGTTCAGCGCCCCAGCCGGCCTCCTTAGCAGCACGCTTCAGCACAGTTCGATGACGTGGCTGGTCGTTTAACAATGCCAAACGATATTCCAGTGGATCACGACCCACAAGGTTTGCGGCTTCATCCAGTACACTTTCGACGGTAAAGGCATTATGAGAGTTGCCAACAGATCGCCAGAAGCCCACACGAATACCGGGCTCAACCACCTCATAGTCCATTTCGTGCTCAGGGATCGCATAAGGCAGCTGGGTTCCTTTCGTGGAGGTCACATCCCAATCGATCCATTTCAAAGCACTACCCACAGCTCTAGTATCCATCAACTGCCAAGCAAATTCAGAGATAGCCGATGGACCTGCCAGCTGATGGTTCCATGAACTAGGGAATCCGTCTTCACCTAGCTGAACCTGCAAGCGACTTTTGTAGGCCGGCCGATAGAAATCATGCTGCGTATCCTCCTCTCTGGTCCAGATCAACTTGACCGGACGTCCAACTGCTTTGGATGCCTGAACCGCTTGAATTGCGAAGTCCCAACCTCTGCGTCCAAAGCCTCCGCCCAAATAGGTGGTGTGAACCGTCACTTGCTCCGGTTCCAATCCTGTGATTTCAGCTGCCTTGTCTCGGACCACTTCGGGAAACTGGGTCGGCACCCACACCTCACAGCGGTCTGAATGCACATCAGCCGTGCAGTTCATCGGTTCCATCGTAGCATGGGCAAGATAGGGCAGGAAGTACTCAACATCCAGGGTCTTCTCTCCTGAAATTTCCGTTTTTCCCAGATTATCCAGAACCTCGGTCAACTGCTGCTCTAATTTCTGATCATCCAATCCCTGGCTCTTGCCTTCGCTAAACTCAATGCGCAAGGCATCAGCACCCTTCTTAGCCTGCCAGAATTTTTCTGCAACAACGGCTACTCCGTTGAGAATTTCGACAACTTTGACAACTCCTTTCACTTCCAAAGCACTGGATTCTTCATAACGCAAAACCTCACCTTCAAAAACGGGAGACTGCCGCACCGTTGCGTGGAGCATACGGGGCACTTTAACATCAATCCCGAACTGAGCCTGGCCTGTGACCTTAGCCAGACCGTCCAAGCGCTTTAGGGGTTGACCAACGAGTCGATACTTCGAAGGATCTTTGCGAGGTGGATCTTCAGGCACCTCGAGCTTGGAAGCTGCTTCCGCCAATTCTCCGTAACTCAGCTTCCTTCCACTATCAACATGCAGGACTTGTCCGGCTTGGGTTTGACATTCGTTTGGAGGTACCTGCCAGCGATTTGCAGCCGCCTGGACAAGCATACTTCGAGCAGCAGCACCTGTTTTACTGAGGGGCCCCCACCATTTCACAATTGATGTACTGCCACCAGTTCCCTGAGTGAACATCCCCTGCTGCCGATACGCTTTGTGGACGGAAGCCAGGACGATATCGATCTGCTCTGGCTCCACATCCAGTTCCTCTGCCAGGATCGTGGGCATTGAAGTAGTAACCCCCTGGCCCATCTCCACGGAAGGCACCACAAAACCGATCCGATTGTCCGTGCTGATTCTCAGCCACAGTCCCAACTCATTTGCAGCTTCCTTGGGGCTACTCAAGATTCGTGGATAATTTGAAGTGCAGCCTAGTAACAAACCCCCAGTCACCAACAGTGATGAGTGAAGAAAAGCCCGTCTTGTTAAACTCATCAAGCTTCCTGTGTTTGAAGTTCTGCAGCTCGTCTGATGGCCTTGCGGATTCGCGGATAGGTTCCACAGCGACAGATATTACTCATCGCTTGATCAATCTGAGAGTCTGTGGGTTGAGGGTTGTCTTGAAGCAAGGCAGCGGCAGCCATTAGCTGTCCTGATTGACAGTATCCACATTGAGGGACTTGTTCTTCCAGCCAGGCTTGTTGAACCGGATGTAATCGACTCTGTCCCAGTCCTTCAATGGTCCTGATTTCAGCGTTCTCTGGGACTGCTTCAAAGGGGAGGCTGCAGGAGCGTACAGGCTTGCCATCCAGATGAACTGTACAAGCACCGCATTGCGCAATCCCACAACCAAACTTTGTTCCGGTTAAACCAACCTCATCCCGTAATACCCAAAGCAGTGGGGTGTCCGGCTCAAGATCTAGTTCGATGGCGGTTTGATTGATTTTAAAAGTCTTCTTCATGGATTTTTTACTGAGGAGATTTGGACTGGGGTGAAAGATAGCGCCAGAGAATTTCAGAGGAAATTGTAGCGACTTCAGCTACTTCTTTTTCGGAGAGATTGTGCTGGATATTATGTTGAATCACTGCCTCCAGATGTCCATGGATGATGGAAAGCAATAGATTGGTTGGGAAACTTGCTAACTTGCCCTCCTGTTGACCCAACTTGATCCAATCATAAGATTCTTTCAAATCATCCTCGATGGTTTCGTGAATACGCTGACTGACTTGATTACCCTGCCGCAGTTGTAGCATCAGTTGGAACTTCTTCGGATTTGCTGAACCCCATTTCAGCAGTCGTGTGTGGATCTCTTTAAATACAGCTTCAAAAGCCCCCTGGGGCTTCGGTTCCCGTTGAACTTCAGCTAGTGCCTCACGCTTGATCATTAGGTACACCTCGTCCAGCAAATCATTTTTTGTTGGAAAATAGGTGAACAAGGTACCAGTGGCCACCCCAGCATGTTATGCAATATTCGCTGTTGTGGTATTCCAGAAGCCATCTTTTGCAAAAAGTTCAATGGCGGCTTCTAGCAACGCTTGCTTTTTAGGTGAAGGGTTCATTGGTCTTACTCAATAGTCGCTTCCTATCAAGATGGTCGTTCCTGATCAAGTCCAGCAACTCCAGAAAAACTTGTTGTACCTGTTCCCACCAATGAGAAAATTGATTTTTCACTGCGAGGTCGACAACTTGACCCAGTTTTGGAGTCATCAACTCCATCCCAAGCTCTTCAGCAACTTGTTGGGAACGCTTAATCGGTTCATCCCAGTCATGTAAGGAAAGCTCAAACATAGCCCAGTGGATCGGGATCATCTGTTTTGCTCTCAAATCAATGGCAGCCTGGACAGCTTCTTCAGGCAGATTGTGGACTTCTCGCCAACGCTCATTGTATTGGCCACTATCGATAAAGGCCGCATCGAAAGGGCCAAGTTGATCGCCAATTTTTTGATAATGTTCATCATACCCTGAGTCACCACTGAAATAGATTTTACTGTTGGGGGAATCTACTACCCACGATGCCCAAAGGGTTGTTTGATTGGTCCCCGTCCGTCCAGAGAAGTGTTGGGCTGGTGTGCATACAAAGCGAATTCCTTCAAATTCATGCTCTGCCCACCAATCCAACTCAATGATCTTCTTGGTGGCGACTCCCCAATATTCCAGGTGAGATTTGATTCCCAGGGGAACCAGAAATGTTGACTCTTTATCACGAAAGAACTGGACGGAACGCATATCGAGATGATCGTAGTGGTCATGTGAGATCACGATGTAGTCAATCGGAGGCAACTCTTCCAAACTTAGGACAGCTGGCTGAAAGCGTTGTACCAAGAAATTAACTGGGGCCGCTGAATTCGAAAAAACAGGATCAAACAGGATCAGTTTGTTTTGGACATTTACTAATACTGTTATATGTCCCAGCCAGATAAACCGTAGAGAATCTGTTGTTTCTAAAAAAGCTTGGAGATCGGGGGGATTGACTTCAGGCAGTGGCTTGTCCGGTGTTCGGCGAGATGAATCGCTTGTAAAATACTCGAGAGTCAGTCGCCAATCAATCCGTTCGTTCATTTCTTACAGAATCTTGGGACGCCTATTCTCAAATACCTGCTGCTCTTTGTTGAAATGTGGGGATCTCCCGAAGTCAGATAGTTCCTGCTGAGAGGGACCCTTGCCCAACTGCTCCCAGATTGAACAGGAACCTAATAAAACTGCCAAATTAAAGGTCATCAAAATTAAAGAGGGTAGATTGCGCATCGTGTGCCCAGAAAAATTTACTAAATTAAACTGACTAATCAGTCAATAAATTTTCTGACTGTTTTTAGCTATCCCCAATTCAATTACTAGAACTCAAGTCGGCTGATTTTCAGGATTTTCTAAAGAAGGTGCGGAAGCGGGCATCGCCACACTAAGACAAGCAAACAGGGCACAAAGTGCTAAGGCACCAGACAAGAGGAAGGCATTACTGAAGGCGTACCCAGCGACCCAACCGGCTAGAAGTGCACCCAAGGCTCCGATTCCATCCATCAAAGAGAAGGAAAATCCAAGAGCAGCCCCTTCTCGTGAGCCAGCAAATTCAACAGCTGCAGCCAGAATCGCAGCCCGGACACCTTGCAGCAACGCCACTGCCAGTAAGAGCATCGCAAGTACAGCAAACAAATAAGAGGTTGCGTCTAATGTATAAGCAGCAAACGCAGCCAGAGCTGCACCACCGTTGAAACTTAAAATCACCTTTCGACGTCCTACCAGATCTGAAAGTTTGCCCACATAAGGCTGAGCCAACGCACCTACAAGAACCATCACCGCATAGATCAGTCCAGTTTCAGATGAAGACAAACCTTTGTCCTGCTGCAAATAAAGCGGAATCATACTGATCAAGGCCACCATCGCCATATGATAGGTACTCATCATAAAAACAATCCGGCGGCCTTTGGAACCAGACCAGGTTTTGACAATCGCTCCAAATTCCTGACGATTCCATCTCATACGACTAGTTTGAAGGGGGATGTGTTTCATTTGAATGATGAACCAGATTCCCATCAGCGCAGCAGGAAGTGTGATCAGTTGTAAAGTGTTTCTCCAGTCAATTATGGTCAGCAGGAAGCCAACAATCAGCGGACCAACCACTGCTGAGAGTGTCCCCCCAATCGCATGAATTCCCAGTGCTTGGGCCCTGCGTGAGGGAGCTTGCTGCACAAGAATGGAAGTGGCCAGAGGATGCCAGGCAGCATCGCCACTTCCACCAAAAGCGAGCAGTAACGCCAGGAGCCAAAAGCCAGGAGCTAAAGACGCCAACCAGTAGCCGATCACCACCCACCAAAAGGTGATCATCAGCAAACGGCCACGGTTCAACGTTGCATCTGCCACCAATCCGGCTGGCAAGAAGCCTATGGCAGAGCCCCAACCTTGTAGAGCCAACAGCAAGCCAACCTCTGCTGTGGATAGATCCATCTCCAAGGCAATTGCTGGGGCCAAGACAACCAGTGATACAGGTGCAATATCATTTGCAAAATGGCCGATTGAGAAGGGTAGTAGCCAACTGCGTGGCGCTGAGTTACTCATAAAATTCTGGGTTGTTTTAAGGAGTTTTGCTAGAAGCTACCGTCATCTGTCAGAATTAATCCATCTTTCTCTGCCTGCCAAAACTGCAAAAGCCATGAATGCGAAGTTCCCATACAATCAATATTTTAACCAATAAAATTTTGCATTGCGCTACAGAAACACCTTCGCTAGATTCTTGCGGTGCTAAGACATCAGATGTCTGAGGGCCCTTTGGATTTCATGAACTGATTGTGATGCAGAGGGAGAAATTATGCTACTGCGAGTTGACAAGCCACTGACACGTCGGGTTCAGGAAGCTCTGCTGCGGCTGATCCGTGAACGCAATTGCCAACCTGGTGAAAAGGTACCGACGGAAGCAGAGTTGGGACAATTGTTTGGGGTTGGACGTTCAACGCTTAGAGAAGCCATCGGCAACCTTGTCGAGCAAGGAATCCTGCAAAAATCCCACGGTCGAGGAACGTTCCTAAGGCAGCTCCCAATCGTTCTCGAAAGTGGCTTGGAGGAGTTGACCAGTGTTACGGAGCACATCCGAAAAGTAGGTGCCAAGCCTTCAACGCAGAGAATTCAGGTGGAAAAGATTCCTGCTGATGAGCGACTCAGTCAAAAACTTCAGTTGCCCCAGGGGACAAGCTGTTACTGGATTGAAAGAGTCCGCTTCGCAGACGACGTACCAGCTGCCTATTGCATTGACGTCATCCCTGAGAATCTGTTGCCGGACGGACTCAAAGAGCAGGTCTTTCGGGATTCACTCTTTGAGCTACTGAGCAAAAGCGGACATCTGGTTTCACATACGGAGAGTTACATCACCCCGACCCTTTTGACACAGCAGGAACTACCAGAATTGAATAGTGAGTCTGCGTATTTTCTACTGTTTGAAGAAGTAAACTACGACGTCAGTGGCTTCCCAGTCTGCTACAGCAACGACTACTACAGCAGTCAGGTTTTTGAATTCAAGATCATCCGTAAGCGTCCCTTGGACTGATTCTTAAACCCATTTAATCAGAGGAAGAAATCATGGAATACCGTCAGCTCAGCCCGGAAACGGTCCCGGGATTTCTGAAGGACATCTCCAGTGTGCAACAGATCTTTTCGGATCTGGATGATCTAGAAGTTGAGGAGGTAGGGGACGGCAACCTGAACTTTGTCTACAAAGTAAGACAGCGAAAGAATCCCGAACAAACGGTAGTAATCAAGCAGGCCGTGCCTTTCTTGCGAATTGTTGGCGAATCCTGGCCTCTTTCTCGGACCCGTATGAACTTTGAGATTCAGGCACTGGAGCACCACACGAAGTATTGCCCCCAGCATGTCCCCGAAATCTTTTACTCTTCCACAGACATGTCGCTGGTGGTGATGCAAAACCTGAATCGGCATGCAGTCCTTCGTGGTGAAATGATCTTGGGGAAGATCTTCCCAAAACTGGCTGAGCATATTTCATCCTTTCTGGCGAACACCCTCTTCCCTACAACAGACTGGTGTCTGACCGGGGGTGAGAAAAAAGCGATGGTGGACAGGTTCATTAACCCGGAACTCTGCAAGATCACTGAAGATTTTGTGCTGACTAATCCGTACGAAGACCATGAGACAAATGTCTACCACGATGAAGTCACCCAGGCAGACAAAGACTATCTTCAGCAGGATTCCCAACTGAAGGTTGCAGTTGCCGAAATGAAATATGCCTTCATGAACCACAGTGAGGCGCTGCTTCACGGGGATCTACATATCGGCAGTATCATGGCCAATGAGGAGGAAACCTACGTAATTGATCCTGAGTTCGCTTTCTTTGGTCCTATCGGCTTTGATGTGGGGGCTTTCATTGGCAATCTATTCCTCGCATACTATGCGCACGAAGTACGTCACAAGATGCTGGGGCGTGAGCCTTTTGAGTATCGCAATTGGATTTTACGGACAGCGGAGGAGACTTGGAATCAATTCCAGGCAAAGTTTGAAGTAAATTGGGTTGCGCACGAACAAGATGCTCCCAGTAGCTACTGGAACTATCAAGAAGGACACATTGGCTTCGCCTTGCAGCGTCAGCGATTCTTACGCCACATTTTTGAAGACACCATTGGCTTTGCTGCCTGCAAAATGATGCGGCGCATTTACGGACTTGCCAAAGTGGCTGACATCGCTGAGATCCCTGATTTAAAAGCTCGCTTGGAGGTGGAACGTAATGTCATGCGCATGGCTAAAGTGATGGTTCAACAACGCAGCTCCTTCCGTTCCATTGAGGAACTATCGGCGTTAGCCCAAGAAATATCTCCCTTACGCTGAAGTTTCGTGAATCCAATCGTTGAAGTACAACAAATCAGCAAATCCTTTGGAGCAACCCAGGCGCTGTGGGGTGTCTCCTTCTCCTTTTTTTCAGGGGAGATCTTCGCCTTAGTGGGAGCGAATGGGGCCGGCAAATCCACTCTGATCAAGATCATCTGTGGCTACTATGAGGATTACGAAGGTGAAATTCGTATTGAGGGCCAACGTGTTCGGTTTCACAGTCCTCAAGACTCCTTTCGTCAGGGCATTCGCACGGTTCACCAGATTATCGATCAAGGTGTAGTGCCCACAATGAGTATTGCTGAAAACTTAGCTCTCAACGAGTTGCTGGACCCAGCAACCGGATTGCGTTACCGTCGTCAACACATTCGAACTCGTGCTCAGGAAATCGCAGAACCGATGGGCCTGACGTTTACTAATTGGGATCTTCCTGTCTCCGATTTGTCCCAAAGTGATCGTCAGTTGATCAGCATCGCCCGCTCTCTGGTTGGTGAACCAAAGTTACTGATCTTGGATGAACCGACCTCCTCATTGAGTACCCGTGAGACAGACCGACTGTTTGATAAGCTAAACCAGTTACGCTCGCAAGGAGTTGGGATTGTCTATGTTTCTCATCGACTCCACGAGGTTGAGTTGCTGGCTGACCGTGCCGGTGTAGTTCGAGATGGGCTGAAAAGCGCTGATCTGACTCGTCCAGTGAAATCCCAAAATTTGGTTCGTGCGATGGTAGGTGAAATAGATACAATTTCTCACGACCATCCACATGCTGTTCAAGCTGGAAAAGTTCGACTGGAGTTGAAGGATCTTATTGTGCGTCCAGGAGACCCACCATTAAATCTCCAGCTGAGGGCTGGAGAAATTGTTGGTTTGACAGGTTTGATTGGAGCCGGAAAGTCAGAGTTGGCAGAGATTCTCTATGGCATGCGAGAGCCCGTTTCTGGAGAAATATTTCTGGATGACCAGCCCTTGAAACCCGAATCGATTTCCTCTGCGATCGACAAGGGGGTCCATCTTGTTCCAGAAGATCGCAGCAACCGAGCGGTGATTCCCCAGTTCAGTGTGAATCAGAATCTTTCCTTACCTTTTCTTAGAAGTTTTTGTCGGTTTGCGTTGCTGCAACCGAGAAAAGAGCAGCAGGAAGCCGATCGGATGGTGCGAGACCTAGGAGTCAAGTGCCAAGGCATACACGCCCTGATTGGCAGTCTCTCAGGAGGTAATCAACAGAAGGTTGTAGTGGCTCGCTGGCTTCAACGAAAATTCCGAGTCCTCTTATTGGATGAGCCTTTCCAAGGTGTGGACATCAAGTCCCGGCATGACATTATTCAATACCTACGAGATCAACTACATGATGAAGTGGTGCTGGTACTCGCTGCAGATCTCGATGAAATTCTGGAAGTGGCTGATCGAGTTCTGGTGCTCAACCGGGGACGTCTGATGGGAGAACAAAACCGTAATTCAATTGACCGAACACAGCTCCTTGACTGGATCTCTACCACCGAAACAAAATTCGCCCATGCCTGAAGCTACAAACACCGAAAAAGGTGGAACATCCAATAATTGGGATGCCAAGCAATTTGCCATTCGCTATGGATTTTTGATTGTGATGGCTGCCTTGTACCTGCTGTTTAGTATCTTGGAACCTGCATTTTTAACCTGGAGTAATCAGTTTTCCATTCTCTTGGGCATCGCGATTTATGGCATTCTCGCACTTGGTGTCACTTTCACCCTAGTTGTCGATGGCTTGGATCTATCGATTGGCTCTGTCGCTGCGCTGAGTGTGATGATCTCCTCTTACTGCATGGTTGTGCTCGAGCAGGGTGCCGTCATTAGCGTGATAATTTGTCTGCTGCTGGGCGCCTTGGTTGGACTCCTAAACGGTCTATTGATTGTTAAGATGAAGATCCCTGATTTGCTAACAACACTGGGGATGATGTTTTTGATTCAAGGACTTCAGCTGATCCCCTCTGCAGGACGGACTATCAGTGAAGGGATGCTGATGGAGGACGGGGAGGAAGCACTGGGGTTTTTTGATCCGAGCTTCCTTTATCTTGGACAGGGCCGACTTTTCGGGGTAATTCCAATTCCAGTGATTGTCATGCTGGTGATCGCTCTCCTCGTTTACATTGTCCTGGACCATACCCGTTGGGGTCGAGTGATGTACGCCATTGGTGGAAACCCAGAAGCCACTCGACTGGCTGGAGCACCTGTGAATTTATATCGGATCATGGCTTACGTGATCAGCGGAACGATTGCTTCGATCGGTGGTGTTCTCCTGGTAGCCAGAGTTGGAGTCGGGGACATCACCAGCGGTACTGGTTTGCTATTGGATGCTGTCGGGGCTGCCTTGATTGGCTTTGCAGTTTTTGGAGTTCGACGACCAAATCCTTTTGGCACTCTTGTCGGAGCCATCTTCATTGGGGTTCTATTGAGCGGCTTAACGATGTTGAGCCTGCCCTACTACACTCAGGATTTCATCAAAGGCGGGGTGCTTGTCCTCTCGCTGATGTTTACTTTTGCGCTGGCTAAGCGCTCTTAGGTCTTCCCTTGTGGAAGTTCACGCAGAGATTTTTTCTCTGCCTCATTTCCTTTCTCATGGAGATTCAGATGAAAAAGATGCTGTCCGCAGCTTGTTCCCTGTTATTCCTGTTGATCACAACCACTACGCTTTGGGCCCAGATCGCAGGGGCTCCTCCACCATTTGATGGATCTAAAAAACTCAAAGTTGCCTTGGTCCAGCTTTTGGTGGAAGGCGAATTCATGCAGACCTTCCGCTCTGGAGCCAAACGCCAGGCTGAGATGCTGGGTATGGAATTCCTGGCATTGAATACGAAAAACGCCGATAACAAAGCCCAGGCTGATGCCGTAGATCGTGCGATCAGTCTTGGAGTGGATGCAATCCTTCTGAGTCACGGACGACCGGAGACGATGCGAGAGCCCATCCAGCGTGCCTTGGCGAAAGGGATCAAAGTAGTCGCATTCGACATCTACTTTGAAGATCTGACCAATATCGTTACCCACATGGCCCAAGATGATGTCCTACTGGGTCAAATGGCACTGGATGCCCTGGTCGCCGATTTCAACGGCCAAGCAAACGTTGGGTATATCTACATTCCCGGTGTTCTACCACTGGACAAGCGAGATACCAGCTTCACCAAGGTCAAGCAGGAATACCCAGGTATCAAGGAAATCGCCCGTCATGGCTCCCTCGAGTCACCGATCTCCACCAAGAATGCTGATCAGGTGAAGGCTACGATGCAGGCAAACCGGAATATCAACGCCTACTTTGCACCTTATGATGAGTTTGCAAAAGGGGTTGTGATCGCCCTGCGTGAACTGAACATGAGTGACAAAGTGAAAGTCTACAGTGCTGACATCAGCACCGTTGATATTCGGCAGATGACCCAGGATGGAAGCCCTTGGGCTGCGACTGCCGCTACGAACCCAGCTGCTATTGGAGCTACCGGGATTCGAGCTTTGGCCATGAAACTGACCGGAGAATGGCTGCCACAAGAAATCACGATTCCACCTATGCTCTTCACCCAGAAAATGCTGCGTGACAACAACGTTCAACGGTTCAATGATCTCTTTGAGAAATTCCCAGAGTTCAATACGGTTGATCGTGCCAGCGCCACTTGGATTCCGAGAGATTCCTCAGGCAAGTTCTAACCTCCTATTTTTGAGAACTCTATGAGCCTCCCGTTGAGCCTTCAATGGCAAGAAGATGAGCTGATCATGTTGGATCAGACGCGTCTACCCATCGAAGAAGTGATGTTGCGACCAAAGACGGTCGAAGCTGTCTTTGAAGCCATCAAAATGCTTCGGGTACGGGGGGCCCCTGCGATTGGGATTGCCGGTGCTTATGGACTGGTCATCGCCATGCAGCACAAGCGCAACCTCACTTGGCCTGAGTTTCTCCTGGAAGCAGAACGCCAAGCAGATTATCTCAACAGCGCCCGACCCACTGCGGTGAATCTAAGTTGGGCACTTAAGCGAATGATTGGGAAATTAAATGATCAGCACGACAGCGAAACTGCTTTTCAGGTCTTGTTAGAGGAAGCCAAGGTCATTCATGAAGAAGATCGAAAACTCTGCCGGGGCATTGGTAAAAATGGACTCTCGCTCATTAAAGAGGGGATGGGAATCCTGACTCATTGCAATGCTGGTGGATTAGCAACCAGTGAGCTTGGAACTGCACTGGCCCCAATGTATCTGGCCCATGAAAAAGGCATCAGTTTCCGAGTTTATTCGGATGAAACCAGACCACTGCTCCAGGGCTCTCGACTGACAGCTTGGGAACTACAGAGAAGTGGGATTGATGTCACCACGATTTGCGACAACATGGCTGCCGTGATGATGCAAGAAGGCAAGATCGATATGGTGATCGTGGGTACCGATCGGGTTGCCGCTAACGGGGACGTTGCCAACAAGATTGGCACCTTCAACGTTGCGATACTGGCGAACTATTTCAAAATTCCTTTTTACGTGGCCTGTCCAGCGTCCACTATTGATCTGATCACCCCAACTGGTGCCGAGATTGTGATTGAAGAACGAGCCCCTGAAGAGGTGACAGCTTTTGGAGAACGTAGAACCGCACCAATCGATATCAAAGTAAGAAATCCCGCCTTCGACGTCACACCTGCAAATCTAGTCACTGGCATCATTACCGAACAGACGATTCTTCGAGCACCATATGCTGAGTCGATTCGTCAGACCTACGGTAATGCATGAATAGTCCATATCCCACGTTTTGTTTTTGATAGGTGCTGAATTTTGTGAAAGCAAATCAGCACTTCTTCTTTCCTATCCATTTTCATAGCAACAAGCATGAACACCCGCTTTTGGGTTGAATATCACCTGACCGGTTCTCCTAAAGAAACCGAAGACATGGCCAAGGGAATCGCTATTGAACAAAGTGCCGGTCTACCACTCCAGCTTGTTGCTTCTGGATTTTTGCAGGATGAAATTCTTGAACGTGTAGAAGACCTCAAAGTCCTGAATGATCAAACTTCTTACGTTAAAATTAGCTACCTGACTGAATCAATTGGCAATGAATTGACACAACTGATGAATGTCCTTTACGGAAACATCAGTCTCTGGAAAGGAATCAAAGTAATTGGTATTGAATTACCCGATCCGTTGAAAGCATACTTCGCAGGTCCGCGCTTTGGCATCCGTGGTCTTCGAGACAGACTGCGGGCCCCAGTGGGGCCACTGTTGATGGCTCAGGTCAAACCAATGGGAAGGGGCACCCATGAATTAGCAGAGTTGGCTTATCGATTTGCCATAGGAGGTATAGATCTGATCATCGACGATCACATGGTCACCGACCAGACCTGGAGCCATTTCAGAGACAGAGTGTTTGCCATCAGCCAAGCTGTTCAGCGCGCTAACTCAAAGACCAAGGGCAATTGTGTTTATGTGCCTAATGTCACTTCTTCACCAGAAGAACTCCTGCTGAGAGCAGACTGGGCGTCCCGATATGGAGCTGGTGCTTTGCTCGTTTCACCGGGATTGACAGGGTTCGATAGTCTTCAAAGGCTTAGCCAGAATAGACGCCCAGGACTTCCTATCATTGCACATCCCACCTTCCTTGGTTCGCTGATGCTGAGTCCAAATCAGGGCATCGTCCCAGGTTTATTGCTTGGAACCATATTTCGTCTAGCTGGTGCAGATTGTAGCCTTCTTCCTTATGCAGGGGGACGTTTCGGTTTCCATGAAGAAGACTGTCAATCAGTGATTGAACACTGCCAGCAAGCTGACTTACTGCTGAAGCGTTCGATGCCTGCTTTGGGAGGAGGAATTACTTTGGAGAACCTACCATCTCTACATAAGAAATATGGAAATGATGTCATCTATCTCCTTGGTGGGCAGCTTTATGGAATTTCGGCTGATCTGCCGGAGAATGTGCGCCAATTACGAAGAGTACTTGAAAGAGAGACGTGAAATGGAATGCTTGCCTAGCTTTGTTCCTAGGCTTTATCTGGGGTAGTACCGTAGCCTGAACTACTGAAGATGGTGAATTCCAGCTTTTCGATTCTGATGGCTATCGTATTCAATCCTAATGTTCGGCTACTCCAGCTCACTGAGATGGTGTACAGACTCTCACTACGGGATCTGCCTAGGAACTTTGTTTGAGACAGTCTGTCCATTTTGTGAATGTGCAACCCGTACTTTGGAGTCAGGGATTTTTTCTTCCAGATCAACCTCTAACAATCATTCCGGGAAGTGACTTGCTACACAATGTTGGTTTCGGGCCAATGGAAGAACTCTGGGCAGACTATCTCCAACACTACGCTCAGTAGTGGGATGGAATGATCATCTTTTATTGCACTCCCGACTGCTGGCATTCATGGAATACAGCTAAAAGAGTTGCTGAGAAGTGGCCTGATTTGAAGGTGGGGTGGTTTCGAGAGGGTATGATGCTTGGCAGGAAAAGGGATATCCAGTGGAGTTCCTTCAACAACCTCTTCCAATGCCATGATCTCCCTCAGGAGAAACAGGCGAGGATAAAGGTTTCAAAAAGGTAGGCCCACATAGTTTTCAGCCAGGGATTGGGTCGCTGGGGTAGAGGAGGTCAAATAATGCAGTTCTGCTTCCTGAATCTTCTGACCAAAAGTACCGGTGTCTGGGAAGCGATGCATCATGGTGGTCATCCACCAGGAGAAACGAACCGCCTTCCAAACACGAGAAAGCGCCTTTTCTGAGTAAGCCTCAAGGCCTGATTCAGAATTTTCTTCGTAGTATTCCTGAAGCGCATTGAAGAGGTAGAACACATCACTTGCCGCTAGATTAAGACCTTTCGCTCCAGTTGGCGGAACGATGTGGGCTGCATCCCCACAAATGAACATTGATCCAAATCGAAGAGGTTCGGAGACAAAAGAGCGTAAAGGAGCGATCGATTTTTCAATCGATGGTCCTGTAGTAACTTGCTCCGCAGCATCAGGCGGAAGGCGAAGGCGTAGTTCATCCCAGAAGCGATCATCGGACCACTCCTCCACTTTATCCTCCAAAGTACACTGCACATAGTAGCGACTACGAGTCATGCTGCGCATTGAACAAAGTGCAAATCCCCTGGGATGGTTTGCGTAGATCAACTCGTGCGAAACAGGTGGAACATCCGCCAGGATTCCCAGCCAACCAAAGGGATAGACCTTCTCATAGATCTCAATCGCTTGATCTGGGACAGAAGCCCGACTGATTCCGTGGAAACCGTCACAGCCTGCAATAAAGTCACAGTCCACCCGATGTTCAATCCCGTCTTTGTTGTAGCTTACCCAAGGCTGATCGGTATCAAAATCATGAGGTTGTACATTTTGCGCTTCATAGATCGTGATTCCATTAGTCTCTGAGCGACGACTCATAAGATCCTTGGTCACTTCCGTCTGACCATAGACCATCACCGTCTTACCACCGCTCATCTCCTGTAAATCAATTCGATGTCGTTGGCCGTCGAAAGCCAGATCAAAACCCGAATGAATCATTCCTTCTGCATGCATGCGCTCCCCACAGCCTGCTAGTTCAAGCAGTTCAGTGGTCCCTTGCTCCAACACACCGGCTCGAATTCGACTGAGAACGTACTCCTGCGACTGCCGCTCAAGTATTAGAGTTTCAACCCCAATGTTGTGAAGCAGCTGCCCCAACAGCGATCCAGCTGGACCCGAACCTATGATCACAACCTGCACGCGCTGATTCATACTTCTGAAACCTGAATCATCTTGATTTGACTTGATTGACTTTCTGAGAAGTCTTTCAAAGGGAACCCCATACATCCTGCGCTACTTCAGTCACCAATCGCAGTTTTGCGGCTTGAGCATCAAAGGCAATGTCATTGCCATGAACCGTACTGGAGAACCCGCACTGTGGTGACAACGCCATTTGCTCCAATGGCATGTAGCGAGTGGCTTCTTCAATCCGTTGCTTCAACTCGTCTTTGGTTTCCATTTCCTGAAGTTTTGTGGTGACTAATCCCAGAACAACTGTCTTTTTCTTTGGAACATGCCGTAAGGGCGCGAAATCCCCGGATCTTTCATCATCATACTCGAGGAAATAACCATCTACATCCAACTCATTGAAGAGGACCTCTGCGACAGGTTCGTATCCACCCTCTGCGACCCAGGCACTCTTGAAGTTCCCTCGGCAAAGATGCACACAGATGCGCAGACCTGCCGGACGATCTGCGATGGCTGCATTGATCAGCTGCGCATAGCGTCTTGGTAAGGCATCAGGATCTTCTCCTCTTTGTCGAGCACCTTCCCTCATTTTCGGATCACACAAATAAGCTAGATTCGTGTCATCCAGTTGCACATAACTCGCCCCTCGCTCAGCGAGGGAGCGCAGCTCCTCCTGATAAGCCTTCGCAACATCCGAATAAAAGTCCTCCATCTCCGGATAAGCCTCTTCGCTGATTGCTTTGCGGCCTCCCCGAAAATGCAGCATGGTCGGTGATGGAATGGTCACCTTGGGAGTCTTGTTCGTAATTGATTTCAGAAAGTCAAAATCTGCTCCTTGGATAGAACACAGGTGGCTGACTTTTCCCTCAACCTTCATCACAGGTGGGGCAAAATTGATAGAGTCATCAGCGGTCTTGAAGCTGACGTTGATGCCTCCCTCGGTCACAACCCCACCCAGCTGAGTCAAGAAATCCGTATGAAAATAGGTCCTACTATATTCTCCATCGGTGATTCCCTCCAAACCAAGATCTTCCTGAAATTTGACAATATCGCGGATCGCTCGATCTTCAACCTCACGTAATTGCTCAGAGCTAATTTCCTGATTTCGAAACTGTTCACGAGCATCCAGCAAAAATTTAGGTCGTAAGAAACTACCGACATGGTCGGCGCGGAATGGTGGCTGTTGCATCTGTTTTTCTCGTTAAATTAGAATGAAAACCGTGACGGATTGTGGAAACTCAAAGTTTCCACGTTGGATCTTTTTGATCAACCAGACGGAGGAGGGCAGGCCATTCAGGATGACGGTTCTTTGCGCCCGCCTGCGCAGAACCTCCCTCAAATTGCTCTCGGGTCTTGGCCATGATACCAGGAGGAATTCTGTGTAGTTTTCCCGTCGACATCGCACGTAATTGAACCTCAGCATTACGAATGAACGCCAAGTGCCGAACGAAAGCCCAAGTACAATCTGGACCGGCAGTGATCAGGCCATGATTTCTGAAAACCAGAGTATGGTTTTCGGCCCCCATCGCTTCTAGCAAACGAGGGCTCTCACTCCCGTCAAGAACAATTCCTTCGAAATCATGGTAGCCAACACGCTCAAAGAATTGACAGCCTTCCTGTGTCACAGGGATCACTTCGCTATTGGTGGCACACAATGATTGGGAGTGAGCTTCATGAGTGTGCAGAACACAGTGTAGATCCGGGCGCCCCTTATGAATTGTGGAGTGGATCAGATACCCAGCTCGGTTGACAGGCCAATCACTCTCGCTGATCTGATTGCCATCGATATCAATCCGAATTAGATCACTGGCTCGCAGTTCATCGTAGCGAACACCAAAGGGATTGATCAAAAAGTGATCAGTTCCCGGAATACGATAGGTTATGTGATTATAAACCACGCTCGTCCAGCCATAGTGATCCACCAAGCGATAACAAGCGGCGAGTTGCAGCCTAGCTTGCCACTCAGCTTCAGCCATTCCTTGAGGGGTTCTTGGCCAGAAAATTTCAAAGCTGCGTGCCATCGTACAAACTCCGATTGGAGATGAGAGGGACGAGTTTAATGATGAATCGGTTCTGTAGCCCAAAACTCAGGAGCCCGTTCCCGTAACCGAATCAACCGCGCCATTAAATTAGTGAGAGGAACTTCTTTACCATGCTTGCGAGCGGCTGCCACCAAGTATCCGTTGAGCGATTCAATCTCCGTCAGGCGTTGGGCTTTCAAATCTTGGAGCATAGATGGTCGGTGATAGGTGTGGTCTGCACAGGCGTAGTCAATCAGGCCGTGCACTTTTTCTGGATCCACGGATGCGCCTTCCAACTGTGCAACAGTAATCGCTTCCTCGGCAATTTCGTGCGCGAGTTGACGTCCGTCTGGAAACTGTTGAAGCAGACCTGGAGAACCATCGACTAGACTGCACAAGGCATTCATCGCCATATTGAAACAAGCCTTTTGCCAGATAAATTTGCGTACTTCGGCTGTGACGTAAGTTTTCAGGCCAGCTTGATTTAAATCTTCACCAACGTGATTCACGATTTCGCTCTGCTCTCCATTGGCTGAAAACATCCAAGTTTCTGAACTGCCAGCAGAGCTTACCTCACCTGGTTTGATGAACTCAGCAGGCATGATCGAGACACCCTCCACAGTTTGATCGATCCCGACATAAGCCGCAACCTGCTCCCCATTTCCCAAACCATTTTGCAGTGTGATGAAATGGGCAGGCCGAAGGTTTGAAGGCAAATTAGCCAGGGCTTCTTTAATTCGGTGGGTCTTGGTGAAGAGAAAAACCACATCCACAGAATTAGCGTTAGTAACCAAATCAGCTTGTAGTGGAATCAGATGCTTCTGTTTGTCCAAATGGCAGATCAATCCACCCTGCTCTTTGATCGCCTTGGCGTGATCAGGAGTTCGATTGAGTAGTTCGACAGGATGCCCTTGTAGAGCGCGTCTTGCTCCAAAAACCGAGCCCATCGCGCCAGCTCCGAGCACACTATACTTCAGCTTCATCTATTCACCCGGTGAGTAGTCGTGGGAGCCACAAAACAATACCAGGAAATGCCACCAGGAGTAGGACTCTGAGTAGCTCTGCCCCGAAGAAAGGCATCACTCCTTTGAATGTCTCACTCATGGGAATATCCTCGGCCATCGCATGGATCACAAAAACATTCATCCCAACAGGTGGAGTGATCAAACCAAGTTCCACGACAATCAGCGCTAGGATTCCAAACCAGATTTTCAGTTCTTCCGGGCCCAAACCAAAGTCGAGACCATCGATCACGGGCCAAAAGAAAGGCATCGCCAGCAAGATCATGGACAATGAGTCCATGAGACATCCTAGAATAATCAATGACATTAGCATCAGCAGAAGAATCGTGATCGGATCCAATCCCGATGACTGCATAATCTCCACTGCTACCTGAGGAACTCCTCCACGAGACATGAAAATCTTAAGCATCTCGGCCCCAAGCAGAATCAAATAGATCATGCCCGAAGTCTTGGCGGTCTCCAGTAAGGCCGCTTTGAGTTGTGGAATCTTAATCAAACCTCGATAGATTCCAAGTAATCCTACTAGAAAAACACCAGCTGCGGCGGCTGGAGTGGGATTAAACAAACCAAAATAGATACCACCAATCACCGCTATAAAGATCCCTAGAACCGGTAAAACCCCAAGAGTAGCATTCCAGAATTCTTGACGATCCATTGGCTCACGGGAGGGTCCTGACTCAGGAAAGAAGCGAACGTAGATCGCAATTGTCACCAAAAACAGGCCCACTGCCAACAAACCAGGAATCATCGCAGCCATGAACATCGCAATGATGTTTGCTTCCACGATGATCGCGTAGACAACCAGAACAACTGAGGGTGGAATCAATATTCCTAGTACGCCCCCAGCAGCTAATGTCCCAGTTGCCAAAGAGCCACTATATTTGTAATTACGAAGCTCCGGTAGCGCCACTTTTCCCATCGTGGAGGCTGTGGCCAATGAGGATCCACAAACAGCTCCGAATCCAGCACAGGCGATGATAGCTGACATGGCGACACCCCCTCGAACCCAGCCTACCCATGCATTTGCTGCCTGGAAAAGCTCTCGTGATAGACCCGCCTTGGTTGCCAAATTTCCCATCAGCACAAACATAGGGACCACAGAAAGGTCATAGATGGAAAATTGAATGTAGGCCAGATCCTTCAATTGAGACATGAAGATCAGTGGCCCGTTCAGGATCGTCACGCCAATTCCGCCAGTGACGATCATGGCATACGCAATCGGTATCCGCAGTGCGATCAAGAACAACAACCCCAAAAGGCCAGCCAATCCAACGAGTAGTTCAAATGACATGGTTGCGGCGTTACTCGGGGATTAAAGATGGTTCGGGTACTCCATCCGGATGAATAAACGTGATTAGAGCGGCCAACAGGAGGAGGAGAAGAGAGAAAATTGAAGGGACAAACGCATACCAGATCGGCACCTGTAAGATTGTCGTAGTCTCTAGGTATATCTGGTAATCTAGCAATCCTTCGTACATTCGCCAGATCAACAGAATGCTGAAGGCTGCGGCCACCAAAGAGCCCACTCGACTTAAAAATCGAACTTTTGCAGGTTTCATTTTAGCCGTGAAGACATCCGCAGAAACATTTGCGAAAGTCAATTGGCAGTAAGGAAGGAACGCAAAGGAAGCAACTGCCACTCCCATTTCAGTGAGTTCAAAATCCCCAGGAAAGGGAGTGGCAATCAAGAAACCCGCTGCTGCACTGTAGGTAGTCATTATCACCAGCAGCAACAAAATCACACCACCAAACAGGGCCCAACCCATAATCAGTTTCGAGGCCCATTTTACCATCTTGGAAGCCCTGGAAAATCTTCAGAAATCTGGGCCGTCACTTGGAATACTTGGCGACCAGTTCTCGGGCCTTGCTGACAAGGCTCTTACCGTCGATGCCAGAATCACTGACTTCTTTCACCCAGCGATCGACAACAGGCTCCAGCGCTTTCTTGAACTCAGCAGTTTCTGCAGTACTCAATGTGATATGCTCATTCCCTGCTTTTGTCGCTACACCGATGCCAAACAGGTCAGTACGGTGCCACACTTCGCCAACTTCTCTGACCCAAGCTTCGTTGGAGGCTTGCAGGAAAACGTCCTGAAGATCTTTGGGCAACTTATCCCATGTCCCTTGATTCATGGAGACCTGGAAGGTCGTTGTCCCAAAGCGGGTCATATTCTCACCTTCAATCTGGTACTTGGTCATATCTTGGAGCTTCAACGGTGGAATGATTTCCCAGGGAATCAAGCCTCCATCAACCACATTCTTGGAAAGAGCTTGTGGAAAGTCTGGTACTGGCATAGATACTGGCGCCGCTCCCATTGCTTCTAGAACCCAGGCACCTGTTCTGGTGGGGATACGCATCTTGGTGCCCTGAAAGTCACTGGGCTTACGGATTACCTTGTCAACCATATGGATCGCCTGCCCTTGGTGGACATGCAGAAACATCACTTTCATACCGCGGTATTCTTCCGCAAGGTAATCCTCGAACATCTCACGCATGGCAAGATTGGTGGCCACAGGATCATTCGTATGGATGAAAGGTAGTTCGAAGACCTCTGTACGTGGAAACAAGCCTGGCGTGTACCCATTGACTGTCCAGATCAGATCAACCACCCCGTCACGGACTTGTCGAACCAGTTGAGGTGGTTTGCCTCCCAAGGACATTGCCGGGTAGATATCAATTTTAACTCTCCCTTTTGATAACTCCTCTACCTTCTTTACCCATGGTTCCAGCATTTGTGTATGCGCTGGAGCTTTTGGACCTAATAAATGGTGCAACTTGAGAGTGAAATCAGCGGCTTGAACCGAACCAGCGACGAGGAGTGCAGATGCACTAAAAATAGAAGCAATCAAAATTGGCAGGCGTTTCATGGCGAAGCTCTCGTATGGGGATTATCTGGCAAGTTCGGCAGAAACTTTCTCAAACTACCAAACTGCAACAAAACTTGCTATCCGCGATGCTTTGACGAATAAACAATAACTATTACAAATCTCTTCTCTAATGAGAATTTCAAGTTTCAACCTGCTTGCCCACAGAATTAGGTATCTTTACTTTTATAGCTTTAGCTTAAGACATGTCTGTAAAACACTTAGAGCAGTTTTGAAAAGGCTTGTTTCAGCTCATTGAAACCACTTTTTGGATAATTTATATTTTTGATATCTGTAATTCTTAAATTATAACTAATCTTCAAAATCCATCTACCATGTCATCAGTTCTCCCACCAGCATTTGCTTCACGTCTCAATTCTATGAAATCAAAACCCGAACTTTGGGAGGGCCGAGAAGATCTCATTGGTTGGATTCATCGACAGGGCACAATCAGTGGGCTTGAACTTGTTGATTTCAACTACCCTGAACACTTGGAAGGCTATTCACTCTCTGAAATTAAGATTGCTCTCTCTGAAGCTGGATTATCAACTGGAGCAGTTTGTCTAAGATATCCGAAGCATTTCAGCTTGGGTGCTTTCACGAATCCAGCTGCAGCACTTCGACGTGAAGCAATCCAGCTGACTCTGAATGCTGGTCAGTGGGCAAGAGAGCTCGGTGCAAAAGAATTGATTGTCTGGCCTGCCTATGACGGCTACGACTACCCTCTCCAAGTAAATTACAATGAACTTTGGCAGTACGTTGTTCAGGGGTTCCGCGAAGTCTGTGATTTCTTTCCGGAGATTAGGGTTTCCTTGGAACCGAAACCAACAGAGCCACGCCGTTACTTTATACAGAACACCACGGGGGCTGGATTGTTGATGGTACTAGAGGTTGACCGTGAGAATATGGGGCTTACCCTAGATTTTGGCCACTGCCTGATGGCGGGGGAAAACCCTGCTCAGTCTGTGGCGCTGGTTGGGAAGCACAAGAAACTCTGGGGCATGCAGCTCAACGATGGTTTTGTCCGTCCAGGCTGCGAAGATGGGATGCTACTTGGTTCTGTTCATCCACAACAAACCCTGGAATGCCTCCTCTGGCTCCAACGTACTCAATATGATGGGCACCTGTACTTTGACACCTTTCCAATCAATGAAGATCCCGTTCGTGAGGCAGAAGCCAACATTCGACGTTGCACTCGTTGGTGGAATCAGGCTGCTGATCTAGAAGCTAAAGGATTGGGTAACTGGCAATCAGATCATGACATTTTGAAAACTTTTGAAGCAATGGAGGAACTCTGAAAAAACGAGTTTTGGTTGTTGGTGCCGCTAACTTGGACAGGATGGTCTACGTTGATCAGTTACCGGCTGTTGGAGCAACAATCATGGGGCAAAGATATGAAGAGCATCCTGGTGGTAAGGGTTCCAATCAAGCAGTTGCCGCCTCTTTGTGGGGCACACAGACCCAATTCGTTGGTTGTATCGGTGAAGATGAGGCAGGAACCATTTTGCGCGAGGCCATGCTTAGTGCAGGAGTGAATTTGGATCTTCTCCAAACTCACCCTATCGGATCAGGCCTAGCACTTGATTTTGTTGACCAGTCTGGTCGATACCAGGCCGTTGTGATTTCGAGGGCAAACGAATATGTTACGTCTGATTTTCTTAAACCAGATCCCACTTTCTGGAAGGACATTGGCTTGGTGGTTCAGCAACTAGAGATTCCATTTGAAACAGTTGATGCTATTGGAAGAATGGCTCTCAGTTTTGACGTGCCTGTCCTTTTAAATGCTGCACCTGCTGCCAAAATTCCTAAGTCATGGTGGGATTGGATCAACATGCTAGTAGTCAATGAAGTGGAAGCCTCTGCCTTGACTGGCCTTGAAATCCAACATCCTCAAGACGCAGAAATAGCAGCACAGCAGCTTCACAAACATTGTCGAAATGTCTTAATCACCCTCGGAGAAACGGGTGTCTTATTGTGCAATGTCGAGGGTGTTGATCACCTTCAAGCCTATAGAGTACCGGTCGTGAGTACCCTTGGTGCTGGTGATGCTTTTGTGGGGGTATTGGCTGCCGAATGGGTAGGACATCAAAATCTGCGGCAAGCAGCAGAGCAAGCAAATCGAGCTGCGGCTGCTAGTGTCCAGCGTTCAGGAGCGCAGGTTTCTTATGTGCGACGAGAAGAATTCAAAAATTGGGGATTGGCTTGATTGAAAAAATATGATCTAAATCTGTATTTTCTAATTGAATTGCTTAAAAAATTACCTGGGGAGGCGACATGCTCAAAACCATTCATCCACTGCTAAGTGCCGATCTGCTTTACATTCTCCGTTCTATGGGTCACGGGGATGAATTGATCCTGGCTGACTGCAATTTCCCATCTGCCTCCGTAGCTGCACATACTGTCACCGGTGAGTTGATCAACATGAACGGGGTCGATATTCCTGAGGCAGCAGGGGCGATTCTCTCCGTGTTCCCGCTGGATAGCTTTGTCGAGCATGCCGTGCTGAGAATGGAAGTCGTTGGGAATCCAGATGAGTTAGTCCCTTGTCACACGGATATGCAACGAGTCGTAAAAGAGACTTCAGGCGATCAGTGGAAAATGGGTTCGATTGAACGCTTTGCCTTTTACGAGAGAGCACGCAATGCGTACGCCGTTGTTTGTGCTGGAAATGAGAGGAGATCCTATGGGTGCTTTGTCTTGGTAAAAGGTGTCTTGGATCCAGACGGAAACGTAGTCTGACAATCTTCAACAAGCTCGAGCGCAATCTATGAAGTCAGTCGTAATTTTAGGTATTTTCGTTGCTGATCTCGCCTTCCGGACACCAAGAATGCCCGTGATGGGCGAAACAGTGATTGGTCCCCTATTTAAACTTGGACCTGGTGGGAAGGGATCTAATCAGGCGGTTGCTGCCAAAAGAGCCGGGGCAGAAGTGAGCTTCATTGCAATGCTGGGTGAAGATGCCTTCGCAAAAATCGCTCTAGATTTGTATTCCTCTGAGGGAGTCAACACCGATTATGTTTTCCGCACAAAAGAACAGGACACTGGAGCTGCGGATATTATCATTGATGATGTGACCGGTAATAATGCGATCATTGTCGTGATCGGGGCTGCTGGATTACTTGGCCCAGAGCATGTGGAGCAAGCGACCTCGAGAATCGCTGAGGCATCGGTCTTCATGACTAACTTTGAGGTCTCTTCCCCTGCTGTAAAACGAGGGTTGGAGATTGCCAGAGCGCATGGAATTCCAACCATTCTCAACCCAGCACCCGCAACAGAAACCCCTTTAGAGATCTTTGCTCTCGCAGATTATGCAACTCCCAATGAAACAGAGGCCTCATCGTTCACGGGTATTCAGGTTAATGATGCCAATGATGCTAGAAAAGCGGCTTTGAAATTACGCGAGATGGGTGTTGGCACTGCCTTAATCACCCTAGGCGAAAAGGGTTGCTATGTGCTCAATGATGACTTGGATGAACACATCCCTGCTTTCGACATGACTGGAAAAGTTATTGAAACGACTGGAGCAGGAGACGCCTTCAATGGTGGATTTGCACACGCTTTAGCCAGTGGTCAGTCCCTGCGTGATGCCATCAGATTTGGTTCTGCTACAGCCGCACTGTCTGTCACCAAACCAGGGACAGCTCCTGCTATGCCAACAAATGCTGAAATCCAATCACTACTCAACACCGGAACCTAATTATGAGAGATTGGTCTCGTCATGTTTTCATTTGGCCGGCTACGTTAGTTGTCTTGCTTGTTACACTTTTTCCCCTTGTCTACACACTAGACTTGAGTTTTCAAAACTCTAGACTTGTTCCCCCACTCCCTCCTAAATACATCGGTTTAGGAAACTATACTAAACTCTTTGGGCAAGAACGGTTTTGGTCTGTTATTGGGAATACAAGTATTTTTGTTTTTGTGTCTGTAACTTTACAGTATGTATTGGGATTTGCTATCGCACTGGCATTACATAGTAAAGTTGCTGGAGAAAAACTTTATCGCATAACTTTCCTTCTGCCAATGCTGATGACACCAATTGCAGTAGCATTGTTATGGAAGACCATGTTCAATCAACAATTTGGCCCCTTAAACCAGGTATTTACTTTTTTTGGCTATGCAAATCCACCTTTTCTTACTGAAAATATTTGGAGTTATGGATCTCTAATAACTGTCGAAGTGTGGCAATGGACTCCATTTGTGATCTTAATGATGCTTGCTGGCCTACAGTCTCTGCCTACTGATATTTTTGAAGCAGCTCGATTGGAAAATGCTTCCTCTTTACAAATGTTTTTAGGAATCACTTTCCCAATGCTTTTACCTCTGACAGCTGCGGTGATATTTATTCGCATTGTAGAGGCTTTCAAAATTATAGACACAGTTTATATTATGACAGGAGGAGGGCCAGGTATCGCTACAGAAACACTGACTCTCTTCGCTTATCAAGAAGGATTAAAGAAGTTTAATCTCGGCTACACTTCTGCGATAAGCTTTTTATTTCTGATTTTTATCATCATTTTTGGATTGATTTATATGGTCATATTAAAACCCCAAATCGAGAAAAGACGTTGAGAGGAGGTCATGAATAAAAATTCAAATCAAAAAATCATTACCCAAATTTTATGTGTTGCTTGGCTAATATTCACTTTATTCCCACTCTATTGGATATTTGTCACATCATTCAAATCACCGATTGCCGTTACTGGTGGACCAACTTACTTACCCTGGATTGACTTTGAACCAACATTAAATGCTTGGAGTGATGCATTTTCTGGTAGTCGAGGTGATTTCTTCGCAACTTTTTTCAATTCAGTTTGGATATCGGTAGCTGCCAGTTTGATTGCCGTGGTATTTGGATCCATGGCTGCTTATGCGCTTGTAAGATTTCAATTCAGAGTAAAATTACTAGCTGGGATTGTCTTTGCCTCCTGTGGGATGGGCTCTTATCTATTGGCAAAAGAAATCTTTGATTGGAAGGATACCACGTCAATGGGCTTTGCTTTTCTTTGTGCTTTGATTCTAAGTGTAATAAGCAATCGATTACCACTGCCTGGACCTGTTCTGAAAAATAATGATGTTGTGTTTTGGTTTGTTTCACAGCGAATGATGCCTCCAATCGTAAGTGCATTTGCTTTGTACATGCTTTACTCAAAAATTGGGAAAGACTCTGGAATAAGATTATTAGACAGCTTTGCTGGCCTAACATTATGTTATGTAGCTTTTTCACTTCCACTTGTAGTCTGGCTGATGCGCGACTTTTTTGAGTCTTTGCCTGTCGAAGTAGAAGAAGCAGCATTGGTCGATGATGTACCCAGGTGGCGCATATTTTTAGAAATTGTCATTCCGATGGCAAAACCTGGTTTGGTGGCCGTAACAATGATTACTATTGGATTTGTTTGGAATGAATTTCTATTTGCTCTCATTTTAACAACTGGAGACTGGCAAACTTTGCCAGTTCTCTTGTCGGGTCAAAATTCTTATCGTGGTGATGAGTGGTGGGCTATTGCTGTTGCGAATATCATAGCAATCGCACCTATGCTGATTATCACGATTCTACTGGGTAGAATGATGAGGTCTGGGCTGATGCTAGGATCAATTCGCTAACTACCCACTATCTATGTGGCAAGTTAATGATTTTTTTCATTAGCTCACGCTACAATTTCCACTTCATGAAGAGGAAAAAATGAAGAAAATGTTCGCTGGATTTCTAGCCAGTGCAACTGCTGCCATCCTCACATCTGGGATCGCTGCAGCTCAATGTAAACCACAGACTGGCATGCCAGACTATACTGGTGTAACGATAAATGTTGGTTCACAAGTAGGACCTTTTATCGCTAGTGCGATGAAGCAAGGTGGTGACTCTTGGAGCAAAGCCACTTGCGGGAAAGTACAAATTGTCGAATTCCCATTTGGGGAACTTTACCCTAAGTACCTCACTGCTTTTGCAGCAGGGGAAGACGCATTTGATGTGATCACATTTGCACCTGCTTGGACCCCAGATTTAGCTCCATTTCTCTCCGAAATGCCTAGCAAAATGAGAGAAACAGATGCTTGGCAAGATATTCACCCGACTTATCGTGACCGGTTGATGGTTTGGGAAGGAAAGCATAAGTCACAAACCATTGACGGAGATCTCCATACTTTACACTACCGCATTGACTTATTCGAAGATCCCAAAGAAAGGGCTGCCTTCAAAGCAAAGTACGGACGTGATTTAGTCGTACCTCGTACATGGGATGAGTACTATGAAGTTGCTGAATTCTTCCATCGACCAAATGATGGAATCTACGGTGTAACAGAAGCTTTTGCCAGAGGTGGGCAGCAGTTCTGGTTCTATTTCACTCATGCTGCTTCCTACACAAATCACCCTGAAAATCCTGGCTCAATGTTCTTTGATCCAGACACGATGGATGCTCAGGTAAACAATCCTGGATGGGTAAAGGCTTTAGAAGACTACATAAAGTCTCTCAAATTGGCTCCTCCAGGCGCACTAAACTATTCATCAGGAGACACACGACAGCAGTTTGCTGGTGGCAAAACCTCTATGAATTTTGACTGGGGAGATACTGGTACGGTTGGTACTGATCCATCACAAAGCCAAATTCCTGGCAGTGTTGGTTCAGATCTTACTCCAGGTTCAACCACGATTTGGAATTACAAAACCAAACAGTGGGATGAGTTCTCCCGAGTTATCCACTCTCCATTCATGGCCTTTGGAGGATGGCAAGCTGCGGTTCCAGAGTTGAGTGAAGACAAAGAAGCTGCATGGCATTACGTTGAGCACACCACCAATATTGAGAATAGTTCTATTCAAGCAATTACTGGTGGTTCCGGTGTAAACCCATATCGCTACAGCCACTTTAGCAAAGATCTTTGGGAAAAGAAGATGAGTCCTCGCGAAGCAAACGAATATCTGACTGCACAACGTGACTCCCTCGGGGCTACCAACGTTGCGTTGGATATGCGATTGCCAGGATACTTCTCTTACACTGAAATCCTGGAGATTGAATTGACTCGTGCTCTTGCTGGAGAAATCTCACCACAAGAAGCTCTAGACTCCGTAGCATCTCAATGGAATGAGTTGACGGACGAGTTTGGGCGTGACTCCCAAAAAGCAGCCTACCGCGCTTCGATGGGTCTTTAATCTTCCTTGACAGGGATTTTAAAGAATTCCTGCTCTTATACAACCTGCCAACAAAATTTTGTTGGCAGGTCCTTTCCCCACCAACGCTATTTGGCAAAATGCATGGCACAAGTACGACTTGTTTCAATCACCAAAAAATTCGGTGAAACCACGGTAATTCCAGGATTGGATCTTGATATTGCTGACCGAGAATTTGTTGTATTGGTCGGTCCATCAGGCTGTGGGAAAACTACTACACTTCGAATGATAGCAGGCTTAGAAGAGGCTTCTGGAGGTAATGTTTTTGTTGGTGAGCGAGATGTAACAAACCTTCGGCCTGGTTTGCGGAACTGTGCAATGGTCTTCCAAAATTATGCGCTTTATCCACACATGTCTGTAAGGGACAACATCGCCTACGGACTAAAAGTACGCAAAACACCAAAGAATGAAGTTGAAAGACTGGTCAATGAGGCAGCCAGAATCCTAGAGCTGGATTCGATGTTAGATCGGCGCCCTAAAAATCTATCAGGAGGACAGCGCCAAAGAGTTGCAATTGGCCGAGCAATTGTCCGTGAACCTGATGTTTTTCTTTTCGATGAACCCCTCTCGAATCTAGATGCAAAGCTACGAATTGAGATGAGGACAGAGATTAAGAATCTGCACCGGAGACTCAAAGCAACCATGGTGTATGTTACCCACGATCAGGTTGAGGCAATGACTCTCGCAGATAGAGTAGTTGTGATGAAAGACGGTATCATCGAACAAGTAGCGGATCCAATTACTCTTTATGAAAATCCAGCAAATACTTTCGTGGCTAGTTTTATTGGATCTCCAAGTATGAATTTTCTATCAGTAAAACTGATTCGTAAAGAATCTAATTTTTTTGTTGAACTAGCTGAGGGTAGCCAACTGAAAATCCCTGAATCTATGCACAATAGATTTGAGCCATATATCGATCAAACTCTAACCCTAGGAATCAGACCAGAACATCTCGAAAATGCGGGGGAAGGCCACCCAGCTGTTGCAAATGTTCAGGTAAATGTTTTAGAGCCACTTGGGCCGCATACCCTTTTGTTGGGTCAGATTGGTCAAGAAAATCTTACTGCTCAGATTGAAGCACGCTCTGCTGTACAACCAGGTGCAACATATCCGATCGGATTCAGCATGGAACAGATACACATATTCGACCCTAAATCAGGGCGAGTTTTGTGACCAACCCCGGAACTGCACTAAATTTAGATTGGCTGGAAGACGTCCGTGTCAATGCCAGTGCCGTCAGTCGGCGAACCCAATCCTTGACTGGACGGCGAAGCGTCAAAGGACGATGGCAAACTGCCTGGCTGCTACATGCGATTCAGTGTATGGATTTGACGACACTCTCCAGTGACGACACACCAAAGCGTGTCCACCGACTCTGCGCAAAAGCTCGACAGCCGATTCGTCCAGAACTGGTGAAGTCTCTCGGGATCGAATCTCTAACTCTTCAAGTTGGAGCCGTCTGTGTCTATCATGCCTTCGTCAATACAGCGGTCACTGCTCTGAAAGACACGAACATTCCTGTTGCTGCAGTTGCTGCAGGTTTTCCTCATGGTCTTAGTCCCCTTTCCGCCAAACTCAGCGAAATTCGAGCGTCTGTTGAGGACGGAGCCCAAGAAATCGACATCGTCATTAGCCGCCATCATGTGCTGACAGGAAATTGGCCGGCCCTATATGATGAGGTAGCTGCATTCAAAGAAGCCTGTGGAGCAGCCCATTTAAAAACTATCTTGGGCACTGGAGACTTGGGTACTTTTCGAAATGTTGCAAAAGCCAGCTGGGTTTGTCTGATGGCTGGAGCAGATTTCATCAAGACCTCCACAGGGAAAGAGGCTGTGAATGCTACCCTCCCAGTAGCACTGGTTATGTTGCGAGTGTTGCGAGACTATCATCAGCGTACAGGACACTGGGCAGGCTTTAAGCCAGCTGGAGGCATTAGCACTGCCAAACAGGCACTTGACTGGCAAGTGTTGGTTCGAGAAGAGTTAGGATTCGATGCTCAACAGCCTGCCCGCTTTCGCTTTGGTGCCAGTGGCTTATTGACCGATATTGAACGCCAACTTGAACATCGTGTGACAGGGCGATACGCCACCGCTGCCCGACAACCCCTCTGCTGATCTCCAATGAGTGACTTAGTGACGTTGTTCCAAAAATTGGATTACGGCCCTGCTCCTGAAAGTGACCAACCAGCCCAACAATGGCTGGAGAGCCATCATCGCAGCTTTGGCTTCTACCTCAATGGCAACTGGGAGCTGCCCAAAGATGCTGAGCTATTTTCTGTGGAAAATCCTGCCACTGGTGAACAACTCGCCACTTGTCGGCAAGCAGGTTCCAGAGAAATTGCACAGGCATTATCAGGGGCCAGGGAAGCACAACCGAAGTGGGAGAAACTAACTGGTCATCAACGGGCAAAATACCTTTATGCACTCGCTCGGGAAATGCAGCAGCATTCACGTGTACTTTCGGTGCTGGAGACACTGGATAACGGCAAGCCATTCCGAGAATCACGTGACATCGACATCCCGTTGGCAGTACGGCATTTTTACCATCATGCGGGTTGGGCTCAGCTAGTTGAGGAAGAGTATCCCCAGCACGTTGCTACAGGAGTGGTCGGGCAGATCATACCCTGGAATTTCCCTTTGTTGATGCTCGCCTGGAAAGTTGCTCCAGCCTTAGCTTGTGGGAACACTGTTCTGCTTAAACCAGCAGAACAAACGCCGTTGACAGCAATCTGGTTTGCAGAATGTTGTCATCGAATTGGCTTGCCTGCCGGAGTGTTTCAATTGCTCACTGGAGATGGACGGACGGGTGAGGAGTTGGTCTGCAGCAATGGTCTCGACAAAATTGCCTTCACCGGTTCTACCTCTGTTGGGAAACGCATTCGGGAACTGACCGCCGATTCAGATTGTAAATTAACGCTGGAACTCGGTGGCAAATCTCCTTTCATCGTTTTCGAAGATGCAGATCTGGATGCTGCTGTTGAAGGGGTAGTTGATGCGATATGGTTGAATCAAGGAGAGGTCTGTTGCGCTGGCTCAAGGTTATTGCTTCAAGAGAGCATTGCCGAAAAAATGGTTGGGAAATTACAACAGCGCATGAAGCAACTACGTGTTGGTAATCCGCTGGATAAAGCAATCGATATTGGATCATTGGTTAGCAAAGTCCAATTAGAGCGTGTAAAGAGAATGACCACTGAGGGCGCTGAGAACGGAGCCACTCTCTGGCAACCTCAAATTAGTTTGCCTGAAACGGGCTGCTTCTTTGCTCCCACTCTTGCCATCGATGTGGATCCCTCCTCTGTTCTTGCTCAAGAAGAGATTTTTGGACCAATAGCAGCCACCATGACGTTCCGGACCCCAAGTGAAGCTCTTGAATTGGCAAACAACACCATATATGGCCTAGCTGGAAGTGTTTGGAGTGAGAACATCAATCAGGCCCTACACCTGGCGCCATCTCTACAAGCAGGGGTTGTTTGGGTAAACTGCACAAATCAGTTTGATGCAGCCTGTGGATTTGGTGGATATCGAGAGAGTGGATTTGGCAGAGAAGGCGGTCGAGAGGGTTTGCTTGAATATATAAAGCCCAAGGTGACAGCATTTACAGGTAAAAAACTGAAGCGTCTAGACGTCCAGGGTCTAAGTCACACAACCAGACTCGTAGGATCGGAAATACATCGTACCGCAAAATTTTTCATTGCAGGTAAACAAGCCCGACCAGATGGTGGAACGGTTCGGCCAGTTTGGAATAAGGATGGTTCTCTGGCAGGTACCGTGGGACAGGGCAATCGGAAAGATCTTCGCAATGCTGTGGAAGCCGCTCAAAAGACAAGCTCATGGAGCAAATCCAGTGGACACCTAAGGGCTCAGATTCTGTTTTATTTCGCTGAAAATCTAAGTCTCCGACGACAAGAATTGGAAACTCGGTTGCAGCAACTCCTTGGCTGTAAATCAAATGAAGCCCAGCAAGAAGTGGATAGCTCGATTCAACGATGCTTCCATTATGCAGCATGGGCTGACAAGTTCGAGGGAGTTCTTCATCAACCTCCCCAAGGCTTATTGGTTCCTGTCCTCAATGAGCCTCTCGGAGTAATTGGTCTCATTTGCCCAGATGAGAACCCACTGCTCTCCTTCCTATCCATACTTTTGCCATCCTTGGCCGCTGGCAATCGCTCAATTGTCATCCCTTCTCATTCCTATCCGCTGATTGCCAATGATTTGATTCAGGTCATGGAGACTTCCGATTTACCAGCAGGAGCAGTCAATCTAATAAGCGGCAATCCGGCTGAAATGATTCAGACCCTTGCAGCTCATGAGGATCTGGATGGGATCTGGGTTTTTGGTACTGCAGAGGAGGTTCGTCATGCTAAACACCTAAGTACGAGCAATCTGAAACGGGTTTGGGGCAATGAGGGACAGGTCGTTGACTGGTATTCTCCCGCAGCCCAGGGCAGAGAGTGGCTACGACAAGCTTCTCAGAGCAAAAACATCTGGATTCCATTTGGTGAGTAGTATGGCTGGTGATCTTGGCTTCATAGGTGTATCCACACAGCACTCTCTCATCCAAAAACTTTTTCCACTGTGGGTTGATGTTCTGGGCTTAGGGGAGGCCAAACTGAGGGGATTTGATCATCCTCCTGGGGTAAGCTTTGCTGAAATGAGATCGCAGGTGGAACAGCTACGCGAGGATTCTTCCTTGGCAGGGGCACTGGTCACCACACACAAAGTAGTAGTTTGGGAAGGTGCGAAAGATCTTTTTTCGGAATCAGATTCACATGCTCAGCGACTGCATGAAGTGAGCTGTATTTCCAGGAATTCTGAAGGAGAACTAGTTGCACATGCTAAAGATCCGCTGACGGCTCGCTGGGCAATCAATCAAATCGTTTCGCCAGACCATTGGCAGCGGTTTCCAGCAGCGGAAGTCCTGATCCTTGGTGCTGGAGGTGCTGGTCTCGCACTTGCCTGGGTTTTACTTGATTCCAATGAGAAAACAGCCCGAATTCACTTAACTGAAGTCGAAGCCGGCAGAGGCTCCCAAGTTCGAGATCATCTGAAAGAATTTTCTCCGAAACTCTGGAACCTACATAAAATCGACAGCCCCGAAGAAGCTGACCTTATACTAGCCAAACTTCCTCCCCAGAGTCTTATAGTAAATGCCTCTGGCTTAGGCAAAGACCGACCTGGATCTCCTCTTAGCGCCAACGCAGATTTTCCAAGCGAGTGCCATATTTGGGAATTCAATTACCGTGGATCATTGGAGTTTCTGCACCAAGCTCTGCGACAACAACGCAAACAGAGATTGCATATCCACGACGGTTGGGAGTATTTTCTAGCGGGATGGGCATATATCATTGCTGAAGTCTATCATTTTGAGTTGACCGAACCACTCTTCGCAAAGCTGCGTGAAGCAGCCCTGCCTCTTCGACCAAGTCACTAATTTTTCTGGAGTCACCTTATGGCAGCCTTACTACAGTTGAATGACCGGGACAACGTACGCATTGCCTTACAAAAAATGCCTGCTGGCGCCGAGGTGGAAGGACTACTCATTTTGGATGAAATCCCTTCTGGGCATAAGGTTGCCATTCAGCAGATTGAAAAAGACGCAGCTATTGTCAAATATGGGCAAGTGATTGGTTTTGCCAGTGAACCGATCGGCCCCGGACAGCACGTACACAGTCACAACGTGATGGTCCACACCTTCGAGCGTGAACACAATTTTGGAAGCCGAGCTCGGGGAACTGACTTTGTGAACAATCCAGCCACCTTTGAAGGCTTTCACCGAGAAGATGGTCGAGTGGGTACAAGGAACTACGTTGGAATTCTAACTTCTGTCAATTGCTCGGCTACGGTTGCCAAAGCCATTGCAGCTGCCTTTTCTGATGAGATGGTCCGCTCTGAATTTCCTAATGTCGATGGAGTTGTGGCCTTCACTCACGGAACAGGCTGTGGACAGAATATCGATGGCCAAGGTCTGACGATGCTACGCAGGGTCATTTCTGGATATGCAGTTCATCCTAATATCGGTGGTGCCTTGATCCTAGGTTTGGGATGTGAAGTCAACCAAGTTCCAGCACTTTTAGAAAATCAAGGTCTCTCACATTCAAATCGCTTGAAGACTGGTACCATTCAAGAGAGTGGAGGAACTCGAAAAACGATTGAGCGCGGGATTGGGATGGTCAAGGAACTATTGCAGGAAGCGAATCGATCTGAGCGGAAAACGGCTAAAGCGGAACACCTCAGTCTGAGCCTGCAGTGTGGCGGCTCCGATGGATATTCAGGGATTACAGCGAACCCCTCCCTGGGAGCAGCTGCGGATTTGTTAGTTCGCCATGGTGGTAGCGCTGTCTTAAGCGAGACCCCTGAGGTCTATGGCGCAGAACACTTACTAACAAACCGGGCAGTTCGACCAGAAGTTGGCGAAAGACTTCTCGAGCGAATCCGTTGGTGGGAAGAATACACAGCTCGAAATGGCGGGGAAATGAACAACAATCCTTCACCTGGAAACAAAGCAGGAGGGCTGACAACCATTCTTGAGAAATCGCTGGGAGCTGTGGCCAAGGGCGGCACTTCTGATATGGTTGCTGTCTATGAATATGCTGAACGCCAAACTACCCGTGGCTTTGCTTTCATGGATTCCCCTGGTTATGACCCTGTATCCGTGACTGGACAAGTCGCGTCAGGTTGTAATCTTGTCTGCTTCACCACAGGCCGAGGTTCTGTCTATGGATGTAAACCAGCACCAAGTTTAAAACTAGCAACCAACACTCCGATGTTCCAAAGAATGGAAGAAGACATGGACATCAATTGTGGGTTGATCGTTGACGGGCAATTCAGTGTTCAGGAGTTAGGCGATAAGATCTTCAACCGGCTTTTGGAAGTGGCTTCTGGAAGTCCGACCAAGAGCGAATCTCTTGGATTCGGAGACAACGAGTTTTTACCCTGGCAAATTGGTGCGGTGATGTAAAATCAACCTCACTCATTCAAATTATTGGACACGAAAACACAGATTTTCAATGAAACGACTCCAAAACAAAAATATTCTCCTGACTGCTGCTGCCCAAGGTATTGGCCGTGCCTCATTACTACGGTTTCTTGAAGAAGGAGCCACGGTCTGGGCAACTGACATCAACCTGAAGCCCCTTGAAGCTCTAAATCACTCCGAGAAACAATTGAAAGTACGCAAGCTGGATGTCTGTGATCCTGACTCAATTGCAAAACTGATTGAAGAAATTGGCACAATTGATGTCCTTTTCAACTGTGCTGGTTTTGTACACAGTGGCACCATCCTAGAGTGTACAGAGGATGATTGGGATATGGCTTTTGAAATCAATGTTCGCTCCATGTATCGACTAGCTAAGACTATTATTCCAAGGATGGTCTCTAAAGGTGGTGGAGTCATCATCAATATGGCTTCCGTAGCTTCTAGCGTCAAAGGTGTCCCTAACCGCTTTGTTTATGGAACCTCCAAGGCAGCAGTCATCGGACTTACCAAAGCCATCGCAGCAGATTTCGTGAGTCAGGGCATACGCTGTAACGCCATTTGTCCAGGCACTGTTGAAACTCCATCACTCAATGAAAGAATGGTGGCTCAAGGGGGAGATTTGGAACAAGTCCGGTCGGCTTTTGTTGCTCGCCAACCGATGGGGCGCATCGGCACTCCCGAAGAGATCGCGAATTTAGCAGTTTATCTGGCCTCAGATGAATCCTCTTACACTACTGGCGCCGTCTTTGCGATTGACGGTGGCATGACCATTTGAAGGAGTTAACGTGAAACTAATCCGTTACGGTGAGCCCAGCCAAGAACGACCAGGGCTTTTTGATAACTTTGGTAAACTCCGAGACTTATCTCAGGTTATTCCAGATTTAACAGGCGAATACCTTTTGCCTGATTCGATACAGCGCCTTAGTGAGCTTGATGTTAATGGATTGCCTGAGGTCAAGGGTAATCCCCGGATTGGCCCCTGTGTAAGTCAAATTGGTAAATTCATTTGTATTGGCCTGAACTACTCTGATCATGCAGCCGAATCAGGCATGCAAGTTCCGCCAGAACCCGTGATTTTCTTCAAGGCCACTAGCGCGGTCTGCGGCCCGAACGACAACCTCATTATTCCACGTGGTTCTACCAAGACCGATTGGGAGGTCGAGCTTGGGGTAGTCATTGGGAAACCAGGTAAATATCTGACAGAAGAAGAAGCACTGGACCACGTTGCAGGGTACTGTGTGATTCATGACGTCTCCGAACGTGCATATCAGTTGGAGAGGTCTGGTCAATGGGTCAAGGGGAAGAGTTGCGATACTTTTGGGCCAATCGGACCGTGGCTAGTAACGACAGATGAGATTTCTGATCCACAAAATCTTAGACTTTGGCTAGAAGTGGATGGTCATCGTTATCAGGACGGTACAACAAGCACAATGGTCTATGGAGTGGCACACCTGGTTGCGTATCTCAGTCAATTTTTCACTTTACAGCCCGGTGATGTCATTTCTACAGGCACGCCACCAGGTGTTGGGATGGGCGTAAAACCAAATCCCGTCTACTTACAACCTGGACAAGAAGTTCGGCTCGGAGTTGATGGGTTGGGTGAGCAACGACAAATCACAGTAGCAGATGAATAGTAACTATGGATGTCTTTGTTTCTACCTATCCTTTTGGAGCCGATGATCCGCAACCTCGGAAGTTGCTCGATGATTCAAATTTCAGCGTGAGTTACAATGAACTAAGCCGCAAGCTCACTGTAGATGAATTGATTGAACGTGCCGGTAAGACAAGAGTTCTTCTCGCTGGCACAGAAAATCTGATGCCTTTTTTAGAGCAAAACCCAAATCTTGAAATGATTTCTAGAGTGGGGATTGGTCTGGATGGTGTCCCACTGAATGAATGTAAGCGCAGGGGAATTCGTGTGAGCTTCACCCCTGATGCTGTGACAATGGCCGTTGTAGAACTGTCGATTGGGCTAATGCTATCTGCGAGTCGGCATATTGGGAATTTGGATCGCAGGCTCAGAGATGGTCAATGGAGTCGGCCAAGTGGTCGGAGGCTTGAGCATTCAGTGATAGGACTTTTTGGCTTTGGCAGGATTGGCAGTCGGGTAGCCCGTATTCTAACATCCTTTCAGCCCAAAGAAGTGCTAATACACGATAGTTTGGACAAGTCAGAGGAAACCCAAGCTCTGCGCAATTGTGGGTTAAGGATTCGGCAGGTCGAATTTGAAGAAATGCTGACCAAGTCTAATCTTCTGTCGATCCATGTACCGCTTTATAAAAAAACTCGGCATCGGATTGGGCTAGAAGAACTGAAGCTGATGCCTTCAGGTTCGACTCTGGTCAATACTGCAAGGGGTGGAATCGTTGAGGAAGAGGCCTTAGCTACCGCCTTACAAAACGGCATTTTAGCCAGTGCTGCTATTGATGTTTTTGAATTGGAGCCCTACAAAGGCCCGCTGACGGAATTGGAGAATCTAATCATTACACCTCATATTGGTTCTTGCTCATACGATTGTCGATTTCGGATGGAGTTGGAATCAGCAGAAGAAGCACTTAGACACTTACGTGGGGAGCCACTTCAACGAGAAGTCTCTGATCGCGAGTACGAATATCAATTATAAAGCCTCCTACTTCTAAACCTCTTCCCTAACCCCAGTAGTCCTAAAAGAGTTGCATAGTAGACCACATAGTACTGGAGTTCCCATTCTCCTTTGATTTCAAAACGCCACTCCTCCCACTGCAGCCAACGCAATAGATTCAGCCAGGCTTCCAGGCTGAACTCGATCACACCAAAAATGAATCTTTCCCCGAGCATCTCTGGAGGTGACCAAAGCCAAAGGCTACTCCAGGCCAGTCCTAAAAGGCAGACAGGTAGAATCCAAATTGCCATCATCGGAACAAGTATCAGGTTCAACCAGAAGACCTCCAGCGAAATCCTCCCAAAAGTATTTAACAAGATTGGGAATGTCCCCAATGAAACAAAAGTCGTGATAACAAGGCTATTGACTAGCCATTTTAACCTGCCATGTACTTCAAAAATTTGTGAATGACTCACTCCAACCAAGAAAGCTACTGCCACAAATGAGAGTTGGAATGAGACTGTCAGCATCACACTCCAATCCACCACCAAAAACAATAAAGCTGTCACCCATAAGGCAAAGAGGGCTGGCAATCGATAGCCCAATTCACGAAATAGCAGCCACAGAGTAATCATGGTTACCGCCCGTAGGGCAGGGATTGGAAATTCGAGAAGGAATACGTAGCCCCAAAGCAACAGCAAAGGTAGCCATTGACTGATAGCCACAAAACTTTGATTTTCCCAGAGATTAGGCTTCATTGTGCCCATTAGTCTACTAATCCCAAAAAGCCCAAAATAGAGTAGGCCAATATGTAGTCCACTAATTGCCAGTACATGGGCCATTCCCGTTTTTCTGAACAATTCAAAGGAAGGATGCCTGACAGACCTCTCTGCTAAAGTCAGAGGAAGAAACATCGCCAGCGTTTCATCATTTAGGTAGTAAGCAGCTCGGGTTTCCCATCGAAGGCGCAAAGTTGGTAAGGCCCTTTGCCAACCATTCTTTGGAGGGCTGGCATCGCCAAGCAATGCTTCAGAAAAATGTAAATTCCATTGAATTCCATCCCAATTGAATTCTCGCAGAAATCCTCCCAGTTGAACTTGTCGCCCTACATACCAGTATGGGGATCTGCCCCTCGCATTTGGCAGGGAGACAGCTAATTCGAGGAAATCATACTCATGCGTGCGATTGAGAATGGTTGCTTTACGAAGCTAGAGGCGTGAAGAGTTAGAGTCTGAAGTGAAGCTATGAATGGTACCACGAACCCAAAAAGATTTCCTCAAATCGGGCTGTTCTAACCAATCGGGGAGGAAAAAATTCTTGCCAATGCTGATCCAGCACAGATGCAAGAGAAGTAGTGCGGTAAGGAGACCAAGTCCCCAGCGTTTTTGGCGAAGATTGAGCGTGAGGGCGATACCAAGACTTGCTCCCAGCCAGAACCAAGGGGTTCCCAGCCAGGAGGTGACTTGGTTCATACTAGATAGTGAAGACTCTGCTCGACAAGTTGTTCTGGGTCAGATGCAAAACCGTCGTCATCATCCAATTCTGTTTTGGGGGGAACTCCCCTCGTTTTACGAGTCAATTGCTGGAGCACTTCCTCACTCTTCTCAGCTTGGTGCTTTGTCCAGGAGCGAACACCACCACCAATTTTTGCTCCGTCTAACATCACGAATCCACCAGGGGGCACGGTAATGTTGCCGGTAACTTCTGCTGTCGGATGCAAGACCAATTGCTCCTGGCAGTACAAGTCACCATCTACTCGTCCATGGATGACAGCTTGACGAACCCATACATCTGCGAAGAGTTCACCGCTGGCTTCAATCAAGAGCAATCCAGAGCAATCCAGCCGTCCTTCGAAGTAACCACCAATTCGAACAGGGGTTGTGCAGTTCCAATGACCACTTCCCTGGCTCCCCTTGGGCAAATAAACCGTCTCTGCCTGAGTTACTTTCGCTGACTTACGTTTCCAAAACATCAATCCTCCAGTTTGAACAGGTAATGCTCTTCGGACTCCTAGCGTCCAAATTGTGCAGAATCACCAAGACTTGCCTCTATTTCGAGCAGGCGATTATATTTTGCGATTCGCTCACTACGTGACGCGGAACCAGTCTTAATTTGTCCCCCTCCCATGGCTACTGCGAAATCTGCCATGAAAGTATCTTCAGTTTCGCCACTACGATGAGAGATGATGTAGTTCCAGCCCGCTTTTTGACAGAGCTGTACGGTTTCAACAGTTTCGGTGACTGTGCCAATCTGGTTGAGCTTGATCAAAACCGCATTAGCCGCATTGCTCTCAATTCCCTGCTGAACAAATCGTGTGTTGGTCACAAAAAGGTCATCACCAACGATCTGTACCTTCTCCCCAAGCTGTTCAGTCATTGCTTTGAAACCTGACCAATCATTTTCGTCCAGAGGATCTTCAATCGAGATAACCGGGTATTTTTCGCACATTTCTCTGTAGAAGTGCAACATTTCTTCACTGGATCGCCTGCCAGTTCCAGACCAACGGAAGTCGTATTGTCCATTTTGCTTGTCACAGAATGAGCTTGCAGCAGCGTCTAGCGCAAGAGAAATGTCCTTACCTGGCGAGTAACCAGCCGCTTGAATCGCCTCAATGATCAGATCACAAGCTTCTTCGTTGCTACCGAGATTTGGAGCAAACCCTCCTTCGTCACCCACTCCAGTTGCATAGTTTTTTTCCAGCAATATCTTTTTCAAGGCATGAAATACTTCGGCTCCAGCTCGTAAAGCTTCACGAAAAGTTGAACACCCGCTGGGCATTACCATGAATTCCTGCAAATCCACGCTGTTGTCAGCATGTTCGCCACCATTGACAATATTCATCATGGGGACTGGCAGTCGAAATGCCCCAACACCTCCAAGATATTGGTAGAGTGGCATTTGGTGTGAGATGGCAGCGGCCTTCGCAACAGCCATCGAAACCCCAAGAATGGCATTGGCACCTAGTTTTTTCTTTGTTGGTGTTCCATCCAACTCCAACATAACTCGATCAATCTCTGCTTGATTATCTGGTTGTAAGCCACATAATTCAGGAGCAATTCGAGTGTTCACATGGCTAACCGCCGTAAGAACCCCTTTTCCCCCATAACGTTTCTTATCCCCGTCTCGCAGTTCCAGTGCTTCATTTTCACCAGTCGAGGCCCCGGATGGAACAGAAGCGTCAGCTAGGGTCCCATCTTCAAGGAGAACAGTAGCTCTAAGGGTTGGGTTCCCTCGGGAATCCAAGATTTCCATTGCTGAGACAGATAGGATTCGGTTACGAAGCACAGATGATTCTCCGATGATTAGAAAGTTTTTAGGAGCGGAGCGTTTGGGTTCCCCAAATACCCAAACCACACAAGCTCAAGCTTACAAATAAATTCAGGCAAATATTCAGTAGCGCCGTGCGCCAGGCACCAGCCTGCATCAGGAGGACAGTCTCATAACTAAATGTCGAGAAAGTAGTAAAGGCACCCATGAAACCACTTAGAAGGAGTAGTCTAGCCCCAGAGTGCTTTTCCAGCAGAACGACAAAAACACCAAAAGCAGCAGAGCCCACAGCATTCACAAAAATTGTTCCGTACGGAAATTGATCTCCCAACCAAATTTGCAACTGCCGACTGATCCACCATCTACTTAAACTCCCTAGACTACCGCCAAGTAACAAACAGAGCCAAGGAAAATTTTGTAACAAAGTCAACGATCAACCTTCCGTGTTCAATTTGTGCTGCAAATCCAACTTTCTTTGTTGAAATGATTTTAAAATGCCCAATTTCATATTTCTTTTCAATGCTTTCAACCCAGGCTGTTGCAGCAAAGTGACAGGGATTTGTGTTGTCACTTCTTGAATCCTATACTAGCTATTAATTTTGTCCAGTTAGTGAGTCGATAAGGCTCTTTACACCCAAAAGAAATCTTTTAGATCAAGATTTCTGATGAATCCCTTAAAATTCTTCAGGAGATGGCTATGAAAATCATGCGTTCTTTGCTCCTACTCGCCTTGGTCTCCTTCTTGGTCGTACCCTTAGTGCAGGCAGATAGAGTCCCAGTGGGCATGATCTATGACGTCGATGGGAAGGTTGAATACAGCAAAAATGGGAAGCGCTGGAAGCCCGTCCGTCGAAACAAGCTCGTGTTTCCTGGTTCCATGGTTCGTCTAAATGATGGAAGCAAGGCAAAATTTGCAAATCAGGTTACGCAGGAAACAACAAACCTACTGGCCAGTTCTGAAATCAAGATTACCGATTCAGGGATGGAATTAGTCAGTGGTGAACTAGGTTCCACGGAAGCAGCAGGTGAGCTGTTAGCTGGCTTAGATAAGCAATTTGCAACTACTCAAAAGTATACGACAGTTCGTCGCTCCGCCAACAAACCAGGTCAGGAGTTGATCGTGGACTTGGGCAACATATCTCTCTCTGATGACTACCCCACTGTTGCTTGGGAGAGCAAAGGCTCTGAATATTCGTATCGCTTAAATGTTGGTGATAACTCATATGATGTTGCAGCGACTTCAGAGAAAGTTGTTCTTCAGAAGATTGAGCCATTTTCGGAGAGATCAATGAAATATAGCGTAAATGTCCTCAAAGATGGCAAGGTTCTAAGTGAGAGTAAAACGAGGAGACTTTCCTGGCTCAGTGGTAAGAAATTAAAAAAATTCCAAGAGGATGTGACAGCTGTCAAGAAATACGATACTCATGGTTTTATGATGGCAGGCGTCCTGAAGGAGCACGGACTTCTCGTCCCAGCCATGCAAACCTACGAATCCTTCTTCAGCCAGAATAGTGATGATGATGACATCAACGATCTTAGACCTTTTATGATCGAGGTTTATGCTCGTTTAAAACTTCAAGCCCTGCAGGAAGAAGTAACCGAGACATACCAAGCAAACCTCTAGACAAAAAATACTCACCAACTTCGGGCATCTTCTCTAGATGCCCTCCTCTCCCACCAAAACGCAGAACAATTCCATGAAAAAGTCACTCCTCCGACCAGATTATTGGATCACAATCCTGCTTTTCTTAGCCATGATTCCTGCTGAGCAATACGAGATATTTTCAGGATCAGAAAATCAACTGCAGGGTTATCGTCATATCCTAAGACATACTGCAAATCCTGAAGCTTATGCCTTTCCTGAAAAGGATATGGTGATTGTTGATACCGATGAAGAATTCTTCACCGAATATGGAAGTTGGCCTCTGCAACGAAAACACATCGCTGAAATCGTCACCAACCTTCAGGAACTGGGTGCCAAGGTCGTTGCACTTGATATGCTGATGGATTTTCCAAATGGCTACGGTGAAGACCCCATCTTGGCAGAAGCGCTTGGTGAGAAACCAAACACAATGGTAGTTGGTCAATTGAACCTTGTAGATGAAGAAATCCGTGGAGTGACAACGGCAACTCCTGTTCTACAGGAGGCTACTGTTGTTGGTTATACCAATCACACATTAATAGGTAATCGGCTCTCCCGACTTCGTTTCTACGATCAGGCTGTCAATGAATTCAAGATGTGGCCGTGGGCAGTTCAAGCACTGGCCATGTATTGGAATGTTGAACCAAGACTGGAGAACAACATTCTCTACATTGGAGATAAGGAAATCCCACTGGACCAAAATGGCGATCTTTGGCTGGATTACCCGCTTCACAAACCGGGTGTTACTTTTCTCCATGAATATGCTGGTATCACCGCCGCCATGGTCTTGAATCTTTATGAGGGCGAGATTTACGGTCTGGAAGATCTCGATGAAGATGAGATCTATGAGTTGGAATATTGGGTTAAAGATAAACTAGTGCTTGTTGGAGACACAACTGAAGTGTCTCACGATATTTTTTCAACACCAGTTGGGGAAATTTATGGGATTGAAATCCTAGCCGATACGATCTGGACGATGATGAATGGTGCTCCTATTCATCCAGCAAGTAATGAAATAGAAGCAATGATTCTCATCTGCATGATGTTGTTGTTCTTGTTCATTGCAAGGCTTGAAAAGCTTCACAACCCGCTCTTTCTTGCGGCAATCATTGGATACCTGGTAATCTGCATCTATGCTTACGTCTATCATGGCTATGTACTCTCAATGAGTTACATCATCCCAGCAATGATTCTCAGCATGATTGCGACAAACTTCTTCTTGTTCATTGCGGAGAGACAGCAAAAAGCCTTCATCAAGAACGCTTTCTCTCAGTACCTTTCCCCCAGCGTGATTGATGTAATCGTCAAGGATCCTTCAAAACTCAGTTTGGGTGGTGAACGTCGTGAAATGACTGCTTACTTCTCAGATGTTCAGAAGTTCTCGACGATCTCCGAGAGTCTTACGCCTGAAGAACTGGTTGCGCTACTCAATGAATACCTCACCGAGATGTGTAATCTTATCTCCAGTAGGGCTGGCACGATAGACAAGTTTGAAGGGGATGCAATCATTGCTTTTTGGGGAGCTCCCTTGGATCAACCGGATCACGCTAAACTCGCCTGTTTTGCCACAATCGACATGCAAAAGCGATTGATTGAAATGCGTAAGGACTGGCGAGAAAAAGGTAGCCCCCAACTCTTTGCACGGATGGGGATCAACAGTGGTCCCATCGTGGTCGGAAACATGGGATCACAGCAAAGGATGGACTACACCATCATGGGTGATACAGTTAACTTGGCAGCACGTCTGGAAGGCGCAAACAAGTTCTACAAAACCTTCACGATGATCTCAGGCAACACCTACTACGGTACAGATCATTTTGAAGGAACCGAAAATTATGTGGATGCAAGAGAATTAGACATTGTTCGGGTAGTTGGTAAGAAAGAGCCTGTTCCAGTTTTTGAGGTCCTAGACTTCAAGAATGAGCTCAGCGGCCCGATGACAGATGTTCTTGAGCATTATCAAAAGGGTCTTTCATGCTATAAAGATCATGATTACCCAATAGCTATTGAGCACTTCCGCAAAGCCCTAACCTACCTCGAAAATGATGGGCCCTGCCTGACTTACATCGAGCGTTGTGAACGCTTCATCAGTGAGCCTCCCCCTGGCGACTGGGACGGTGTTTACACACACACCGAAAAAGGCTGAATTGTTTACAGGAATTGTTCAGGGCAAAGGAGAGATCCTATTCTCAAAGCAGGTCAGCGGTGGGCTAAAGCTGCGCATTCAGATGAACGAATGGAGCACTTGCTTAGAATTAGGGGCAAGTGTAGCAGTGTCTGGTGTGTGCCTCACTGTTGTGAATTTCCAGGAAGGAGAATGGGCAGAATTCGATGTAATTCAGGAAACCTTAGATCGATCAAATCTTGGGATGCTGCAAGTTGGTTCTCCCACGAATATTGAGCGATCTCTCAAAATGGGAGATGAACTTGGCGGGCATCAGGTCAATGGTCACGTCGACTGTAAGGCCCAAATTCTTCAGATTGAACAAAGCCCTGGGAACCATAAAATCTGGATCGAAATTGCCCCACATTGGAACCGCTATTTAGTTCCAAAAGGTTGGATTGCAGTTGACGGGATCAGCCTGACGGTGGTTGATGTAGAGCCAGATCAATTTTCAGTTTGTTTGATCCCCGAAACCCTTTCCAGAACCACCCTTGGTAACGCAACCCAAACCACCCTACTCAATTTAGAATTTGATCATCAAACTAAAGTCATCGTTGAATCAGTCGAACGTCTTCTGCCGAAATTTCTAGAAAAAGTTACTTGATCCCTCTACGTCACAAATCTTTTCTTACCCTCACATCAATTTATTACTTCTCCTTAATCAAATTCTAATAATTATTCTCTAGGCTTGTTCTCATTGCTTGTAAAGCATGATGCCAATTTGGCGAAAAACAGACCCCTGTTCGTACTCGGAAAGGTCTGAAACCCAATAAGCCTAGGAGAATAATGTTCCGCAAGACCATCGCAACTTTAGCTACTGGATTAGCGGCCCTGATGTTGACAGGCCTAGCCCACGCTAGAGATCAGATTCAAATCGTCGGTTCCTCAACCGTTTATCCTTTCGCAACCGTGGTGGCAGAAAAACACGGCCAACGCGGTTCCATGAAAACTCCAGTAATTGAATCCACTGGTACCGGTGGTGGCATGAAGCTTTTCTGTGCTGGCTTAGGCCCCAGCCACCCAGATTTCACTAATGCTTCCCGTGCAATCAAAGGAAGCGAAAAAGAATTGTGTGCGAAGAACGGTGTGAGTGAGATTATTGAAATCATTGTGGGTAACGACGGGATTGCTTTTGCAAACAACTCTAAATCACAAAAGCTGAATTTCACACCAGGCCAATTGTGGATGGCGATGGCAGAAAATGGCCCCAAGCCTAAAACTTGGAATGAAATAGATGCTTCGTTGCCCAATGCTGCGATTAAAATCTTGGCACCCCCCCCCACCTCTGGAACCCGTGATGCTTGGGATTCCCTCATCATGGGTCCAGGATGCAAGGAAGCTGGAATGGTTTCTGGTAAAGAATGTGATGGCTTCAGAGAAGACGGCGCTGTTGAAGAAGCTGGCGAAAATGACACACTGATCGTAAATCGATTGTCTGCCGATCCGGAGGCGTTTGGGATTTTTGGTTTTAGCTTCCTTGATCAAAATCGAGATAAAATTCAAGGCTCCACAATCAATGGTATCGAAATCAGCCTCGACACCATACAGAGCTATGACTATCCGATCGCGCGCCCCCTCTTTTTCTACGCTAAGAAAGCTCATATCGGTGTGATTCCCGGAATGCAGGAATACATGGAAGAGTTTGTGAGTGACGCTGCGATTGGTGATTATGGATACCTGTTAGATCGTGGGCTTGTTCCCCTAGAAACTGGCACACAGGAAAAAGTACGGAATAATATCCGCAACTTGACACCAATCAGCATGTAATTGATTAATCCACCGGCAATCCAAGGATTGCCGGTACCGAAACACATATGTTCCCCTACCTTCTCGCAGCGATTCTGCTGATCAGTCTCTCAGGTTTTTACATAGGTCGAAAACAAGCTTCAAATCTCCGCTCACAAACAAAACTTCATTCACTCCCACAATATCACGGATACTTCATCGCACTTTGGTGTGGCATTCCAACAATTTTACTTATTCTGCTTTGGACAGCACTAGAACCAGTTTTGTTGGGCAGCCTGATCAGAAGTCACTTGGAATCACAATCTGGGGGCTTGACTCCAACAGATTATGTGATCATGACAGAAGAAGTTCGCAACCTTGCAGCGGGGGTCGCTCTTGGAACTCAAGACCCTCTTATTCTAGAAACTGCCGAATGGATGCGTTCGCTCCAGCAATCAAGTCAATGGAGCATGGTCGTCGTCACGATTTTGCTCGCAATGCTGATTATGGCCTTCACTCGTTCCAAAGTGGCTCCAGGATTTAAGGCCCGTCATGGTGTAGAATTATTGTTCAATGGTTTTCTCTTCATCAGCTCAACCATCGCCATCCTCACAACAATTGGAATCGTCCTTTCGCTAATTTTTGAGACTTTCCGTTTCTTTGAACTGGTTCCAATTACTGAATTCTTGTTTGGGCTCAAGTGGTACCCTCAAATCGCAATTCGAGCAGATCAAGTCGCTGGAGACGGTGCCTGGGGAGCAATCCCTGTTTTCAGCGGTACCCTACTCATCTCCTTCGTCGCCATGATTGTTGCGGGTCCCATCGGTTTGATGTCCGCAATTTATTTCTCAGAATACGCTTCTCCAAAAATGCGCGGATGGACCAAACCGATTTTAGAAATTTTAGCCGGAATCCCGACCGTCGTTTATGGATTTTTTGCTGCCCTGACTTTGGCTCCTCTTGTTAGAGACGGTGGCATTGCCATTGGGCTAGAAGTAGAAGCACGTAGTGCCCTTGCAGCAGGCTTGGTGATGGGCGTGATGATAATTCCTTTCATCTCCTCACTTTCTGATGATGTTATCAACGCTGTTCCACAAACCCTGAGAGACGGCTCTTATGCGATGGGAGCTACTAAGTCAGAAACAATCCGACAAGTGATCATTCCTGCTGCTTTGCCAGGAATCGTTGGTGCCTTTCTGCTGGCGATCTCAAGAGCAATTGGTGAGACAATGATTGTTGCCATGGCTGCAGGATTGAATGCGAATCTAACACTAAACCCCTTAGAGAATGTAACGACTGTCACGGTTCAGATAGTAGTCGCCTTGATTGGCGATCAGGAATTTGACGATCCAAAAACGCTCTCGGCTTTTGCACTTGGATTGGTTTTGTTTATTGTGACACTGATTTTAAATGTTGTTGCCTTGGCGATTGTGAAGAAGTATCGAGAGAAATATGACTGATCGAAATATAGCAAAGGCTGCTCGTCTCAAGCAACGCTATGCAGCTGAAGCAAGGTTTAAGCTATATGGAAAATTAGCGATTGCAGCTGCATTGTCTGCAGTATTTTTTCTACTCTACACAATCTTCACAGCCGGATATTCAGCATTTTGGAGAACACAAATTCAGTCTGAGGTTACCCTTGATGCTAACTTCTTGAAAGTCACCCCCCAAAGTTCTAATGAAGAACTAGCTCGTGCAAATTATTTAGGTCTCTTCAGAAAGAATGTTGTTGAGAATAATCCAGACATCAAAAGTCGCTCAGAGCGCAGAAATCTTATACAGATGTTCAGTGAGAGCGCAGAAACAGACTTAAGGGACTTAGTTCTCTCCGATCCCTCTATTCTTGGTACAACGCAAAAGTTATGGTTTCTTGCTTCTTCCCCAGTGGATACAATTGTCAAAGGAGCAGCACCTCGGGATATTGAGGAAGAGAGACGTGTCGTTAGTAATCTTCAACTAAGACTTTTGGATCAATGGGCCGCAGAAGGTCGAGTTGGGTCAACCTTCAACATCAACTTTTTCACTCGTGGTGATTCAAGAAATCCAGAATTGGCAGGATTGGCGGGAGCACTAGCTGGCTCTTTCTGGGCGTTGGTTGTCTGTTTTGTGATCAGCTTTCCAATGGGAATCGCTGCTGCCATTTATTTGGAAGAATTCGCCCCAAAAAACCGCATCACTGAAAT